>Ga0310342_100001929_pt1 | contig 13187 bp, 7 predicted proteins | sample S15DNA20500_MG_FD_206155 | JGI IMG/M metagenome (GOLD analysis project Ga0310342, IMG submission 206155) | Marine microbial communities from station ALOHA, North Pacific Subtropical Gyre - S1503-DNA-20-500_MG | ecosystem: Environmental > Aquatic > Marine > Oceanic | place: Pacific Ocean: North... | reverse complement strand
TCGCGGATGGATTGCTTTTCAATGGTGCGGGTGCCCAGGAATTCCGGCACCGGTGGAGCGTAGTCGGGCCAGTCTCCACTGAAGCTGTTGGCCCGGGCGTCCGGGAGTGAAATGGTTTTCTTCTGGTTCCGGCTTGCGAACTTCTCGCGATGCTTCCGGTGGACTGCTTCGTTGTTTTCAACAAAGCCGGCACATTTTTCCTCGCTGAGCAGGGAAGTGGTGACCGGAACGGAACGCGAAGCGTCGAGAACGTGCACCACCGGCCCGGAGTAGTTGGGGGCGATCTTGATGGCAGTGTGTGCGGCCGAGGTGGTGGCCCCGCCGATGAGGAGTGGGACGATGAATTTCTCCCGCTCCATCTCGGACGCCACGTGCATCATTTCGTCAAGTGAGGGAGTGATCAGTCCGGAAAGGCCGATGAGGTCCGCTCCCTGCTCGCGCGCGCTGGTGAGGATCTTGTCGCAGTCCACCATCACTCCGAGGTCGGTGACTTCGAATCCGTTGCAGGCGAGGACCACGCCGACGATGTTCTTTCCGATGTCGTGCACATCGCCCTTCACGGTGGCCATCACCACTTTGCCGGCTGAGCGATGATCGGGATTGGCGGCCTTCTCATCCTCCATGTAGGGAGTGAGCCAGGCCACGGCCTTCTTCATGACGCGCGCCGATTTGACGACCTGGGGAAGGAACATTTTCCCCGCCCCGAAGAGATCTCCCACGATGGACATGCCGTCCATGAGGGGGCCCTCGATCACCTTGATGGGGCGGTCGTATTTCTGCCTGGCCTCCTCGGTGTCCACGTCGATGAACTCCGTGATCCCCTTGAGGAGAGCATGTTCGAGACGCTTCTCGATGGAATCCTCACGCCAGGTGAGGTCGGCTTCCAGTTTCTTGCCTCCCACTCCCTTGAATTGCTCCGCCAAGTCGAGGAGTCGTTCGGTGGCGTCCGGACTGCGATTGAGGATCACGTCCTCCACCCGTTCGAGGAGGTCCTTGGGAATCTCGTCGTAGACCTCCAGCATGCCGGCATTGACGATGCCCATGTCCATCCCGGCCTGCGTCGCATGGTAGAGAAAGACCGAGTGCATCGCTTCACGCACCACGTTGTTTCCCCGGAAGGAAAAGGAGATGTTGGAGACGCCGCCGGAGACCTTGGCGTGGGGGAGGTTTTTCTTGATCCACCTGGTCGCGTTGATGAAGTCGACCGCGTAGTTGTTGTGTTCCTCGATCCCGGTTGCGACCGTGAGGATGTTCGGGTCGAAGATGATGTCTTCCGGAGGGAAGTTCACCTCGTCGACCAGGATGTGGTAGGCGCGCTCGCAAATGCGGCACTTGTCCTCATAGGTGGCGGCCTGGCCCTGTTCATCGAAGGCCATGACGACCACCGCGGCTCCGTAGCGCCGGACGATGCGGGCCTTCTCGATGAACTTGTCCTCGCCCTCCTTCATCGAGATGGAATTGACGATGCCCTTGCCCTGCAGGCACTTGAGCGCGGCTTCAAGAATCTCCCACTTGGAAGAGTCGACCATGAAGGGAACCCTGGCGACATCCGGTTCGCCCTGGAGGAGGTGCAGGAAACGAGTCATCATGGCGACCCCGTCGATGAGTCCCTCGTCAAAGCAGATGTCGATGACGTTGGCTCCGTTGGCGACCTGCTGGCGCGCAACCTCGACGGCTTCCTCGAGCCTGTCTTCCTTGATGAGCTTCCGGAACCGGGGAGAGCCTGCCACGTTGGTGCGTTCCCCGATCATGAGGAAATTCGCATCCGGCCTGTGGACGTAGACGTCGGTGCCGCTGAGACGGAGGAGGCGGGGCTGCGGATCCATGGTCAGGCAGCCAGTTTCCGGGCCAGGCGCGGCGCGTGCTGCTTGACCGCTTCCGCAATCGCTTCGATGTGGGCCGGGGTGTTGCCGCAGCAGCCACCAACGAGATTGAGCAATCCGGCCTGGGCAAACTCGGAGAGGTATTCCGCCATGTGGTGAGGTTCAAGATCGAAGCCGGTGGGCGCAAGGGGATTGGGCAGTCCTGCGTTGGGATAGCAGGAAGTGTAGGCCGCTGCAATGTGGGCGAGCTGGGCGAGGAAGGGGCGCATGAGATCAGGGCCCAGGGAACAGTTCAGGCCGATCGCGATTGGATCAAGGTGCTGGAAGGTGATCCAGAGGGCTTCAATTCTCTGTGCGGAGATCATGGTTTCACCCCCGAGCCCAACTGCAGCGGAAATCATGATGGGGATCCTGGCCTCTTCTGCGTCGAAGAGTTCCTGGATCGCGACCAGGGCGGCCTTGGCGTTGAGCGAATCGAAGATCGTTTCAACCATCAGGAGATCGCAACCGCCGTCCACCAGGGCTTTCGCTTGTTCGCGATAGGCCTGTTTCACCTGGTCGAAGGTGACCATCCGAAAGGCGGGATCGTCGTGATCAGTCGCGTTGGTGAGGGAGACCGTAAGGGGGCCGATGGCGCCGGCGACATAGCGCTTGATGCCAGTCTCCTCGCCCACGCGATCCGCCCATTGGCGTGCGAGCTTGGCGCTCTCCACATTGATGTCGCGGGCGAGTTCCTGCAGAAAGGAGTTCCCAAGGATGCCCTGGAAAAACTCCGGGTCCTTGCGCCCACCAGTTGCGCGCGGATCCTCGACGAAGAATTCACTCTGCGAGATTGTGGTCGCGGAAAAGGTGTTGGTCTCGATGATGTCGGAACCCGCCTCAAGGAAGCGCTTGTGGATGTCGCCAATGGTGTCCGGTTGGGTCAGGGAGAGAATGTCGCCGTTGTTGAGCAGATCCTTGGGTGCGTCCGCGAAGCGCTTGCCGCGGGCCCCCGCCTCGTCAATCCCGTAGTCCCTGATAGTGGTCCCCATCGCACCATCAAGGAGGGTGATGCGCGACGCGAAGAGATCGTGGAGTTCGGTGGTGAGGTTGGGTCTCATCCCGGGGCGACGCTAGCGCGAGAGAGAAACCCACGCAACAAACAAATCAACAGATCTCGATATGTTGATGCGTAATGCAGGCACTGGTTTTCCCTGTTTTTATAGGATAAAGGCAGCCGGTCGTCCTAGTTTCGTGAGGAACAGGGGCCGTTGAGGGGGCTGGCTTACTTCCCGGGCACGGCTCGCGTCGCACCGACCGAGATTCCCCCATCGACCAGGATGGTCTGGCCGGTGACGTAGGCGCTGGCATCGGAAGCGAGCCAGACCACGGTCCCGTCGAGGTCCCCGGGGGCTCCGGGGCGGTCGAGGGGAATGCGCTCGCGCAGGTAGTCGACCCATTCCTCGTCCTCGTACATGACCTTGTTCTGCTCCGTGCGGAACCATCCGGGAGCCAGGCAGTTGACGGTCAGGCCGTGGGGACCCCAGTCGTGGGCCAGGCTCATGGTGAGTTGCTTCACGCCACCCCGACTGGCCCCGTAGGGAGCGAGCCCGGCATAGCCTGCCACGCAGGTGACCGATCCCATGTTGATGATGCGTCCGTAGTGGCGCGGGATCATGCGGCTGGCGTGGGCCTGGGCGAGGAAGAAGAGGCCGCGGAGATTGGTTTCGAGGACGAGGTTCCAATCCTCCCAGGTCACCTCGAGGGCCGGTTTGCGCACGTTGCAGCCGGCGTTGTTGACGAGGATGTCGATTTGGCCGGCGCGTTCCCAGGCCAGGGCGGTGGCTTCCACGATGCTTTCCTGCTCACGCACATCAAGGGCCACCGGCCAGGCTTGGCGGCCCAGGGCCTCGATCTCGGCCTGGGTCTCGAGGAGGGGGCCGCCGGCGGTGCGGCTGGAGATTACGACATTGGCGCCCGCACGGGCAAGGGCGAGAGCGAAGCCCTTTCCAAGCCCACGGCTGGCACCGCTGACAAAGGCAGTTTTTCCGGAGAGATCAAACATGGGATGGGCGCGGGGAGACAGCAGGTTCAGTTTGAAGGGATCGGGATCTTAGCTGGGACGAAGGATGACCTTGAGGAGGGGCTCCCTGCCCTCGTGGAGACGGGCAAACCAGGAGGCGCCCTCGGCGAGGGGAGCCACGCAGGAGGTGAGGGCTTTCACGTCGATCTCGCCCGCTGCGATGGCGGCCAGGGCATCGGGATACTCGCCGTTGATGGCGCAGGAACCGAGGACATCGAGCTCGCGGGTGACTGCGGCCTGGAGGGGGAACTGGACGCTGGGGGCGAGGTTGCCCACCAGGCAGACCCGTCCGCCCTTGCGGGCGGCATTGACCGCCAGCTCCACGGTGGGGCTGATCCCGACCACTTCCATCACGACCTCCGGACCCTCGCCACCGCTCAGGGTGCGGATTTTCTCGAGGAGGTCCTCGCGGTCAGAGCGCAGGGCGGAGGAGGCACCCAGCTGAAGGGCCAGTTCGAGTCGTTCGTCGGCCAGGTCAATGGCGATGATGTTGGTGCAACCAGCCCGCCTGAGGGCCTGCACTACGAGGAGACCGATAAGGCCGGCGCCCACCACCACCGCGGATTCGCCCTCCGTGATCCTGACCCGGTTGACGGCGTGGAGGGCCACCGAGACCGGTTCGGCAAAGGCGGCTTCCTCGAAGGGAATTTCATCGGGAATTCGGTGGCAGATACGGGCGGGGACGAGGACAAAGTCGGCAAAGGCACCCTGCCGCCGGAAGTCGGGGGTGGAGACCCCGAGGACCTCCCGGTCCTCGCAGAGATTGACGTGCCCCGACTGGCAGTAGTGGCATTGGCCACAGTAGATCGTGCTGTCGAAGGTGACCCGGTCCCCCCCGGACCAGCCGGTGACCCCGGAGCCCCAGCCCTCCACCACACCACTCGCCTCGTGGCCCATCACAAGAGGCGGGATGCGCCGACCGCTGCTCCCGTCCATGCCGTGGATGTCGCTTCCGCAGATCCCGCAGGCCCGGACCGCCACCAGGAGGTCATCGGGTCCCGGTTCGGGGGTGGGCATCTCCACCAGGTCAAAGGTGGAGGCAGCGATCAGTTCGAGGGCTTTCATAGGAGCGCGGGCGGCAGTCACTCACCCCGGAAATCGTAACAGATGATGCGTGGCGGAGCCTGGGTGAGCAAGTCGGGTTCGTTCTGGGAGACGTAGAGCAGTCCCTTGTGGAGGGTGGGGAGGGTCCAGCTGGAGCGGGCGGCAAAGAGGCGGACCTTCTGGAGGATTTCCGCGCCCTTGGGAGTGACCTTCAGTTCGGCCAGCACGCCGTCCTCCCCCAGGCAGAAGACCCGTCCGTCGGCCTGCAGGAGACTGCCGCGGAAGAGCCCGTGGGTGCGTCCGGCCTCCTGCCATTGCATGTCCTCTTCCCAGAGGATCTTGCCGGTGGCGGCATGGGCACACTTGAACTGGGTGTCCGGGATATTGCGTCCGGCGAAACCGTAGAGATGACCATCGATCTGGAGGGGCATCATCCAGTGCATGCCGAACCAGCGTTCCTTCCACACCACCTTCGACTTGAGGTTCTTGTCATACTCGAGAACCACCCCGCCCACCCCGTAGCAGTCACCGAGGTAGATGCGCCTGTCGCTGAGGATGAGGGGAGAGGAGGCCAGAACGGATTCGTATTTGTCGGCCCGCCAGGGAAACCGGTCGTGGACCTTGCCCGACTTGACATCGATGACGAGAAGACCCCCATGTGGAGGACGGCTTTCGCCCGCGGCGGCCACCACTGCGCAGTCGACGCCCTGCAGCTTGGTGATGGTGGGGGAGGCGTAACTCGCACCCCACTGGTCCTTCACTTCCCAGAGGGTGCTGCCGTCCTTGATGGAGAAGGCCGCCACGCAGACGCCCGGGCCTTCCGCGGCCGCCCGGCCGCCCACGTTGAGGATGATGCGGTCCTGCCAGACCGGGCTCGGGCTCGGCCCATAGCCGAAGAAGTAGGTGGGGATGTTGTAGTCCTTGCGCAGGTCGCGCTTCCAGATGATGGCGCCGGTCCTGAGATCAAGGCAGTGGAACATGCCGGTCACCCCGGTGAGGTAGATCCGTCCCCCGTGCACCACCGGGCTGGAGCGGGGACCGGGGCTGAAGTTGTAGCGGTCGCGGTAGGTGATGGGATACTTCACGCGCCAGTGACGCTTGCCGGTGTCCGGATCAAGGCAGTCGATGACCTCCTCCCCTGCGCCGGTGAGGGTGCTGTGATTGAGGCGATGGAAGTAGACTAGTTTTCCCCCCGCAAGGAGGGGACTGGAATACCCCTCGCCGGTTTCCAGTTCCCAGATCTTCCTGAGTCCGCCCGCCGGCCACTTTCCGAGGAGTTTGGTTTCCCGGGAGGTGGCATTGTCGCGGACTCCGAGGAAACGGGGCCAGTCCTCGACCACCGCTCCCCCGGCGAGGGGCCTGGGGGCGGCGTGAAAGGTCAGTTTCAGTTCCTGGCCGGCACCGGGGAGGGCGGCGAGGAGGAGGACAAGCGAGACGGCGAGGATGAGTCGGTTCATGGCGATTCGCTTGCGGTGAGCGTCCCACGGGGGAAATGCGGCGTCCAGACGCAATGAAGGGGGCCCGGGAAACTGTTGTTTCCCCGAGAGGATTGGCTTGATTTTCATCCGGTGCGCCCGTAAGCCTCCCGCCCACTGCGAAGGAAACCTCCTCATGCTCGGGTGGCGGAATTGGTAGACGCGCTAGATTAAGGATCTAGTGGGGTAATACCCGTGGGGGTTCGAGTCCCCCCTCGAGCACTTCCTTTTTTACAGGGTCAAACGGCTCTCGCCCCTGAAGACCTTGGCTGGTTGACATCCCAACCAAGGCAGTGTCCGACAAATTTCCGACAACTCGCGGGCAGGAGCAGTCCTCACGCCCCAACGGCAAACCGTTCTGCACGGTGCGCCATCAGTCCGCTTCCGTTCCAATCTACGCACATCAGATCCACGGCAAGACGCGTTATACGATCGCCTTCTTTTTCTCGACTGGTTGCCCAGCGCCGCGCCCTGGACGTCAAACGCAACCTTATTCAGACACGAAGCGCTCGCATTCGAAACCGCCTGTCGCTCTACCTCGCCCTTGGCGGCGGTTTCAACTGAGGAGATCGGATCGTGAAACTCCTTATGCGCATCATCCTGCCAATTGTCGTACTTGACCTTACGGGGGTAAAGAGTCCAGAGAGCTCTTGGCGAAGCCTATCGCCACCCGCTACGGCGTGACGATTTTCACTCGGAAATACGCGGCACTTTGATTTTCAAGCCGCCCGACCTCAGTCGTTGTGCTCCATCCTTCTGCCGTGACTAACTCGGAGACGTCCGTCCAGGAGGCAGGCTCCATCCTCTCGCTTTGCTCCACTACGTAGAGTTCACCCGGTGCGCTTCGCCAGGTCAGCCGCACGCGCTGCGGACTGGAGAGCGTAATCTCCAGGATCCGGAACGGGCACTCGGAGCGATTGGCCTTCCCAGGCGTTGGGCTCGCAAGGCAAACCGGCTGGGTTCGCACTCCATCGGGTGTTCGCCCGACGCTGAGATCGGTGTCTTGGGGGCCGAACTCCACGGCATCGACGCGCACGCCTTCCGGCGTAAAGAGGCCGATGCACTCGCCCGCACTGGTGAGGGAAAAGCTCGCGTGCCACTGACCCTGGGCCGGGTCTTGTTGTGCGAGGTCACCGTCGAGCCAGATCAGCAGATACCCATCTGGTTCAATAACTGTGTCGACGGGAAAGGTCCAACGACTCGGAAGGTTCAGATCATCAGTCAGGGTGTAGCCTGCCAGATCGATGGGCTCGCTACCGGCATTGTAGAGTTCCAGCCAGTCTTCGAACCGGCCGTCGGCCGGGTCGGCGAGGGTTGACTGGTTTGACGCCATCCATTCATTGATCACAATGTTGGGGCTTCCCGGATCGACTCCTCCTGTGAAGGTAACGAACAACTGGAAAGTGGCCAAATCGACCGGATTGCCGTGGCGATCGAATCCCTCAATCAGAAACTCATTCTCCGATTCGAAGAGCGGGATGGTGAGCTCCCATGCGGTGGGGGAGGTCCACCGGAGAGTGACTGCCACCCCGTTTACTCTGATCGCCTGGATGGAAACCGGTGCACTGCCCCGGATTACCAGTGGAGAGGAATCCGTTGAAATACTCGGCGTTGAAGGGGTGATAATCTCAAACTCGGCCGCAACGTTGTTTGCGAGTTGTTGCAGAATTAGATTCTGGCGTTGCCGCATGTAGGTCTTGATCGCACTCGGAGATTGGATAGTGCCGCCGAAACTAGTCCTCAGCGCGCTGTACTTAGCATCGACCAACGTTGAAACTCGCTCCGCCCTCATGGGCCCGCGGGCGGCTTCTTCCAGGGCTCGCCAGTAGGCCCGGACAAACTCGGGGTGTTGATACATTCTACCCACGATTTCACGATCGCCATCGACCGAGAAGAACGGGATCGGATTGGAGAGCGAAAAGAGGTTGGTGGAGGCACGGGCTGCATAGGTCGAGCCAGAACTGATATCGAGATCCCAGATCATGAGTTGCCACCGGTCGCCGGCGGGCTTGTAGGCATACATGTTCTGTCCGTTGCCATAGCCATAGCTGTCCCAATTCCCCACGATGTGTTCCAGGGCAAGGATTCCCATCCATTGCTCGATATCGATAAGGGACCGGACAGCTCGGGTGTAGGAGGCGGCGTCCTGGATAGCGAGGGTTTCCACCAACTGGAAGATGCTGTCGAAGGTGTTGGGGGAATTTCCAATCGCCTGCGGGCTCCAGTGCCAACGATAAGCGCTGGTCCGCAGACTGCCATCAGGATTGGACCTGCGCTCAAGGGTAGCTCCATTGAGACCCCAGAGGAGGCTATTTGTGGCAGCATCGTTGCTTTCGTAGCGTAGCTGGATCTTGAACAGCTCTCCGGCGCTGTCTCCGGGGAACCACTGCCGCAGCATGTCGGAATTTGGCCTTTGGGTGTCTTCCATCACGGTGCCCCGGCGCACTCCATTGACAATCACGCTGACATAGCGGCGATAGTTGAAGGGGAGCCCGAGTTGTGATGCGAGCCAATAGGAAAACTGTTCGTGCTGCGCGGTGTTGTCCGGGGCGCCAGTCAGTCCCGGCCAGGAGAGAATGATCCGCGTCGCCCCGAGAAAAGACTCGTCGTCGTAGAAGCGGCAGGCGTAGTCACAGGGGCCACCGGTCGGCCCGGTATAGTCGGGACTGTTGAAGAAGCTCCCGGAGTATTTGCCCCCCACGTTATAAAATGCGCGCTCACCATTGTATACAAAGGTGACGTCCAGCGGTTCATTGCTGGCCTTACCCCGTGAGCTTGCGGTCCATCGACTGAGGGTATCGCGGGTGAACCAGAGCCGATAATCCCCGAAGCCCCTCGGAGAGGTCGAGTCTCCAAAGCGGATCAGGCATTCCTGCTCCGGCACCACCGCGGGAAAGGTGCCCATCGCGGGCGTGGCTTGATTGTCGTCTGTTGATTCAAGGTGAAAGGCCACCAGTCGACCGGTGGATTGACCGGGGATCGTTGCGGAATAAGTCCCGTCGCCTGCTCTTTCATCTGGAGCCAGACCATCATCCTTCATCATGATCTCACCCGTAGCCCCTCCGCTGATATCGACCCGGTAGTTCAGGATGACTCCTCCCACTCCATCGGGATCACTGACCGCAGCAGTCACCGTTACGGGTTCGGATGCCGCTGGTAAAACGGGGGAGTGGGAGACATCGCGAATCACGGGTGGACCGTTTTCAATCCACCGGCTGTTTTGCAATCCAGGCGTCCCGAGGTTTGCCGGCAGTTGCGCCCTGCCCACCGCTTCCATGTAGTTGCCACGAAGACGGAACAGGATTTCGGAATGGCCGCGTAGCCAGCGAATCCTGGCACGGATGGTCGCTTGTCCGGGGGCCGCCAGGCCGCTTGAAATGGTCTGGCGAATTCGGTTCGAATGAGGATCACCACGACCGGATGCCTTCACGAGCAAGGCCCGGCTCCCGTTGCCGCTCGCCTCACGGTATTTCGATCTCTCGTGGTTTCCTTGAAAAACCCAGTCAGTGGCGGATTCAAAACCGGCATTCCTCACGCGATTGCTCGAGCCGGGCCTGAACACCTCGATATCGTCGACCAGCATTTCTCCGGCTGCCAAGAGCAGAATCTGCAGAGAGGTCGGGGTCAATCCGGATATGCGGGACAGATCCGCAGTCACCTCCACGGTGGTCCATTGCGATTTCTCGGACTCATCACTGTCACCCCAGTTTTCCGCGAGGTCGTTGTCACTGTGGGGATCGATCAACTCCAGGCTGCTGCCGCCCCCGTCAGCCCAACGGTTCCACCGGTTGGCATCCTGGTAGGTGACTGCGTCCACCAGGATGAGCGGGACTTCAACCAGATCATCTGGAAAGTGCCATTCAGCGGGTCTCAGGAGCTTCAATGATTCTCCACCGTTGGACAGGTTGCCTTCATAATCTCCCATCGAGTTGGCGGCATTCAATTGAAGATGATTACTGCGGAGCCTGACTGCGTCTTTGGCGATGACGAGGTAGCCCGGAGAGGGAATGGTCGTGCCTTCGGGGATCGTGTACTGGATTCCACCCTCAATTCTCCAGCCGCTCACATCGACCGGACTTGCGCTACGGTTGTAGAGTTCAAGGTACTCGTCCACCGCCAATTCGGAGATCGCATGAAACATGATTTCGTTCATGACGATTGCAGGCTCAAGCGCTGGTCCGTTCGCTGATCCAGGCGAGGCAGTTGCCAGGGGCTTCCAGTTGAGGGAACCATCGGGAACACGTCCTGAACTCGTTCCCGGCGAATGTGGCGAATACCGTATCGCATCCAGAACCCTGGTGTTCTCGGGATTCATGAGCGCCAGGAGGAACGGGCGTCCATCAAGCAGCAGGTCGGGAGCTTGGGCCGGGATCACGAGGCGCTCCCCTGAAGCGAGGGTCGTGTCGGGCGGAATCACAACACCCTGAGTGCGGTTCACCGAGAGCCGCATTTCACCAAGCTCGATCGGAGTTTTTCCGCGGTTGAGGATTTCGACAAAGCCGATCTCGGGCTGAGTTGGATGACCGCTCACCTCGTTGATGACCACCGCGCTCCATGGCTCCGCATCCGATTCATGGTGAGCACCGGGCGAGCCGCTTGTCGTCTCACTTGCTGCCCAGGCCGCTCGATTCGATTCACCAAAAGAGGGGCTCGCCAGCACCAGAGAGTGTCCGAGGCCATCGGCCGCGAGCGGCCATCCCTCTCCGTCCTGATACGGAATCTCGAGCAGAACCGCCCCGCTCGGATTGCGCAGGCGCACGGTCTCACCATCATTGGAGAGCTGACCGTCATAGGGTCCGAGAACATCCTGAATGCCGAAGAGGGATTCAGAATCGGATGGTGAGCTGGCGACTACGAGAAAACCACCTCCCGGGATCACGGTATTGCCGGGAAACTCGAAATCTACTGCTCCTGACAGGCGATAGCCGGAAAGATCTTCAGCCCAGGGCTGCGAGTTATGGAGTTCGACGAACTCACCATTTAATCCATCAACTCTCGCCGGCGGATGATACATGATCTCCGAGATTACAAGCGGTGTTCGCCGGCTCGAAGGCCCCAGTGACTCACCCGCTACGGCATTCCCGTGGAGCAGCAAGGCGAGAACAATGCCAGCGGTCGCGCAGGTGAGGGCGGGGGTCACCGTTCAATGGTATGAGAAATGTGACGGAACTGAAGGAGGGAATCCAATTATTCGCGGCGGCTACAGGGATTCTGAAATGCATTGACTGAACCGATGGAACACACCCCCCACACCCCCGTATCAGGGTGCAGGAAACAGGGCGCGGGGTGAGACACCCGGTCATCGCTCTCTTTGGAGTTATATCTCGGACTGGTGGAAAGGCCTGAAGAAAACCCACCAGGATCACATGAAGACGATGGATGAGCTCCGTGCGACGATGGAGAAACGCCGCAAGGAGGAGAAGAAGAGCGGCCCTGATCCCGAATCGCTGTCGGAGTCCTTGAGGCAGGACGACCAGGGAGGCGTTTGAAAGGTCCGGGAGTTGCTTTGTCAAGCACACAGGGGTTGCAGGATTAAATGGTTGCCCGCCCGTTCCGGGATCTGTTAGAAAGTTCCTCTTATGAAGGCGTTTACCATTTTTGTTTTGCTGGCCGCCCTGTTGATCGTCGGGTGCGGGGAGAAGGAGCAATCGAAGGAACAACCGAAGGAGGAACCCAAGTCCCAGGCGAAGCCGGAGCCCAAGCCTGAACCGGAACCGGAACCGAAGGAGGAGCCCGCGCCGGAGCCCAAGGAGGAAGCTGCGCCGGAACCGGAACCGAAGGAAGAGCCCGCGCCGGAACCAAAGGAGAAATCGCTTAGTGAGCGTGAGGTTGACCGACTTCTTGAGGAAGCGGTTCCAGGAGGGCAGGCCCTCGAATTGCGGGATGATGGCAACTACTACGAGAAGGACCAGCAGACCGCCTACACGGGCTGGGTGAAACAGGTGACCTCCGAAGGCCGGGTGCAAAGCCTGGAACAGCTGCAGGACGGCAGGAAAAACGGATTATCGCTGCGTTGGCACCAGAACGGGCAGAGATCGCTGGAGGGGAACTTCAGCGACAACAAGTCAGACGGGGCTTGGATTGGATGGCACGAGAATGGCGAGAAGGCGGGGGAGCGGAACTACCGGGAAGGCGTATTGCATGGCCCGTTCGCGCAGTCGTGGCCGAACGGCCAGAGCATGATGGAAGGAAACTACAGCGCCGGCAACCAGGAGGGAGTGTGGGTGCGCTGGCATGAGAACGGCCAGAAGCAACAGGAAATCACCTATCGGGGCGGGGAGATAATTATCGCCAACTACTGGAACAGCAGTGGCGATGTAGTAGAATCGCTGCCGGATGGGAGACCTGCCGGGCCTTTGAGGTAAAAGGCAGCGGGACGGGAAGTTGTGTATTCGCGTTCGAATACGCGTTTTCCTGGCAAGGCTGCTTGGCCATGAAACAGAGCCCCAAGATCCTGGTAGTGACGGGAGTGGTTCTGGAGGGAAAACGGCGCCGGCCATCTCGATGATATGGAACTCCGGACCAAACTGGGACTCGTCGTTCATGGACGCAATTTCGTAATCCCGATTTTCTGCCTCCTTAACCACTCTATTGGTGCAGGAACCAGGGTGCGGTGCACGGGTTAAGCTGTGCAGGGTGCGAGGTGCGCTTGTTCAGGTCAATGCCGCCCGCGTGCGGGCCACTAACCCGCTGTCAGCTTTCTTCGATCCCTGGAGCCACGAGGTGCTGGCCGCAAGGAAGCGATCCCGCATCACCGGCGAGATACTGTAGTAGTCCTCAAGA
>Ga0310342_100001928_pt1 | contig 13190 bp, 18 predicted proteins | sample S15DNA20500_MG_FD_206155 | JGI IMG/M metagenome (GOLD analysis project Ga0310342, IMG submission 206155) | Marine microbial communities from station ALOHA, North Pacific Subtropical Gyre - S1503-DNA-20-500_MG | ecosystem: Environmental > Aquatic > Marine > Oceanic | place: Pacific Ocean: North... | reverse complement strand
AAATTGATGAACTTTTAAAAGGGTCTGATACAGATTTTCATGGAGAGGCGGCTAAGTTAGCCTTTAATGTAGACGAGAAATCTAAGGATTTTAAGTTTTATAGGCAAATGGCTAAGGCTATTACGTTTGGAACCATTTATGGTATTGGACGTAATAAGTTAGCTGTACAATTAGGAACGACTCCAATTGAAGCAGGACGTTATAAGAAGCAATACTTTGCAGGATTAAAAGGATCGAAAGAGTTTTTTGATTCTGTGGTCAGTACTGTAGAAAATAGGGGATGGATACGGAATAGATATGGACGATTATATAGAATTAAAAAGGAGTTAGGGTATAAAGGAGTTAATTATCTTGTTCAAGGTACGAGTGCTGACATATTAAGTGAACGAATGATTGCAGTAGCTAACTTCTTAGCAGATAAAAAAAGTAAGATGTTATTACAAGTACATGATGAGATTATTTGTGAAATAGATAACTCTGAATTAGAAGATATACCTACTAGAATCAAAGGTTTATTAGAACAAAATAGTTTAGATATACCATTATATGTGGATATGGAAGAATGTTCACCGTCATGGGCAACAAAAAAAGACTTTATGTATGAAGAAGTCATAAAAGAATCATACGAAAATTATATAGATTGGGAGTAAACACATGAAAAAAGTAAAAATAGTTGGGATTGTTGCGGGAGTGCTTGGTGGAGCGGCTGGAATCGTTGGAGGTGCATACGCTACTTATAAAGCTAATAAACGTTATAAAGAATATAAGAATTTAAAAACAGAAATAGATGCTATTCCACATCCAATAGAATATAAGAAAGGTAGTTATCCATATGACAGAAAAAGTTAATACTCCACATGGAACAGCGTCTTTAAAAGACAATCATCAATGGGGAGATAAATTAGAAATAGCTACAAGAATACAAGATTTACGTGATAGGATAGAAGAGATTCAAAATTCATGGTACAGAGCAGATGAAACTAGTAAATCACATAAAACACTATATTCAGAAACACTTGATAATGTGGTACGTTTGGCTGCCTTTGCATCTGGGATAGGGGCTGATCTACACGTATATGTTTTAGATAAGGTTCAGAAGTGGGAGCGGGAAGAGAATGAAGCAGGGTAATGAAACATTCGATCAAGCGTGTCGTGACATCGCTTTAGAGGTGGCTAGGACGGTCATAGAGAAGCATAAAGACTATGGCCCTGATAACATATTAGTTTTCAAAGAACAGGGCTTAATCGTCCGCCTATGGGATAAAATAGGTAGATTGAAACATCTATTGTGGGAAGCAAAGCAACCTAAACACGAAGCAATAGAAGATAGCTTTACTGATTTAGCAGGATATGCTATAATTGGTTTGATGTTACAAAGAAATTGTTTTACATATAAATTAGAGGAGGAATAGTATGGCAAAAGTAAGTATGCATTTAGGGTTCACATTTCGTATTGGGGATTTGAGTACAAATCAATATGCTCGTATAGACGTAAATGTGGATCAAATCGATACCGGAGTTCCGGTTGACGTACAGTTAGCCGAAGTTAAGGATACTGCCAATCAAATTTGGGGGTATATGAAGGAAGAAGTCGATAATAAAATAATAGAGGTATTAGATGAAGGATCAAGTAATTAAAAACGAGGTTACTAGAGCAATAGTTTTAGAAGCAGTCTTAGGAGAAAGAGAACGTCAAGACCTAATGTACGGTAACCAATCAGGACATTCTGATGAATATTGGAATGTTATAGCAACCGAAGAGAATGGAGAGGTAGCACGAGCTATTTGGGAGAAAGATGACGATAATATGTACGAGGAAATTATTCAAGCCTGTGCTGTATATTTTGCATGGGCAGAAGCAATCCATCAACGTAAGGAGGCTTAAATGAAAAATAGTGCTGAAGAAGTAATAGAATCTCTATTACAAAATAAAACAATGAATTTAAGGAGGGGTAATAGTGATGAATTTTCTTTTGGAAGAATTCCTTTCAATATCCCTGTTCTTGATAATCTTACTGGTGGTGGTATACCTAAAAAGAGAATGACTATTTTGTACGGGCCAACTAACGTAGGCAAGTCATATTTAGCATCTCAAGTTGTTGCAAACGCCCAGAAAAATGGGGGGACTACAGCATGGATTGATACAGAATTATCATGGGACTCAGCATGGGTTGAGAGATGTGGTATTGATGCGTCTAAGGTTATGGTATCTCAACCAATTAATGGTGAGGAAGCGATGGACACTACTAGAGAATTAATGAGAGCAGGAGTAGATGTTATAGTTTTGGATAGTATTGCAGGACTTGTACCTACAGCTGTTCATAATGAAGACTTTTCTTATAATCCAATGGCTTGGCAAGCACGATTTGTAAACAGTTCTTTGCCGAGGATACTACCTAATTTAAAACATGGTTCTGCTTTAGTAGCAATTAATCAAGTTAGAAGTAGTATAGGGCCAGTAGCCTTAGATAACATGCCCGGTGGATTAGCTCAAGCTTTCTTTGCCCATTTCTTACTACAAGTTAGAAGGAGTGGTTGGATTAAAGAGGGTACACAAAATGTAGGTTTTGATATGGAAGTTCGTTTACGTAAAAGTAAAGTTGGGGGCGAGAATTGGAACTCAGCTACCGTACCCTTTAGAGTAGAAGGTGGCATAGATGTTACCGAAAGCTATATTAGAGACGGGATTGAAGCCAAGTTGATTACCCAAGCTGGCCCGTGGTATACTTATAAAGATCAAAAAGCTATGGGTTTGAATGGGGTTCGTAAATTGTTCTCAGAAGACCCAGAATTGTTTGAGGTACTTAAAAGTGAACTTGCGGCCTAAAGACTATACTGCACAAGAACAGCATATACAAAAGTTATTAGATGAATCTGGTTTGCGTTACGATACGCAATACTCATTTATTAATTATATTGTTGATTTTTGGATCGCAGAACTTGGATTAGTAATAGAAGCTGACGGTGTTTACGGACATCTTAAAAAACGAGATGTGAAACGAGATATGGAATTAATGCAGATAGCACAGATAAAGAATGTACTGCATATTAAAGAAATAAAGAAGGAGGAAATTAAAAAAGTTTTATGGCAAGCATTAAACAACTTGTGAAGCAACAGAAGAAAAAGAAGCCACGAGCTAAATCTTCTAAGCCACGAGTAATAAATCAAGATAGATGGTTTTTAAAACAGATAGATAATGTACTAGGATACAGTAGACCGTGGAAGGCGGTTCAGAAATTCTATCCATCAGCATTAGGTAATCCGTGTGATAGGTATTTATATTTTGCCTATCATGGAGGACTACCAACACAGAAAATTAATCCACAAACGCAACGTATTTTTGATACAGGTGGAGCTTTTGAAACTAGAATGGAGAAATATTTAAGGAAAGCCGGGTTATTTATAGCTGCGGAGCAAACATTAAAATTTGATAATCCTCCTATTTCAGGACGCTACGACTTTCTTATACGGTATAAAGATGCTGATAGAGCTATAGTGGAATTGAAAACTATTAATACACGAGGGTTTGATAATTTAATTGATAAACCCAAACCCGAACATACAATACAATTACAAATATATTTAAATCTAATGGGTTTAAAAAATGGTATAGTTGTATATGAAAATAAAAATGATCAAGATATGAAAGCCTTTAAAGTAACGAAAGACAAGAAAGTATGGGATGAAGTATTAGAAAGATGTATTCGTATTATGAATATGGTTCCTAATGAAGTTCCTATTACATGTACAGGAGAATTTTATTGTGCTTGTAGGGAGGTAAAAGATGAAAATAGAAACAAAGCAAACAACATGGAGTCCAATTAAAGCATTAGCAAATGCGGAAAATGAATTACGAACATTAAATGTTCCAGAGTTCAAAACAGATTTATCTGATAGAGATGACTTAGAGTTTGCAAATTTAATGAATCAAGATAACCGTAAATTAGAAGAGTTTTTAATTGCTTACGGAGGGTATAAAGCATATTTAGAAGCACAAGTTGCTGATTGTGAAGCCAAACGCAAAGCTTTAGAAGCGGCTTTTGAAGAAGGTTATGCTACTGCTATCTATAGAATAGCAGAAGAACGAGAAGAAGAGGGACATAAAAAATTAACTAGAGAAGAAGTTAGGGGAGCAGCATTAAGTAGATACGCTTCATTGAAAGAACTACGCCAAGAAGTTATAGAACAAGCAGCTTTACATCAGAAAATGGGTGGAGTATTAAATGCCTATAAATCAGCTTATGATGCCGTCTCTAGGATAGTAACCTTGAGGACATATGGCGAATCAAGAAACAATTAATAAATATTATTTAGGTTTAGATTGTTCCAGTAAGGCGATTCATGGCGTAGTAATTGATCAGAATGAAGAGATTATTGCTCAATATAAATGGGGTAGTAAATCAAAAGATTTTAATGAACGCTTTCACCAATTTAGCAGAGAATTTTTGGCTGAACTTAGTACAATAAAACATACCCTTTTATTAAGGAATGATATGTTAGCAGCTGTAGAATCAGCTATATTTATACAGAATCCAAAAGCTACCATTTCCATCGCTTCAGTAGTTGGTGTAGTCCGTTTTGTTTGTGATATACTAGATATTAATTGTTGTTTTGTAGATAACACAAAATGGAAAAAAGATGTTGTAGGAAAAGGAAACGCTTCTAAAAAAGAAATTAAACAATGTGCAATAGACAAGTGGGGTGAAGTGTTTACAGAACAAGACTTTGCAGATGCAGCTTGTATTGCATTATGGAAGAAACAGGAGGATACAAATGGAACCGAAGAATAGCCCAGATCAGATTAGACTTCAATACAATGAATCATATCATGAACAACTGGAGTACGAAGATAAATTACCTGAAGGGGTAACCGAAGAAGATATGAAAGCGGAATTTGGTAAGATTGTTTGGTGTGAATTCCAAGATTGTTTTTGGAATAAACGAGTAGTTGATTACCAACGAACTTATGGAACCGTTCAAGGGAATAAAAATTATAAACCAATTAATGAACAAGAAGCTATTTTCTCACGAATATGTGGGCGAAAAGATGAAATAGTAATTAGGCATAGACCTGTACGTAATACGTCAGGTGGTAAAGTAGATGTACCTTATTGCCATGTAGCAGCGAAGAATGGTAAGTTAGGACACATAGACTTCTCTAGGTTGATGCAATCTGACGGTTCTCCGTATGGAGGAAATATAGATTCTCAATCTGCGGATAAGTATGGTGGTACTGAAACATTTGGAGCAAGGTAAATGCCTAAGAAATTACCTGAAGAGGTTAAACTTAAAGCATTAGAGTTATATTTATCAGGAGATAATACCGCAGATACTATCTCTGATAAACTAAGTAAAGAATTTAATGTGAAGGTAGCAACTTCAACAGTTTATTCATGGATTAAATTAGACGGGTGGAAGGATACTAAATTAGCCACCCGTGCTAATGCCATAACAAAAGTACAAGAGTCCGAAACACAGAGATACGCTAGATTACAAGAAGAGCATTTAAATGAGTATGAAGCTCTACGACACAAAGCTGTAAATGAATTAGGGACTTTAAATTTTAATCGTGCTTTTGATGCTGCTAAAGCGTTGGATTTAAGTATTCAAGGGGAGCGGCATGTAATGGAAGGTTTAATTAATCTTCAATTTGTACAGGATGTTATGTCAGTATTAATTGACGAGATTCAAGACCCAGATTTGCTACAACGAGTAGCTTTTAAATTAAAAACATTAGTACAAAAGGATGGAGATGGTTAAATCAAATGATGCAACAACTTTTAGCAAAGCTTTTGAATTATTATCGGAGGGCTTAACGACCCATACGTCAACTCGTGTTGGTAGTTTTTGGGAGTTTTTACGAGATATTTGGTCACAAGGATTCGATCATCCCGAATATTTTAAAGCTTGGCATATAGGAGTTATTGCAGAGGATATAGAACAATGTTTACAGGAAGATTTAAATTATGTAGCTGTGTTACCACGGTTTCATTTTAAGTCAACTATATTAGGACATGCCTTTAGTGTTTGGAGATTGTTACAGTCTACACGAGACATGGCAGTTTTATATTTATCATATAGTGATGGTATGGCTAAATATCATATCTCTGAAATTAATAAGGAAATCGCAAGAAACCCTATTCTTTCAGAAATGATGGTAAATAGAACTCCAAAAGCTGATTATTCATGTAGGTATTATTTACAAAATAAACCAATTGAAATTATGCATGGAGGATTATTTTCTTTTAAAAGAGGTTTACATGTTAATGGAGCCTTAATTGCTGATGACGTTTTACGTGATCCTGAAAACCCTTTGAACATGGGACAGATTACAAAAGTAGAGGATCACTTTATGACAGAGAGTTTATTCATTCCGCTTAAAGGAGTTCCTACAATTGTATTAGGAACACCTATGATGCCGGGTGACCTCTTGACAGTATTGCAGAAAGATGATAGATTTAAATCAAGAATATTACCAGCTTTAGACCCCGTTCCAAATAGGCGAGTTCTAATGCCAGAGTTATATTCAGAAGATTGGTTATTAACACAACAGAAGGCACGACCTAAATCGTTTGCTTCCGAGTTTTTGTTAGTACCCCATTTTTCAACTGAATCATATTTTAATACAGAGGATATAGAAAATTTAGAAGACCCAGAGTTGAGGAATTTACCTACAACTAAACCGTATATAGAGTCGGTTGACGAACAAATATTCGCTGGGTTTGATGTGGGGAAAAAGAGACATCCATCACATCTCGTTATTTTCAGAAAAATTGGAGATAAAGTAGAGCAGATACATCAATCATGGTTAGATGGTTGGAGTTATTCAGATCAAGTAGAGTATCTGAACGAAGCGGCAGAAAATTTTAATATTACACGAGGATATATAGACAATACTCGTGGAGAGTTAGAAGATAGAGGACTAGACCATAAATGGCGTTCTATGTCGTTTACATTAAAATCTAAGAATACGATGGCTCATATATTTGAGCAGTTCGTACATTCTGGGAATTTAAAACTGCTTCAAGATGAACGACAAAAATTACAGATTTTATCTGTGAGTAACGAATTGAAAGCACCCGAAACACCTATGGGACACGGAGACGCATTCTTCTCAGTTGCAATGGCATTACAAGCATGTCATGAATTATCGCAAGATGTTTATACAACAGTAGGGAGTGCTACAGATTGGCTAGAGGCGGTATCGCCCGGAGAACAATCAGCACCAAAGGCAAGTGTACAAATAGAAGCTACACTACGTGGCAAAAAAGACGGAATAGAAGATTTAGAATCAGGAGAAACTCAGTTATCATGGAATGATACAAAACAAGTTGGGGCATCCGCTCCAAATCCTGACTGTCAAGAAGGCATCTGTGTCGAATCGTTTTGGGTTAAAGAAAACAATTTATGTCTCTACTGTGGATATCGAGGATAATTTTAAGGAGGATTTTTATACATGACAACTACGTTAGCACCACACGCTGAAACGGTAGCGAAGAATCGCTATTATTTAAAAAACAATGAGGGAGAAACTATAGAAGATGGAAACGCTTTATTTAGTAGGGTGGCTGAAGCCATTGCGAAAGTTGAAGATGATTACTTTACTTTACCTGTTGAAAAGGATTTACTTAAACAAGAGTTTATAGATATAATGGAGCAGTTAGAATTTATTCCTAACTCTCCAACTTTAATGAATGCTGGAACTAAACAAGGAACTTTATCAGCTTGTTTTGTATTACCTCTTGAGGATAGTATGCAAGAGATTATGAAAACGGCACAAGATATGGCTATGGTTCAGAAGTTCGGTGGGGGTACAGGATTTTCCCTATCTAATTTACGTCCTACAGGATCACGAATTAAAACTACTCACGGTAAAGCATGTGGCCCTATCGAAGTATTAAAAACACTTTCACGAGTATCTTCTATGGTAACTCAAGCAGGAAAACGAGACGGTGCTAATATGGCAGTTATGTCTGTATATCATCCCGATATACTTGATTTTATTGCGTGTAAAACAACAGAAGGGGACATACATAATTTTAATATCTCTGTTGGTGTTGATTCTCGATGGATGAAGATGGTTGAACATGATATGTCGTATGGACTAATTGATCCACATACTAACCATTTAGTTGATACCTTATCAGCTCGATATGTATTTACAAAAATTATTGAGGGGGCATGGAGGAATGGAGAACCCGGAATGGTTTTCCTAGATAAGATTAACAAAGATAACAAAGTTGCAACACAGTATGGTCAAATGATTGCAACAAATCCATGTGGTGAACAACCACTACTTGGAAATGAATCATGTAATTTAGGGTCTATTAATGTAGATCAATTTTATAGATCAGTATCTAGTTATGACGCATCAGGACTTGTTTCAGAAACTAACGATGCATCATGGGAAGAACATATCAACTGGCAACGATTAGCTAAGGTTACACGATTGGCTGTAAATTTCTTAGATAATGTAATTGATGCTAATTATTATGCCACTCCTGAAATTGAACAGATGACTAAATCGACACGGAAAATTGGGGTAGGGATTATGGGATTCGCTGATTTACTTATACAATTAAGAGTGCCTTATAATAGTGAGGATGCACGGAAAATTGCAGGATTACTTATACAATTCATAACACAAGAAGCCGATTTAGCATCTCTTGACCTCGCTGCAAAACGAGGAACTTTTCCTGCATGGGAACAAAGTTCTTTTGATCGTGTAACTGAAACGTATAGAAACGCTTGTCGCATGACTGTAGCACCAACAGGAACTATTTCTATGTTAGCAGATTGTTCATCAGGTATTGAGCCTACTTTCGCCTTGGCGTGGAGAAAACAAAATATTTTAAAAGAAGAGACTGGAGAAGCTCAAACCTTAATGTATGCCAATAAATACTTTGAACAAGAGGCTAAGAAGCGTGAATTTTATTCAGAAGACCTTATGACGTATTTGATTGAGGGTGGTAGTTTACAAGATAGAGCTGATGTTCCTGACGACGTAAAAGATATTTATATTACGTCACCAGAATTACTTCCTGAAGAACATGTTTTAATGCAAGCAGCTTTTCAACCATACGTTGATTCCGGTATTTCTAAGACAATTAATATGCCTAACGATGCGACTATTCAAGACGTATATGATACATATATGTTAGCGTGGAAGACTGAATGTAAAGGTATTACTGTGTATAGAGCAGGAAGCCGAGACAAAGAAATACTTGTGAAAGGAATAAAAAATGAGGGTGAGGAGTTTGATTGTTGTGATAACCCAAAGATTATTTATGAATCGGGTTGCCATAAATGCCTTACTTGTGATTGGAGTGCTTGCGAAATTGCATAGTTATATAGTATAATAAAGTAGGGAATTTTTCATTCCTAGTACTGAAGAGAGGTGAGAACATGATAAAACGGTTTTTAAAAAGCATTTTTCCATTTCCTAAGCTGGAAATGCCAACAATTAGTTTGCCTAAGATTAGCTTTCCTAAAATAGTGATCCCTTTTAAACGTATAGGAAGAACATTAGGATTGGTTAATACTGCTTTATTACTAACACTTGGGGGTATTGGTTTAGTATTGTCTTATATTAATCCAATTCCGTGGGCAGCTCAATACATATCCCTTAGTTTAGCCAATAGTTTATTTGATTCGGTTGTATATTTACAGGCAAATTTGATATTAACGATTACAATTTCAACAATATTGATTGTAATTGGTTTATCTTTACACGTAGGTAATTTTAAATCTTGGTGGCGGACTGTTAAAGCCACACCAATGGTTATTATAAGATCACCAATTAAAGCCTATAGAAGAATAACGGTTTGGAGAAACTGGCTACTGGTTAAGATAGAATACCTAAACTCAGAATCCGCTAAGTGGAAGACAGCCTTTAAAATTATGATGTCTCCTTATTCCTTTTTAAGGATGATGGGACTAAGCCCACAAATGGCTATTGGGTTACTCGCTCTTGGAGGTACGGCAGGAACTGGAGTCGTTGTGAACGAAACCGTCTTAGCGGATAGAAGCTTCACAAATGGAGATTCAGGCATTTATGCTGCTCCAGCTTTGAATCCTTCTCCTACATTGGAACAAACAATGGCATGGAGAAAAGAAAATAAAGAAGATAATACGTTAAGAATAGTTTTATCGGACACTCCTGTAAGGGAGATTAAGATTGAGAATGTGACAGTAGGTACGGTCTATACCGGGTCTGCTATACCTTCATCAGCACATACTTCTGCGGGAGGTACTGCGGCTGCGGCTACAGCAGTATTGATTGGTGGAACAGTAGTAGCTGGGGAGAATGCGGTTCCTACTTTCTTGGAGGTGGGCGAGTTACTGATCGAGAAGTCGAGATGTACGTTTATGTATTTCGATAATATAACGGCGCATACTATTAACGTAATTGGGAACGCCTCAGACGGGCAAAGTATTAATACAACTCCCGGAACCTCTAGGATGAGGGCTATAGGAGGCGGACATCATCAGGCTGAAGCGATGGTGACTAGCGGTGGATCGTATGACAGAATACATATAGATAGTCCAACCAGCAATAAAAATGGGAAAATTGATAAACTAACTCTTTCAAATTTATATACTGAAGGGGGAGCCTGTGTATTTGATCGAATGAAAATCGGTACACTAACTATTAAACTTAATGAAATAGGTGGTGGTGGTAACGCTGGTGTCTCAGACGGATTTGCTACTAAGGAATTTAAGATACACCAAAGTGTGACCGCAGCTAACTGGAACGTTTCAGATAACGTTGAAGTACTTACCGGCGCACCAACAATAACCGTAACCAACGAGTAAAAGGTGATACGATGGGATGGAAAAATCCAGAAATATGGGGGCTGTTAATACAAATAGCAGTCCTTATATCTGTTATAACATTAGTAGGTGTTATAGTAATGGGGGTATTGAATGGCTAAAAGAAGCTGGACAAAATGTAAATGTGGTGTTAAACTACATAGAAAGAAAGGACATAGACTTTGCTATGTTTGTGAACAAAAACAACGAAAGGAGGCATAATGGCAGATATAACAGTATTCACATCTAATGGTTGAGGCCCGTGTATGGCAACCAAGTCTTGGTTAAAAAGCAAGGGACACTCTTTTACAGAGTATAATATCTCAGAGAATGTAGAATATGCAGATAGATTAGTACGAATGGGTTATAGAGTAACACCAGTAGTGGTGATAGGAGGAGATGAGATAGTGGGATTTAGCCCACAGAAACTAGCAGCAGCTTTAGAATAGAAAATAAGGAGTAGAATAATGATAGGAAATATGTTAAGAGATAGGGAAGTACAGTATGTGGCAGCTAAAGATGAGCTTACAAATACATGGCGTATATTAGATACATGGCATGATGATTTAAAATCTTTACAGCCAGAAGATGAAATTGATGATGAGACTGAAGCAGTTAAGATTTTAACTGAAGGAGAATTTATAGCTATTATAAGAGAGGCATCAAGAACAGGTGTTTTAGCTAATGCAAATTTTGGAACAGGGGAAGCAGAATACGAAGCTACAATCTTGGAAAAAGATCAGGAGATACAAAGATTGAATGAAAGAATTTTACTTTTAGAAGAAGATAAATCTCAAGTTATTAGAGATGTAACTCATTCAGAAGATTATGAATTGAAAGAAAAAGCAATGCAATCAATTCTAAAATTAGTATCTATGCAAGATATGACTAACTTAGGTAGGAATAATAAATGAAATTATCAGAATATTTACCAGAAGTACCACAACTAGCATCGCAATTAACTAATCTGAATCAACAGATTGATATGTTACAATTAATGAAAGCTGGTAGTGGTGGTGCAGAAACTGGATCGGCTCCAAGTATAGGACTTGATCATGTAGTCAATACTTGGGTACGCCATCAAATGGCATACCGACAGCAATTAGTTATGGATTTACAAACTATTGTTATGTCAGTACAAGAAATACGATCACCTTTAAACCATATTACAAACGAGGTTTTTAGGAGGGGATTAGAATGGAAAGCCTTAACAGACAATCCTGAGACTGAAACAAAAGAGACACTTGAAAAATTTCTGAAGAATTGTAATATCTTTTCTCAAAGTTTTGAAGAAGTGATGAGACAATTCCATTTTGATTTGAACTCGATAGATGACGCATTCTTATATTTAGCTAAGGAGTACTATAGTGATGGAGGTGTCCTCCGATCCAAAGTTAAAGAGATCAGACGACTCAACCCAGCCTTGGTCGAATTCGACCTTGACACGGCTGGCTTACCTAAAAACGCACATTTTATATGCCCAATACACAGAGAAGAACTCTCAGAAGGGCCGGGAACATGTGAAGAAGTTGGCTGTAAGAGAGAGATGCAAGCAGTCATGTATAAGTACTATCATAGAAATCAACACATGTATATGTTTGAACACGAAGTTATACACGTATCTAAATTCGCTCCGTCAGAAACTTATGGATGGAGTCCGATCCTTACGGTTTTTGAAAAAGGTTTAACCTTAATCGGTATGGATAAGAATCTATACCGTTACTTCTTTGAGAGGAAAATGCCAGCCTCAATGATTATGGTAACAACTGATGATCCTGAGAGCCTACGTAGAGAAAGAGAGCATATAGCAGCTCAAACTCGTATAGACCCTAACTTTATTCCAATGGTAGCTGTTTCGGCTAGAAGTCAAAGAGGTCGAGTAGACCTTGTACGACTTTTCCACACACTACAAGAAATGGATTATCTTCCTGTAAGAGAAGAAATACGAGAACGTATAGCAGCTATGTGGGGTGTAACTCCTGCATGGCAAGGCGCACCTGAAGCATTCGGTGGTTTATCAACACAGACCCAACAGTTAGTTGTTATGAGTCGTGTTGTTGAATCAGATCAACGATTAATACATCAAAAAGTTATTCCTGCTCTATTGGAAGCATTTGGTGTAACTGATTGGACATTAGAACTACCAAACCCTGAAGAGAAAGCTGAAGCTACTAAGATTAGTTTTATTCAGCAAAGGGCGCAAGTAATGCAAACTATGTCTCAATTAGGCTTTATGTTTACATTAAAAGAGGAAGGCGTTCCAATGGAGGATGCCGAATTCATTATTAGTGGTGATATGGTTCCAGCCGCTCAAATGCAAGCTGAACAACAAGCTATGCAGTTGGCTCAACAGGAACAGCAATATCAAATGGCTCAA
>Ga0310342_100001927_pt1 | contig 13190 bp, 11 predicted proteins | sample S15DNA20500_MG_FD_206155 | JGI IMG/M metagenome (GOLD analysis project Ga0310342, IMG submission 206155) | Marine microbial communities from station ALOHA, North Pacific Subtropical Gyre - S1503-DNA-20-500_MG | ecosystem: Environmental > Aquatic > Marine > Oceanic | place: Pacific Ocean: North... | reverse complement strand
GGGTTACGTCTCAGCCAACAGCACTGAACTTCGCCTTGCACCGCGTGCGTTCATCGAGCTGTGGGGAGTTGACTTGCCAGAAGATAATCTACAAATCCCGGCATCCAAATGGTGTTTACCAGAGAACTATCACCGGGGTTACCACCATCCGTCCGACGACTGGGGCAGTGAAGGGGGAATCCTGAGATGTGCAGCCGACGGTACGCAACTGGAAATCTTCAGTCGTGGTTCGAGAAACATGTGGGACATGGCATTCGATGAACATTTCAACTGGGTGGGAACGGATCAGGATCAAGACGGTGGTGACCGCATCCTCAGTCCCTTTTTCAAGGCTCATTTTGGCTGGGGACATCCCTGGAGCTCTCACTGGACGGGTGAAAATCACCCGCCGACGGTACCGGTCAGCGGTCCCGTATTTCATGGCTCGGGAACCGGGGTTGTCTACGGCACATCCGGCAACTTCCCCGAATCCTATCGCGGCGTCTTCTTTTGTGCTGACTGGCTGAATCGCAACCTTTTTGTATTCCGTCCTCAATGGAACGGTGCCCTGATGCGCAACATGGCTCAGCCAGAAATCTTTGCTGCAGCACCCTCAGGTCGTGCCATGGAATCCAGTTCTGGCATGTTGTTCGATCCAACCGACATTGAATTTGGGCCCAACGGCGCGTTATGGGTCGCCAGCTGGGGACACGGTTACGGAGCGCAGATCGAAGACGGACAACAAGTCGACCAGGGACGTGTTTTTCAAATTTCTTACGGAGAACCCGTGCCATGGCAGCTGGAACCCCACCGTCGTCAACCGATTCACGATTGGACTGTGCCTGAATTAATCAACGATCTGCAACATGAACGCCTTCCCGTCTGGCGGGTCAATGCGCAAGACGAACTCGTACGACGCGGTACGACTGTTAAAAATTCCCTTATTCATGCTCTTGGCGCCGAACACCACCCCGCTGGCGCAACCACGTGGCTGGCATGGACACTCGGTCGACTCTCCAAGAACGATGATTCGATTGACAAATTCTTTAGTAAGACATTTACCAATACACAAAACACGATCGACGAACGCATCCAGGCGTTACGAATTTTAGCTTTCCGCTGTCAACAGCACAGCCGACCGCTAGCCAATGTTGTCAATACGGCACTCGATGATCCTCAACCACGTATCCGCTTTGCAGCCGTTCAGGCAATTCACCAGTCACAGCAGACAACACTCGTCGAACGTCTTTGGCAACTCACCGATCGCGAAACCGATCGGGGAGTTTTTTACGCAGCCTGGCGCGCGCTGGGTGAACTTGCCAGCCCCGCTGCGCTGCGCAAACATCTCGCCTCTGAACAACCGGGAAAACGTCGTGCAGCCTTACTGGCGCTTCTCGAGACAAATGCCTTGTCAGGAGACGATGTCTTTGAACAGATGAGTTTGGACACGGATCAACAAGTTGCCAAACTCGCTAATTCCTTTCTCGAAAAGGTCGGCACCAGTGCCGAGCCAGTGCTGAAAATCGCCGGCAACTTGTCCGGAGAAACAATAGAAGTTCACTTGGTGACAGCCAAATCGGAGAATCTTGACGTGCGATACACGCTCGACGGAAGTTATCCCACCAAGACAACGGGACGACGCTATAAAAAACCATTCCAAGCTGATAAGAATACCAAGGTCACCGCCGCACTGTTCAAGGGGCTTGAACGAGTCGGTCCTGTGTTGACCCGCGACTTCGGCAAAACCATTCACCCAGATGAGGCATTTCCGCCTGGCGGTGAACAACATCCCCTGCTGCCGGTCGAAATCACAAATTTGCGGGCTGCCAACGGCAACGCCTACCGCCCGTTGATCGCCCAGCTAGGTGAATTGGCCTACGCCAATCGGGTTTACCGCTGGGTGGTGATACCACCAGAAATGATGGGACACACGATTATTCAGACTTTCAATGACGATGCCGATACTGGCTCACAAAACGATCATTTTCTAAGCTTCGAACTGGCCGAAGAGGCGATCATTCACGTGGCACACGACCGTCGAATCCAAGCAAAGCCAAAATGGCTCGATTCCTTCTCAGCCACCGAATTGACAATGTCAACCATGGATGCCACGTATCGGCTGTTTGCCAAAGCCTATCCCAAAGGTGCTGTCACCCTGGGCGGTAATACGGTTGACGGTAGTACGGACAATCATTCTCAATACGTTGTGCTGGTCACACCCAACCCGTTAACGGCACCACAACAGCCGACAACCATCGATGATATTCTGACTCAGCTGCCAATGGCAAATCCACGACGAGGCGCACGACTGTTCTTCCATCAACTTGCCTGTGGCAATTGTCATCGCATTGGAGATTACGGCAACGCCTTTGCACCCAACCTGACAAATCTCGGTACGCGTGCCACACCTCAAATCATCGCCAAATCGATATTGGATCCTAGCGATGTGATCACCGAGGGTTTTCAAACGTTAATCGTAGAGACCGAGGCGGGTCGGGTACACCGTGGCTTCCTGCGTCAAGAGAGCGGATTGAACCTGGAACTGGTCGACGAAAAAGGACACATCATGCAGATTCCCAAGGCCGAGATCGCACATCGCCAACGGCAGCCGATTTCGATCATGCCCAACGGTTTCGCGGAACAGTACAGTACCGACGTCATTGCGGATCTGATTGCTTTCATCACCAGCGAAACATCAAAATCAACTGAACACCATGAACCCAAGAGCGAATAACTCTGGGGGAATGGTGGATAAATCCTTGCTATCAGCAGCAAAGAACGCTTGATCCGCAAGTTGAATGCAAGCGCAACCTACTGGTGAAAATAACCAATCTTCAATACCCGGTTTGACCATGATGTGCCCGCAGCACCTTGCTATGACGACTTAGCTTCCAACAGGGCATTTCAAACGACAACGCACACGGAAAAATCTTGACAAGATGAATTTGCCGCAACCCAAGATCCAGATTGGCAGGCATCCAAGCGGTCGTGGCTATCGCTTGCAAACCTGTCTGTTCCTGGCACGGCCGCAGACAGAAACCTTTGCTTTCTTTGCAGATGCCTTTCAGCTTGAAATCCTCACCCCTGCCTGGCTGCACTTTCAGGTGACCACTCCAGCGCCGATTAAAATGGCAGAGGGTGTGCTGATTGACTATCGACTGAAAATTCACGGCATCCCGCTTCGCTGGCAATCACAAGTCAGCACCTGGGAGCCACCCCACCGCTTCGTAGATGACCAACTCCGAGGCCCGTATCGTTGGTGGCACCACGAACATCGTTTTGAAAATCACCAAAATGGCACGCGGATTTATGACCAAGTCGATTACGGAGTTCCTGGCGGCTGGCCAATTCACACCCTGTTGGTCCACCGCCAACTGCGACGTATTTTTAACTATCGCCAGAGGACCCTGCTTCAACTGCACGCCCCACCAGTCGGTAGAGTGGCAGATTAAACCTGAATCGGAGCGTTCGCTTGTCCGCATTGGGGATCGCAGCTGCAGGAACACCAAGCTGCAACAACCCTTTTACCAGCTGTTAAACTATCAGCTCACCAAGTGATAAAGCTGCCAAATTCAGTTGCCTGGCACCAAGGCAATTTCCGGGTAAAATGCACCGTTCTGGCACACCTCGCAAAACTCTGCGCTGGAGATTGGACAATCAAACTGGCGATCAAGGTAGTTCCTGGCTCTTCACGTGAGGGTATCGCCGCATGGCTTGGCGAAACCCTCAAAGTGCGTGTCAGAGCCCCTGCCGAACGTGGCAAGGCGAATGCGGCTGTCGAGAAGATTCTAGCCAAATCACTCGGTGTGCCGATCGATTGCGTGAGAGTTGTGGCGGGAATGACTTCTCCTCGAAAAGTGGTGGAAATCTCCGGACCCTCCAAGGCAGAAATTCATGACCGTCTCGCAAAAATCCTACCTTAAAGATTCCCTTGGCAACATGAAAAAATGCCTCTCTAATCACACCCTATTCACATTGTTTTTTATCCAGCCAGCGCCTGACAAATTCTCTCGCTGACCGCATTCTTTGGATTGCGTCTCCTCTTCGAAACCAACCGGGTCATTTTACGTCTGCCGACTTATTCAACGGGGCTACGATGCAGAGTTCAGTAGGACCTGTGTCTCTGGTAAGGACTTCTTCAAATTGGCAACACCTGTTGGTGTGACCTGCGTGCCCTCAAGACTGATCAAATCCAATTGTTCGAGAGCCTTGAAATGGATGAGCCCAGCGTCCGAAACACGCGTACCCTGCAACCACACCTCGTGTAATTGATTCATCTGCCGCAGATTGGCCAATCCTTTATCGGTCACTTGCGTGCCACGAAGATCCAACCGCCTCAGCTGGACCATACTCTTGAGATCAGACAGACCCTCATCCGTGATTTGAGACGGCAAACTCAGCCAACGCAGCTCCTTTAGCCCGGCAATGTGAACAAGGCCGCTGTCCGAAATCTGTGTTCCATCAAGCCAAAGACCTTGAAGGGCAACAAGCGACCGAACGTGTACCATGGCTGCCTGGCTGATCGGTGTCGCGGTAAGATTCAATTCGGTCAAACCGGTTAGTCTGCCAATGAATTCGAGATCCTGATCGGTAATTTGCGTTCGGTCAAGATTCAACTTTTTCAGTTTGTCGAAATTCTTAAGTTGAATCCTACCGATCCCTGTCGTAGGCGTGTGGGAAAGATCCAGACTACGGAACTCCCGGCAGTTCTTGAGAAAGACAAGACCTGTGCCCGTGACAGGTGTGTGTTGAAGACTCAGATGACGCAGCGAAACAAGACGCCCCACCGTTGCCAAGCCCGCATCGGTCACGAGCGTTTCGTCCAGAACGAGCCGATGCAAAGTTTTGATGGGGACCAACCGGTCAAGGTCCTGGTCCTTGATTGGAATGTTCCGAAAAATAACGCTACGAATGATGACCGGTTCCGTTGGCGCAGGAAAATTCATTCCGTTGTAAACCAGTTCCTCGACTCCCTCGAGCCGAAGTTGACCGCCTTGACTCAAAACCCATAACGCGATGTCACGCTGGGACATTGACGATGCCTGGCCCGGCAGTGTCGTCAGCATCATGACAAAAATCGGGACGGTCACCATGAATGAATTTTTCATTCTTCGTCGTGCAAGCACTGGGAAAGGGTCACACCAGATACAACTTCATCAGCCCGTGCGTTGACTAGAGAAGTTGTTGAATTACTTCTCCCTCGTAAAGAATCGGCGTGGGGCGTCCGTCTTGAGAGTAAAGATGGGTTTTTGGATTGATTCCCAGATGATGGTACATGGTAGCCAGAACATCGTGGGGACGGATCGGCAGTTCACTCGGTTCGGCACCTTTATTGTTCGAAGCACCCAGCACCTGTCCCATGCGAAAACCACCGCCTACCACCGCCAGGCTTCCTACGTTGGGCCAGTGATCGCGCCCAACCCGCTTATTGATGACCGGTGTGCGCCCGAATTCACCCCAGATAAGCAGCAGTACTTTCTGATCCAGACCGCGGTCATAAAGATCCTCAATCAGTGTCGATACCATCTGATCCAAATGCCAACCGGCCCATTGCATGGTATCGGTTACCGTACCGGCCGTTCCACCGTGAATATCCCACAAGACACCATCGGGGCCTGTATTAATTGTCACAAACCTCACACCCGCTTCCACAAGCCGTCGGGCCAACAAGGCACTTTGCCCCCAACGATGTTGGCCGTAACGCTCTCGCAACCGCGGGTCCTCCTGACTCAAATCAAATGCCCTTCTGGTCCTCGGATTGGCAAGCAATTCCAATGCCGATTGATGGTAATGAGTCATCGGAGAGGTTTGCGATCCGGCTTCAGCCATCTGGAAAAGACGGTCCAAACGGGCAAGCAGTCCCTGCCGTTCATAAAGACGATCGGGCGACAAACCTCGCGCTAAAGCAACGTTGGGAACCGTGAATGATTCCGACGATGGATCGGCAATGATGTCAAACGGATCATACCGGCTACCCAAATACCGTGCGTAGAAGTTCTCACCGAAAGTTGGGTTGGCCGTTGTAGGAGGTTTCATTTGTACGTAAGCAGGCACCCCTAATTTAACAGCACCACACATCTTGGCGGCAATCGAACCAGTCGACGGATCGCCCCCGGACTTCCCTGTCGCACAGATGACCGTGGCACCCGCATGTCCGCCATCATGATGACGCACACTGCGGATGATAGACATCCGATCCGCTAACTGAGCCTGCCGAGGTAGCAGTTCACAGAACAACACTCCTGGTAATTTCGTAGAAATTGCTTTCCAGGGTCCGCGAATTCCGTCGGGAGCAGCGGGCTTGGGATCCCACGATTCGAACTGCGAAATACCACCACCCAGCCAGATCTGGATGACCGCCGTGTCCTTGGCCCGAAACCCGGCCTGGGCAGATTTTTCTCGTGCCTGCAAAAACTGTGGTAAAGATAAACCGCCAGTGCCCAGCGCCAACGAGGCTTTGAGAATCGATCTGCGATTCACAAAACTTTTTTTTCTCGCTCGGGATTTTTGACGATGAATTGCCATGGCCGCTCGCTCAATACTACAACGCTACTTTACCAAGCTACCAAACCTCTCATCGATCTACAATCTTTATTATCGGCAAACCTATTCAAACTCGATATCAAAAGGTCACAGCACCCCTGAGATTTGCGCACGTCAAGGTTGACCAAGGTGGTCTGAGCCTACCCGTCCCTGGCAGAAAACCACCAGGGAGTTTGCTACACTTTTCAGCAGGTAAATCACATTTGTTGCCATGATTCCTATTCCCCAGAAAGATTCAACCAGAGAAACTGGAAGAATACCTGAAGATGATCGGCTACCGTACTCAGCATTTGGCAAAAAAACGCTGTGGACAGGTACCCATCCGGCCAAAAGCCAACCACCTTGGGACAGCGGGATTTACAATCCTCACCGAGTTTTCCTCAAGAGATGTTAAGGTGAAACCATGGGAAAACGAATTTCGCACAGTCTTTTGGATCCGTGGCTGGGTCCACCGCTGAAAAGCCTCTACAAGGTCCTGCCTATTCCCCACCGTTTTCCACCCGAAGGAATTGTCTTGATTGGTCATTTGCTGGCAATCCTGGCCGCAGTCGGCTTCGCTTATTCAACCAAATTCTGGTGGGCTGGGGTGGTGGCAGCAATCGGGGTGCTCGGCAACCATACGGCAGATTGTCTGGATGGGACCCATGCCCGCAGCACGGGCCAGTGTCGTAACGGCGGTGAACTCCTGGATCACTTTACCGATCCCCTTTCATTTTCCTATTGGCTGGTGGGAATCAGTATTTCCTGTGCGCGGTTGGATCTCGGCCTGATGGCAGTCATCTGCCTGTATGCGACGGCCGTACTGACCAACATCAAAGCGAAAATGATCGGCGAATTCACGCTGGCCAGATTCGGTCCAACCGAATTCAAAACCCTGCTGGCGGTTTACGGAATTTTCCTGGCAGGTCTTGTTCGTTTGGCACCAGAATCACAACGGCCCGGAAACTGGTCGTTGGGATTTTTTGTATCATTGATTGTGTTTGGTGTCCTTCAGTTGCTGATCAATCTGTGGATCGGTGTTCGAGACGTCAATGCACATGTCGCTCCACCAGATACAACCGAATGGATCACCAATGGTGATTCCTAAACAAGATTCAGTATGACAAAATCATGCCGCATTGAATTCATAGTAAATTTCATGCACGATCAAGTTTGTTTTTTTACATGCTTTCAACGCTGCGGCCAGCTGAGAAGTTGGACTGCCGTGCTGGCGTTTTGTTTCAGCGTTGCCATTCACCCTGGCTGTCGAGAAAACCAAGTTGATTCCAGTGGACCAGGTGGCCTTTCGCTCCAACCAAAGAATTCGCCCGGCGCACTACGAGAAGGAGCCGGTTTGCCCAATGGCATCTGCGTGGTATTAGGCGACGCCGATGGCAGCATTGCGATTGATAGAGCACGGAAAACCAATCAGCTGATTTACCTGCAGTTATCGCAACGCAAAGATGTCGAAGTGGCCCGCCAAGCGGTGGATTTGGCAGGTTACTATGGCAAGAGAATTTACGTCGAACAAGGCTCCTATTCGGAGATTCACCTGGCAGACAATTTGGCCGACGCCCTGGTCGCCGTGGGCGAGGCAGTCGATATTGACGATGCCGAGGTTTTAAGAGTCTTGCATCCACAGGCAAAGGCACTGCTGGGTTCTAGAGAATTGGTCAAACCTTTTCCAGAAGGTGTGGACGATTGGAGCCATCCCTACCACGGTCCGGACAACAACCCATGTTCGAATGACCGCATTGCGCGGGCCCCTTACCTGACACAGTTTCTCGCTGATCCGCGTTACGCACCGCTACCTCAGGTGACGGTGACCTCAGCAGGCCGAGTGTTCAAAGCTTTTGGACATATCGCCCTAAAAAAGAGAGAGGAGAGTTTACTCAACACGCTGGTGGCGTTTAACGGTTACAACGGCACCTTGCTTTGGAAGCGGGACTTGTTGCCAGGAATCATGGTTCATCGCAATACCATGATTGCAACTCCCGAGATGCTGTATCTGGCGGATGATAAGTCCTGTAAACGAATTGATACCGAAACGGGCAGAACGATCGATGAAATTTCACCTCCCCAGGAACTCACCGGAGGCACCTTCTGGAAGTGGATGGGCCTTGAAGATGAAATGCTGTGCGCCCTGATTGGTGAACCGGAGGAAATAGATCCGGTTGTCAGGCAACGGCGAGGTGTACAACGTGGTTGGGGTTGGGGCAACCTGTCAAAAGGATTCAATGCGTCTGAAAATCCCTGGGGCTTTGGCAGTACCTTGCTGGGAATCGACCCCCAAACCAAGGAAGTACTATGGCACCATCATGAAGACGAGCCTATCGACAGTCGCGCGATCTGCATGAAAAACGGTCGTGTTTTTCTGTTTCGATTTGGATCCTTCCTGGCTTGTCTCGACAACCGTACGGGCAATGAAATATGGCGCAAAACAAAAACCAATGCCCCGGAACTGTTCGCCTCACTCGGAGAATATCTGAATCGCCAGGGTTCCCAAACCGGTTGGCGAACTTCCAATTACCTCAAGTGTAGTGATTCGGCTTTGTATTTTGCCGGTCCTCAAATCGGAAAGCTGCTCGCGGTCTCCACCGAAGATGGACGTATCCTCTGGGAAAATCCCTACGGCAATTATCAACTGGTCCTGCAAAACGATGTCCTTTACGGTATCGGCGGACCGTGGCCTTATAGTTTTCAAAAGGGAGACAACCCCAGTAAGAAATTCAACCCACTGACGGGGGAAGAATTGGGGCAGATCGACATATCCCGACGAGGCTGCGCACGCCCGACCGGATCGATCGACGCCTTATTTTTCCGGGCCTCGGGAGGCACAATCCGTCTCGGCCTGGCTGGTGATCAATTAGAATGGATTTCACCCATGCGACCCCAGTGTAACGACGGTGTCACGGTCGCCAATGGCCTACTCTATTGGTGGCCTTCGGTATGTGATTGCCAATTCTCGCTCTACGGCGTCACATGCCTGGGACCGGCAGGGGCATTCGATTTCAATGCCCAAGCCAGCGATTCAGAACGCTTGGAACAAGGCGCCGATGGTTTGTCTGATGTTGCCCCTTTACCCGAGCTGCCAGCGGACTGGCCAAAGTTTCGAGCCGACAATACCGGTAGCGCAACAACGCCAGTCAGTATTCCAGAAAATGCCAAGTTGATCTGGGAAGTGACTCCCAAGGCATCTTCAAGTCCCATTCCAACGGCACCTGTGGCGGTCGGAGGTTTAACGTTTATCGCAGCTTCCGATGGCACGGTGCAGGCCTTCGATACCTCAAATGGCACATTGAAGTGGAAGGCCTACACGGCCGGCGCAATCCGGATGCCCCCCACCGTTTGGAAAGGCCGCGTGCTGGTGGGATCTGGTGACGGATGGGTTTATTGCCTGGAGGCTCAAACAGGCCGGATGCTCTGGAGGTTCCGCACCGCACCCAAAGAACGCAAGATACCTGTTTACGGTTCATTGCTTTCCACCTGGCCGGCAGCAAGCGGCGTCATCGTAGAAGACGGTCTGGCCTACGTCGCCTCGGGCATCGTTAATTACGATGGCACCTATGTCTATGCACTGGATGCCGCCACGGGTAAAGTCAAGTGGCAGAACAACTCCTCGGGCCATCTAAATTCCCAGGTGCGTACCGGCGTAAGCGTGCAGGGCCATATGCTGGTGGTCAACGACAAACTTTATCTGGCCGGCGGTACTGCCGTCTCTCCGGCTGTCTACAATCTGGCGGATGGCCAAAACCTTAATGACCCCAAACAACTCGCACAGTTCACCTCTATCCGACCAAGAGGCTGGGAGTTGTTTCAAGTTGGCGAGCATGTCATCGCCAGTGGTCCGCCTTTGTACGGACATCCGAAGTACCCTCCTCCCGAGCCTGCAGTCTCAGAGAAAGTTTTGATCGCTCCGTCATCCGACAAAGACGTTGTTTGGTTGAGCAATCGAAAAGTCATGTGCTTCAATCGCCTGGATCGGGAAAAATTAAGTGCGTGCGTGCTGCATTGGGACACTGCTGAACTCATGATCTCAGGTTGGGGACGATTTGAAGTCCCTGACCAACCGCTTTGGCAATACGAAAGCGAAAACAGTTCTGCCTGGCCTCCCCCCCAAACTGCCCTGGCCGTAGGTAAAAATGCCGTTGTCTTGGCTGAGAACTCAAAAATGACCGCTTTCAATCTCAATGACGGTCATGTGCTCTGGTCAAAAAGTTTACCATCACCGACGGTCCCCTGGGGACTAGCGGTCGACCGTAACAGCCAGGTACTGGTCACTCTCAAGAATGGGCAAATTCTCTGCTTCGGCAAAAGTGATTAAAAACCTGACAACCGCTCCCGTTGTTTGTCCCAGTTTGATTGAGAAATAAGTAACTTGGCCGCGATCTGAAGGCATCGTCGCAGCCGAAAGTACACCGCGAGCTACAAACGCGGCAGCAGTGCAATTGTCCAATGCACGATGCGATCGGTGGTAGTTGTCTTCCAATCACGGGTGTCGGGTTTGGCGAATTTCACGCTGACATTTCGGAAAATTCGATCTTCAATCTCTCTGTATTTTGTCTTAGAATACATAATGAAATGGATGAGCGAATCCAATATCATCTATTGATCGATCATTCAAAATCAAATTCGGTGTACGCGCTGTTGGTCTTTCCCCAAGGGCAACCAAAGGAGCGGTCATGCTGACACTTGAAGGTCAACGTATCCATTGCTGCGACGGGTTACCGCGGAGAACATTTCTCAAAATCGGCACTTTAGGCCTGGGCGGACTCAGCCTGGCCGATATGTTGCGCCATCGTGCGTCGGCGGAAAAAACACAGCGCAACGCAAACAAGACATCGGTGATCTTTCTGGAGCTGGCCGGTGGTCCAACACAGTTTGAGACGTATGATCCCAAGCCCGATGCGCCGGCCGATTACCGTGGAGCCATGCAGACCATCGATACCCGGCTGACCGGCGTACATTTCAGCGAAATGATGGCCGAACAGGCCCGTATCGCAGACAAGCTGGTGATCATCCGATCGGTGCACCACAACAGCAGTAGCCACGATCCGTCCAGCCATTTGACACAAACCGGCTTCTACAAAACCGGGGCAAAGGGAGGACCGAACCAATCTCCCTGCATCGGCTCAGTCGTGGATAAGCTGCGCGGTTCCAATGTTCAGGGGATTCCCGGCTACGTCGCTGTACCTAGTATCATGCGCAACGGAGCTGCTGCGTATATCGGTAGATCCTACAACCCTTTTGAAACGGGTGGCGATCCAAACAAGCAAGACTTCACGGTCAAACACCTGCATCTGAGTGATGGACTCAGTTTGGCCCGACTGGACGACCGCAAATCACTGCTCGACTCACTGGATGCCTCTCGGCGATTGCTTGATAACCGGGAAGTTGCCGATTCCAACGACGAATTCAACCAGCAGGCGTTTGAGTTGCTCACTGGTGAGGCCGCGCGGAAGGCCTTTGACATTCAAGAGGAACCAGACAAGATTCGCCAACAATACGGCCGCAACACTGTAGGTCAGAGCATGTTGCTGGCCCGCCGGTTGGTCGAGGCAGGCGTCACCTTTGTCACGGTCCGCGTCACCGGTTGGGACGATCACGAAAAGCTGGTGTCCAAAATGCAGGACAAAGGGCCCAATTACGATCGGGCAGCTGCTGCTTTGATCTCGGATCTCTGCCAGCGTGGTCTCGACCGTGACGTACTCGTGGTTTCCATGGGAGAATTCGGACGCACTCCGCGTATCAACTCAAAAGCGGGACGTGATCATTGGGGCCCCGTGATGAGTGTGATGCTCGCTGGCGGCGGCTTGCGCATGGGTCAGGTCATCGGAGCCTCCAACCGTAAGGGGGAAGTACCGATCGAGGCACCGTATCGTCCAGAGAACGTCCTGGCCACGGTTTACCGGCACCTGGGCGTCGACCCGGCAACAACATTAACCGACCACTTCGGACGTCCGCGCCACCTGCTCGAACGTCGTGAACTGATCAAAGAGTTGATCTGAACTGACGGTCGTATTGAGGTGTACGATAATGCCTTTCTGCTTGGCAGCGTCTTTGTTCTTGGCAGCGTCTTTGTTCTTGGCAGCGTCTTTGTTCTTGGCAGCGTCTTTGTTCTTGGCAGCGTCTTTGTTCTTGGCAGCGTCTTTGTTCTTGGCAGCGTCTTTGTTCTTGGCAGCGCAAGCCAAGAGGATCTAACAATCCAGGCAATCGGATGCGGGAAAATTTCAACAGTGGCCAATGAGGGGCGCGAACCCTCACGGGACTTTAAGTCCCCGCGAAAACGCTGAGAAAGACGCACTCTCTCAACCGACCGCAGCGTCAGGCGCAGCAGTTGAATCCGAAAACGTCAGCCTGAACGGGTCAATGGGACAACTGCGGGGTTGGGTTACCATGACGTTCTGAATTGCACGCCACAACAGCAACCGATACCATTGGCGTTAAAGGACGGGGAACTTACAACGTATTATGTGGCAATTATGTTACGACACTTAACGAACGAAAAGTATCTTATGCGCAATTGTTTCTTGTGTCTTTGCCTCGTTACTCTGTTTGCGGCCACCGCGATCGGCAACCAGATCGCAATCACCGTCGCTGAGCCATCGGGCGTCGATCGCTCGGGCATTCCACTGGCTCAAGGTGAATTGCGCGACCATCGTCATGCGGCGTTGTTTGATCCAGAGGGG
>Ga0310342_100001922_pt1 | contig 13222 bp, 14 predicted proteins | sample S15DNA20500_MG_FD_206155 | JGI IMG/M metagenome (GOLD analysis project Ga0310342, IMG submission 206155) | Marine microbial communities from station ALOHA, North Pacific Subtropical Gyre - S1503-DNA-20-500_MG | ecosystem: Environmental > Aquatic > Marine > Oceanic | place: Pacific Ocean: North... | reverse complement strand
CACGATCCGCAGATCACGGACACCCCGGGGGGCTGCGCCGAGGAGGAGCGCGCCTATCGTCGCATCCTCGTCACCTGGCTCGCGGACACCGGCCCATACACCTTCGACGGGCTCAACGCGCACCGCGTGCGCATGTGGAACTCCTTCAGCCACTATCACCCGCCGGAGGGGGGCTTCGACGAGCTCTACATCGTCGAGGACGTGGAAGAAGGGGGGAGGATTCACACGAGCCTGGCGAGAGAGCGCATCGAGTCTCCCGAAGGCGTCGGGCCCGAGGAGGCCTCCGGGCTGGTCGAGACGCTGACGCCAGAGGTGGGCGATCTGATCTACATCCCGCGCGGGGTCATCCATCGGGCCGTTGGTGGAGTGCTCGCGCAGGTCATCACCGTGCCGGGCTTCAAGCCGGGCTTCGAGATCGGCGTCGATCATCACCTGCGCGCGATCAACGAGCGCCTAGGGCTGAGCGGAGAGGCCGTGCTTCCCTACCAGGAGGCGGCCTCCGCTGCCCCGCTCACCAAGTAGGGCGCCATGGAGCTCGTCCTCGTCCATCCGGAGATCCCGCACAACACCGGCTGCGCAGCGCGCCTCGCGGCCGCGCTCGCTCTCAAGCTGCACCTCGTCGAGCCGCTCGGCTTCTCGCTCGAGGACCGCTACCTCAAGCGCGCCGGCCTCGACTACTGGCCGAACGTGGAGCTCTGTATCCACGCGGACTGGGAGACAGCCGAAGCCGCGCTCGCCGAGGGCTCACCTCGACCCATCTCCGAGCGCTTGCGGCTCTTCTCCGCGCGCGGCGGCACCTCACTCTTCGAGGCGGAGTTCGCTCCCGATGACGTGCTCGTCTTCGGAAGCGAGAGCTCCGGTCTTCCGCCCGCGCTCTTGGAGGCCCACGAGGAAGGGAGGGTCTACATCCCCGTCGAGAGGTCCGTCCGCAGCCTGAACCTCGCGAACGTCGTATGCCTGGCGGCCTACACTGCACTGCACCGCGCCGGCCTCCCGATGCCGGCCAACGACGGTGCTCATGAGCCGCATCCCGACGCCGGCTCGGTTCCTCCGATCGAGCGCGTCCAGGGCTGAGCACCCAGATTCCGGGGATCCCGGGACCTGCGGGCTCTACGCTGCGTTACAACGCCGGACTCCATGAGCACCTCAGGAAACGACCCTCTAACCAAGCGCCAGATCTTCACTGTCTGGTGGCCCCTGGCTGCCAGCTGGTTGTTGATGGGGATGGAGATGTCCTTGGTGAGCGCCGCGGTCGCGCGCTTGTCCGACGCCAAGTTCCACCTCGCGGCCTTCGGGGGGATCGTCTTCCCGATCTCCCTTTTGATCGAGGCGCCGATCATCATGATGCTCGCGGCCTCGACCGCGCTCTCGGTGGACAGCGAGTCCTTCCGGCGCCTCAGGCGCTTCACGACCTTCGCCGGGGGCGGGCTCTGTTGCCTCCACGCGCTCGTCGCCTTCACCCCGCTCTACGACGTCCTCTTGATCCCAATCCTCGAGCCTCCGACCGAGGCGATCGAGCCGGGCCGCTTGGGGCTGCGCCTGATGACGTTCTGGACCTGGGCCATCGCGGACCGGCGCTTTCACCAAGGCCTCCTGATCCGCTTCGAGCGCTCGGGAGCGGTCGCGATCGGCACCATCGTGCGCCTCCTGGTCACGTGCTCAGTCCTCCTCGCCGGGGTCGTCCACGGCGAGATCCCTGGGATCGTGATCGCAGGGTGTGGCCTGACCGCCGGGGTCACGGCGGAGATGATCTCCGCGCGCTGGTTCGCGCGTTCCGTCATCCGAGGCCCGCTCAAAGAGGCCTCGCCGGCCGAGCCCTTGACCCTCAGGAGGCTCTTGCCCTTCTACATTCCCCTCGCCCTGACGCCGCTGCTCAACATCCTGGTCCAGCCGATCGGCTCGGCGAGCATCGCGCGCATGCCTGTGGCGCTGGAGAACCTCGCCACCTGGTCTCCGGTGAGCGGCCTGATCTTCATGTCACGCTCGATCGGCATCGGCTTCAACGAGGTGGTCATCAGCCTCTCGGACAGGCTGGACGCGAGGCGCGCCCTCGGAGGCTTCGCGCTCCGGCTCGCGATCGGGACGAGCGCCTTCCTCGCGCTCGTCTCCCTGACCTCGCTCTCGGTCCTGTGGTTCGAGGGCGTGTCCGGTCTCAGCTCGGAGCTCTTGGAGGTCGCGCGGCTCGCGCTCCCGTTCGGGATCCTCCTGCCTGCCTTGACCGTGTACCAGAGCCTCCACACGGGCTACCTCGTGAACGCTCACAGGACGCGCGCCGTGCCGGAGTCGGTGCTGCTCTTCCTCATCGTGACGACGAGCTGCCTCTTTCTCAGCGTAAGGACCGGCGCGTTGCCCGGCGTCCAAGCGACCCTGCTCTCGATCACCGTCGGCGCGGTCGCTCAGAACTTCTGGCTGTGGCGCCGCCAGCGCTCGCTCCACTCCGAGCCTCAGAGATCGGAGGGGAGCCCGAGCGACTCCCAGTAAGCGCGCGCAGTCTTCATGTCTTGGGTGCTGCGCAACAGGAGCAAGCTGTCGGTGGAGCTGAAGGGAGTGAACTCTGGGAGGCAGGCATCCAGGAGGGCCACGTCGCTCGGATCTCCTGCGATCACATTCCTCATCACCAGCGCAGCGGCCTCACGCCCTGCGAAGTCGTCTCGTGAGGCCACAGGGCGTTTCACGATGCGCGCGCCGAACCACGTCGGCTGCCGATCGAGCGGCGGCTCGAGGAAGCGGTGGCGCGGGATGCGGCGCTCATGGCCCGCGCTGCGTCCGCGGACGCGCTTTGCGATCGCGGTCACCTCGGGGTCGATGAGGCCGTTGCGGTCATGGATTCGCAGGCCCGACTCGTAGCCGATGGCGCCGATGGCGCCGAGGGCGATGCTGTCTCCCTCCTCGGCGTGCTCCTTGAGGGTGCGTCCGATCGCGCGCCAGGTGGGGATGTTGCGATGGGTGATCTCCCAGCGCTCGAGCTCTGTCTCGTAGCCCCTCGCGAAGCCGCGGAAGTCGAGAGACTTCCTCGCTTGGAGGGGGAGGACATGGAGGCCGAAGGCGCTCAGGAGCCCGAGGGCCGGGAGCGCCCAGCGCAGCCCGACCTTGCCCTCTTTCCCGTGGAGGCCAGCTGCCACGACGACGGCGAGGAAGGGGACGGTGGGGGCGAGGAAGCGGAAGAACGGCATCCAGTCGCCGCCCGTGAGGATGGCGAAGGCGCAGCCACCATCGATGACGATGCCCGCAGCCAAGGCGTGCTTCGCCGCGGGGGAGCGCAGGGCGCGCAGGGAGAGCGCGGCGGCGACGAGCGGGACGAGGGAGACCGTCAGCCAGCTCGCGATATAGCGCAGGCCGCGTTGAACGGTCTCTCCGTCGAGCCCGGCCTTCGCGTACACGGTGTTGGGCAGCCACTCGCCGTATGTCATGAAGCGCCAGACCTCGACCAGCGCGAAGGCGATGAGGCCCGGTGCGAGGAGGCGAAGGAGCGCTCTAGTGCGTGAGCGGTTGGTCAGCGTCACGGCGGCTCCGACGCCGAGGAGCCAGAGCACGCCCTCGACGCGCGCGGTGACGAGCAGAGCGCCGAAGAGGGTCGCCCACACCAGGCTCCCGTGCTCTCGCATCAGCTCCCGCCAGAGGCCAAAGAGGGCGAGGGTGAAGAGCGCCGTCTCGAGGCCACCGGTGGCCCAGGCTGCAAAGTCAGCGGAGAGACCGATAGTGAGGGCGCCGCCGAAGCGCGCGGTCCTCGAGACGGGGAGCTTACTCAGGACGTCCACGGCGAGGGCCGCTGTGGCGAGGGCGCAGGCTGCGGAGAGGAGCTGGGCGGTCGCGTCCAACGGCGCCCCGAGGCGCGCCGCGAGACTGAGGAGGAAGACCCAGGCGAGGTTGCTGTAGCCCTCGACGAGTTCACCGGCGTGATAGACGGGTCCGAGACCAGCCGCCCAGTTCTCGGCGTAACGGAAGGCGATGAAGGCGTCGTCGACGAAGAAGCGCAGGTGCCAGGCGAGGAGCGCGAGCGGGAGAAGCGCCACGAGGAAGAGAGACGCTCTGCTGGTAGCTCGTTCCCCTGTGTCCAAGGCTGACATTGTCGGAACCGTACGGCTCGGGTGATGTGTTCGGTAGAGAAACTGCATCGAACTTCCCTTGCTGTTTGGAGTGGTTCGTACCTGACCGGTCTCCCCGACGGGGTGCTAGGCTCTTCGTCGTGGATACGGTCGCGCAGAGGCCCAAAAAGGGCGAAGAGGTCGAGGCGGTGGTCGAGACGATCGACCGACGCGGTCGGAGCGTGGGCGAGGTGGATGGCCACCCCATCATCCTCACGCGCGGCATCCCGGGTGACCGCGTGCGGGCGCGCGTGACGAAGAGGCGGCGGGCCGAGCTGCAGGGGGTTTTGCTGGAGGTGCTCGAACGTGGTCCTCTTCACGTCGATGCGCGCTGCGCTCATGCGCAGAGCTGCGGTGGCTGCCGATTCCAGGACCTGGCTTACGAGGCGCAGTTGGAGCTCTTGCACGGACACATCCAGGAGGCGCTCGCCAACGCCCGTGTCCCCTTTTCAGAGATAGAGCCCGTGATCGGGTGCCCGACTCCGTGGAACTACCGCAACAAGATGGAGCTCAGCTTCGGCGCGATCCGCTGGGTCGAGGCGGAAGAGCCGGAGGGGGTCGCGCGTGACTTCGCCCTCGGGTTCCACGCGCCGGGGCGCTTCGACCGCGTGCTCGACGTGCGAGAGTGCCACCTCCTCTTCGAGGGCGGGATGGAGTTCGTTACGACCGCTCGGGAGCTCGCGAAGGAGCTCGAACTCAGCGCCTGGAACCAGCACACCCACGAGGGCTGTCTGCGTCACCTCGTCTTGCGACGCGGCGTGCACACCGGAGAGACCCTTGCCTACGTCGTGACGTCGGAGGGCGGCGAGGTCGTGGAGGAGTTCCTCGAGCGCTTCTGTGCCCTCCACCCGGAGCTCACGACGCTCGTCCACGGCGTCAACCCAGGCGTCGCTGACGTCGCCACCTCCAGCGAGCGGCGGGTCGTCAAGGGGCCGGGCTGGATCACGGAGCGGCTCCGTGGCGTCGAGTTCAGGATCTCTCCTGAGAGCTTCTTCCAGACGAACACGCTGCAGGCGGAGCGGCTCTTCGGTGTCATCCTCGAGGAGGCGGCCGCACAGGAGGCTGACCTCGTACACGACCTCTACAGCGGCGCTGGGAGCATCTCGCTGCTCTTGGCAGGCGCGGTCGAGAGGGTCGTTGGCTTCGAGCTCTCGGCCGAGGCGGTCGCGGACGCGGAGGCGAACGCATCGAGGAACGGGATCTCCAACGCGACCTTCGTAGCCGGCGACCTGGCCGAGACCATCGCCTCGGTGAGCGAGCGCCCCGACGTCCTCGTCAGCGACCCTCCGCGGTCAGGCATGCACGAGAAGGTCGTCGAGAGGGTGATCGAGCTCGCGCCTCAGCGCATCGTTCACGTCTCCTGCAATGCTCACACGGCGGCGCGCGATCTGGCGCGGCTGGTGCACCATGGCTACGAGCTCGTCCGCGCTCGGCCCTTGGACCTCTTCCCCCACACGCCGCACGTCGAGTGCGTGTTCACCCTCACGCGGAGGACGTCGTGAGCGGGCTCTGCCCGGGCTGCGTCCACGTGCGCGTCGTGGAGAGCTCGACCGGGTCACGCTTCCTGATGTGCCGGCTGGCGCAGGAGGACGCGAGCTTCTCCAAGTACCCGCCGCAACCTGTCGTGCATTGCTCAGGACATGAGCAGGCCCCTCTGCCCAAGGGGGACCGTCCATGAGTGAGCTGCGCGCCTCGCCGGGGACGGTCCTCGCGGCCTCCCCCGACCTCCCGGACTCGAACTTCTCTCACACGGCGCTCGTGGTCTGCGAGCACGCTGCAGAGGGCGCGTTCGGGCTCGTCTTCAACCGGCCTGCGGGGATCGTTGTGTGTCAGATGTTCCCGGAGCACCCACTCCTGCGCTCCTGTCAGCAGCCCGTCTTCTGGGGCGGTCCGGTCGGGATGGACAGTGCCCAATTTCTCCACCTGGTGCCGGAGGAGATCCACGGCGGCGAGGAGCTCGCTCAGGGCGTCTACCTCGGAGGAGACTTCGAGGAGTTCGCCAACTTGCTCCACGAGGACTCGGAGCGCGCCATGTCCGCTGTCCGTGTCTTCGTCGGCTACTCCGGCTGGGGGGAGAGTCAACTCGACGCCGAGCTCGCGGGCGGATCCTGGCTCCCTGCGCTGCTCGACCCAGCGGTCCTCTTCGGGGGAGGTGAGGAGTCGGCGTGGCGAGCCGTGATCCGCTCGATCAGCGGCATGGACGGACTCTCACACCAGCCTCCCGACAGCAGCTGGAATTGAGCCCGGGCCCAGAGTGGTCGGCGAAAACCCGGGCGGCGCGGCGGACCAGGAGCCTAAGGGATGTGCCCGGAGGTCGGCGCCGTCGCCCACTTGCCCTTCTGTCGGGGCGTCGTATCCTCCTCAGCATGTCCAGTCAGTCAGAGAGGAGGGTCTCGTTCGATATTGAGATCGCCAACGTGTTCGAGCTCGGGCCCGGAGAGGATCTCGACGAGTACGGACCCTTCGACATCTCCTGTGCGGCGGCCGCCGATGACCACGGAGAGATCGTCCACTGGACGAGCACGGCGCCGGACGGTTCGTTCGCAAACCACCTCGACGTGACCACGGCGCACGAGATGCTCTCGTGGCTCCGGGAAGAGCAGCTCTCCGGAGCGCGCCTGTTCGCCTGGAACGGGCTCTCCTTCGACTTGCGCTGGATCGGCGTGGCCGCCCAGGACGTCGACCTCGCTGCTGAGGTCGCTCTGGACCTCTACGACCCCATGTTCCAGTTCTTCGTCCAGCGCGGCTTCCCCGTCGGTCTGGCCAAGGTCGCGGGAGGGCTCGGGGTCAGCGAGACCAAGCTCATGGACGGCGCCGACGCGCCCGTGCAGTGGGCCCAGGGCAACCACCAACTGGTCCTCGACTACGTCGCGGGTGACTGCCGCATCACCGACGCGGTCGTCGCACGCATCGAGGAGACGGGGGGCGTTACCTGGCGGACGAGCCGGGGCACCCTCTCCACCGAGCCGATGCCCCAACTGAAGCAGATCCGTGCTCTCTTGGACGCGCCAGAGCCCGACACCTCCTGGATGGATGCGCCTCTGCCGCGCTCCAAGTTCACGAGCTGGCTGCCCTGAGAGCTCGGGGGCCGTGCAGGTCTAGAGGTTCAGGCTGGGCTTCTCGGTGGACTGCTTTGGAGAGTCCTCCGACGCGTCCGGTCGAGGGTCGCGGTGGAGGGCCTCGTAGCCGATGCCTGTGGGCCGGTTCAGGTAGTCGAGCTCTGGTTGTATGCGCTCGATGCCACTCAGCTCGAGGACGCGGTCGATGAGGCGCGTGCGCTCCTGCATCGAGAGGGACTGGACGGGGATGTAGGGCACCTCGAAGAACTCGAGCATGAACTTCACCATGCCGTCGATCCTGAGGACCTCATCCCAGGAGACTCCGGCGCGGACGCCGTCGTCACTCAATAGCTCACGGTGGGGGCGTAGGTAGAAGACGATCCCGCCGGTGAGGGACTGCATGTACGTCCTCAGGCGCTCGTCCTTGGCGACCTGGCCCAGGATCGTCGCGTGATGGGCGGCGTAGGCGAGGTTGCAGAAGGCGCGATCAGAGACGAACGAGCCCTCCTGCTGCATCTCCGAGGAGATCTGCCGCAAGTAGACCTCTGTCTGGTAGTGGTTCACGAGCTCGACGTTCGTGCGCAGCGAGTCGAGTTGAGCCTCCATCTCGCTCAAGACCCCGCGAGCGACCTCGGCGATCATCGGCAGTCCGAAGCGGTCGCGCACCCAGCGGGCGAGGGTGGTCTTGCCAGTGGAGTGGGCGCCGACGAAGTAGATGCGGTGTTGACTCATGGAGAGGCTCCTTGGGGACGTGGGGGAGTCTACTAGATGTGGTAGGGGTGTGCTGAGTCAGGCCACAAGATGTTGTGGAAAACCTGTGGAATCCTCATTGGAGCCGGTCACTCGAGAGCGTCGAGCAGCTCGTGAATGCGTGCCAAGCCTCGTTCGAGGAGGTCGGTGTCTTCGCCATAGCCCACCCGCAACCACCCGTCCATGCCGAAGTGGTCACCCGGCACCAGGAGGAGGTCCTTCTCTACTCGCAGCCGCTCCGCGAGCTTGCTCGAGTTCATCTTGTGGGCGTACTCCATCATCAGGTATGCGCCCGCCCGGGGACGGATCGCAGTGAGGTGCGGGTCTGCGTCGACCCAGCTCATGGTGAGGTCGAGGTTGTTCTTTAAGAGCCTCTTCGTGCGCTCGAGGATGCGTGCGCGCACCTTTGGATCGAGGGCGTGGACGCCGAGGTCGTTGGAGAGCGAGCCGGGGCCGATCGTCAGGTAGTCGTGCTGGCTCCAGCAGTCGGCGATCGTCTCATCCGGCGCGAGGATCCAGCCCAGGCGCAGGCCAGGGAGGCCGTAGGTCTTCGAGAAGCTGTTCGTGACGACGACGCGATCGTGGCGGCCCCACATGCTCGGGGTCGGTACGCCGTCCTGTTCGGTGCCGATGTAGATCTCGTCGACGAGGACCCACGCGCCGTGTCGCGCGGCGATGGCGGCGATCCGGTCGAGCTCCCCAGCGCCGAGGACCGATCCTGCCGGGTTGTTCGGGTTGCAGATGCAGATCATCTTCGTTTGGTCTGTGACGAGCTCCTCCAGCTCGTCGAGGTCACAGGTCCAGTCTCCGGCGGCGTGATCCGGTCGGAGCCGCCACGGCTTCACATCAGCGCCGATGCTTCGCAGCACGCCCCAGAGCTGCATGTAGTTGGGGAGCTGCATCACGACCTCGTCCCCCGGCTGGACGAGGGTCCAGGCAGCGACGAAGTTCGCCTCTGCGCCGCCGTTGGTGGCCTCGACGTTCGCCTCCGTGGCCCCCTCGTAGAGACCTGCGATGGCGTCGCGCAGTTGGCGCGTCCCGTTCGATTGGGTGTAGACCAGCCTGTGATCTAGGAGTTCGTCAACGCCGACCTCCGATACGAGCTCGCCGATCGTCATGGGGGAGACGCCAGAGTCAGAGAGGTTGATTTCCACCTCGTTCTCGTAGGTGGATTGCCAGCGTTCCATCCGAAAGGGTTCGATGCGCATACGCTCTCTATACTCTTCGCGTGCGCTTTCCCCAAGACGTCACCGCCGCAGCGGAGCTCTTGAGAGGCCGCGTCCGCCGTACCCCGGTCGAACTCTCACCGGCTCTCGCCGGAGGATCGGGGGCGCGGGTATGGCTCAAGCTCGAGAATTTCCAGGAGACTGGGTCCTTCAAGCTCCGTGGTGCCTTCCACAAGCTGCTCTCTCTAGATGAGGAGACGCGGGGCAGGGGAGTCGTCGCGGCCTCTACCGGAAACCACGGAGCGGGCGTCGCGGCAGCGGCTGCCGCTCTCGGCGTCGAGGCCACCATCTTCGCGCCCGAGACGGCGGACCCCTCAAAGCTCGTCGGCGTCCGCGAGCGTGGTGCAGAGGTGCGGCAGGTAGGTGACGACTGTCTCCTTGCCGAAGCGGCCGCGCGTGAAGAGGCAGCAGCGTGTGACCTGACCTACATCTCCCCCTACAACGACCCCGACGTCGTGGCAGGGCAGGGAACCCTGGGGTGGGAGCTCGACGAACAGCTCGAAGACCTCGACGCCGTGTTCATCGCGCTCGGCGGCGGGGGACTCCTCGGCGGCGTCGGCAACTATCTCAAGTCCCGGCGACCCGGGCTCGAGGTCGTCGCCTGCTCGCCAGAGAACTCATGCGTCATGCACCAGTCCCTCGCGGCGGGTGAGCTGCTCGACCTGCCGTCCGAACCTACCCTGTCGGACGGGACCGCCGGCGGAGTGGAGGCGGGTTCGATCACCTTCGAGTTGTGCCGAGACTGCGTGGATCGCTCGCTCACTGTCACCGAGGAGGAGATAGCCGTCGCCATGAAGGCCGTGATCACGGCTCATCACATCTGCATCGAGGGAGCGGCCGGCGTCGCGGTGGCTGGCTTCCTCCAGGACACAGAGAGGTACGCAGATAAGGACGTGGCCATCGTCCTGTGCGGCGCGAACGCTTCGGTGGAAGTCCTCCGGAGGGTGCTCACGTGAGCCTCGTCGCCGAGTGGAGCCGGATCGAGCCCGCCCTCGTCGATGTGGACCTGCTCGAGGAGATGGCCCAGGGCTTTCAGGCCTACTCGGCAGGAAAGTGCGTCGTCCCGCCCGTCGGCGAGCTGCTCCTCGAAGAGCCACGCGGCGAGGTCCACATCAAGTACGGGTACGTGCGCGGCGGCGAGCACTACGTCGTCAAGATCGCCTCCGGGTTCCCCGGCAACCCTGCGCTCGGGCTCCCTGTCGGTGACGGGCTGATGCTCTTGTTCAGGCAGGACACAGGACAGCTGGCGCGCGTCCTCCTGGACGAAGGGCATTTGACGGACGAGCGTACGGCGGCGGCCGGCGCGCTCGCCTCGAAGACCTTGGCGCCTCCGGATGTGCGACGGATCGGGATCCTCGGGACGGGGGTGCAGGCGCGGCTTCAGGCCTCGCACCATGCGCGCGTCTTCCCCAACGCGGAGTTCCTCGTGTGGGGCCGGGATGCGGACAAGCGGGCTGCGTGCGCGGCCGATCTGTCGGACATCGGCCTGTTGGCGGCGCCCGCGGACGACCCAGAGCTCATCTGCGGCGAGTGCACCGTGATCGTCGCGACGACCTCCGCGACGACGCCTGTCCTGCGCTCGGACTGGGTGCAGCTGGGGACACACATCACGGCGGTGGGGTCGGACACGCCGGAGAAGCAGGAGCTCGAGACGGACCTCCTCGCGCGTGCAGATCGCGTCGTCTGCGACAGCCTCGAGCAGTGTCGACTGCGAGGGGAGGTCGCCCAGGCCCTGCGCGCTGGAGCCCTCGACGAAGGAGCGGTCGTGGAGTTGGGCGCCGTGCTCTCGGGCGCTGCTCCGGGGCGGGGAGCGACGGAGGAGGTGAGCGTCTGCGACCTCACGGGCGTGGCGGTGCAAGACCTGCGCATCGCCGAGGCGGTGCACGGCGCGCTCGGCTGAGCGCTAGGCGGACTTCGCCTCGGAGAGCCCCAAGGCCTCGCGTGTCGCGCGCTCACCCTCCGCGATGAGCTCTGCCGTCCGGTGGAAGTCAAAGAGGCCCACGCCCTGCATGCGCGGGATGATCATGACCTCGGGCGGGGTGAGCTCACGCTGGCAGGACGCGAGGTGGTGCTGGAGCGCGATGAGCGTCTCGGTCAGGGACTCGATCATTCCTGGCGCGCGGGGTGGAACCTCGGTGGGGGTGGGGCGGATGCGCTCGCGCATGCGCCGCATCTCGCTGGCGATGCGCTCGCCCGCGGCGCTCCCGGTGGCGTGCGCGCTCTCGGCGAACTCGCGCAAGCGCGGGTGCAGCTCGCGAGTGGCAAGGAGGCGCTCGAGCTTGCTCGGCTGAGCGGGCTCGGTGTCCTCGGTCTGCGAACATGGCTCGGGGAGGCCTGCGGGGGCGCCTTGGGTCTGGTCGTTCACGTCGACGGCGATCACCGGTAGGTCGCCGAGGGCCACCGCCGCGGCGAAGGGCACCGGGCTGGAGACGCCGCCGTCGACGAGCCAGCGACCTTGGTAGTGGACTGGGGTGAAGAGACCAGGAATGGAGCTCGAGGCGCGCATGGCCTCGACGAGTTCGCCTTCGCGGAGCCAGACCTCCTCGCCGTTCTCAAGACCTGCCGCGACAGCCGTGTACGGAATGTCCAAGTCCTCGATGCGGCGCTCTCCGAGGATGCTACGCATGAGCTGGGTGATGCGCGTCCCAGCGAAGAGACCAGAGCGTGGGATGACGGGGTCGAGGAGGGCAATGACACGCTTGCGCGTCATCTCGCGCATGCGCGCCTCATAAGCGTCGAGCTCGCCCGCTGCGACGATTCCGCCGACTGCAGAGCCGATGCTCGTCCCCGCCACTCCAGCGACCTCGATCCCCTCGTCTTCGAGGGCGCGGCAGACGCCTATGTGTGCCATGCCGCGCGCAGCGCCGCCTCCCAAGGCGAGGATCACGCGGTCGCCACGTCGTAGGGGTCTTCCGAGCGTCATAGCGTCACCACTCGTCCGATCTTCTTGGACACGGAGCGTGAGACGCACTCGCTGAGCTCGTGTCCGTCGCGGTCGTCGATCCAGATGCTGCCGTTCCAGTCGTAGTGCCAGGCGCGTGCGTCGGCTGCGAACCACATCTGAGATGCTGCAGTCTGGCGATTCAGGACATAGCGTGCCCCGTCGGCAAACTCGAGGGTGAGGACGCCGTCAGCGGAGTAGAAGTCGACCTCGTCGGGGTCGAATTCCTCGAGGGCGGCGGCGAAGTACTCGAGGCAGGCGTCAGCCAACTGCAGGTATTCTTGGCGGTCCAAAGTGGTTCGTCCTTTGCGCGCCGATCATAGCGCAAGACTTCGGGGAGACGCGCTGTCACGATCTTGGGATTGTGAGCCCGGGGCTCAGCGCCGGGTCTCTTCGACGATGCGCTTGGCCGTGGCGGCCCAAGAGCAGATCGGACACGCGCTGAGGTCGTGGCCACGTGCAGGACAATGTTCACGGCCGAAATAGATGATCTGTAGGTGCAGTTTGATCCAAGTCTCGCGCGGAAAGACGCGCTTCAGGTCGGCCTCGGTCTTCTCGACCGTCTTTCCGTTGGAGAGCCCCCAGCGCGCGGCGAGGCGGTGGATGTGAGTGTCGACGGGGAAGGCCGGTTGGCCGAAAGCCTGGATCATGACGACGCTCGCGGTCTTGTGCCCTACACCCGGCAGGGCCTCGAGGGCCTCCATGTCCGCCGGGACCTCACCGCCGTGGCGTTCCACCAAGAGCTCGGAGAGGCCGCGGATGTTCTTTGCCTTCGTGGGCGCGAGGCCCACCGTCCGGATGGCATCCAGGATGTTGTCGACGGGCACCTCTGCCATTTCGGTCGACGTCTTGGCGAGGGCAAAGAGCCCTGGCGTGACCATGTTGACTCGCTCGTCGGTGGTCTGAGCGGAGAGCAGGACGGAGACGAGCAAGGTGAAGGGGTCGCAGTGATCCAGGGGGATCGGAGGATCCGGGTAGAGCTCGCTCAACTGCTCGAGGATCCGCGTCGCCTTCTCCACCCGCTTCATACGGGGCATGGTACCCGCGGCTCCGGCGTATCAGAATGTCCACGTGGACACGCACGCACTGATCGAGGAGTTCCTGGCAGGTGAGGTCTATGCAGTAGCGGGCGCCTCGACAGATAGGACGAAGTACGGCAAC
>Ga0310342_100001921_pt1 | contig 13229 bp, 9 predicted proteins | sample S15DNA20500_MG_FD_206155 | JGI IMG/M metagenome (GOLD analysis project Ga0310342, IMG submission 206155) | Marine microbial communities from station ALOHA, North Pacific Subtropical Gyre - S1503-DNA-20-500_MG | ecosystem: Environmental > Aquatic > Marine > Oceanic | place: Pacific Ocean: North... | reverse complement strand
GCAAACAAGGCCTGCAGGGCCTCCCCGTTGGCGGGGCGATGGGTCTGAACATAGGCGGAGACCGCGGCGGTGTACAGGCGATGACCGCCCGGTCCGTGGGCCACCAGTGCGGCATCCAACCAAGCCTCAGTCGCTGCGTCTGCGCCTTCAGGAGCCACTCGTTCCAGGGCGGCGGGAAGGATCTCCGTCACGAAGCGGACCTTGTCCTCGATGCGGACCAGGTCCTCGATTCGTAGTGCCCACATGGGTAGCTCGATATCCACCAGCGCCAGCATCTGGAGCACAAAGGCGTCCGCCAGCTCCTGACATCGCTGGGTGGTGTCTGGGATTGCGGTGCCCAGATCCTCCCCTGGGTTTGTCGCCAGCTCGACATAGACCTTGCACTTGGGCTCTGTCCCGCTGGGCCGGAGGATCACCCGGCCGACATGACCCAGATGCCAGACCAGCACATTCCGGCTGGCGCTGTCTGTGCCGGACCGCATGGGGCCAAAGGGACCATCTGGATCCTGCCTGTCGAAGAATGCGGTGACCTTGAGTCCACCGATGGATTCCGGCGGATTGGCCCGCATCTTCTCCATGATCGTGTCGATGCGGGCCTTTCCCACCGCTCCGTGCATGACAGTGCTGCACAGGAGGGTGTGGACGTATCCCACCTCCGTCCACAGATGCATCAGCGTGTCGAGCAAGGTCCGCCCCTGGGCCTTCTCTTCACTGGCGAGTTCCGCCAGGAGGATTGCTGCGCCCGCGGCGTCCTTGTCGCGGATGTCTGAGGTCACCAGCGCGCCGTGTGATTCTTCTACGCCTGCGCAGAATGCGTCGAGTTGCGCCTCGAGCTCTCCAAATTGGCCGGACTCCTCCAGGTGATGCATGGCCTCACCGATGTACTTGAAGCCGACCAGCAGGTGCGAGACGACGCGGGCGCCCTTGGCCTGCGCGACCCGCTCGACCAGGCGACTGGTCACCTCGGTCTTGAAGATCACGGGGTCATCTGTCCGACCGACCAGTGCCTGGTGGACGACCAACGCTGCGATCTCATTGCCATTGAGGGTTCGCCATCCATCCACCACACCGGGCCCAGGGCGGCGGTGGCGGACCGCGACCCCGAGACGATCCGCATCCGGGTCGCAGCCCATCACGAGTTCTGCGCCGACTTCATCGGCGGTGGCGCGGGCGTTGTCCAGGGTGGCTGGGCGCTCTGGATTGGGGGCGCGGAAGGGCACGCCAGGAAAGGTGCCGTCGTAGTCCGCTTGTGTGGGCTCGAGGTCGACCTTGAAGCCTGCCGCATCCAGAACCCACGCGACAGTCGCCCGACCGGTACCGTGAAGCGGAGTGAATACGACGTGGGCATCGCGCTCCGCAGGCCGCCGGCTGCAGGCCAGGTTGGTGTGCAGGTATCGATCCCGGATCTCAGGTCCAGGTTCCCGCACCAGTCCAGTGGCTCGCGCGCGGTCCAGCGACAGGCGATCGATGACCGTCACTCCGGCGACCGCCAAGGCCATCTGCTCGTCAAAGGGAGGCACCACCTGGCCACCGTGGCCGTGGTAGAACTTGCTGCCGTTGTCATCCGGCGGGTTGTGGCTGGCACTGATGACCAGTCCAGCCGCTGCGCCGATGGCTCGTACTGCGTGGCTGAGCTCCGGGGTGCTCATGTAGGTGCCCTGGGACGGCAGGTGTACGGTGATCTCGTTGGCGGCATAGATTTCTGCCGACAGCTCGGCGAAGTCTCGACTCGACATTCCTGTGATGGGGCTTCGAATCTCGGGTATCAGGCTGCCGTTGAGGTCATGGAAGACGCGAACGTCGTACCCAATGACGACACTCAGTGGTCCATCCCCATGTTGCGATCGCAGCCAGGCGGCATGCCCCTGAACGGCGGTACCCAGCGTCCATGGATTGAAGCGATTGGGGCCGATGCCTACCCGTCCCCGGCGCCCGCCAGTCCCAAAAGGCAGGGTGCGGTAGAAGCTGTCCACCAGGGTTTTCCAGCGTGACTGCTCGATCAGCGCGACGAGCTGGGCGCGGTAGCTTCGGAAGCGGGAGTCTTCCAGCCAGATCATCAGCGCATCGAGTGCGTCCTCCTGGACGGAGGGGGCGACATCGAGTCCCGCGAAGCCCACGCGGGCTGCATCGAGAAGGCTGGATGTATCCACGACGTGCTCTCCAAAGGAACGCCCACACTATCACCGGGGCATGGCATTCGGTGGTTCCACGTGGAACGAACCATCAATCCAGGAAGCGCACCGCCAACAGTCGGCTCTGGTTTCCCGCTGCTGCCCCCTTGCCCTCGCCCTCACATGGAAGGCAGGACTCGTCGCAGATCCGCCAGGGTATCCGCCCATAGTCTGTGTTCTCGCCGATGGAGGCTGGGCCTGCCCTGGCGATACGGTCCGCTCCGTCCAGGAGGTCCACCGTCACGCGCAGCTCCCCTTCCTCAGGCAGGCCAGGGAAGGTCACGCTGCCTGCGCCTGCCGCCTGGTCTCGCTGACCGACCTCGTCGACACAGAGACGAACGCGATCCTCATCAGAGATCGCCATTCCCGTCACATCGAGCTGAAGATCGGCATTTCGCCACTCCGGGCCGGCGCATCCGGCCAGGAACAGCAGGGCTACTCGCCTTTCCAATTTGCTTCAGTGAGCACCCAGGGTGTGCCGGACTTGGATGCTGGTTGGAATTGCGACACGCCGTAGTCGGTGGCCATAGACCAGGAGCCGACGAAGGGAAGTGCATCGTCACCCTCCAGGGTGAATACGAGGCAGGTCCAGGGGTCCGCGACCCAGTTATTCGGGCACTCCTCTACGCTATCGAGGGTGGAGGTGTAGGTCACTCCGCCGGTGCTTGTGGTGACAGAGTCGCCGGGCGCCATCTGGTATTGGGAGAACTGTATGGGCGGATCAAAGGTGACCCATGTGCCGATTTCTGCGGTGGTGTCCGTTCCTCCGGTGTCATCTCCAGCGTCACCGGAGTCCTCTACTTCAGCGGTACCTTCGATCAGGTAGCCGTGGATCTGGATGCCGTCGGTGGAGTTGCTCGACCACTTGACCGACCACAAGAGCTTGTAGGGGTCGACCTGGCTGTATTCGAGCGTGGCAATGGCAGTAGAGCCGACCTGCTCGAGAGGCGTCAGCATGTCTACGTACATCAGGTAGGTCGTGTCTTCGCTGTAGTAGGTCCAGTTTCGGGTCGTTCCATCCAGGGGGAAGTACTTGTGGGTCTGGTATCCGGCGTAGTCGTACTTACTGCCGCCGCAGCTCGGTGCCAGAGTCGAGACCATGATCAGTGCCAGAGTCGAGACGATGATTGCAATGCTGTCGCGCACGATTCCCTCCGCTGGGCCGCAAGTTAGCACGGCCCTCGGACGCCCGCGAGACCGTGATAGGCCCCAGGCACCTGTGGAGGGAGCATGACCGACTGTGTGCTAGCCATCGATCAGGGTACCACTGGTACCACCGCCCTGCTTCTGGATGCCCAAGTCCAGGTGGTGGCATCTCACAACGTGGAGTTTCCCAACCACTACCCCAAGCCTGGCTGGGTGGAGCACGATGTGGGGGAGATCTGGACCAGTGTAGCGGCGGCAGTTCAGGGAGCCCTGGCCCAAGCCGGAGAGGTCCACATCCGGGCCATCGGGATCACGAACCAGCGAGAGACCAGTCTGTTCTGGGACGCAGAGACTGGTGCGCCTATCCATCGCGCACTGGTATGGCAGGATCGCCGGACTACGGACTTCTGTGCAGCACTCAAGGCGGAAGGAAGGGAGGACGATGTCCGTGCCCGGACCGGCCTGGTCCTGGACCCATATTTTTCTGGCACCAAGGCCAAGTGGCTCCTTGATCATGTGGATGGTGCTCGGGCCCGGGCCGCCTCCGGCGAGATTCTGTTTGGCACCATCGACACCTGGCTTGCCTGGCGTCTGTGTGGCGCCCACGCGACGGATCCGTCGAATGCTTCTCGGACGCTGATGTTCAACATCCACGAGATGGACTGGGACGAACACCTGCTGGAGATGCTGGATGTGCCCCGCGCCTGCCTTCCAAGGATTGTGGACAACGCGGAAATTCTCGGGACCACCCAGGGACTGGGTTTCCTGCCGGACGGAATCCCCGTGGCGGGCATGGCGGGCGACCAGCAGTCCGCCTTGTTCGGTCAAGCATGCTTTTCTCCTGGGGCGGCCAAATGCACCTACGGTACGGGAGCGTTCGTGCTCATGAACACCGGGGCGGAGGCGGTGCCGAGTCACCACGGGCTGCTCACAACGGTGGGCTGGCGTCTCTCCGGACAGACCACCTACGCGCTGGAAGGCAGTGCCTTTATTGCAGGCGCTGCGGTGCAATGGCTGCGGGACGGGCTCGGCCTGATCGACTCCGCGCCAGAGATTGAGAATCTGGCTCGAAGTGTGCCCGATACCGGCGGCGTGGTCTTTGTTCCAGCGCTGGCCGGGCTGGGAGCACCCCACTGGCGCCCCGATGCCAGAGGCTTGATCTGCGGCATTACTGGCGGTACCACCAAGGCCCACATCGCCCGTGCAGTTCTCGAGGGCATGGCGCTCCAGGTGGGGGACATCCTCACGGCCATGTCTGCGGATGCGGCGACGCCGCTGGCGGAGCTCAAGGTAGATGGCGGTGCGGCCAAGAACAACCTGTTGATGCAATTTCAGGCCGACATCGTGAACACCCGATGCGTCCGACCGACCGTGCTGGAGACCACCGCATTGGGGGCGGCATTTCTGGCCGGCCTGGGGGTTGGATTCTGGGATTCCACCGACGGTATACAAAAAGCTTGGGCGGAGGACTCCACATTCATCCCCGAAATGAGGGATGATACCAGGGCGCAGCGTATCGCTGCGTGGGCTGCGGCAGTTGCCAAGGCTTGAGTCCAGCCCCGGGGAGGGGGCGTGTTCAAGATACCCACCACCGCTGAGCTTGAGGTTGCATGCGAGACCATGCCGCTGTTTCCCTTGCCCGGTGCGGTCTTCCTTCCCCACACGCTTTTGCCGCTTCATGTGTTTGAGTCCCGCTATCGGGACCTGATCGATCATGCCCTGGCGGAGGATGGATACCTGGCCGTGCCGCGACTCAAGCCCGGCTGGGAATCCGGCTACGAGGGTGCACCACCGATTTTCCAGGTCGCGGGGTTCGGGCGGATTGTGCGTCACCAGGCGCTGCCTGATGGCCGTTCCAATGTGGTGATCCTGGGAATGGGGCGGATCGCCATCGAAGGCGAGATCCCGACAGACACCGCCTACCGGATCGCGATGGGTCGACTGATGCGCGACTCCATGCCGGTAGGAGGCATCTCCGCCATTTCCACCCAGGCCGACCGTCTCCGGATCATGGCCAGCCAGGCCATCGCATATCAGCCACAATCCGCGGATCGGATCGGGAGACTCATTCAGCAGCAGCCGGAACCCATCCCCTTCATCAACGCGATCGCCCACATCATGCTGCCCAATGTCGAGGCCCGTCAGCACTTTCTGGAACTCAACCAGGTGGATGCTCGGATTGAGACACTGCAGGACCTGCTGGCCGGAACCATTCTCCAGAATGGGGCACTGGCCTAGCGGGCTTAGAACATGGCGACCTGGCGAGTCGGAGGCTGGTAGGCCTTGGGTGCACCGGGCACAGGCTCGCGTTTCAACCAGCCGTCGATGAGCGCCAGCATGGTGGCCTGGTCTTCCAGCCGATTGACGTAGTGAAGTCGGCTGGTGTCCACGACATAGACGGGAGCCTCGGTGTAGCGGTTCCACAGCGCGTAGTAGCGCTCTCTGAGCTGGTCCAGGTATTCCGCCTGGATGACCTGCTCAGCATCAATGGCCCTGTTCTGGATGCGGGAGATCACCACATCTGTGGGGGAGTCGAGGAAGACCACGAACTCCGGTGCGGTGATTCCGCCCTGGAGCAGCTGACTGAAGCGGTCATACAAGGCCATCTCGTGGCCTTCCAGGGTCTGTTCGGCGAAGAGGCGGTCCTTCTCCCAGAGGTAGTCGCTGACGATGAGATCGTTGAACAGATCTCCTTGCTTCAGGTTCATCTGCTGCGCGAAGCGGCTCGCCAGGTAGAACATCTGGGCCGGAAAAGCGTAGCGGTCTGAGTCCCCGTAGAACGAGGCGAGGAAGGGATTGTCATCACAGGGCTCGAGCACAAGTCGAGCCCCGCGCTCCTTCTCCAGGATGCGGCAAAGCGACGTCTTTCCGACGCCAATGAGCCCCTCGATGACGATGAAACGGGCCACCCGCGCCCCCGGTTGCACCACTGATATCGGGATGGAGCCACCTATGCAGCCCAGGGAAGGTCACAAGCTTGCGACAGTGTCCCTGAGGCTTGCATTTATGTCTCGACTCCACCAGCCAAGTTCTGATCGGGAAGCGTGAAGATCGACCGATCCCGCGTCGAGTCCAGGCGCTGGGGTGTCGGGAGGCACAGTGGGCGGGGGTCCGGTCCAGAGTGCCCGAAGGCTGTCTCTCAGTTCATGGTGGCTGGGGTTGCCACCGACTATCGGGTAGACCGCCCCTGGTTTTCCCTTCCACAGTGCGCCCTCGATGCCCCCAGCGGCATCTCGAAAGTCGACAAGCACGGCATGTCCAGGCTTGGCCTGCACCGAACCAAGGGACCAGCGCAGCCAGGCCCGAATCACGCCCTGGGGATCCCCCGGCCCAATGAGCGATCCGAGGCGAAGGGTGCAGCGCGTGGGCTTCGGAGCGCTGTCCATACGCCAAGGCTCTACCCGCACAATGTGGTGGATCCCTGCCGCAACCGCTGCGGCCTCCACGCGCTCGGTATGCGGCCCTACCAGGTGGATCATGGTCTGACACCCCTGGCCAAAGCGGGTGAGCTCCAGGTCCGAGAGGCTGCGCATGTCCGAAGAGGGAGCGGCCCTGTCCGGTGGTTTTCCGGGCACAAGCAGCAGGATCTCGTGGCTCGGTTCCAGGCGTTCCAGGAGGACGGAGGAGAGGGGCCGGTGGGCCCCGGCCAGAAGGATTCGCATGGGCCTGGAGGACCTGTTCCTTGCCTGCCCCTACTCGGTGTCCGTGTCCGTGTCCGTGTCGGTGTCCGTGTCCGTGTCGGTGTCCGTATCCGTGTCGGTGTCCGTATCGGTGTCCGTGTCGCCTTCGCTGAGTGCGTGGGGATCTGCGTCACATGGACTGCCGGGCAGCGCCTCGTCGGCTTCATAGATGTCTGCACAGCCGCGCACCGAGTACTGACGCTCGTTGTAGGGCCAGCGGACCTTGTCGTCGACCACGGCGGTCAGCTCGACATCCCAGTCTGCATCGATGCTCAGCTCGTACTCTGCGGTCGCACCTGCACAGCTCTCACCCCAGGCGAACACGGCGATCTGGTAGGTGCCCTCTTCGGTGTCCACCGAGGTGGCTGGGCAGGCATACTCGGGTGGGGGATAGGTACACTCGAACTCGTCATCGGCGTAGATGATGGAGCAACCATCCGGACCCGTGATCCACATTCCAGGATCAAAGGTCGAGCCTGCGGAGATGGTGTCGACTGAGATTCCCATCTCGCCTCCGCTCTGGCCGGTGACCTCCCATACGTCCACAAGGTTTCCTTCGCAGCTCAGGGTAGAGGTCGCGGTGACGGTGCCGCCAAGGTGTGCGGTGGCATCACCCTCCGCCAGGTACTCATCACAGTTGTCGTAGTAGTACGGGTTGTAGGTGTCGTAGCCCTCGCTGCTGAAGTCGAACGTCCAGCTCAGGGCGTTGCCATCATGCACTGCTGTGCCGTAGGCCGATCCGTCGTAGATCATCGAGAACCAGTTGGGGCCCGATCCGTTGTAGTGGTAGCCCAGAAGCAGGGCATTGTTCACCAGGGCGTCGTAGTAGCCGGTGGAGACGTAGTAGTTGGCCGCGTGCGCGAGCACGAATCCGTCTACGGTGCTGGATGGGATGAAGCTCAACGGACCGAAGTACTCACAATCGTCGGTGCCATACTCCGCAGTAATCTCGCTCGTGACGCTGAAGGCATAGTCACAGTCTGGGCATGAGCCGGTATAGGCGTTGCCGCTGAAATCCACAGCCGCGTCGCACTCCAGGGTGCCGTTGACATCCATGCCGTAGTTCAATGAGCCCTCGACGCTCTGACCACTCCAGGGCACGTCGGTGTCCGCATCCGCATCCGCATCCGCATCCGCATCCGCATCGGTGTCGGTGTCGGCATCGGCATCCTCAAAAGCGGAGCCAGAGTCATCCTCCTTGTCGGAGTCGTCACAGGAGGTGATCAGTAGAACACTGGTACAGAGGAGGAGCTTGGTGAGGTGATGGTGCATGGGGCCTCCGAGGCCGCAGATAGTGAACGCGTAATACCATGAACGAGCGCCGATGGCTTGAGGGGATGGCTATCCAGTTTCGATCGGACTCTCGATCGGACGCTCGAGCTGGCGCAGCAACCAATGCAGAAATCGGAACGGCCAGGTCCCTTCGTCTGGTGAGAACCGGACGACCAATCGCTGGGCTCCTTCTGTGCTGCCAGGGACGGCAGCGAGACTGAAGCGCTCCGGGCTGTTTGTGACCAAGGCCACGATCCGCTCAGGATCGACTGGGGTGTGGTCCACGAAGTCCAGGCTCACGCGAACCTGCTTCCATCGTACGTGAGAGATGCCCAGCGCCCTGCACCGGACCTTGGTCTCTGCGGACCAGCCCAGGTTCAGGACCTCAGGTGGTGGCTCTCCCCAGGTGTCCTCCCAGGTGCTGATGATGCCGCGGACCTGCTGGGTACTCTGGGCCATGCTCAGTCGCCGGTAGGCAGCGATGCGGTCGTCGAGTTCGGAGATGTAGGACTCGGGGAGGAGGCAGGGAACGGGCACATCGATCTCCGGATCGAGGCGCTTGGCTTCCCGCTCGCCCTTGGCCGAGGAGATTGCGGACTCCAGCAGCTCCACGTAGGTATCCAGCCCTACCGCCTGAATGTGTCCGTGCTGAGCCTCGCCCAGGAGGGTACCGGTTCCGCGGACCTCCATGTCGCGGGTGGCGATGGCAAAGCCGCTGCCGAGATCGGAGTGCTCCTGCAGCGCTCGGAGCCGAAGTGTGGCTTTGTGGGTGGTCTGGGTGTTGGCCGGAACCAGCAGGGTGCACCGCGCGCGAATGGGGCTCCGTCCCACTCGTCCGCGGAGCTGGTAGAGCTGGGCCATGCCGAGCCGGTCGGCTCGGTTGACGATCATGGTGTTCACGCTGGGAATGTCCACCCCACTCTCGATGATCGTGGTGCAGACCAGCACGTGGGTCTCTCGGCGGATGAAGTCCACCAGGGTTCGCTCCAGCTGTCGCTTGTCCATCTGCCCGTGTGCGACGGCGAACGTGGCCTCTGGTACGAGCTCTCTGAGGAAACGAGTCATGGCGTGGATGCTCTGCACCCGGTTGTGGACGAAGAAGATCTGCCCACCTCGCTGGAGCTCGGCCATGATGTCGTCGCGGATCAACTGGGCATCAAATGGCGCCACCTGGGTCTGTATGGCCCGCCTGTCTGCTGGTGGGGTGGTGATGAGGCTCACCTTTCTCAGGCCGCTGAGCGCCATGTGCAGGGTGCGGGGAATGGGGGTGGCGCTCATGGCGAGGTAGTCGACCGGATCGCCGTCCCCGCCGCTGAGCAGCTGCTTGAGCTTGGCCTTCTGCTTGACTCCAAACCGGTGCTCCTCGTCGACCACGACCAGTCCGAGTTGCCGGAATCGAAGGTCCTGACCCAGGAGAGATGTGGTGCCAATCAGGATGTCCACCTTGCCTTCTGCCGTCTCCTTCATCACCTGCCGCCGCTCCGCAGCCGATCGAAATCCGCTCAGCAGCTCGACACGCACAGGCAGTCCCTGGAAGCGAGCCTTGAAGGTCTCGAGGTGCTGGAAACTCAGGACCGTGGTGGGGCAGAGCACCGCGACCTGTCTGTCATCCAGCAATACGCGCATGGCGGCCCGCAGGGCGACCTCTGTCTTCCCAAAGCCCACATCACCGACCACCAGTCGGTCCATGGGGCTCGGCTCGGCCAGATCGGAGAGAACCTCCTCGATCGCGGCGTCCTGGTCGGGGGTTTCCGTGTAGGGGAAGGTCTGGACAAATTGATGGAACATCGGCGGCAGGCCCACATAGGCGTGGCCCGGGCGCACCGTCCGCTCTGCGTGCAGCGCCAAGAGCGCATGGGCCATGGCCAGAATGCGGTCCCGGACCTTGGACTTCTTGGTCTCCCAGGTCTCTCCTCCCAGTCGGTCCAGGCGGGGGCGGGCATCCCCCACTGCACGGTAGCGGTACAACTCATCGAGTCGCGTGACCGGCAGATAGAGGATGTCATCGCCCTTGTAGTGGACCTCGGCAAACTCCTGCGTCAGCCCGTCCAGGTCGATGCGCTTGAGACGCTCGAACCGTCCCACACCGTGGCGAACATGAACCACAAGCTCGCCCACCTTGAGCTCGACCACATGGCCCAGAGTGGCGTCCTTGAGAGAGCGAGGCATGGCCCGTGCCGGCCGTTTCTCGCCAAAGATCTCCCCGGTGGTGACCAGCGCGAGCTGTGAGGGTGGGCAGGAAAACCCCCTGGGCAGATCCCCGATCCACAGGCCGATCTCGCCAGGTGGCGGAAAGTGCCCGGGAGGCTGGGAGGCGGGAATCACGCCGTGAGGCCCGAGCAGGGCGATGATGCGCTCGGCCTGGGATCTGGATCCGGTGGCCAGGGCGACGCGCCAACCGGCGTCCATCCAATCTCGGAGCTTTCCTGCCACTGGCGCCAGCTCCCCCTTGCCGACACGAAGGCTCTGGTTGTCCTGAGCACCGAAGTCCGGGGCACCAGGGGTCGCCAGGGTGGTGATGGATGTGGCCCGGTCGAGGACGGCGCCAAACAGATCCGGGGCCGTGAACCGATCGTGGGGGCGGATTGGCGTGCGGTTCTCTACCGATCGGCTCTCCCAGCGGCTGTGCGCCATCTCCCCGAAGTGCTGCCCGACGCGCTGGACCTCATCGGGATCGATCACCAGCACGGTGTCGGCGTAGGTGGTCGGGCAGACCAGGGGATGCAGAGCGGGCAGGTAGTCTTCGGCACTGGGAAACCACAGACCGCCGCGCAGCTCCTCGAGGGCCTTTCGCCGAGTCCCGTGTCCCCCGGCCAGCTCATCGACCACCCGGGCCGTCTCGGCTGCGGCTCGGGTCAGTGCCTGGGCCGTAGGCACGGCCTCTCGGGCTGGCGGGAGCACTACTGCCTCCATCGATCCGGCGCTTCGCTGGGTGCCGGGATCCAGAATGCGGATGTCCTCGACCAGATCATCGAAGAGCTCGATGCGCACCGGCTCTGCAGCACCTGTGGGCCAGATGTCCACGACTGCGCCCCGGCCGGAGACCAGACCGGGTTCATCCACCCGGTGCGTGCTCCGGTAGCCCCGCTGTACCAGCCCCGAGACCCACACCCCGGGGTCGACCTCGTCGCCCGTGCGGAGGGTCTCGGTGAGGTCCTTGAGGGTTTCCGGGGACAGCACGCGGTGACAGATGGCCCGGCTGCTCGCCACCACCACTGCTGGACTCGGTCCTCTGAGTAGATTCAGCGCAGCGATTCGGCGGAGTACGACGTCTGGATGGGGGCTGAGTCCATCAAAGGGCCGAACATCGTCGGGCGGAAGTACCTCGACTGTGGCCCGCCCATGCAGGTGAAAGCGAATCTCCCGGCCCACCCGGTCCGCATCGGCCGGTGTGGGCACCAGGACCAGCGTGGCGCCGTGTGCGGCTTGCGCGGCCGCATAGCTGGCCGCACCAGCGGGCAATCCCGCCCAGACCTTGGCCTCCGCCCAGGCCTTGCCCAGGTCTTCGAGGTAGGCCGGGTTCACGAGGTGGAGGGTGCCGTAGTCGGGGAGCCCTTCTTCATTATTGCTCGAAGCTCACGCAAAGACCCCTTGGCGCTGCCCTTCTTCTTCGCCGTGCCCTCTGTGCGGTCCTCATAGACCATGTAGAAGCACATCAACGTCCAGAACACCACCAGGTAGAAGAGGGTGTTGACCATGATGAAGTCGGTGGTGGTCTGCAGCTTGTAGATGAAGCCGAACAGCTCCATGCCCTGGACGAGGTTGGCGACCAGGATCCAGGGGATGCACAGGAGCAGGATGGTCTTCCGCCGACCGCGGGAGAGCTTCTTGCTTCGGGCCAGGGGCCATTGCTCCTTCTCCAGGCACAAGATGGGATCTACAAAGGCATAGATCTGCAGGAACATGAGGCCGGGTACGATGACCGCGATCAGCCCGATCTGGATGGAGAGCCATGCTGCTGCATGCCACTTGAACATCCGCTTGTATCGATTGACCGTGAAGTTGATGCTCTTGTACAGCGAGGCCCGCGCCCCGTGGGTGTGGGTTCTGCCTACATAGACCGCGCTGGCGGCCAGGGCGGGCCCCAACACCACTTCGACCAACAGCCCCCAGCCCAGGAGTGCGCCCATCAGAACCAGGGCGTCCTTTTGGGAGGAAATCCCTCCGCCAGCCCCGATGAGAGACTCGCTGCCCAGGATGTTGTGGACGATCTGCTTGTGGGCCACGCCGACAATGATGCCCATGATCCCGGCCATGGCCAGCGCAGTGAACCAATTGGACACCAGTGCGCCGGTGGCACGTCGCATTGCAGAGAGCGTGGAGGTCTTTCGGGCCATGGGCGCGGTGTAACGCATGGCTGTGCCCAGGCGCCCGTTCCGGAAACAGGTGTGCGCCTGCACAGGTTTGACGCTGCACCGTACAACCGGGTACCAAGTGGGTGGTCTTTCAGTTCTGCAGTAGACAATTGGGCATGGCATCAGGCGACATCATCAACATTGAGAGCCGCCTGTCGGCCCTCTCGGACCTGGCCCTTGACCCGGCCAGCCTGGAGACGGTGCGCCTGATTCTGCGCGGAAATTCAGTGATCGACTGGCACCGATCGAACTTTCGAAACGTGGAGAGTGTGAACCGGTTTCTTCGCCTGCACATGATCGATCCGGATGATCCAGAGGACCTCCGCAGGATGCGCTTTGTGTATGGGGAGGCGGTCAACTACCTCCAGGAACACCTGGGACTTCACTTCCCGGATGACCTGAAGAACCCCGACGACATTCGAGATGTCTTTCTCATCGCCAGCGAGACCGGAGGATTCCGTCGTCGGCAGATCCAGGCCTGCGTCATTCTGAAGCTGATGCATGTCATCAACCATCTGGAAGCCGCCGAGCTCAAGCACCAGACTCCGCTGAGCGAGGCCGATATCCTCGATCTCGCCGAGCGCCGCATCGTCGCGGGCGCAGAC
>Ga0310342_100001920_pt1 | contig 13231 bp, 4 predicted proteins | sample S15DNA20500_MG_FD_206155 | JGI IMG/M metagenome (GOLD analysis project Ga0310342, IMG submission 206155) | Marine microbial communities from station ALOHA, North Pacific Subtropical Gyre - S1503-DNA-20-500_MG | ecosystem: Environmental > Aquatic > Marine > Oceanic | place: Pacific Ocean: North... | reverse complement strand
GATCAACGAGCTTTCCGCTCATATCGACATCCTCCCTACCCTCGCTGCGGTGGCGGGGGCCAAGCCCCCCGTCAACCAGGTCGAGGGTCGTAGCCTCCTGCCCCTGCTTCTCGGTCAGAAGATCAAGATGGCGGACCGCTACCTCTTCTCCCAGAAGGCCCGCTGGCCCACCGGATCCGATCCCGACAGGCATCAGTGGAGCAGCTTCGCGGTGCGCAACTCCCGCTATCGCCTGGTGGGAAAACAACTCTTCGACATGGTCACCGATCCCGGCCAGAAGACCGACGTGGCCGACCGGCATCCCGAAGTCGTGAAGGAGATGCGCACCGCCTACGACAGGTTCTGGCAGGAGGCTCGCCCCCTCATGGTCAACGAGGAGGCCCCCATGTCCAAAACCCGCCCCTTCCACGTCTGGTACAACCAACAGATGGAACAGGGCGGCATCCCGAACTGGGTTCCGCCAGAACTGTAGGAAGTTTGCCGCGCGCCAAGGACCTCAATCGCCCCGGGGTCCCGTCCCTTGATGGACCCGTTGACGGCAGGAGCCCCCCGGCCCTGACCCGCTTGCGGTATCCTCCCCTTTCTCCCCGCCCCAAAAGGCCTCATTCCCACCCGCACAAGGGGTTGAAGCCCGGGAGGGATTCGCTAGGGTAACGATCCCCCTAGTTCAGCCCCTTCGGACATGAGACTTCTGCAAACCCACAGCGCGTGTGCGCTCCTCCTCTCCTCCCTTCCTCTCATCGGCGCCCCGGTCATCAGTGAATTCATGGCTGATAACAACTCGGCGCTCTACGACGAAGATGGGGACTCCAGTGACTGGATCGAACTGTTCAATCCCGATCCCAATGCCGTCGACCTCGGGGGATACTTCCTCACCAATGATCCCGCCGAGCGCGCGGGATGGGAAATCCCGACCCCGACCATCCTTCCCGCCGGAGGCTCGGTCATCGTCTTTGCCTCCAACAAGGATCGCAGTGTGGGAGAACTTCACGCCAACTTCCGCCTCGGCAAGGCGGCCGGCGGCTATCTTGCTCTCGTCGACCCGGATGGACAGACCATCATCCAGGAATACGCCGACTACCCCGAACAGTTTGAGGATTTCTCCTACGGACTGGCCCAGACCGGCGCCACCTCCACCGAGATTCTGATCCCGGAGAACAGTGCCTGCACCGTGCTGGTGCCCACCAGTGACATCGGGACGACCTGGCGTGGGCTGGGCTTCGATGCCACCAGCTGGGCCGATGCCACCACCGGTATCGGCTACGAGCGCAGCGGTGGCTACGAGAACCTCTTCGGCACCGATGGCGACGTCGAATCGCAGACCTACGGCACGAATTCCACGGTCTACATCCGCATCCCGTTCTCGCTGGCTGAACGCGAAGGCCTGACCGGTCTCACTCTGCGCATGAAGTACGATGACGGATTCATCGCCTACCTCAACGGAACCGAAGTGGCCTCGGGCAATCCTCCCACCGGGGCACCCGCCTGGAACTCGGACGCCCGTTCGGATCACTCGGACAGCCTCGCCGTCACCTTCGAGGACACCGACATCACCGAGCACGCCGCTCTCCTCCAGAACAACAATATCCTCGCCATCCACCTCCTGAACGGCGACACCACCAGCTCCGATCTCCTCTGCCTGCCACGCCTGGAGGCCGAACTCGTGAGCAATCCAGGTCTTGGCGAAACCGGATACTTCCAGCAATCCTCCCCCGGCGGGGCCAACGGAACCGACCAGGGCCTGCCCTCCGGGCCCGTCACTTTCAGCGTTCAGGGCCGCGGCTTCGTGGGATCCCTTTCCGTCGCTCTCACCACCGAATCGCCCTCTGCCCAGATCCGCTACACCTCCAATGGCGACGTCCCCACCTCCTCCTCCTCCCTCTACAACTCGCCCATCAGCATCACCTCCTCCACCCTCCTGCGGGCCCGCTCCTTCCAGACCGGCCTCGCGCCTGGCACGGTCGACGAGATGGGCTACATCGAACTGAACAATGACGCGCAAAGCTTCAGTTCGGACATCCCGGTGGTGGTGATGGAACGATTCTCCGGTGGTCCCAGCGCCTCCAACGGCAAGTCCTTCACCTTCTTCGCCTTTTTCGAACCCGGCCAGCGCACCCAGCGCACGACCCTCAACGGTCCCTACACCCTGGGCACCCGTGGCGGCTGGAAAATCCGCGGCTCATCCTCCACCGGCTTCCCGAAAAAGGCCTACAGCATCGAGGCCTGGAACGAACTCAACCGCAACAGGAACATCTCGCCCTTCGGCCTGCCCGAAGAGTCCGACTGGATCCTCAATGCCCGTTCCCGCTTCGACCGGTCCCTGATGCGCAATGCCTTTATTTTCGAGTTGAGCAACCAGATTGGACGTTACGCCGTGCGCATTCGCTACGTTGAACTCTTCAAGAACGACAACGGTGGCAACCTCTCCTACAGCAACGACTACGACGGCGTCTACACCTTCATGGAGAAGATCTCACGCGACAAGGAGAGAGTCCCGGTGGAACGGCTCCCTGCCAGCGTCAACAGGGGGCCAGGCATCGAAGGGGGTTACATGCTCAAGATCGACCGCCTTGATCCGGGCGACTCGGGAATCAGCGCGGGGGGGCGCACCCTGGGCTGGGTCTATCCCAAGGAAGACGACGCCACCAGCCCCCAGACCAACTGGATCCGCAACTACATCAACTCGATGAACGACTCGCTCAATGCACCTAACTACGCCGATCCGGTCAATGGCTACGCAAGTTACATCGATGTCGATTCCTGGATCGATCACCACCTTCTCAATGTTCTCACGCTGAACGCCGATGCCCTGCGCCTGAGCACCTACTTCTTCAAGACCCGCGAAGGCAAGGTCGAGTTCGGCCCCATCTGGGACTTTGATCGCTCGATGGAATCAACCGACGGCCGGGACGATAATCCCTCCACCTGGTCCGGGGGTACCAACTACTTCACCTACCCGTGGTGGAACCGCCTCTTCACCGATGAAAATTTCTGGCAGAAGTACATCGATCGCTACTTCGAGCTGCGAGACGGCCCCTTTGCCACCGCAAACGTACACTCCATCATCGACCGCATGGCCAGCACCCTCAATGAGTCCCAGGTGCGCAACTTCCAGCGCTGGTCGGACCAGCCCCGCTTCGGGAGCTACCAGGGAGAAGTGAATCACCTCAAGAACTGGCTGGCCACCCGCCTGAGCTGGATGGACGGACAGTTCGCCCCCCGTCCCGCCGCCAACCGCGCGGGCGGAACCTATCCGGCGGGCACCACCGTCACCCTGAGCGCCGCGTTGCGGGCCGGCCAGAAGATCTATTATACCCTTAACGGCAGCGATCCACGCCCCCAGAGCGATGGCGAGGTCCTGGAGGGTGCCACCCTCTTCGGCGAAACCCAGTCCGTGAAGGTCCTCGCCCCGGCCGACAATATCGGGACCGCCTGGCAGGGGGGCAGCGAACCCTTCAATGACAACGCCTGGCGTTCAGGCACCAACGGCGTGGGATACGAGCGGAGCAGTGGCTACGATCCCTATATCAATATCGACGTCGATGATGCGATGTCCAACCGCACAAGCTGTTACATCCGGATTCCGTTCAATGTCTCCGGGGCTGATCTGACCACCTGGAACTTCATGAACCTCCAGATGCGCTACGACGATGGTTTTGTCGCCTATCTCAACGGCACCCGGATTTCGGCTGCCAATGCCCCCGCCACTCTCAACTACCTCTCCTCGGCCACCCAGACCAACGATGACAGCTCGGCCACCACCTTCGAGAGTTTCAACGTGAGTGCCTACCTCGGATCCCTCCGGGCAGGACAGAACATCCTTGCCATCCAGGCCCTCAACGAGAGCACGGGCAGCAGCGATTTCCTCAACCAGGCCAGACTGGTGGCCGGCTTCGACGAGGGCGGCGGCGACGGGGTCGGGGGGGTCGAGTACACCGGACCCATCACCCTGAACTCCACCTCCCGTCTGGTGGCCCGGGTCTATGATCCTTCCGGCGGCAACTCGACAAGTTCGGGCCAGACGCCGGTGGGCACGGGCTGGGGTGCCCCCCTGGAAATCGAGTACCTTGTCAACGAAGTTCCCGCCGGGCCTTCCAACCTGGTGATTTCCGAGATCATGCACGATCCCTACGATCTCGGCGATACGGTCACCGAGAACGGAGCTTTCGAGTGGGTCGAGCTGCGGAACATTTCCGGCGGCCCGGTTTCCCTTACGGGAGTAAACTTCAGCGACGGTATCGACTTCGTCTTTCCAGGCCTCACCCTCGGCGCCGGTGAGCGTGTTCTGGTGGTGCGCGACCTTGCCGCCTTCCGGCGCGTCTACGGCACCGGGCGAAACGCGTTCATTGCAGGGGAATTCGATCTCGCCCTCGACAACCAGGGCGAGCTCCTCACCCTGCGGGACCGCCACGGCACCACCATCCAGAGCTTCACCTATGCCGGGGACGAGGACTGGCCCCGGGGGGCACAGGATGGCTACTCCCTCCTCTACAAGTCCGGAGATCCCGCCGAGGGAACCAACTGGACCGCCAGCCGCAGCCTCCTGGGATCCCCCGGAACCACTGAACCAGGATCCGCCGAGATTCCCGACCTCCTGGTCAACGAAGTGCTCTCCAACTCGACCCTCCCGCAGGTCGACACCATCGAGCTCTACAATCCGAATCCTGTTGATGTCGCCATCGGCGGCTGGTTCCTCACCGACGATCTGGGGCAGCCGAGGAAGTTCCGCATTCCCGACGAAACAGTTGTTCCGGGCAATGGCTTCACCAGTTTCGACGAATCCGATTTCAATGCCACTCCCGGGGTGGATCCCAGCTTCGCTCTCGACTCCTACGGGGAAGAAGCCTTCCTCGTGGCCGCTGATCCCTCCGGCGCGCTACTCGACTACGTGAGCGGCTTTGCTTTCGACGACGCCCCGGCTGGAGTTCCCTACGGACGACACGTGATCTCAACTGGCACAGCCCACGTTGTTCCCCTCACGGCCCCGACTTCCAACGCCGCCAACGCCAACCCGGTGGCCGGTCCCCTGGTTATCACCGAGTTGATGTATCACCCGGCCGCCTTCGAACCGGAGTTCATCGAAGTTCAGAACGTCTCCGGGCAGCCGGTCCCCCTCGCCGGGGTCGAGGTAAGTGGCGTGGGCTTCGTCTTCGAGGGCAATGTGCCGGACCTGGGATCCGGTGAAGTCATCGTGCTTACCGAGATCGATCCCGATACCTTCCGCTCAACCTACAATGTTCCCGCCGTAGTGGCGGTCTACGGGCCTTATCCCGGCAAGCTCGACAACGGTGGAGAGCCACTTCGCATCCTGCTCTCCGAGGCCAGCGGGATCCCCAACACCCCTGATCTCCTCGTTGCAGTCGATACCGTGATCTATTCCGACGACACCCCGTGGTCCGCCTCTGCCGATGGCCTCGGGAACTCGCTGGAAAGAACGGTCCCCCGCGGATATGGCGGTGAGCCCCTCCACTGGCGGGCCTCGGCCAGCACCGGAGGCACTCCCGGTCTGGCGGGAAACAACCCTCCCTCCGATTGGCGCTCACAATTCTTTACGCCCGCCGAACTCAACGACCCGGATCTTTCGGGCATCCTGGCGGACGCCGACGGGGACCGGCTGGTCAATGCTCTCGAATATCTCCTCGGTTCAGACCTCCGTGACAAAGCCTCCCGCAGTGGTCTGCAGATTTCCCTCCTCCCGGTGGCGGGAGATTACTATATCGAACTGGCTCACACCCTGCGCAACGGGGTCAGCGAGTTCGCTGCCGTCATTGACCAGTCTTCCGATCTAGGGAACTGGAGCGACAGCGACAGTACGATCAGCCAGCCTGCCACCACCTCGAACGGAGATGGAACGAGCACGGTAACCTACCGTGGAAACAATCCCATTAATCCTGCCCTCGATCTCTACTTCCGCATCCGTGCGGTGGCATTGCCCTGAGGCCCGGGACCTCGCAAAACACCTCCCGGTAATACGATCACCAAGGAAGACGAGGAGGCCTGAGGAAGCCAGTCGTGCCATTGTGAAGCCGGATTGCGGGAGGGAGGGGACTCTGCCCAGCTTCTACACTCCCAGCACTTTACCCGCCACCTCCGCCTGGGGTGACCCCGGATCACGCTTGATAAAGCGGTGTAAATAGAGCCGGGCCTGGGGGTCTCCGCCTTTCGCCCGTTCCACTGCCTCCTCAAATCCCTTCTCGAGCCATGACATGTCCCGTGGGACAACCGGGTTTTCGATCTTTCCCCAGTAGTACTTCAAGTCGCCTGATTCCCACTCGCCATAAACGTCCTCCCAGGTCAGTTCATTGAAGATGTTGAGATGCGGCAGGAGCATGTGCTCGGCGATAGTGTCCCCGATGACCTGGTAACGGTTGTCGAGTGAAACGCGAAGACGATCCGGGGTCACATTGGGCAGCGCCTTATGAATGGTGAGGGCTGGGAAGATCAGGGTGTCGCCGATCTCGTAGTCGGTGGAGTGCCACTCGCCCTTCCGTTCCTCTTCTCCCAGCTCCACATCGAGAGCCCCCGCCCCGAGCGAGAAATGATGTTCCAGGACGTTGCCTGTCTTGTGTGAACCGGCCAGCATGGCCAGTCCGCCCAGCTCCCGCGGACAATCCCCCACCGGGGCCCAGCACGTCAGGGTCTGGTAATTCCCCTGGAAGTGCACGAAATCCTGGTGTGCCGGCGTGGTGTGCTCGGTGTAGGCCGGGAACCAGAGCCGCGCAATCTTCTGGGGATGTGGCATGGCAGGCTTTCCGTAGATCTTCTCCACCATCCCGAGGACTTCGGGTTGGTGCGCAATGCGGTGAAAGGCCTCCAGCCTGTAGACTTCATGGTACACCTTCGCGTATTCCACATCCCCTTCGGTACAGCGCGCATCCAGGTTGGCGATCCCATCGACCGGATTGGTTCCCTCCAGCACCCAGCCGCTCTCCTTCATCACCGTAAGCATCTCCCGCCGCAGCGCCCACAGCAGATCGGGACGCTGCAACTGCCTGAAGAAAAGATAGCCATCCCGGTCCAGGCGGCGGCGCAGCTCCTCCGCGTCATCACAGGCATCATTGGAGGCGTGAAGTTCCCGCCAACCCTCTGATTCTGTCGCCGTTTTCGCCATTCTGGACCCGGGTTCATGAACTGGACGGACAACAAAGACAACCTCTCATGCATGGACCCAGGGAGCTCATGGCGGGATAATCTTCCCCTGCCAGGGCTTCCCGCTTTCTTCCCACCCCCCTGCTTTGGAGTGGCGCCATGCTTGAATGTATATTACGCCCTGTCTCGATAATGCGTATCACCCTCATCGCTCCCGCCGCAGTAGCCATGTCCGCTGCTCTCGCATCGGCGGAGATCGATTTCAACCGCGACATCCGCCCCATCATCTCCGACCGCTGTTTCAAGTGCCACGGGGCGGCCACCAGCAACCAGAAGTCGGAGTTCCGTCTCGACTCCCGCGAGAATGCAACGGCGGACCTGGGCGGTTACTTCGGCATCGTGGCAGGCGACCTCGAGGAGAGCGAGCTGCATCATCGGATCTGGAGCACGGACAGCGAGGAGATGATGCCCCCGCCCAAATCAAAGCTCACTCTCAGTGATCCGGAAAAAAAGCTTCTCGATCGCTGGATCAAGGAGGGTGCCAAGTACGACAGGCACTGGGCGTTCAAGACTCTCCCGGCAGAGATCCCGATCCCAAATCCAGGTCCTGAGCCCTTCACCTGGGGCCGCACTCCGGTGGACTCCTTCATCTGGCATGAACTCAAAAAGACCGAACTCAGGCCCAGGCCGGAAACATCCCGCGAAAGGTGGCTGCGCCGCGTCACTTTCGACATCACGGGACTTCCCCCAACCTTGCCGGAACTTGACGCCTTCCTTTCCGACAAGAGCAAGGACGCTTTCGAGAAGGTAGTCGCCCGCCTCCTCGCCACCGAGGCCTATGCAGAACGCATGACCAGCGAGTGGCTTGATGTCGCACGCTATTCGGACACTTACGGCTACCAGGTCGATCGCGATCGTTTCGTCTGGCCCTGGCGCGACTGGGTGATCAATGCCTTCCGGGAAAACATGCCCTACCACCAGTTCATCACCGAGCAACTGGCAGGCGACCTTCTCCCCAACGCAACCAAGGATCAGATCCAGGCAACCACCTTCAACCGCCTTCATCCGCAGAAAGTGGAAGGCGGCAGCGTGCCGGAGGAGTTCCGCATCGAGTATGTTGCCGACCGCCTCCACACCTTCGGGACAGCCTTTCTGGGCCTCACCCTGGAGTGCTCCCGTTGTCACAATCACAAATATGATCCGATCACGATGAAGGACTACTACAGCCTGAGTTCCTTTTTCGCCAACATCGACGAAGCGGGGCTGTATTCCTACTTCACCCCCTCCATTCCCACTCCCACGCTCCTTCTTACCTCCGAAGCGCAGGACAAGCAGATCGCGGAGAAAAACACTGCTATCAAAACCGCCAGGGATGCTGTGTCCAGTGAGTCCAGGAAGGCCGGGGAAGCCTTCGCGGAGTGGCTCAAGAACCGTCCCGGGGAACTTCAGTGGACGGGCCTGCAGGCCCACGTCCCCTTTGATGACCGCGAGGGCGGCAACCTGCCCGACCGGGCGCGCAAGGACAAACCCTCCAAGACGAGTGGCAACAACAAGTCCATCGAGGGCGTCCGCGGACAGGGCCTCCAACTCACCGGAGACGACGCTGTCCACGTACAGGGCGCAGGAGCTTTTCGCCGCACCCAACCCTTCTCCATCGGGATCTGGGTCAACACTCCGGAACAATACGAGCGCACCGTGATCTGGCGGCGGTCCAAGGCCTGGACCGACGCCGGAAGCCGCGGCTACGAACTCCTCCTCCTCGATGGAAAACTCAGTGTCGCGCTCATTCACTTTGATCCCGGAAATTCCATCCGCGTGACCGCCCGGGAACCGCTTCCCGCCAACGAGTGGCACCATGTAACGGTTACCTACGACGGATCCAGCTCCGCCCGGGGGCTCCGGCTCTGGCTCGACGGCAAGCCCCTCTCCTCGGACCTTGTCCGGAACAACCTGACCAAGAACATCGAGGGAGGTGGCGATCCCGACCTGCGCCTTGGTGAGCGCTTCCGCGACGTGGGCTTCAAGCAGGGCAAGGTGGATGAACTGCACGTCTTCACGCGTGAGCTCACCGCCATCGAAGTCGCGCAACTCCACGATGACAAGACCCTCACCAATGCCCTCCAGATGTCGCTCGATTCGGTCGATCCGCCCATGCAGAAGCAGTTGCGGGAGTATTTTGTTTCAGCCCTGCACAAGCCCTACGGAGAGGCGATCGGAAAACTGCAGGCTGCCCGCGATGCCAAACGTGGACTGGTGGAGCCCATTCGCGAGATCATGGTCATGCGCAGGATGGAGAAACCCCGACAGTCCTACATTCTCAAACGCGGGATCTACAATTCCCGCAGCGAAACGGTCGGGTTCGACACTCCGGCCATCCTGCCCCCCTTCCCCAAGGACCAACCCCGCAACCGTCTCGGACTTGCGCGCTGGCTGACCTCACCGGATCATCCCCTCACCACCCGCGTGACGGTCAACCGCTACTGGCAGATGTTCTTCGGTTACGGTCTGGTGCGCACCCCGGAGGATTTCGGAAGCCAGGGGCGCCCTCCCAGTCATCCTGAATTGCTGGACTGGCTCGCACGCGACTTTGTCGCGAGCGGCTGGGATCTGCACCACCTCATCAGGCGCATCGTGCTCTCTTCCACCTACCGGCAGAGTTCCGTCACGGATGGGGAGGGGCGCGAACGCGATCCCGGGAACGTCTACCTTGCACGCGGATCCGCCGATCGTCTTTCGGCTGAAATGATCCGGGACAACGCCCTCTCCCTCAGCGGTCTCCTCGTGCACAAGACAGGCGGCCCGTCAGTCAAACCCTATGAAGTGGCCGTCTCCTTCAAGCCCACCAGTCCCGGCAAGGGAGATGATCTCTATCGTCGAAGCGTCTACACCTGGTGGAAGCGGACCGGACCGGCCCCCGTCATGATGACGTTCAATGCCTCCAAGCGTGACGTCTGCCGGGTCCGCCGTGAAATCACTTCCTCCCCCCTGCAGGCTTTTGTCCTCCTCAACGGCCCGCAGTTCATGGAGGCCTCCCGCATAATGGGTGCGAAGCTATTGCAAAAGCACAGGGATTCCCCCGACACTCTGATCGTGGAAGCCTACCGCGCCTTTACCAGTCGTCTCCCGGCGGATGGAGAACACAAGGTCCTGCGAACCCTCTACGATGAACAGCTCGCCCACTACCAGGCCCACCCCGATCAGGCCAAGGGCTTCCTCGGCATCGGAGCCTCCCCGGCAGCAAAGAACCTTCCCGCTCCCCAGGTGGCCGCCGCCGCCATCCTGATCAATGCCATCATGAATCTCGACGAAGCCGTCTCCAAACGATGATCACCACTCCAGCTCCTCTCTGTACCGGATTCGACAGTCCCATCGGCCTCAGCCGCCGGAAAGCCCTGCAGTCGTTCGGGATGGGCCTCGGCTCCCTCGCCCTGGCCGATCTCATCGCTGCAGAGCAACGCTCTGAAAATCCCGCATCGAAAATCCAGGACCCGCCCGCCAGGGCCAGGAGGGTGATCTTCCTCTTCCAGGCCGGCGGTCCGTCGCAACTCGACCTCTACGACTGGAAGCCCAAACTCAAGGCCGATCAGGGAAAGGAGCTCCCCGCCTCCATCCGCATGGGACAGCGCCTGACCGCCATGTCTGGAAACCAGGCCAGCCTCCCCCTGGTGGGCACGCCCTTCAAGATGGAGCAGCACGGGGATTCCGGGGCCTGGATCAACAGCGACACCCTTCCCCACATTTCAGGGATCGCGGACGATCTCTGCTTCATCAAATCCATGCACACCGAGGCTATCAACCACGGTCCGGGGGTGACCTTCATGCAGACCGGATCGCAGTTCCCGGGTCGGCCCAGCATGGGAGCATGGCTCGATTTCGGCCTGGGGACGATCAACAAGGACCTGCCATCCTTCGTCGTGATGGTAACCAAGAACAAGGGTGGCCAGCCGCTGGTTTCCCGTCTCTGGGGCAGCGGCTTCCTTCCCGGCAAGCATGACGGGGTGCGCTTCCGCGCCGACAAGGACGCCATCCTCTATCTCAACAGCCCTCCCGGCATCGACCGGGCCAACCGCCGCAAGGTTCTGGATCGCCTGCGTGAGCTCCACGAGATGCAACTGGAGGAGACGGGCGATCCCGCCCTTGAAACCCGCATCGCCCAGTACGAAATGGCCTTCAACATGCAGCAATCCATCCCCGAGGTGACCGACCTCTCCAACGAACCGGAGAGCACCTTCAAACTCTACGGAGACGACGCCAAGAAGCCCGGAACCTTCGCTGCCAATTGCCTCCTCGCCCGCCGCCTCGCCGAACGGGATGTCCGCTTCATTCAGCTCTATCACCAGGGCTGGGACCAGCACGGCGGTCTGCCCGGTGGCATCAGGACCCAGTGCCGCGAAACCGACCAGGCCTCCGCCGCCCTTGTCACCGATCTCAAGAACCGCGGTCTGCTGGAGGACACCCTCGTGATCTGGGGCGGCGAGTTTGGCCGCACCAGCTACTGCCAGGGCAGGTTTGACGGTGGAAACTTCGGACGCGACCACCATGGACGCTGCTTCACCGTATGGATGGCAGGGGGCGGCAGCAAGGCTGGTACCAGCTACGGTGCCACTGATGACTACAGCTACAACATCGCTGAGAACCCGGTCCACATCCACGACTTCCACGCCACCATCCTGCACCTCCTCGGCATCGACCACGAACGTCTCACCTTCAAGTACCAGGGCCGCCACTTCCGCCTCACGGACGTCCATGGCAAGGTTGCGAAGGAAGTGCTGGCATGAACGGATGATTGTAGGGCAGGCCCCCAGCCTGTCATGTTTTGCCACGGCGGCCGGAACCACATCTTTCTCGTGACAAATTTCACCACGGAACCCTGAATACTGAATAATCCACTGCGCCCAGTTCGTATCTTCACCCCATTTATCCATGAAACGCATCACCTTAGTGGTCCCCCTTTTCCTCGCCCTTCTCTGTCCGCTTCTCATGTCGGAGAAGAAGAAGGAGGAGATCAAGCACATCGTCTTCATTGCGGGCAACCGCAGCCACGGTCCGGGTGAACACGAGTTTTATGCCGGCTGCACGCTTCTGGCCAAGGCTCTCAACGAACAGAGCGGGCTCAAGGTGAAGGCCACCGTCCTGCGCGCCGACTGGCCCAAGGAACACAAGCCCATCGTGGAGAGCGCCGACACCATCGTGATCTACGCCGATCACGTCAGCGCACACGGCGGGCAATGGGAGTTCCTCGACGGTCTCGCCAGGAAGGGAGTGGGCATGGTCTTCATGCACTACGCCGTGCACCCCAACAAGCAGATCGGTGAAAAGTACTATCGCCCGTGGATCGGCGGGGCGATGGAGAGTGGCTGGTCGGTCAACCCGCACTGGGTCGCCGACCTCGAGATCATCAAGGACCACGAGATCGGCAATGGAGTGCCCGACAAGGTTACCTGCCTCGATGAGTGGTACTATAACATGCGTTTCATCAAGGAGCGTGACAAGGTGCTCGATCTCTTCACCGCAGTGCCTACCCGCGAGAACATGCACCGCTATATCAACATGTGGAACCAGAATGGCGTGGAGGGACTGGGCAAGTCACAGACCCTGATGTGGGGCTACGAGCGGCCCACGGGCGGTCGCGGGGTAGGATTCGTGGGCGGCCATTATCATCAAAGCTGGGCGGTTGACGGCGTGCGCAAGGCGGTCCTCAACGCAATCATCTGGACCGCCGGCATGAAGGTGCCCAAGGAAGGGGTTCAATCACGCGCACCCACCGAGGAGGAGCTCAACGTCAACCTCGACAAGAAGGGCCGGGCGAGACGAATAAAGGTTCCAGACCCCGGGGCGTGGAAAAAACTCCCCCCCGCCAAGATCCAGAAGGAGCGAGAGGCGGGTTTTAATCAGGGTGCCGGAGCGAAGGTTCAACCAGCCCCGGCACCCGAAAAGAAAAACCTTGAGGCACCCGGATTCCCGAAGAAGTCGGGGGCCAGCAGCGGGAATCCCGACCCCCAGCCTCAAGGCGTCCCGGCTGGAGGGATCGTCGTGCCCGAGGACCTTGAGCTGACCGTCTGGGCCACCAGCCCGATGCTCTCCAACCCTGCCAACATGGATACCGACGCCGCCGGCCGGATCTGGGTCGCGGAAGGTGTCA
>Ga0310342_100001919_pt1 | contig 13232 bp, 11 predicted proteins | sample S15DNA20500_MG_FD_206155 | JGI IMG/M metagenome (GOLD analysis project Ga0310342, IMG submission 206155) | Marine microbial communities from station ALOHA, North Pacific Subtropical Gyre - S1503-DNA-20-500_MG | ecosystem: Environmental > Aquatic > Marine > Oceanic | place: Pacific Ocean: North... | reverse complement strand
TGGTCCACCGGCATCATCGGCGACCTGCTGGTCCACATGATGACCCCGATGATGTACGCCCTGGATCGGGGCTGGCCGACGCGCGTCACTTCCTCCGGTGGTCATTACATCGACAAGGAGATGGACAACCACGACCAGGTCAACCTGACGATCGAGTTCGAGAAGGAGCACACCATGATCGTGGCGGGTTCGACCTGCAACGAGAGCGGACTCGAAGTGATGATCCGCGGCCACGAGGCCAACCTCCTGCTCGGCAGCAACAACTGCGTCCTGCAACCGCAGCGAGTCTTCGTCGACGACATCGAGGAGCGGACGATCCAGTGCCCCAACGTCAGCCCACAGGAGGCGCTGCGTCTCGACTGGTTCCACTGCGTGCGTACGCGGGAAGAGAACCAGAGCCAGGTCGACCTCGCCTGCAAGGTGATGGTCGTCGTGGTCCTCGCCACGCGCTCGGCGTGGGGCGGCGAGGCGTGGACCTTCGATCCCGCGACCTTGACGGCGAGCCCCGCCTGAGGGGGACGTCGCGATAGGGGTCGAGATGCAGACCGTCCGACTCGCCGTGCTGGCGATGGGCACCCGCTTCGAGGCGGTGCTGGTTGGCGACGACGCGGGCTTCCTGCGTGCGGCCGGAGAAGAGGCGCTCGGGCTCGTTTCGGATGAGCACACGCGTCTCTCGCGCTTCGAGCGCGACAGCGTCGTCTCGCACGTGAACCGGAACGCTCCCGCTGGTTGGGTCGGGGTCGACGGGGAGTTCGCCGAGCTCCTGGCGCTATGCGATGAGGTCGTGCGGGCGAGCGGCGGCGCCTTCGACCCGACTGTAACGGCGGGGGAGGGGCGCGGCTGGGATGCAGTCGAGCTCTCCGAAGGGCGTGTTCGCTTCGCTAGGGAAGGCGTGGCCCTCGACCTGGGCGCGGTGGCCAAGGGCTGGGCGCTCGATCTGGCGCGGGGGACGCTCCTCGAGGCCGGTGTCGAATGCGCCCTTCTCCACGGCGGGACGAGCAGTGTTCTGGCTGTCGGCGCACCACCTGGAGAGGAGGGCTGGCAGATCGAACTGGGAGGTGCAGGCAGCGCCCGATGCCTGCTGCGTGACGCAGCACTGGGGGTCTCTTCGCCCGATGGCGGGGCAGGTGGCGAGGGGCACGTGCTCGATCCGGACTCGGGGCAGGCGGCCTGCTCGGTCTCTATCGCCGCTGTGGTCAGCGAGAGCGCTGCATGGGCCGACGCATGGTCCACCGCTCTCGTGGTCCGGGGAGAGACCCTCTCCCCGCGTAATGGTCTGGAAACAGCCTTCCTGCCCATCGGAGAGCCACTAGACTGCTCCGACGCATGGCGCGGAGATCGTGCCGGTCCCTTCCTGTTCCCAACCTCCGAGCCCGTGTCGAATAAGTGATGAGCCCCACCGATCGCCGCAGCCTCCTCAAGACAGCCGCACTCGGCGCCGCTGCGACCTGGATCCAGCCGGAGTTGGGCGTCCTCTATGCCTTGCCCACAGGAGCCAACCTGCGCGTCGGCCTCGTCGGATGCGGCCGGCAGGGCCGCGCGATCCTCGCCGAGCTGGCGAAGGTCGAGGGGGTTTCGGTCACCGCGATCTGCGACACCGATGAGCGGAGGCTCACCTCCGGCGCCCGCAGGGCGCCGGACGCCAAGGGATACGCGACCCATGGCGCGCTCTTGGACGCCGATGTGGTCGATGCCGTCGTCGTCGCTACGCCGACGCATCTGCACGTTGGTCCGGCGACCGACTCGCTCTCCGCAGGCAAGCACGTCTACTGCGAGGCGCCTCTCGCCCACACGATCGAAGACGCCCAAGTCATCTCGAGCGCCGCACGAGACGCGTCGGTCGTGTTCCAAGCGGGCTTCCTCGGTCGCTCCAATCCGGTCTACAAGCTCGCGCGCTCTTTCGTTCGCTCGGGCGCGATCCGCGATGTCATCGCGATGAGGGCGCAGCACCGCAAGAAGACCTCGTGGAAGACGCCCTCGAACGACCCCGTGCGTGAGAAGGCGCTCAATTGGAAGACCGACCCTGCCGTCTCCCTCGGTCTCGTCGGCGAGTTCGGTGCACAGCAGCTCGACGTCTTGCAGTGGTTCACCGGGCGCTACCCCTTGGCCGTCTCCGGCTCCGGGTCCGTGATCGCCTGGCCCGACGGCCGAGGCGTGGCGGACACCGTCGCCTGCACTCTGGAGTACCCGGGCGGCGTGCATACCCACTACGAGGCGACCTTGGGCAACTCCGTAGGCGGCACTCACGAGGAGATCTTCGGGACGATGGGAGCCGTGCGCCTGGCCTGGACCCATGGCTGGATGTTCAAGGAGGCTGACTCCGCAACCCAGGGCTGGGAGGTCTACGCCAACCGCCAGAGCTTCCACAACGACGAGGGGATCACCCTGATCGCCGACGCGACCAAGCTTGCCTCCCAGGGCAAGCTGAAGGAGGGCGTGGGGCTCCCCGAGCCTCCGATCTACTACGGCATCACGAACTTCGTGAAGAGCGCGGTCGAGGGGGCGGATGTCGTGACGAGCGCCAGCGAGGGGCTGCGCGCGACAGTGGTCGGCGTCCTCGCAGCCCAGGCAGTCGCCTCGGGCGAGCGCGTCGAGATCGACCCAAAGCTATTTGAAGGCTGAACGCGTGTCCGACTCTCTCATCCTCCGCCGCTTGCCGGCCGCAGCTCGCCTGGGCATCGGCGCCCTCGTATGTGTGCTCCTCGGCGGCCTCTTTGCTTCGGGCGCCTACATGAAGGACCACCACGAAGTCCGTGACGGGGAGGAGGGACTGACCATGACCGACCTCGAGGGGGCGTATCACGGTGTGCGGGCCACGGCTCCGATCGTCGTCGCTCTCGATCGCGGTCACCCTGAAGACCTGGCCGAGAACGATCGGAAGACCCTCAGCGATTGGCTCGCGAGCAATCGCATCAGCGAGGACTACGACAATCTCGACCTCGGGGAGTCCGCTCCGGTCGAAATCCTCATGAGCTGCCTCGGCTGTCATTCGCGCAACTCCGAAGACGTGGCCGCCCGCGAGCTGCCGCTCGAGTACTGGGACGACGTGAAGAAGCTCGCCTTCTCGCGTGAGATCGAGCCCACCGATCCGAAGGTCCTGCTCGCATCGACTCACGCCCACTCCCTCGCGCTCAGCGTCCAGGCCCTGGTGCTGGCCCTCCTGGCGCTGCTCACGCGCTTCTCACGCAAGCTCGTCTCCGGTTTGATCTGCGTGGCTGGGGTGTCGCTAGCGGTGGATCTCGCCGGCTGGTGGTTGGCTCGCGGCGCCGCCGTTTGGGTGACCGCTCTCGTCGCGGGAGGTGTGTTGTTCGCGTTGGCGAACGCTGCCCTCGCGACGCTGATCCTCCTGGATCTCGCGCTACCGGAAAAGGAGTGATGCTCGGCCCGCCAGCGTTGTTGACACGCCCCCGGACGCGCGAATACAACCACTCGTTCGACTTCCCCCGAAAAACCGGGAAATCAGGGTTCATTGGGCTTTTCTAAGGTCTATCGGGCCTCTCGGGGAACGAGTTCGAACCTCCTCAACCCACACCGATATGGCACAAGCAGCTCGTGTTGTCGTCCTCGCTGCAGGCCAAGGCAAGCGCATGCACTCCGCGTTGCCAAAGGTCCTGCATCCGGTCTGTGGACGGCCGATGATCGGGTGGGTGCTCGAGACGGCGCTCGAGCTCGACCCAGAGCGCGCGTTCGTCGTTCAGGAGGAACAGCTCGGCACCGGGCACGCGGTCGAGTGCGCCGCCGCGGAGCTCGAGGGATTCGACGGTCCTGTCGTCGTGCTCTACGGGGACATGCCGCTCCTGCGTCCGGAGGGCCTCACGGCTCTGCTCGAGGCGCGCGGTGAGAGCGGCGACATGTCAATGCTCAGCACCTACTCGGGCGACCCGACCGGTTACGGGAGGATCATCCGTGATGAAGGGCAGAACTTCGAGCGGATCGTCGAAGAGGGGGACGCGAGCGCAGAGGAGCGTCGCATCCCCGAGATCAACTTGGGCGTCTACGCCTTCGGCGGGACGGACCTGTTGAGTTACCTCGGCCGCGTCGAGAGCCAGAATGCCCAGGGCGAGAATTACCTCACGGACGTCCCCGGCCTGTATGCCGCAGAGGGGCGTAGCGTCAGGATCGTCGAGCTCGAGGATGCTGAGGAGGGGGCAGGGGTGAATAGCCTCGCCGACCTCGCTGAAGTTCGCTGGGGTGTTCAACTGCGCGTCTTGGAGGCGCATCTGGGCAACGGAGTCCAGATCGAGGACCCCGCGACGACCTACATCGACCACGGCGCCGAGATCGGCGAAGGGACGGTGATCTTTCCCTGCACCGTGATTCGCGGCGGCGTCCGCGTGGGAGCGGGCTGTGAGGTCGGCCCCTTCACGCACCTGCGCGAGGGGACGGTCCTCGAAGACGGCGCCCAGGTGGGCAACTTCACCGAGTGCAAGAAGTCCACCATCGGCGAAGGCTCCAAGGCCAAGCATCTCTCCTACCTCGGCGACACCGTGGTAGGTAAGGGCGTGAACATCGGCGCGGGCACGATCTTCGCCAACTACGACGGCAAGGCGAAGCACCAGACGATCGTAGGTGACGGAGCTTTCGTCGGCAGCGGGACGATCGTCGTCGCGCCCAATGAGATCGGCGCAGGCTCGACCACGGGCGCTGGCGCGGTCGTCACCCGCTCCGCGAAGGTCGGGGACGACGAAGTCTGGATTGGCGTACCGGCTCGACAGCTGGAGAATGCACACTCACATGAAGGTGGGGACGAGAACCCCGTAGAAGGAACGACGGAGGAGTAAGGACATGGCTGCATTCAATGGAGAGATCACGCTCATCGCGGGGAACTCCCACCCGGAGCTCGCCGCAGCGATCTCCAAGGAGTTGGGGATCGGCCTTGCGGACACAGACGTGCGCCACTTCCCCGACGGAGAGTGCGACATCAAGCTCAACGAGGACCTGCGTGGGACGGACTGTTTCGTCATCCAGTCCACCTGTCCGCCGGTCAACGAGCACTGGGCAGAGCTTCTGCTCCTCATGGACACCCTGCGTCGGTCTTCGGCCGGCAGAATCACCGCGGTCATGCCGTACTACGGTTATGCCAGGAAGGATCGCAAGGACGAGGGCCGTGTGCCCATCAGCGCCAAGGTCGTCGCGAACACCCTCGCCCACGGCGGCTGTGACCGCGTCGTGACCCTCGACCTGCACGCGGCTCAGATCCAGGGCTTCTTCGACATCCCGGTCGACCACCTCTACGCCAAGCCGGCCATGGTCGGGCGCCTGCGAGAGATCTCCGAGGCCGACGCGATCATCGTCAGCCCCGACGTCGGGGGCATCAAGATGGCCCGCGGCTACGCCAAGGTCCTGGGTAACGCAGACCTCGCCATCGTCGACAAGCGGCGCATCTCGGGCTCCGAGATCGCTGTCGAGCACTTGATCGGCGACGTCGACGGCCGGCCCGTCATAATCGTCGACGACATGATCTCCACCGGGGGCTCGATCAGCGAGGCGGCCCGGATCTGCCGCGAGAACGGTGCCTCCAGTGTGATCATCGCTGTCAGCCACGCAGTCTTCTGCGGACCCGCTCTGGAGCGTTTGGAGGCTGCTCCGGTCGACAAGGTGCTCGTTTCGGATACCATTCCGCGCAACGAGAGCGATCTTCCTTCCAAGATCGAGGTCGTATCGGTCGCTCCGCTCCTCGCCAAGGCAATCAAGAACATCCACGACGCGAAGTCGGTCAGCTTACTCTTCGAAGAGGAGGAGCCGGTCGCCGTCTGAGAGGGTCGGCTCCGAGAGGCGCTGACAGAACGCACACTTACAAGAGTCCACGAAGTCCCAGTAGCTCCTCCGAAGAGAGCGATTCAGGAGAACCCAGTTCGATGTCTGACAGCAGTATCCTCACGGCCGAACGCCGTGAAATCGTAGGCACCAGCGCTGCCCGCAAGGTGCGCAGCGCAGGGCGTATTCCTGCCAGCCTCCAAGCTGACGGCGAGAGCGCCCACCTCGACATCAGCATCGACGAGCGTGAGTTCCTCACGAGCCGCCGTCAGCACGTCCACCTCTACGACATCGATGTCGAGGGGGATGTCTCTTTGGCGATCGTCCGAGAGCTCCAATGGGACGTGTTCGGCGACAACATCATTCACGTCGAGTTCCGACGCGTGCAACGTGGTGTCGAGATCGAGTCCGAGGTCGCCTTGACCACCGTCGGCCAGGCTGGAGGGGTCGTGAACCTCCTCGTTTCCCAGATCACGATCCGGTCGATCCCGTCGAAGATCCCCGACGGTCTGGAGATCGACGTGAAGGGTCTGGAAGAGGGCACACACCTGACCGCCGGACAGATCATTCTGCCTGAAGGCGTCTCCCTGGCGATCGATTTGGAGACAGAGGTCGTCACGATCTCCGTGCTCAAGGAAGAGATCGAAGAGTCGGTCGAGTCCGAAATCGACGGCGTAGAGGGTCTCGAGCCCGAGGCCGAAGGCGAGGGCGAAGCCCCGGCGGCCGACGACGAGCCTGGCGACGCCGGAGATTCCGGCGACGACTCGGAGGATTGAGGCCTTGCTTCGCCGCCCGCCCCCCCTTGGGCGGGCGGGAACGGCCCTTCGCGCCTCGCGCTTGCAGCGGGCGCGGTGGGCTGTACCATGTTCGGCCCTCTTCTCCGGAGGGCGTGTCCACGCCGGATGTGTCCGCCACGAAGAGCTTCCCGCGCAGAGTCGTGCCTGACGCCTCCTCCCGTCTACTCATTGGCTTGGGCAATCCAGGCCCAGACTACGAGGCGACTCGTCACAACGTGGGCTTCGAGGTCCTGGACCTCGTGGCCTTGCGGGAAGGAACGATCTTTCAGAGCGCGAACCGACTTGAAGGCTTCGACGGCAAGGCCCGGGCCCGCTGCGCCCGGCTCCACGATCCGGACGCCATACTCGTCCAACCGACGACCTTCATGAACCGCTCCGGGGAGGCTGTGGCCCCCTTGGTGCAGTGGTCTGGAGCGTCGCCGGAGGATTTGCTGGTCGTCTACGACGACTTGGACCTCCCCCTCGGCGCCCTGCGCATCCGCCCCGGCGGAGGCGCGGGCGGACACAACGGGATGCGCTCGCTCATTGAACTGCTGGGCACCGATCGTTTTCCCCGCCTGCGCGTGGGGATCGGCCGCCCGGCGACCGACGCGGCGCGTCATGTCCTCGAGAGATTCTCAGAAGACGAGCGGTCGGACGTGGACATCTCGGTGGCTGAGGCCGCTGACGCCGCGTTCGAGTGGCTCCGAACGGGAGACATCGAGAGGGTGATGGCGCGGTACCACAGCCGCTGGACCCAGGGCGAGTCCTCGCCCGACGACAGCCCTTGCGATTAGCGGGGCAAAAGGAGTCAGTGATTTGAATCTCTACGAAGGCATGTTTCTCCTCGACAACAACGTCGTCAGGGAGGACTGGAACACCGCAAAGGGCGCCGCGATCGGCATCCTCGAGAAGCACGATGCAAAGATCGCAACAGCTCGTCGCTGGGCCGAGCGTTCGCTCGCATACACCATCAAGAAACGCAACCGTGGCACCTACCTCTTGGTGCACTTCGAGGCAGATCCAGGCTCCATCGCGATCGTGCGTCGAGACCTCGAGTTGAGCGAGACGGTCATGCGCTACCTGGTCCTTACGGCCGGCGAAGTCCCCGAGGGCGAAAAGGAACTGCACGAGGCCGAACTCTCCTCGGATTTCAGTGTGCCCGAGCCGCCGGAGGACCATGTGGTCGACATGGACGAGGAGGAGGAAGGGGACGTTCCGAGAGACGGATCGTCCAGCGAATCCTCTGAAGGGCAGCCTGCCAAGGCGGAAGCCACGAGCGCTGAGGCCGAAGCTCCTGCAGCCGAGGAGGCCGAGTCCACCGAGGCCGAAGCTCCTGCAGCCGAGGAGGCCGAGTCCACCGAGGCCGAAGCTCCTGCAGCGGAGGAGGCCGAGTCCACCGAGGCCGAAGCTCCTGCAGCCGAGGAGGCCGAGTCTACCGAGGCCGAAGCTCCTGCAGCCGAGGAGGCTGAGTCCACCGAGGCCGAAGCTCCTGCAGCCGAGGAGGCCGAGTCCACCGAGGCCGAAGAACCTGCAGCCGAGGAGGCCGAGTCCACCGAGGCCGAAGAACCTGCAGCAGAGGAAGGCGAGTCCGCTGAGCCCGAAGCTCCGGCTGTAGAAGCGACTGAGTCCGACGAAGAACAGACGGAGGAGAAGTCCTCCGAGGAGGGTTGATCCATGGCACGCCCCGTCAAGAAATCGATGCGTCCCTGTGACGACCCGCGTCTCGACTACAAAGACCTCGAGACACTCACGAAGTACTTGACCCCGCAAGGACAGATCCACGCTCGTCGTCGGACCGGGTACTGCGTCAAGTGTCAGCGTGAACTGAAGCAAGCGATCAAACGCGCCCGTCACATAGGCCTTCTGTCCTTCGTGGGCTGATCGAAGGAGAAACCAAATATGGCACGCACTGAACTGATGCTCCGCGAAAGCGTCCGCCACCTCGGGAAGGTGGGGGACATGGTCAACGTGGCTGCTGGCTACGCCAGGAATTATCTCGTCCCACGCGGGCTCGCCGTCAAGGCCACCGCAGAGAACCGTCGCGTCCTCGTGCGCAAGCGAGAACGCCTCGATGCCGAGGAGGCAGTTCGCAACGCCGAACTCGCCGCCCGTGTGGCCGTTCTCGAAGGCATGGTCCTCGAGACCACGGAGAGGTCGGACGAGTCCGGACACCTGTTCGGATCCGTAAACGCCATGCGCGTGGCGGAGCTCTTGAACGAGAAAGGTTTCGAGATCGAAGACGACAACATCCGCCTGGAGCGGGCGATCAAGGACTCAGGTACCCACGAGGTCGAGCTTCACCTGTTCGGCGAGACCAGCGTCAAGGTGACCATCGAGGTCACGGGCGAGGGCGAAAACCGCGAGGCTGTTCGCGCTGACATCATCGCCGAGGTCGATGCTCTTTACGAAGAGGCCGAAGAGGCCGAAGAGGCTGAAGAGGCTGAGGGGGTCGAAGAGGCCGAAGGTGACGAGGAGGAGTCGGAAAAAGTAGTTTCCGAAGATCCACCCAGTGAAGAGGACGATGGGGCCTCAGACGACGAGTAAAGGAAGCGGTTTCCTTCGAGACTGATTCGAGCGCCCGGTCCCGGACGAGGACTGGGCGCTCTCCATTTCCTGAAGAAGCAGGTGGGTGTATCCTGACTCGTGGATAGAAACCGAGTGCGCCCGCAGAGGCGCCGGATCACGAGGAGAAGAGGAGCAGAGAATGGGATCGAGGGAGATAGAGGAGCTGGGGATCGTCGAAGTACCTTCGGGTGGAGGGCGTGTCCCTCCCCACTCGGAGGAGGCGGAGCAAGGCGTGCTTGGCGCGTTGCTCCTGGACCCTTCCAGGATCATCGACGCCCAGGAGATGATCCAACCCGACGACTTCTTCTCCAAGCGGAACGGGATCCTCTACTCCGCGCTGCTCGAGCTCTCGGACGTGGGAGCGCCCGTGGACATGGTCCATGTCATGGAGCGGCTCATGGCGCAGGAACGTCTGAATGCTGCTGGAGGCCGCGCCTACATCCTGCAGCTTACGAATGTGGCTGCGTCCCCGGCCCACCTCAATCATCACCTGAAGATCGTCCGCGAGAACGCGTTGCTTCGGCGGTTGATCGGGACGGCGAACGGGATCATCGAATCGGCGTACGGCACGAGGCCCATCGACAACCAGGTCGAGACGCTCCTGAACCAGAGCGAGAGCGATATCTATTCCGTCGCCGCCGCTAGCGATACGGGTGGTCCGGTTCCGATTGGCGTCGCGGTCGAAGAGACCTTCAAGCGTCTCGAGTCGGCGCAACAGAACGAGCTCCTTGGCCTGCCCACGGGCTACTACGAGCTCGATGAGATGACAGGAGGGTTCTCGGGCGGCCAGCTCATCATCATCGCGGCGCGTCCGTCGATGGGGAAGACGGCTCTCGCGTTGAACATCATGATGAACGCCGCCACGAGCGGCCCCAAGTTGGCCGACGGCCAGAAGCCGCGGATTCTCTTCTACAGCCTCGAGATGGGCCGCGAGTCCATCGTCGGCAGGTTCCTCTGCATGCGCAGCCACGTTCATATGCACAAGCTCCGCAAGCGCAACTTGCAAGACCGGGACTACGCGGAACTCACCAAGGCGGCAGGAGAGTTGACGGAGTTGAACATCGTCGTGGACGACACACCCGGTCTCCCGGTCGCGGCGATCAGGAGTCGTGCGCGACGCCTGAAGCAGCGCGAGGGGCTCAACATGATCGTGGTCGACTATATGCAGCTCATGAGTCACCCGCGCGCCGAGAGCCGGCAGATGGAGATCTCGCACATCTCCAGGTCCCTCAAGGAGCTCTCCCGTGAGCTCGACGTTCCTGTGGTCGCGCTCTCCCAGTTGAGCCGCGCCGTCGAGAGCCGGGAGGGCAAACGTCCTCAGCTCTCCGACCTCAGGGAGTCCGGCTCCATCGAGCAGGATGCGGACGTCGTGATGATGCTGTACCGCCCCGAGTACTACGAGGTCGAGCCGTCCGACGAGAACCGCAACCGGGCGCAGATCATCATCGCCAAGCAACGGAACGGTCCGACCGGAACGGTCAACCTGATGTTCTTCAACGAGACCATGAGGTTCGAGAACCCTGCTCCCTCCATCGCGGAGCCTGTGGCGCCGCACGTCACTTGAGTCGGGACTCTCTAGGGCTTTTCGCACGCCCGCTCGGCGCTGCTCTGCTCCTGGCTTCGCTCTGTGGAGCTGCCCCCCGATCGCTGCCCCAGGATCCTGTCGTGGGTCCGCTGCTCCTCATCATGGACGATGTGGTCGTGATCGACGTGGAGGGCAACTCGCGATGGACGAAGGATCAGATACGCGCTGCGCTGGGACACCCCGTCGGGGCGGGGGCGGTCTTCGACGCGCGCCTCGTCGAGGACGGGCTGGATCGGTTGTGGAGGGCCCTGAAGGTGCGCGCCGAGGTGTTCCGCCAAGAAGTGGATGGAGGTTTGAGGCTCCTCGTCCGGGTCACCGAGCTTCCGGTCGATCTCGAACCACGCTGGGTCGGGAACGACGGTGTCGCTATCGAGACCATCCTCGAGTGGGCCGGGCTGACGGAGGCGAGTGAACTCTATTTGCATCAGGTCTCCCGCATCCGCCAGCGGTTGATCGAGAGTTACAAGCGCGAGGGCTACCACTTCATCCAGATCGATCCTCTCGTCGAGGACGACGTCTCCGGAGACGGTCTCACGGGCGACGTGATCTTCCGCATCATCGAGGGGCCGAAGGTCCATGTCGATGGGTACCGAATCCGCGGCAACAGCTCCCTCCCTGACAAAGGCGCGCTCTTCTGGAAGGACGGACTCTCGAAGCTCGCAGACCTGCAACTGCACGGTCCACAGGTGTTCACTCCATCGGGAGCGGTGTTCAACGCAGAGTTCTTGGACGCAGACATCCTCGCCATGCGACAGGTCTATAGGGACAACGGCTTCTTGGACGTCGTAGTCGAGCTCGAGCGACTCGAGTTCAACCCCGAGCGAAGTCGGGTTGCCATCCAGATCGTGATCGACGAGGGGTCGCAGTACAGGGTCGCCTCTCTCGAGATCGAGGGTGTCGAATTCGTACCGGACCCGAGCGGTAACCAACGTCCGTCCACCGAGCGCCCCACAGCGCTGTTCTTGGACGAGGAGGAGCTCTTGGCCCTCTGTTCCCTGGAGGTGGGGGGCGTGTTCGAACAGCCCATGGTCTTGTCCGACGAACGGGCTCTACGCGAGCACTACGGTGAGCGCGGCTTCCTCTCCCACCCTTCGCTGCCGGCCAATGAGAGCTGGAACTTCCTCCCGCCCGCCCTCTCCTACGACCCCGAGCGGGCCGAGGTGAAGGTGAAGTACAGGCTCTCGCAGGGTCGCGAGTACTGGGTGCGGGAGGTTCGTTTCTCAGGCGCGTATCACACGCGAGATCGGGTTCTGCGTCGGGACGTGACGGTCCAGCCAGGCCAGCGCGCCGATCTGAAGGAGATCTTCCGTTCGCTGCGCAGGATCACGAGCACTGGATTCTTCTCGAACGACCGAGATCCGATCAATCACCGCGAACCGACCTTCCGCTTCGTCCCGACCGAGGAAGATGGCCAGGTCGACATCGAGTTCATCCTCCAAGAGGGGCGCGTGGTCGACGCCCAGTTGATGGGAGGGGTCGACTCCAACGATGGTCTGTTCGGGATCGTCTCTCTCACCATGCGCAACTTCGACCTGATGGACATGCCCTCGTCCTTCAGCGACATGTTCGGGGAGATCTATCGCAAGGAGGCCTTGCACGGCGCGGGACAACAACTCGACGTGCACATCTCGCCGGGCTCCGAGGTGAGCTACTCGAACGTGCGGTTCCTGGAGCCGGATCTGTTCAGGACGCACTTCGATCGGTGGATCCTGGACGTCGAGTACTCCGACCGTGACCGGATATACCGCGAGTTCGACGAGGGAAGGCGGCGCAACACACTCGAGATAGGTCGTCAACTCACTCCTGAGCTCAACCTCTACGTCGGCCTCGAACAGCAGACGATTCGGATCGACGACCTCGAATCCGGGATCACTCTCCCTCCATCGTTGGCGAATCAGTTGCCGGAGACAGACCTCGCGGGTGTCCTGTTGAACCTGCGCTATCGTGACTTGGACCGACGCATCAACCCATCCGACGGCGTCCATGTTCGGTGGCTCAACTCGGTCTATACGACGGAGTTCGGAGGGACGACGGAGTTCGCCAAGACCCACCTCTTCTACGATTGGTACCAGCCGCTCGACGTGACGGAAGTGGATGAGCTCCCACACAGCCTGCACTTGCGCGTCGGCGCCGGATACGCGAAGGCCTTCGGAGAGAGCGACTTCGTCCCGTACTCCGAGCGCTTCTTTCTCGGTGGCTACAAGACCCTGCGCGGTTTCGACTTCCGTGGAGTCGGGCCGAACGAGGGTGAAGTGCCGCTGGGGGGAGAGACCGTCCTGAACGCATCGTTCGAATACCGGCTGCCGCTGTACTCCACCACGCGGCCAGGGACCTTCGACAAGGTCGAGATGTTCCGCTTGATCCTGTTCACGGATGCCGGTGTTTTGGGAACGGACGAGGGCAGCTTCGATCTGGACGACTTACGCGCCTCCGCCGGCTTCGGGATTGGACTGACCTACCCCTTTCCGGTGGTGTTCAACTTCGGGTTCCCGCTCAAGGAGGGTCCGGGGGACCGTCCCAAGGTCTTCTCGTTCAACATTGCCCTT
>Ga0310342_100001918_pt1 | contig 13233 bp, 10 predicted proteins | sample S15DNA20500_MG_FD_206155 | JGI IMG/M metagenome (GOLD analysis project Ga0310342, IMG submission 206155) | Marine microbial communities from station ALOHA, North Pacific Subtropical Gyre - S1503-DNA-20-500_MG | ecosystem: Environmental > Aquatic > Marine > Oceanic | place: Pacific Ocean: North... | reverse complement strand
TGCAACTTTAGCTGCCACATGTGTTGAAAACGAATGTCCAGATCGGCGCCTCGCGGGCGTTGGTCGTCCGAAATCTCAGCTTCAGCGTAAAGATCCCAGTATTGCAGCGCTTTGGTAGTGAACCCCGTACGGAACCGGCGTAATTCGTCCGTCTCGTAGTTGACCTCGTTCCCACTTTCCGCTCCATCAACCAGACCGTATTGATAATGAAAACGGCCGATGAAATTAAGCTCTTGAATGAATGGATCATCCGGGTTGGAGTAGAGCTTGCCAAAATCCTTCAACCAGTTCCAGGACTTCTCTCCTTTACGATCTCTCAACCTCAGGAGACCGGAATCTGTACTCGCCTCCTCTGTTAAACGCAAGGATGGGGCTTCGGTCAGATTCTCAGCTTCGGTCACTTGTTGTCCAACAGTTACTTGTAGCGGCACGAATAGTGCGCATATCAAAACGGCCAATTGTCGGAATGTTGCGGTATAAGCCGACTTACGTTGAACCCGTTCAGACACGGGTCGAACAGAGAAATATGGCATGCTAAGAATCCGCAGGTCACCTGTAGAAATCTGGATGTCAATTAATAACGTCGGCCATTCAGGAAGGGAAGATTGAGTATTCTCCCTGAAGCTGCGAGGTGACTGGTGGCGTGATTGCGATTGGCGGGTCAACCTAGAGGCGACTGGACAGTGTGAACCGGGCGACGCCGAAATGGCCGCGAATGTCTTTGATTTCGCTCAAAGCCTGCCGGTGATTTGGCGAGGTTCACACAATGCCTGAAAACGCGCAATTCTGAACTACGTAAGTTTGAACCGCACCTTGAGCGACGTAAGTCTGGTCACTCAAAAGAGAAAGCCGTTTGACGTTCTCGCCAAACGGCCGGATTTGAAGATAAGTCGGGGCGACTGGATTTGAACCAGCGGCCTCTGCGTCCCGAACGCAGCGCTCTACCAGGCTGAGCCACGCCCCGTAAGCCGGCCCAGCCGGCAAGATGCTTATCTTAACCTCTCGCCATCCCGACCGGTAGGGACTCATTTTGCATCCGCCACCAGGGGTACGAAGCGGCAGTCCATCAACACCTCGCTCACGGGCCTGCCCTGCCGCTTGGTGATTCGGGTCAGCTGCTGGACTTTCCCGCCACCGAGCGGCGCCACCAGGACGCCCCCCTCGGCTAGCTGGTCCCAGACCGGGCCGGGTACATTATGCCCCGCCGCGGTGATCATAATCCGCTCATGCGGCGCCGCGGCCGCATGGCCCTGGCTGCCATCACCCAGCAGCAGCTCGATGTTCTCGTAACCGAGCCGGGCAAGTCGCTCTGTGGCTGCCTCATGAAGCAGCTGGTGCCGTTCGATCGAGATCACGCGGCCTGCCAGCTCGGCCAGCACGGCCGCCTGGTAGCCGCTGCCGGTGCCAATCTCCAGGACCTGGTGGTCGGCAGAAAGCTCCAGTGCCTGGCTCATCGCTGCCACGATATAGGGCTGGCTGATCGTCTGGTCGCAGTCGATCCCCAGCGCCTGGTCCTGGTAGGCCAGGTGCTGCTTTCCGGCAGCCACGAACTGGTGCCTGGGAATCTTCTCCATGGCAGCCAGCACCCGCGGGCAGGTGATGCCCCGTCCGGCCAGGTGTTCGCTGAGCATTCTTCCCCGGTCACTGGCGAAGGGATCGGGACATGTCATCAGGGGGACTCGACCGGTACGGCGGCGGTCGTCTCGGCCGGCCGCCAGTCGACCAGGTGCAGTTCCACGCTGCGGCGTCCGCGGAACTCGTTGATCACGGCCCGGTAGGCGATATCGATATCCCCCTCGACCTGGTCCAGTTCCTCTGCCCAGTCACCCTTGCCGAAAGCGACTGCCCGCAAGGTCACCGAGTGCTGTTTCAGTTTCACGCTCAGGTGCAGGTCTCCTCCCCCCATCCGGCTGGGGGTGCCGGCGATCTGCACCCCTGATGCGCAGAGGATGGGGCGCGGGTTGCTGTTCCCAAAAGGCGCCAGCCGCTGGATCTGCTGGACGGTCTGCAGTGTCAGCTGGCTCAGTGTCGACTCGGCGTCGATGATCACCTCGGCCACCAGGTCCTCCTCGCAGATGGCCCCGGCCACGTGCTCGCAAAAAGCGCCCCGGAAGGCATCGATGTTCTTGTCCTTGATCGTCAGACCGGCCGCTGCCGGGTGCCCGCCATGCTTGACCAGCAGGTCCTGGCAGTCATTGAGCGCCTCGTAGAGGTTCAGGCCCAGTGCCGATCGTCCGCTTCCCACGCCTGCCTCGGCGGCGATCTTGTCCTGGGAGATCACGATTGTCGGCCGCTGGTACTTCTCGGCGATGCGGCCCGCCACCACGCCGATCACCCCGCGATGCCAGCCGCGACCGGCCAGCACGAAGGCGTCATCATTCTCAGCGTCGAAATCCTCCTTGATCTGCTTCTTGGCGGCCAGGTAGATACTCCGCTCGAGCTTCTTGCGAGACTCGTTCAGCTCCTCCAGGTACTCTGCCAGGTCCTCGGCCCTTTGCGGGTTGTCGGTGGTGAGCAGCTCTACGCCCAGTTCGGCCTGTCCCAGTCGCCCGGCGGCGTTTAACCTGGGCCCGATCATGAAGCCGATATCCTCGGCATCGAGCGAGGACTTTTTGTCCAGCCCGGCCCTCCGCATCAGGGCCTGCAGCCCCAGCGGTGGGTGTTCTCGCAGGCTGACCAGCCCGTGCCGGACAATGATCCGGTTCTCATCCAGCAGCGGGACCACATCGGCTACCGTGCCGATGGCGGCAACTCCCATTGCCATCAGCAGGAACTCCCGCATTGCCTGGCTGACCTTGCGGGCGTCACTTGCCCGCTTGCAGAGTGCCCAGGCCAGCTTGAAGGCGACCCCGGCTCCACAGAGGCCGGTAAAGGGGTAACTGCTTCCGGGCAGGCCTGGGTGGACCAGCACATCGGCCGCCGGCAGCGTCTCGCCAAAGCGATGATGGTCGGTGATAACCAGTTCCAGCCCGAGTTCTTTTGCCCGCGCGGCTTCCTCCACGCTGGCGATACCGCAGTCGACCGAGATGACTAGTTCGGTCCCCTCGGCGGCGAGTTTTTCCAGCCGCTCGCTATTGAGCCCGTATCCCTCGGTCATGCGGTTGGGAAGGTAGCTGCCCACATTGGCCTGCAGCATCTTCAGGCAGCGCAGCAGGATGGCGGTCCCGGTCATGCCATCGGCGTCATAGTCTCCATAGACGGTGATTCGTTTGCCGGCAGAGATGGCTGCCATCACCAGGTCGGCTGCCTCGTTGACACCGGGCAGCAGCTCCGGATCGCGGAGCTCTTTCATGGGAGCTTCCAGGAACCGTGCCACCTCGGGCTCGTCGGTGATACCGCGGTTGACCAGGAGCTGGGCAACGACCGGGGGCACGCCGGCGGTTTTTTCCAGCCGGGCAAGCTCATCAGGATCGTGAGGACGGATGCGCCAGTGCTTGCTCATGTCATCCAGGACCGCAAGGCGAAAGAAAGTCCATTTTCCAGCAGGGTTGCTGGTTACTTCTTCTTCTGAACGTGTTTTGTATGACGCCTTAACCGGGGGCTGTATTTCATCAGCTCGAGCCGTTCGGCCCCTGGCTTACGGCGAACGGTGTAGTTGTAGTCCCCCGTCTCCTCGCAGACCAGGAAAACACTTTCCACTTTCTTCTTCTTACCAGTTTTTGCCATGATTCTTCTCAAAAAGAAAATGAACCCAAGTGTCACTCTGCTGGCGGCGGGTAACGAGGAACACCTGTTGGGTATTCCTGCCCGCTGCCAGGATCATGATTCTAACCGAAAAAACACACATGGTGACAGGTGCAGAACCGCAAAAAAACGTTTCCAGTGAGTCACGGCAGGTGCCATTAGGAGGCTGGATACTTGCAGCAAATGAGGATTCGGTGGTCTTTTGGGAGTGGCAGTTTCTACCGCGCCGGAACATGCCATTAACTACTCATGGGGCGATATTCCGATACAATAATTGCAGTTAAATAGTGTGATAGGCGGGTGAACGCCCGGCAGCGCACGCTATAATCAACGTGCAGACGCAGTTTTGCTCAACAGGGTGCGAGGCAGTCGCAGGAGTCGATAAATGGCCGAGCAGTATGATCCCCAATCTTCAGGGCAGCCGGCAGGACAGGGCGAGGCACCAGCAGCAGCGGAACAGCCGGTTGAACTTGATCCGGTCGAACTGCAACCTGTGGATCTTTCCGACCCACTGGTAGCCGCTGCACCGACCGCCGCCGAGTCGACGGCCCCCGTCGATGAGCCGCCCATGGACGATGAGCCGCCCATGGACGATGAGCCAGCACGTCCAGGTCACAGTTTTGTGATCATGAAGACCGTCCCCAGTTGGTTGATCAGCCTGGTCGTGCACACGGTGATCCTGATCGTGCTTGGCTACCTGGTACTGGAAGGGAAAAAGGAAGAGCGGCTGGTCATTAACTCGAATATCTCCGACGTGCTGGATGAGGAATTCGTCGAACCGCTGGACGAACCGATCGATGAACCGATCGATGTCACGGTCGACCTGAATACCCCGGTGGCCGTTGAGGCCGAGCCGGTGACGGAAGTTCAGCCGATCGACGTGGCAGACGATATCGAGGCACCGGCGGCGGAAATCGAGTTCACCGACTTTGCCAACCGCGTCGCCCCCAAGGCGGATCTCACCGAGCGGGTGAGCAATGTAACGGGGGCCGGTTTTGAGGGCCGGGGAGCTGCAGCACGTGGCCAGATGATGGCGGACAATGGAGGGACGAAGGAAAGTGATGACGCCGTGCGGAATGCCCTCGACTGGATCATGCGGCACCAGTTACCAGACGGTGGCTGGAGTTTTAACCACACGATCGGGCCGGGAAATCGTTCCACCAGCAATCCTGGTGACAAGGCAGAAGCCCGTAACGGGGCGACCGCCATGGCGCTGCTGCCGTTTTTAGGGTACGGCATCATTCCGACCAAGGAAATGCTCAAGAGCAAGGACCAGAAAACACGCGAGTGGGCGAACTGCGTGGAACGAGGAATCCACTTCCTGACCTATGTGCAGCCTCAGAACGGGAAGGTGAAAATTGCCAACGGGATGGCCGACTACACCGATTCTGGAGGCCGGATGTACTCGCATGGCCTCTGCGCGATTACGCTCTGCGAAGCCTACGGGATGACGCACCGTAAGGATTACATGCCGTTTGCCCAGATGTCGCTGAACTTCATTGTCTACGCCCAGGATCCGGTCGGGGGTGGCTGGCGATACCGGCCCCGTGAAGCGGGTGATACCTCGGTGGTGGGCTGGCAAGTGATGGCACTCAAGAGTGGCCACATGGCCTACCTGAAGGTTCCGCCCGCAACGGTCAAGGGAGCCTATGTCTTCCTCGATTCAGTCCAGGCCAATAGTGGTGCAAGCTATGGTTACACCACCCCGGGCGCCGGGGATGCGACCAGCGCGGTCGGCCTGCTCTGCAGGATGTACCTTGGCTGGAAGAAGGATAACGGGGCGCTTCAGCGCGGCGTGGCTATCTTTGATAAGAAGGGCCCCTCCAACAACATGTATTACAACTACTACGCAACCCAGATCATGCGCCACTACGGAGGAGATGAGTGGGACAAGTGGAATAAGGTCATGCGTGACAAGATGGTCAACTCGCAGTCCAAGGCGGGCGCGGACAAGGGAAGCTGGTTTATCGGGGGTGACCATGGTGCCAGGTCCGGTGGCCGTCTCTACTGTACTTCCATGGCGACCATGATCCTGGAAGTCTATTACCGGCACATGCCGCTCTTTAAACAGGACGCGGCCGAGGACGACTTCCCCCTCTAGTTAGAGGCTTGAGGTTCGTGAAGTCCGATATCGCCCTTTCATTTTCTGCCGTCCGTATCATTCCAGTCATCGATCTGAAAGATGGCCTTGTCGTACGGGGGGTTGCCGGCCAGCGGGACCAATACCAGCCGGTCAAGAGCCTGCTGACCGAAGGAGCCGAACCGGGAGATGTTGCCCGGGCACTGGCACGTTCCTTCGCGGCGGAGGAGATCTACGTTGCCGACCTGGATGCCATCGAGGGGGGCGAGCCGGACCGGGATTCCCTGGCGCAGATAGCCGCTTCCGGGGTGACCACCTGGATCGATGCCGGGACCGGGACACCTGAAAGTTGCCGGTATCTACTGGACCTGCTTGGGGAGATTCCGCTCAACGCGAGGCTGATCGTGGGACTTGAATCGGTCGGTTCACCCAGGCAGCTGGCAGCCTGCCTGGAGGTGATCGATCCCTCCCGGGCAATATTCAGTCTGGATCTTCAGCAGGGGACACCACTGGACTCGAAGGGCCACTGGCCCGGGGCACCCGTGGAAATTGCCGAGCTGGCGATTGCCGCCGGTTTTTCGCGTTTGATCGTGCTGGACCTGGCCGGGGTTGGTATGGGAGACGGGATTCCCACGCTGGCGCTCTGCCGGCAGCTGAGTGACGACTACCCCGACGTGGAGTGGATTTCCGGCGGGGGGGTGCGGGGCAGTGAGGATCTGGAAGCGATGGGGGAGCATGGCATCTCGGCCGCCCTGGTCGCCTCGGCGCTGCACGATGGAAGACTTGAGGTTCGAGCTTAGCCGGCTGCGCCTGGGAGAGGTTAATAACCTCTATCCCCTGGCCTCTTTCCACTTCTCCAGTGCCTGCTGGGCGGATTCGGTCGTGCGGGCGGTCGCCATCAGTGCCGCACCCACCGACATCTCGGTCGAGAGGGACTCGCCCAGTGTCTCGTTCAGCAGCCGCTTGGTCATCGTGATCGCCTCCGGCACCAGCTCTTCCATCTCGCCGGCCAGTTCGTGGGCCCGGGCCCAGACCAGGTCGTCCCCGACCACTTCATTGGCAAGCCCCTGTTGCAATAGTTCACCGGCAGCCAGGGGCTGGCCTCCCAAAAGCAACTGGGCTGCTCGCGTCGCACCGACCCGGAAACGCAGCAGTGGCGCCGAAACGCCTGCCACCAGGCCGAGGGTGACCTCGGGAAAACCGAGGGAGGCGGACTGGGCTGCAACCACCAGGTCACAGGCAAGCACCAGGCCGGCGGCCGTTCCCCGGGCAGGGCCATTGAGCGCGGCGATGATCGGCTTGGGGAAACGGAGCATCGAGAGCAGCACCTGCTGGTAACTGACCGCATCCGCCTGCCACTGGAAAGCAGCGTCCTCCTCACGGCGCGTCTCCTCAAGTTCCACCAGGTCGGTCCCGGCGGAAAAGACCGTTCCGCTTCCGGTCAGGATGACCGCCCGGACGCTCTGCTGCTGGTGCAGATCCTCCAGGGCCTGCTTGAACTGTTCCAGTCCGTAGCGGGTGATCGCATTGGCCTGCCCAGGACGGTCAAGGATGATCGTGCCACTGGGAGGGTCCACGCGGATCTCGACAAGTGATTTCATGGTTTTTCTTTTCTCGGCTGCAGGTTGTCACCGGACTGGCGGTCCCTCTCGATCAACAAGTCAATCCGCCCCGACAGGCCCTGGGTCCACATCCTCAGGCCCTCCAGCCGTTTCCGTCCCTGGGCAAAATATACCTCGTCGAGCGTTGCCAGGTGCTCACGCTCACGCTCTCCCCGCCGCTCTTCCCAGCCTTCCTTGAGCCTGACCATGTCCATTGCGGCCATCTTCCGGACCAGGTGATCGGCGATCCACTGGTGCCCCTCCAGTGACGGGTGCACATGATCGACCAGTTGAGGGCGGCCGACAATCCCTGGAGACATGCGGCGGGTAAACTCCCTTCGCACATCGACGAGTGGAACCTGCTGCTGCTGGGCGATTTCTAATAGCAGATCATGCATTGGTTCGAGCATCCGCAGCGGACAGAGATCCTCGTCCTTGGCTCGCACGAACAACTCGTGGGCCTTGGCCCTGTTTCCCCCGGCCTCCAGGATGCGGGCTTTCAGGTAAATCGCATCGCCGCGCCGCGGGTCGATGGCCAGTAACTGGTCGAGCAACTCAAGTCGCTGCCGGGCCTGGAGGGATGGGGCGTCGGTGGCGGAATCCAGCAACTGACGGCACTGCTGGAGTTGCTCGGGCAGAAGCTGGTCGTCAAAAGTGGACTTGAAAGGAGGGCTGTCGCGGAGATCTTCTACCGGGTTGACCAGCAGCAGGGGCACGTTGGCTTCCTCGGCCAGGTGGATCATTCGCCGCAGGTTGAGTCCGAAATGGTCGATCACCTGCTGATGCCAGTCATCGTCTCGCTGGTAAAGTGCCAGGCCCCCCTCCTCGTCAAGCTGTGCCTGGACCTCGCCGGGGAGCGTCTGCGGCTGGGAGGAGTCTTTGGTCTCCCCCTTCAGTGCCAGCCAGCCGCGGCGCAGCAGGGCCACGGTCCGCAGATGGCTGGCCACCTTCTGGCTGGCTCGAGTCAGACCCGACGGCTGACGGTAATCCCCGTAGCTGCGATCTTCCAGGAACTCGTTGTGGCCGGTGTAGAGAATGACCAGGTCCGGGGCATGCCCCAGGACTTCCTCGAGAATGGGGACCAGTCGATAGCTTGCATAGGAGACTCCTCCACAATTGACGACCTCCCATTGCCGTGATGGTTCTGCGGCCAGCAGGCTCAGCTCGAGCCACGTGCTGAAAGCCGTGGGAGGTTGGTACGGTCGTCCCTGGACGGTGGAACCCCCCAGGCAGAAAATGCGAAAGCTATCGCGGTCTTTGTGGGCATGGAAACCGGACTCGGCAAAGAAGGTCCGGCGACTCTCGGCGATCACATAACGCTGCCGCTGGTCGTCCAATTCAAACAGCGGTTGGACGTTTTCAAAAGCGATCCAGGGATCGTACAGTTCATCCGGGGCGGGAAGCCCGGCCAGTCTCAGCGCCACTTCGAGGACGAGCAGTGGGAGCAGCCCGATGAGGACTGCTCCAATTCGAAACGACCATTTTCGACAGCGTCGGTCAGCCATGAGGAAGTTTGTCGGGAACAAGCGATGCTGGGAAACAAGCAGATCGGAGATTTCAACCTACTTCTACGGTTATACCGCGCCTGGCAGCCGGTGATTGCCGGCACTCCCCACTTCCGCTGGAAACTATCATCATTGAACTTCGATGGGTAAACCGATATTCTGGATAACAGAGAAGCGGACAAGGTGGTTTTCTTGAGGTGTATCGATGTCTCGTTGCCCTGTATTCCAACATGGCGAGCATGCTTTCACGGGCCTTCATGGGCGGCAACGTGAAGGTCTGACGATGCTTGACCGCCGGGGCATGCTCAAGGCTGGTTTCGCTGGCCTGGCCGGACTCTCCCTTCCCGGGCTGCTCCAGCAGCGGGCCGAGGCGGCGGCACGCGGCCGGGCCATGGGGACAGGCAAGAGCGTCATCCTGCTCTGGATGGCGGGCGGCCCGAGCCACCTGGATACATGGGATCCCAAGCCGGATCGTCCCTATGAAAACCGGGGGCCCTTTGGTGTTACCCAGACGTCCCTGCCGGGAATCCAGATCTGTGAGCACCTGCCCAAGCAGGCCCGGATCATGGATCAAATCACGACGATCCGCTCGGTGGACTGTCGCAAGAGCAACCACGAACCGAACATGGTGATGCAGACGGGTAACCGTGACTCGGCTCCTCGAGTCAGTCCCAAGGGGTACAAGTGGCCGTCGATCGGGTCGGTGGTGGCCAAGGTGCATGGTGCGAACCATCCAGGCATGCCGGCCTACGCTGCTTTTCAGCGCAGCAAGTCCCACATCGCTTATGCCGGCTACCTGGGCAAGCAATTCGATCCTTTCATGGCCCAGAAAGCGACCCGCTTACCGGTCCTGGACCTGGTTGGGAAGGAGACGGGCAACATGTCGGGTGCCGATATGTTCCAGATGCCATCAGGTTTGACATTTGATCGGATCCAGAACCGGCGCACGTTGCTCAAGGACTTTGATCGTATCAAGCAGGCACTCGACCTGGACGGATCGATGGAAGCGCTGGATTACTATCACCAGCAGGCGGCGGACATGGTGCTGGGTCGTCGGGCCCAGCGAGCATTTGACCTCTCGCTTGAAGACGAGAAAACTCGTGAGAAGTACGGCACGCACCTCTGGTCCCAGCAGGTTCTGTTGGCTCGCCGGCTGGTGGAAGCGGGTGTTGCCTTTGTCACGCTTGACCTGAGTTACCACACCGCCTCGGGTACCTGGGACAACCATGGTATCCCGGGAGGGGTTTACGGGGGTATTTCCAAGGGCCTGGGGCCCCTGCTCCCACTGTTTGATCACTTCTACACGACCCTGCTGGAAGATCTGGGGCAGCGAGGACTGCTCGACGATACCCTGGTCATTGCCATGGGGGAATTTGGTCGCACGCCGAATATTGGTACACAGGAGAGCATCGATGGCCGCAACCACTGGCCGGTGGTGATGTCCATGTTGCTGGCCGGCGGCGGGCTTCGTCATGGCCAGGTGATTGGTGCCAGTGAACGTGACGGGAGTGATATTCATAGCCGCCCGGTGACACCGGGAGACCTGGCTGCCACTATCTACCGGCACTTCGAAGTGCCGCTTGATACGACCTACGAGGACCCCAACGGTCGTCCTCACTACGTTATCCAGGAGGGGGGAAAGCCCCTCAGGGAGCTTTTCTAGCAGCTTCCCTGTCCTGTGGTCGTAACGGTTTCTCCAGTGAACAGACTTGCCAACCGCTACAACCGTCACCAGGTAACCGTCCCGTGGTGTGTCATTCCACTGGTGCCTGTTGTGAAGCTTTTCTCACTCGTTCCGGTGGCCGGTTCCAGCGTCACTTCAAGCAGTTGGATTGGTCGATCTTGAATAACAGTCGGATACTGTGAATCCCATGTTTGTTTCACGATGGACCAGATCATGTTGGCCGGGACCCGGAAAGACGAAATCCCTGGAATGACTGCCAGTCGCTCGCTGGCGGGAGAGGGGAGGTCGTGCGCTCTGCGGTCGCTCTTTTGCCTGCTCCTGGTGGTCGTCTTGCCAGCACCGGGAGATGCTGCGGATTCACTCTTTCATTCGTCGCAGCAGACCATTTCCCGGACCCCCCATCCGGCAGTGGTACGAATCCTCTCACTGGAAAAATCGGGTACTTCCTATGGATCCGGGTCGCTGGTGGCGAGAGAGGGATCTTACGGGATCGTGATTACCAACTGGCACGTGGTACGTGATGTGGATGGAGAGGTCCTGGTGACCTTCCCAGGGGGTTTCCGGTCGACCGCCAAGATCCTCAGGACCGACCGCACCTGGGACCTGGCCGCACTGATGGTATGGAGTCCGAAGACGGTTCGTGTCCTTCCCCTTGCCCGTGAGTTGCCGAAGCCTGGTGATCCACTGGCGATCGCGGGTTATGGATCCGGTTCCTTTCGGGCAGTGGCGGGTACCTGCAAGCAGTATGTTGCGCCCGGTGCCAACCTTCCCAGCGAGATGATCGAACTGTCGGCAGTTGCCAGGCAGGGGGACTCGGGTGGCCCGATCCTCAACCAGGATGGAGAACTGGCCGGTGTCCTGTTTGGAGCTGGCTGGCGTTCCACATCGGGAAGTCACTCCAGGCGCGTCATGGTGTTTCTCGAACCGGTGCTGAAGGAATTCAACAGGAGTCCGTCCCAACTAGCCGAGCGTAGCCAGTTACCCTCCTACCGCTGGCAGCAGACAGGTTCTCCCCAGCCTCTCCAGGAGGAGGAAAAGCAAGAGAGCCCGGCAGTGACAGAAACAACAGCACCTGTAAAACCACTCCAGGACGTTGTGCGTGACGGACAGAGGCTGGCCGCTGCCGAACCTCTTGTTCCGCCAGCTCCCTCCCGGCTGCAGCCACCGACCCCTTCTGACCGGACCATCGCCTCGCAGACCACGCCGGTCTCCAGCGGTAACGAGCAGGCTTCGATTGCCCCCGGCGATGAGAAACATCTGGCGCTGGAAAATGCATCGCCGGTGCAGCAGACCATCCACTGGAAGGACCTGCTTGGTCATAACTGGATGCAGCAGCTCAAGTCCCTGCTGGCAGCCATCGGTGCGATCACCATCCTCGTGCAACTGGCACGCCGCTCATGAGTTGTCAGGTGGGCTGAATGCGTTAAAACTGAAGGCTTGATGTTCTCCCTCGAGCCTTGCTGGTCCAGCCTGATGCCGACTCGCCGCCATTTTCTCGCCGGGACGATAAGCACGCTTGTCCTTTCACGGATCCGGCCGGCCCTGGCTGACCGTCGTCGGCGGACCATGCTTCTCGGATTCGGCACTTACGGGACCCGGGGCTTGCCCACCGAGGAAGCGATTCGCCTGATTGCCGAGAGCGGTTACGACGCCATCGAGTTGACGGTCAATCCCGGCTGGGATGCCTCCCCGGAAATGATGCCGCCTGGTCGGCGAAAAGAGATTCGGGAACTGCTTGCAGAAAGCGGGCTGGAGTTGACCTCCTTGATGGAGAGCATCAATCCCTCCGCCGATGACGTCCAGGAGCAGAAAAATATGGACCGGTTGCGCGGCAGTGCCGAACTGGGCCGGCAACTCGGCGGCGACCATCCTCCACAGATCCAGACGGTGCTGGGTGGAGGAAGCTGGGAAGAGCGCCGGCAGATGTTTGTGGACCGCCTGGGTGCCTGGGCGGAACTGGCCAGGGAAACCGGCACGGTGATCTCGATCAAACCACACCGTGGCGGTGCGATGTCACGGCCGTCGCAGGCAGTATGGATTTTCAAGCAACTGGGAAACCCCCGCTGGCTGCGAATGGTCTATGATTTTAGCCACTATATTTTCCGTGACATGCAGTTGGAGGAGACGGTCCGCCAGTCAGCTCGCTATACCAACCAGGTGGTGGTCAAGGATACGATTCGGACGGCAGACGATGGGACTACCTTTGTTCTGCCCGGGGAAAGTGGCAATATCGACTATGTACGGCTGCTCCGGCTTTTCCATCGCCATGGTTATCGCGGGGATGTGAGCTGTGAGGTGAGTAGCGCGGTCTGGCGTCAGGAAGGCTATGATCCACGCTCGGCGGTCCAGATCTGCTACCGGAATATGTCGGCTGCCTTCAAGGCCGCTGGGCTACGGCGGTGATCGAAACAACAGGGAGTGTTCTGAATCCGCTATAATTGCCCAGCACCGACCATCCCTCACTGCCGGCAATGACCTGCGATGTCTCAGATTCACCACCGATCACGGTCGATCCTGACGGCTGTTTTGCTGCTCGGGTGCCTGCCAAGTCAGCTCCGGGGCCAGGTCGATGACCTGGAATTCCAGAACGGCCTGCTCGCCACCTATCGTGACAGCGAGGCGGGGGAGGTGACCCGCGTGGACGACGGGCTGGCACTGAATTGGCAGGACAGGCTCCCC
>Ga0310342_100001917_pt1 | contig 13240 bp, 9 predicted proteins | sample S15DNA20500_MG_FD_206155 | JGI IMG/M metagenome (GOLD analysis project Ga0310342, IMG submission 206155) | Marine microbial communities from station ALOHA, North Pacific Subtropical Gyre - S1503-DNA-20-500_MG | ecosystem: Environmental > Aquatic > Marine > Oceanic | place: Pacific Ocean: North... | reverse complement strand
GCTTCTTCAACGCCTTCGACTCGATCTGCCGGATCCGTTCGCGGGTCACCTGGAAGATCCGACCGGTCTCTTCGAGCGTGTAGCTGTAGCCGTCACCCAGCCCGTACCTCAACTTGATGATCTCCCTTTCCCGGAAGGTCAGGCTCTTGAGCACGTGGTCAATCTTGTCTCTCAGCATCTCGCGACCGGCCGCCTCGACCGGGTTCCCTCCCGAATCGTCCTCGAGAAATTCTCCGAAACTGCCGTCCTCGCTCTCTCCGACCGGAGTGTCCAAGCTGACCGGGTGCCGCCAGCTCTTCATGATCCGCTCCACCTCCTCGACGGTCATCCGAGCCGCCTTGGCGAGTTCTTCGGGTGAGGGATCCCGTCCGGTCACCTGTCGGATCTGCTCCGCCTCGGCCTTCAGTGACGAGATGCTCTGGAACATGTGAACCGGGATCCGGATTGTCCGGGCGTGATCAGCCACCGCGCGGGTAATCGCCTGCCGGATCCACCAGGTCGCGTAGGTCGAGAACTTGTACCCGCGGCGGTACTCGTACTTTTCGACACCTCGCATCAACCCGGCGTTCCCTTCCTGGATCAGATCCAGAAAACTCAGGCCCCGATTGCGGTACTTCTTGGCAATCGACACCACCAGGCGGAGATTGCCGCTGGAGAGCTGCTGCTTGGACTCGGTCCAGTCGTCGAAGCGACGATCGATCTCCTCGACCCGGGCGATGAAGTCGTCAGCCGACTCGAGCGTCATCATCTGCAGTTCTTCGAGTTCGCGTTCGGCCAGGCCGCGTTCGGCCGCCTGTCGCCGCCCCGCCATCTCCCCGATCTGTCGCTTCAGGCTCCTCAACCGCTCGACCAGTTGCTGCATCCGTTTCATCAACGGCTGCAGCCGAGATGTCCTCAGGCTCAGCTCCTCGCACAGCGACGCCATCTTGCGTCGCCGCCACACCATCTGTTCACGCAATTCCGCGCGGCGGCTCCTGCCAGTGCCCCGCGTGGACAGTTCGCGGAAGTCCCGTTCGTTGTCCTGCATCAGCAGTTTCAGTGTCCGCAGGTTCGCTGACATGCGACCAATGATCTGTTCCTTCTGGACACTCTCGGTTTCCGACGTCCGCAGCGTCCGTTCGAACGGCAGGTCGCCCGACTGGATCTTCTCCAGTGTCTCGACGGCGTGCTGCATGGCGAAATCGGATTCCAGAACCGTACGTCGGAGCCGCTTGCGAGTGATCTCGATCCGCTTGGCCAGGAAGATCTCCCGCTCGCGACTCAACAGCGGAATGCTGCCCATCTGGCTGAGGTACATGCGAATGGGATCGCGGGACATGGCCGGGTTCTCCGGCACCATCAGTTGCTGCTCGGCCTCCTGGCGGGCCACTTGGCGTCGTTGCTGCATGGCGACGACAGCCGGGTCATCCCGCAGTGGCAGACCGATCTCCTCGAGTGTCATCACGATGCGATCGATCATCATCGCATCGCCGCCCTCGTCGGGCAGGTACTCATCAACCTGTTGAAACGTGAAGAACCCCCGGTCGATTGCTTCGGCGACCATCGCCTCCAGCGAACTGTCAAAACGATGCACGGACAAACCCCCTCCATGGAATTCACGAGCGTGCAGGTGCCGTCGGCAGCGGCCGACATGCCGTTTCGCGCACCACATCCCGGGTGCTCACGTAGCAACGGGCTCTCACCGACGGCATCCTTGCTCTTATTGAGACGGCCGCCCGGTGGGCGACCCCCTTCGAGAACCACATCGACCGAGCCGGTGTGCGGCCTTCCTGGCCTGCCGACTTCGGTCGAATCACAAGGCGGCGACCCTACCAGAAACTCCCCGATTGCTCACAGACAATCCCCACAATCGGAAAAGTTTCTCAGGTTTTTCGAACCCGCTCCCTGGTCACCCTCAGAAGACCTGGCAACTCACACGCTCCTGACCGTTAGCTTCACTACGACGTGACTCCGCACGTCGATTCTCGTCTTGCACCCTGCCATCAGCCGATCCTTCTCGATGACACCTTCCCTCGCTCAACGTGCCGTGCCACAGGCCTGTTCATGATCCACTCGCAGTCCAACTCCGTTTCCGTCTCCGGTCACCGCCTGTCATGTCGATCCTGGTGGGCTCTGCTCTCGCTGCTGCTGGTGCTGTCGTCAACGACCACGGCTCAGGCCGTTGTGATCTATGTCGACAACCTGCGTGGCCGCGACGTCTGCGAGGGGGTGGTGATCAATCCGATCGACCGCATCTCCGGGCCGGTTCGCACACTCGCACGTGCCGTCGTCCTGGCGGGTCCGTCGGACACGATCCACCTCGTCAACACCGGACACCCGTACCAGGAGGACCTGAGACTCTTCGGTCGACGTCACAGCGGAATCCCCACGCTGCCGTTCCGTGTCATCGGCAACGGAGCGGTGATCTCCGGAGCAAAGCCGGTTCCGGCAGTCAGTTGGAGATCGATCGGCGGATTGTGGCAACTGGCTCCCCGGCGGAAGGGCCACTTCCTGCTGCTCCGAGACGGCAAGCCTCTGCCTCGACACCACCTCGACCGCAGCGCACCGGAACCGGTGCTCGAGTCGATCCCCGACGGACACTGGACGGTGTGGCGAGCGAAGATCTACTACCGCACCGCCGAACTGATCGACATGGGTATCGCCAACCTGTCAATCGCCGGCGGGGACTGCGGCATCACGCTGTACGCCGTCCGGCACGTGCGGATCGAAAACCTGGTGATCCGGCACTGGCGACTCGACGGAATCAGTGCTCCGGGGCGTTGCCACGACGTCGTGCTCCGCAACGTCAGCTGCCGACAGAACGCCCGCGCCGGCCTGGTCGTTTCCGGAACATCGCAGATCCGTGGCGACACGATCGAGTTGAGCGGCAACCGGGCACACTCGCTGCTGATCGAGGACTTCGGCCTGGCCGACATCGTCAACGGCACGTTCAGCAAGCCGCCGACACTGTCTCCCTAGACGGCCGACCCGTCGCTGCTGTCGGATCCCGCTTCGACCTCGGTCACCTCGCGCCACCTCAGCCCGGTCTTCTGCAAGCACCACAGCCCGACCAGGGTCACCGGGATGAACTGCCAGAGGTGGTAATAGACCGACGCGGCGATGGCCGTATTCGCGTCGACCGCGTAGAGAGCCAGCACGCTGGTGAAGCAGAACTGGACCACGCCGACATACCCGGGCGGGGCCGGCAACAGGATCGCCACGGCAATCACGCCCACCACGACCAGCGATGGACCGAACACGTCATCGGCCCCCAGTGTCTGCAACGACACCCAGACCATCAGGCCCATCAGAAACCACTTGACCAGCGACGTGGCCACTATGCCAACGGCCAGCCGAGGCTGTTTCAGGGCCCCCAGGCCACCGGCGGCCGAAGCCGACAACTCGACCAGACCCCTTCGCCATCTCAACGGCAGGAAGACCAGGCACCGGTTGCAGGTCCACTCGACCAGTTGCAGGCTGCGCTTCGAAGCACACACGAACGTGACCGCCGCTGAGAGCATCACCCCGGTCAGCACCGCCACCACCACCACGGCCTGGTGATAGTCGTCACGCAACCGTGGGTCGGCCGCCAGGCCCACGCCCAGGAACACCAGGATCGCGACGAGATCAAAGAGACGTTCGAGCACGACGGTCGAGAGCACCGCGGCCCGGGAGACACCCCGGGTCCGTCCCAAAACGTGCACCCGAACCAGTTCGCCGAGGTGAGCCGGCAGAAGATTGTTGGCCATGAAGCCGATCATCAATGGACCGGCAACCGCGCGAACCGGCATCCGCGCCACCGGGTCCAACAGCAGTTTCCACCTCAACGCCTTCAGGGCAAAGAAAGCGAACAGCAACACCGCCATCAACGGAGCCAGCGACCAGCGTGCCCCGGCAAAGCGGTCCTGGACCTGGGACCAGTCGACATCTCGCACCGCGTACCACAGGCAGGCCCCGGCCACCACCAGGCCCGGCAGCAGCTTCAGCAGTTGCCAGGTTCCCCGCCGGCCGCCGACCATGAATTTCCTACGGCAGAGGTGTCATCGAGTGGAGTGTCCGGGAATTCTCGTCGGCAACCCGACGCAAAACGGCAACCGGGACAGCCCGGGTCAGGACAACCTGTCGCTGTGCCGCTGCTGCAAATGACTACGACAATCCGAACCCGCCCGTGAAAACATCTTGTCAATCTCGCGGGCGGATTCTATGTTGACGGTCGCTTCGAGGTCCATGCGGACTCACCTGCGGGACAGGACGTTCCCGGCCGCGGACCCGGTGGCAAAATGGCAGGGATGCCGGACCATGAGCCAACTGAAGCTGTTTCGTCCGCCCGATGACGCCACCCATGGCAATCTCGACGAATCGCCCCCGCGAATCTATTCGATCTCGGCATTCCGGATCCCGGCTCGCGGTGGCAACCAGCAGTCCACGGCCGCACGGGCCCGGGTGATCCACGCCAATCGCACCTGCCCGGCGTGTGGCCGGACGACCGTCGTGCCGCTGGAATTTTGCGACGCGGCACGGAACCGCAACCTGATGCCGGTCCCTGGCACCGCCACGCTGGCCGGCTTCTCCTGCCACGGCTGCGGAGCCGAGTGGTCCCTGGACGGCGCGGTGTCCGACGGCTAGCGACCGCACCGGACGACCGTTATGCTGACCCCGTTCTGAACACCAGGCGGGAACCGCACATGGCCAAGGTGCTGATCATCATCGGAGACGCCACCGAGTGTCTCGACACGATGTACCCCTACTTCCGGATCGCCGAGGACGGCTATGAGGTCGTCGTGGCGGCCCCCGAGAAGCGGCTGTACCACATGGTGCTCCACGAGATTCCCCCGGGCACCAACTGGGACATCACGCAGGAAACCGCCGGTTATCATCTCCAAAGCGACATCGCTTTCGCCGACGTCGTGCCCGAGGACTACGCCGGGCTGTTCGTTTCCGGCGGCCGGGCTCCCGAGTATCTCCGTTACGACCAGGACCTGCTCGCCCTGACCCGCCACTTCTTCGAAGCCGACAAGCCCGTCTGCAGCGTCTGCCACGGGATCGAGATCATCGCAGCGGCCGACTGCATCCGCGGCAAGACAATCACCACCGTCGCCAAGTGTGCCCTCGACGCCACGACGGTCGGTGCCGAATACGTCGACCAGGACTGCGTGATCGACGGCAACCTCGTCTGCGGCCGCACCTGGCACGACAACACGCCGATGATGAAGGCCTACATGGAACTGCTCAATGCTCAAAACCCCGATCGGTAACACGACGCCCGCCGCCATCGCCCGCCGGACGGTCGCCTGGCTGTTTGCCTCCCTGCTGACGGTCTCGGCCGCCAACGCCGGAGACTGGCCGCAGATCCTCGGCCCGCAACGCAACGGGATCGCCAGCGGCGAACGGCTGGCCGAATCCTGGCCCGCGACCGGTCCTCGAGTCGCGTGGAGCCACGCGGTCGGATCCGGCTTCTCCGGTGTGGCCGTCGCCGACGGCCGCGTGTTCGTCTTCGACCGCCAGGCGGACCAGGAGCGTGTCACCGCCCTGGCCGCCGACACGGGAAAACCGATCTGGCAAAGCGGCTTCAAGGCCAGTTTTGTTCCCGCCTACGTCAACGACAACGGTCCCCGCTGTGTCCCCACCGTGCACCGGAATCGCGTGGTCGTCTTTGGGGCCAAGGGCGCACTCCACTGCCTGGACGTCAAAACCGGCAAGACAATCTGGACGCACGACACGATGGCCCTGTTCAACTCCAAGCGGCCCTTCCGTGGTGAACCGCCCGAAGGATACTTCGGCAAGGGCAGTTCGCCGATCGTTTTCAACGGCCTGGTCATCGTCAACGCCGGTGGCGCCGAAAAGAACGCCGGGGTCGTCGCCTTTTCGTTGTCCGACGGGAAGCTCGCCTGGAAATCGACCGACGTCCGGGCCAGCTATTCGTCGCCGACACTGGCCAGGATCGGCGGCCAGTCGCACGTCGTCTTCGCTGCCAGGCTGAACGTGATCTCCGTCGACCCCATGACCGGCAAGGAACTGTTCCGGTTTTCCTTCGGACGTCCCGGCCCCACTGTCACCGGGGCCACCCCCGTCGTGCTCGGTGACCAGATCTTCGTCACCGCCAGCTACGGCTTTGGCGCCGTGATGGCCAAGATCGGCGTTGGCAAGGTCAGCGAGACCTGGCGCAGCGACGACATCCTTTCCAGCCAGTACACCACCGCGATCGCCGACGGCGGCAAGCTCTACGGCATCCATGGACGCCAGGATGTCGGGGGCGCGGCGCTGCGGTGTGTCGACGCCGGCACCGGGCGGGTCGCGTGGGAGGAGGCCGGCTTCGGCTACGCCACGCTGATCGCCGCCGACAAGAAACTGCTGATCCTCAAGACCAATGGCAGCCTGGTGCTGGCCGGCATCTCGCCGACTCGCTACCAGGCCCTGGCCACCGCCAAGGTCCTGAGCGGCACCGCCCGCGCCCTGCCCGCCCTGGCCGGCGGACGGCTCTACGTCCACAACAGCCGCACGCTCAAGTGTCTTGAAGTCGGTCGGGCAGCGAAGTGACCGGGATCATCTCGTGCCTGACCAACAGTTACGGGCGGTTCGGCGCCCAGGCGGCCATCGAGAACGTCCGTGACGCGGGGATCGAGTGGATCGAGTTGCCGATTCGCACCGAGGGCTCCGACTCGATCTTCGGCGACGAGCCGCTGCTGACCGACCAGGCGACGCCCAGCCAGATGTCCGAAGTCGCCCGACGACTGGCCGACCACGACGTCCGGCTCTCCAGCTGCAACGTCATCAGCGGAAACCCCCTCGACCCCGACGTGCTCGCCGTCACCCTCCGCAAGCTCGATGTCGCCACCGACCTCGGTGTGAACCTCGTCGTCGGTGGAGCCGGTGAGGCCGACAACGAGGATGACCTGGCCGCACTCTATTCCAACCTCCGCCAGATCGGTGACCACGCTGCCGCACGTGGATTGACTTACTGCTTCGAGACCCACCCGGGTCTCTGCCAGGACCACGGTGGAATGATCGACACGATGTTCGAACTCGAGCACCCGCACCTGAGGCTCAACTTCGACACCGCCAACATCCTCTACTACAACCAGCCCATCAACGGCGAAATCGCCCTGGCCAAGGTCTGCCACTTCGTCTCACACATGCACCTGAAGGACTCGCACGGCGAATTCCACGACTGGTACTTCCCCGCCCTGGGCTACGGTGGCGCGGTCGATTTCGTCCGGGTGTTGGAACTGATGAACGTGTGCGGGTTCGAAGGCCCCTACAGTCTCGAGATCGAAGGGATCGAGGGAGAGGATGAGTTGTCAGTTGAGGAGTACCACCAGAGGATCGTCGACAGTGTCGATCACCTGAAGATGTGCGGCTACTTTGATTGATCTGCAACGAGAATCACCTCGAGAGGATTCCATCATGACGTTCACAGGAAGATTGGCTGCGATCGGTCTGCTGGTCCTGTTGGCCGTTCCCGTCAACGCGGCCGGCAACCGGTACAACCACGTCAGCCACGGCCCGATCCTCGGACGACTCAGTGCCGACGGCGTCGGCATCTGGGCCCGCACCATGCGGACCGGCCATTTTGCCGTCCGCTACGGCACCACACCGGGTCGGCTCGACCAACAGACCAAGCCCGTGCCCACCCGCCTGGAACGAGACAACACCGGCTGGGTCCACATCGGCGGGCTCCAGGCCGACACGAAGTACTACTACGAACTGTTCATCCCCGGCCAGACCGGGCTGACCGGAAAGACCGGTTCGTTCCGCACGATGCCCGACTCGAAGCAGATGATCGACGCCAAGCTCAATCCCCGAGGGTTGTTCAACTTCAGCTTCGAATTCGCCTGCGGCAACAACCAGAACCCCGGCCACAGCAACGGTCCCGGGCTGCCCACCTTCGCCACCATGCTCAGGCAGGTCCGGGACCGGGTCAACTTCGCGATCCTCAACGGCGACTGGCTGTACGAATCGCGTCGCGAGTACCAGCCGCAACAGTGGCTGCAACAGGTTGATATCAACGACGGCGACACGCCCGCGGTGGTCCGCGTGGCCCCCTCGATCGTCGGCGTCTGGCAGAACTACAAGCAGTTCCTCGAGCAGGGCGAGAACCTGGCCACCTGGCACCGTCACGTCCCCAGTTTCTTCACCTACGACGACCACGAGATCCTCAACGATGTCTGGGGTGCCGGCACACCGGGCCTGCGGGACCGACGGGCCGTCTTCCGAGATGTCGGTGTGCGGGCCTGGTACGACTACCTCGGCTGGAGCAACCCCACCACGTTCCCACAGCCGGTCCACTTCGGACGCGGCAAGGTCCGCAGGGGCAAGAGCGTGATCGAGGATCCCGCGGCCGATTTCACCAAGCTCGACCTCAAGCAGGCCAACAACCTGCACATTCACTGGGGCACCCCGACCGCCGGCATCAACGACAACGCCCTGGACGGGGTCGGCGGCACCCCCAATGCCGGGGTCTATCGCATCGTCCGGGTGCTCAGCAAGCACCGGATCAAGGTCGAGCCCGAAACCGAACTCGACGAGACCGTCTCGTACTCGATCGGCCGGAGGTCCTACTACCGCATCCGAGTGGCCAACTGTGACCTGTTTTTCACCGACACCCGTGGCCAACGACAGATGCACGACACCAGGAACCCCGCCAAAAAGGGGCTCTCGATGCTTGGCCCGATCCAGCGGGACTGGCTGCTCGAGGGTGTCCGCACCAGCGACGCCGACTTCATCTTCGTCATCTCCAGTGTCAACTTCATGGTCCCCCACGTCGGGGGCGGCAAGGTCCGTGCCACCAACAAGGATGACGCCTGGACCGTGTTCTATGACGAACGCGAGAAGCTGATCGACGCGTGGGACAAGCTCGACAAACCCGTCTTCGTTCTCACCGGCGACCTCCACAACAGCTTCGTCTGCAAGATCACCGACAACGTCTGGGAATTCGCCTCCGGCCCACACAACTCGAACAACCACTGGTCCAGCGACGAAGGCGACCGGCCGGCCAACGGTCGGTTCCAGTACGGTCCACGCCCGGTGGATATCCGCTGGAGCACTTACTTCCGCCCCGATATCCCCCGCTTCAACCTCAGGCACCCTCACTTCTGCGTCGTGCAGGTCAACAACGTCTTCAACAACCCGATCGAACCCGACGACACGAGGTGGATCGCCTTCCCGCGGCCCCAGGTCATCTTCCAGTACTACAACGGAAAGACCGGGCACCTGGCCTACGCCGAATCGGTGCTGGCACAACCGCGGCGGGGCAAGGCCAGGGACTAGAGCGGGCCAGTCGATGAAGATCACCGATGTCCGCGCCTGCCAGCCGATCGCCGAGGGATCGCCCGACGACTGGCGGACGACGATCGGCCAGATCCTGGTCGCCATCGATACCGACTCCGGGCTGACCGGATACGGGGTCGGTGGCGGCGGTGCGGCCGGGATCCACGTGATCGAGTCCGAATTGCGATCGGCGTTGCTGGGCCGTGATCCGAGTCCGGTCGAGGAGATCTGGGACGATCTCTACGACCTGATGCTCCCTTACGGGCAGGCCGGGATTGCCGTCATGGCTCAAAGCGGCATCGATCTTGCGTTATGGGACCTGCGGGGCAAGGACGCCGGTCGACCCGTTGCCCAACTGCTCGCCGAAGACGGGACGGCCAGGATCGGAGAACCGCTGCCGACCTACATCACCGTCTGGGATGGGTTGGCCGAGGCCCATGCCGCCGGGCACCGGGCTTTCAAACTGCACGTCGAACGAGACGCGGGCCCCGATCGCGTGGCCCGCGTGCTCGAGACCGTCCGACGATCCCGCGAGATCGTCGGCCCAGGGGTGCCGCTGATGGTCGACGCCTGGATGAAATGGGATCTCGAGACCACGCTGGCCGTTGCCGAAGGACTCGCAGGTCTGGGAGTCGAGTGGATCGAGGAACCGCTGCCGGTCCACGACATCGACGGCTACCGCACCCTGGCCAGGGAATCGGCGATTCCGATCGCCGGGGGAGAGCACGAGTACACGGCGCGTGCCTTCCAGAGGCTGATCGACGAACGATTGCACCAGGTGCTGCAACCGGATGTCTGCTGGTGCGGGGGACTGACCGAACTGGTCAAGATCTACCGGATGGCCCGCGGGACCGGGATCCGAGTCTGCCCGCACCGTGGCTCGGAAATCTGGTCGTTGCACGCCCTGGCCGGACTCGACCCCGACCCGATGCCCGAATCGGGACGTCCGTGGATGACCTGGGTCGGAGGTCAACCTCCGATCGTCAACGGCATGGTCACGCTCGGCGATCGTCCGGGGCTGGGAGTCCAGATTGATGAATCGGCACTGCCGGGACTGGACCGGGATCGCGGTTAGCTCGCATCCGGATCGGGAGCCCGGAACAGCTTCGATCGCAGGCCCACGCGGTGCAGCCAGAACCTGGCCAGAACGGCCAGCGTGCCGAACCCGTAACGGATGCTCCGCCAGAGATTGATGCTCGAGGCCTCGTCGAAGTATCGCACCGGGACGGGAATGTCACCCAGTTTGAAGCCGAAGTGCACCACCTGGGCCAGGAACTGGCTGTCGAAGACGAAATCGTCCGAATTGGACTCGAAAGGGATCGTCTCCAGCACCTCGCGACGGTAGGCCCGAAACCCGCTGTGGAAGTCGCCCAGGTTCTGACCCAGCGCGACGTTTTCGACGATTGTCAGCACGCGGTTGGCCAAGTACTTCCATCGCGGCATGCCCCCGGCCAACGCTTCACGACGGGTACGGATCCGTGATCCCAGCACGCAGTCGCAGATCCCCAGCCGCAGGATTTCGGTGGCGACCCCCAGCAACCGGGCGTCGTACTGGTAGTCGGGATGGATCATCACCACCACCTCGGCATCGGTTTCCAGTGCCCGGCGGTAGCAGGTCTTCTGGTTGGCCCCGTACCCACGGTTGGATTCGTGAGTGATCACCGTCAGCCCCAGGCGATTGGCGATGGCAACGGTGTCATCGCTGCTGTGGTCGTCGACCAGGATCACTTCCTCGACCCCGCCGGGCGGCAGGTCCGAGACGGTTCGTTCGAGCGTGCTGCCGGCGTTGTAGGCCGGCATCACCACCACCGTGCGGACCGTCCCCGGCACCGGAGGCTCATCGACCGTCAGGCTGGCACTGGGCTGCTCGCCGTCCATCCCGCCATTCTCGACCCCGGCCGCTTCGGCCGACAACCCCCTGTCGAGGCGAACACGCCTGCGACAAGCTCAAACGGGACGGTTACAATGATCGCGCCGGTCACACCGGGATCCGGAACAGATCTGAGCCCGGGCAGCACGTGTAGGAGAGGACACCAACCGATGACCCATCGCCGCACCATCGCCACCGCCCTGGCCCTGATGCTGACCCTCTCCCCGGGACTCGGGGCCGCCGAGTCCGCAAAGGCCAAGCCGGTGGCCGGCGGTTGGCAGGCCGGGGTGGCACGGGCCGTGATCACCCCCGAGAAGTACATGTGGATGTCCGGCTACGGCGGACGCTCGAAGCCCGCCGACGGCAAGGTCCACGACCTCTGGGCCAAGGCTGTGGCGATGAAGGATCCCACCGGCAAGACCGCCGTGTTCGTCTCCACCGACCTGATCACCGTCCCAATCAAGATGGTCAATGCGGTGATGGCAGAGATCACCCGTCAACACGGATTGGGCCGCTCGGAGGTGATGTTCACCTGCTCGCACACTCACTGCGGCCCGGCCCTCGACGAGATGCTCAGCCACATGCTCGACATGAAGGATCCCGACTGGAAACAGGTCCGCGGGTACCAGCGGACGCTCAATGCCAAGCTGGTCACCCTGATCGGAGCCGCCGTCAAGGATCTCAAGCCCGCCGCCGTCTCCTTTGGCAACGGCCGTTGCCACTTTGCTTCCAATCGACGGGCCCCCAAGGGAATCGGCCCCTACGATCACGATGTCCCGGTATTGAAGATCGGTTCCCCCGACGGCCGTTCGCTGCGGGCGGTGATCTTCGGTTACGCCTGCCACAACACGGTGATGAGCTACTACAAGTGGAGTGGCGACTACGCGGGCTTCGCCCAGCTTTACCTCGAGGGCCGGCACCCCGGCACCACGGCGCTGTTCTTTGCCGGCTGTGGAGCCGACCAGAATCCCCTGCCCAGGCGACGCGAAGAACTGGCCAGGAAATACGGTCGCATGCTCGGTGTCGCCGTCGACCAGGTGCTCGACGGCCCCACCACGCCGATCTCCGGACGCATCGCCACACGCTTCGAGAACATCGAACTCGCCTTCGACAGCCTGCCCAAGAAAGCGGCCCTGCTGGAAGTCCAGAAGACCGGCAGTCGCTACCGAAAGGCCTGGGCCGGCAACCTGCTCAAGCAGTACGACCTCTACGGTCGACTGCTACCCACCTACCCCTACCCGATCCAGTCGTGGCAGATCGGGACGGGGCTGACCTGGGTCGCTCTCGGTGGCGAGGTCGTGGTCGACTACGCCTTGAGATTGAAGAAGGAACTGGGCCACCGGGGCGCTGATCGGTCGGTCTGGGTCACCGGGTACGCCAACGATGTCATGGCCTACATCGCCTCCGAACGAGTCCTCAAGGAGGGCGGTTACGAGGGTGAGAGTTCGATGATCTATTACCAGAAACCTTCGAAGTGGCGTGCCGGGCTGGAGAACAGGATCGTCAAGACCGTCGCCGCGCTGACGGCCGACAACCGCGCCCAGGTTGCCCGTCCCGCAAAACTTCCCGGGCAACTGCTCTTCGACGGCAAGAGCCTGGCCGGGTGGAAGAAGACGAAGTTCGGCGGCGAGGCCGAGGTGATCGTCCGCAACGGGCAGTTGATTCTCCAGACCGGGGCCGACATGACCGGAGTGACCTGGAACCGCGCCAAGCCGCCGCCGGACTGGGACTACGAGGTGACGCTCGACGTCATGCGGGTCGAAGGACACGACTTTTTCTGCGGACTCACCTTCCGGGTCGGCAAGAACCCCTGCAGCCTGATCCTGGGTGGATGGGGCGGAGGTGTCTGCGGACTCTCCAGCATCGACGGGTTCGACGCCAGTGAAAACGACACCACCGGCTATCAGGAATTTCAGAACGGACGCTGGTACCGCGTGCGATTGAGGGTGACACGAGAGCGAATCACCGGGTGGCTCGACGGCAAGGAGATGCTCGATCAACAACTCAAGGGCCGTAAGATCGGCATCCGTGGCGAAGTCGACCTCTCGCAACCCTTCGGACTCTCGACCTGGCAAACCACCGGTGCGGTCCGCAACCTGCGAATCCGGACACTCACTGACAAGG
>Ga0310342_100001916_pt1 | contig 13246 bp, 4 predicted proteins | sample S15DNA20500_MG_FD_206155 | JGI IMG/M metagenome (GOLD analysis project Ga0310342, IMG submission 206155) | Marine microbial communities from station ALOHA, North Pacific Subtropical Gyre - S1503-DNA-20-500_MG | ecosystem: Environmental > Aquatic > Marine > Oceanic | place: Pacific Ocean: North... | reverse complement strand
TAGAAACCATCCCGTCCGTCCGAATTGCTACCAGTAGTTTGATGTCGCCCGACAGGCTTGCCGGGTCGAACTGCAAATCGAGAATCGCGAATTCGTCAGGCGCCAGCGTGTCGCGATCCAAGTGGTGGGAGGCGCAATCTTCGCAGTTCATCCCGACATCTGTAATGCGGATTGGCAGGATCCCCGTGTTCTGAATGACAAAGGGCTGTTCAAAGACCGGCGCATCCAGAATCACACCCAGGTCGAGGTTCGGCGGATCCGCCGTTAATTGGTAGGGTCCCGGCACTTCCTGCGCGGCGACACAGTTCGCCCATCCCACTATCAGCAGGGCCATTGCAATACCGAGAGATGACACACGCGCTTTCGACCCCGTTTTTGTGTGCTTTTGCAGACGCAAATTCATTCTTTTCCAGATTCTACAGCCGCGCTCCTTGTACATGAATGCAGCTTCATGAAACAATCTCTTTCATTACCATGAACAAAATCCTCTGGCTCGCGCTCACGATTTGTCTGGTCGGACAGGTGGTCCCCTTCCACCTGGAGTATCCGTCCCGTCTGGACGTGTCGGAATTACCGGTTGAGTACATCGATTCGTTTCTCGAAGCCGAGCAGCATAGCCGCTCCCTCGACGGTGCCGCGATTTGGTCCCTGCTCTCTACATTTCCGGCTGCATTTTTATTGCTGTCGTACCGCCTCCCGATACGCATCGAACAGCGCTGGTGTAACACCAGAAAACGATGGCCGGCCCGGATCGCTTTCCTGGTGGGTGTCGCGTTGTGGATGAAGCTTGTGGCTTTGCCCTATGCCTTGCTGACCTATCTTGCGCGCGCCGACATGGGCATTACCAATATGGTCTTCTCCGAATGGCTGCGGCTTCTCATCGTCGGTCTCCCCTTTCCGCTCCTTCTGTTCTCCCTACGTTGCCTGCTGGTGTACTGCGCTATGCCGATCTTCGGCCGCTCCTGGTGGTTGGCCGCCGCTCTCCTGGTATTTCTTATTTTCAGCGTGATCCCGGAATGGATCTCCCGTACCCGGCCCATCGATCCGATTGTAACCACAACCCGATTGCCGGACGGCGATGTCCGCGATGAGCTCGCCCGGGTAGCCGCCGTCGCAGGGTTCCAACTCGACTATTATGTGGATGACACAAGCAATCGTTCCCGAACTGTGAACATGTACGTGACCGGACGGCTCGGCAGAGAGTACGTGGGACTGACCGACACAATAATAACCAGCTTCACAACCGGGGAATTGTCGGCGGTCATGGCGCACGAACTCTGGCATCAGATCGTCAGGCGCAAGAGCGCCCTGACTCGGTGGGGCATCGGCCTTGCGAGCGCTCTGGTCTCGTTTTACGTCGTGTTTCTAATGACCCGCCGGTCCCGAATCGATGACCCGCTCCGCCTCCACACTCTCGTCATCCTGCTGGTTGCCCAATCTGCGCTTTCGTTTGCCTGGACCCCTCTAACCAGTGCACTGGGCCGCCAGGAGGAACGCGATGCCGATCGGTATGCCCTGCAGCTTCTTCAGCAGCCCGAGCTGCTCAAGTCCGCCATCCTCAAAGCATCGCGAATCAACGCCACTCCCTTCACTATCCCCGGATGGATCTATGGGTTCTCAGCCAGCCATCCTACCGTCAAAGAAAGATTGGCTTTTGCCGATAGATGGCATATCAGCGAGCCTGAGAGCCTCGGCGCAGAGCTGGAATAACCATCCGTCACGCCCTGAATTCCAGCTTCGTGCCCTTCTCCAAACCGGACCGTTGAATCATACCCACCGGCCCTTCCAGCACGCTCGCCGCATATTTGACCGGTAGGCAGATCTGGAAAGGTGTCATGTTCCGAATCAGTTTCACAATGACCAGACTTTCGTCCAGAAATACCACGTCGATACTCATCATCATGAAGAAGGTGTGAATCGAATCGCACGGGCTGATCCATACCCCTTCATCGGGGTCCAATGAAGTCCGGCCCAGTAGACCTTTCAGGCGAGACGCCCACGATTTGCAGACATGAAGATGCGTAATGATTCGCAGTTGGGTGTCAGCGTGATATATTGACGGCATAGTAGTTCGGGCGTTTGAAAGAATTTGGGGAATGATCACGCATTGGCAAGCAGCTCGCGTCTTTCATCTTGCGTGGGAGGCCCTCTGTAGCAAGTAAAATCTGTCCAACGATTGTGAATAAACCTTGTCATTCTGTTCCAAGAGTCGTTAGCTTTTTACGATGAGAGTTCAAGCTTTTGACCATTGATTTTGGAGTTCATTGGTTTGGAATGGCGAGAAGACACATCATTATGGGATTTTTCGCATGCAGTTTTGGGGCGGTCTATTCCGCGGAGGCCGCCTTCTGGAATAGAAGGAACAAGGCCGAACCCGAAAGTCGACCGTCGGCGGAAGCGACGGTGCCGCCGGCAGTTCCTGCAACTGTAATCGGATCGCACGATACGTCTGCTTCGGTGGGCACGGAACCTACCCAGGTTCCTTCGTACAACAAACCCGTACCTCTGACGGTGCTGAGTCCTGGGATAACCGACCCCATGCCCGGTCCTGGATCCCGTCGTGCCCACATATCGATTCCTGACAATCAGACCGAACAGATTCTTGTGCAGTTGGCTGAATCGCGAGAGCTCCGAGAGGAGGAAATTAAAGTCCTGGGCCGCCTCCACACAGAGAAAAAAAGCGAATTGGACCGCATGAATCAGCGATTGATGGATGGGTATGGAATCGCTGCCGATCAGAACTACCAGTACGATCGGGAAACGCGTACGCTCTTTAAGCTTGAGCTCAAGGAAGGCGTAGACCCGGATGGATCCGTTCCTGAGGGCGCCACGGCAGGTGATCTCTTCAACAAGGTCGGCCCGGTGACTCTTGCGACTTCGGACGCCGAATCTGATTTTTTGCGCTTGGTTAGCGCCAAAAAAATCACCGCGAGCGAGTTGCAGGTGGTAGGTCTTCTTTTAAAGGAAAAGAATATGGAGCTTCAGAAGGTGTATTCGTCGCTGAAAGAACGTTTTGCGATATCGCCGAAGAAGCATTACGAATACGATCCCGAGGCGCATACGTTATTCGAAGTAGTCAAGGCAGGTCGGGAGCCTGCTGAGATACAGCGCACAAGCCCGTAAGAAGGCGCGAACGATTCCCGAAGAGGAGGCGTGAAAACCGACGTGAAGACCGCAAATAAATTGGTTTACAGGATAGTAGTGGGCGTTCTGGCGTTGGGATGCATGATTGTTCCATCCATGGCGCAAAGAGCGGACGGGCTGGCCCGGGACGGCGTCGGCCAGGAAGTGAACCAGGTGAAGGACCAACTTCGCAATGCGGAGTCAGGAATATCCGCGCCAAAGGTTCCAACCCTGGCGCCGGATGCGATTCAGCAGCTTAAGGACGAGGCTGAGGCTGAACTTGAAGAAGGTCTGGATGAGGCCGCCGAGACTTCAGAAGACTTGTCGGACGCCGTCGCAGAGGATTCTGCCGTCGAAGAAGCGACCACCGCCGTTGAGGCTGCCGTCGAAGGGGAAACTCCTGTCGTCGAAGACTCTGCCACTACGACGGAGGAGGAAGCGGAGCCCGACGCGGAAATTGCTGCGGATGATGCGACGGACACTTCCGATGAGGTCAAACCCGGCGAAGGCGAAGAAGAAGAGAGTTCGACGCGTCGCCGCCGTGGAAGAAGGCGACGATCCGATAGCGGCGCCAAATATGAGATTACGAAGCTTACCTTAGCCGGCGACAAAGATTTATTGGAAGAGTTGGACCTCATGGCCACTCTGGAATCCCGAATCGTCGGAGAGGAATTGAGCCGCTTCGATATCGACGGGGTGGCGCGCCAGATCAACAAACTGGTGCTCGAAGAGGGGTTCTACCTTGCCCGGATCCAAAGCAAATCGGCTTCCCGTGAATTGGCCGAAGGCGAAGCGGTGATCGATGTGGACAAAGGACGGGTGGGTGAAGCCAGTTTTTACGAAATGGATGGCGAAGAACGGATTCCCTACCGGGGTCGCTGGTACAGCGAAAAACAGCTTCGACTACGCATGCAGGGGTTGGAGTCGGAGCAAACGTTCCGCTACGACGATTTTTACAAAAACGTCTTCAATGTGAATTCCCACCCCGATCTCACGATGGACACTGATCTTAGCGTGCGAAAGGATCGGAAAGATGGCCGGCAAGTCCGGTACGTGGACATGGACTTTATTGTAGACGACAAACTGCCGTTGCACGGTGTTCTCGAATTTCGCAATACCGGTACCGATGCCACCGAGAACTGGCGCGCGGGTCTGACCCTGCAGCATCTCAACCTGACGAAGCATGACGACGTCCTTACGGTGACGCTCCCGATGTCGATTCCGTTCGGAACCATTTCATCGGTCGCGGCCAGTTACTATCTGCCTCACCACGTCGGTCACGGCGGCGCGCTTACTACCTTCGGCGGGTACTCAAAACTCGAAAGCACCGACATCGTTACCGACGTTGACCTGGACGGCGAAGGACTATTCGGCGGGCTGCAGGTCAGCTACGGCCTGTTGGACACCGAAAATCATAGCATCTCGATCTCTGGAGGTTACACGTATCAATTGATCGAGGACACCCTGATCCTCGGCCAGGCTCTCGAGACGCCTCGTGAAGTCGCGATCGCCCCGCTCAATTTTGTCTTCACCTATTCCTCCGTGCGGCCTGATCGTTTCGGCGGCAGAAATTTCCTGACCGCCCAGTCCAACCTGAATATCGGCGGGGCCCTTGGTTCCGACGGCGACGAGGAGTTCAGTCTTCAACGGGAGACCGCGGAGTCGGATTACTTTGTGCAGCGGCTCCAGTATGCGCGCATTCAGCCTCTCGCGCTCCGTGAACCGGACCCGGATTTGGCCGGGAAACAGTGGATCATGTTCCTGAAAGCGGACGGCCAGTTCGCCAGCGGTGCGCTGGTCCCCGCGGAGATGAAAGGCGTCGGCGGCATGATGACGGTTCGCGGCTACGAAGAGCGCGAAATCCTGGGCGACAACGGCCTATCCGGTTCCGTCGAATTTCGGTCGCCGATCTGGACCGGCAACCTGTTTAAGAAGTGGGCCCGGTACCCCGACGCGGTGGGGGGAACCGAGCGTCTTCAGTTCGTAGGTTTTATTGACGGGGCGATCGCCTTGCTCGAAGACACCCTTGCGGCGGAGAAGGATCAATTTGAATTGCTGAGTGTTGGGCTCGGCTTTCGCCTCGCGTTAACGAAGTATATGCAGCTTCGTTTTGACTGGGGATTCCCTATCGAGGAAACGGAAGCGTCCGACACCAGCGGCCGCGGGCATATCGCAATTGAATTCCAGATATAATCCAACAGCTTTAACGAGCGAAATTAATAAAACAGAGAGGCGTGCTATGAAGCGTCATCGATTCGTGCGGCAGAGTATACTCGGCCAACTCCTGATCTGGTTCCTGATATTTCAGGTCATGGTTTTTCAATGTGTTCCGTTGTTCGCGTTACCCGCGGGCGAACAGGTGACCCATGGAGACGTGCAGTTCACGCGGACACCGAATCATCTCCAGGTGCACCAGGCCACCTCTAAGGCCGTCGTGAATTTTCATTCGTTCGACATCGGGGTGCCGGAAACGGTTCAATTCATCCAGCCTGGCGCAAACGCGGCGATCCTGAATCGAGTCACCGGCGGCATGTCCAGCGAGATCGCCGGCGCCCTGCTCGCGAACGGCAACGTCTATCTCATTAACCCGAACGGTATTCTTTTCTCGCAGTCCGCGCGCGTCGATGTTGGCGGTTTGGTGGCTTCCGGTCTGCAGATGGCGGACAGCGATTTTCTTTCAGGACGGCTGTTTTTCTCCGGCGGCAGCGGATCGGTGATCAACGAAGGTTCCCTCACCGGCGACCGCATCTATCTGATCGGGGGCACGGTGGAAAACCGGGGATCGATCAGTGGGTCCGACGTTGTGCTGGCGGCCGGGCGTAAGTCCGTTTTGCTTGACCGCGCGGCCGGCGGCGAAATCCGGCTTGTCATTGATGACGAAGAAGTAGCCGTCGGAGAAGAGGGCGTCGCCGAGGCACTGCAGGGCGATAGCGCGGAGGCAGGCGCGTCGGATGAGAGTGCCGAAGAGGCCGCGAGTGAAACCTCGCAACTCGTGGATGCCGTAGCCGAAGCGACCACCACCGAGACGGTGCTGGACAATATAGCCGCGGCAGCGGAAGCCGCCGAGGCGATCGTTCCGACCATTGGACTCGACGTGATTGCCCCGCTCGAATCGGAATTCGAACTCGGCACCATCGTAAACGAAGGCATTGTTGACGCGTCGGGGGAAATCAGCGGCAGTATTTCCATCCGCGGGATCAATGTCGCGCAAATGGGCGAGTTGCACGCCGACGGAAGTTCCGGATCCGGCGGATCGATCACCATCCTTGCGGAAGATGTCCTGGTGCTGGGGGGCGACAGCGAGACTACCGTCAATGCGGGCGTCCATGGCGACGGCGGATCGATCGTTGCCGTCTCTGAAAACACGACCCACTTCATGAAGGGATCCCGGGTCGAGATGAAGGGTGGTAGCGAGTCCGGCGACGGCGGATACGCCGAGATTTCCGGGCATAAGAATTTAAGCTTCGGGGGGTTGGTGGATGCTTCGGCGCCCAACGGCGAGCTGGGCACCGTGTATTTCGATCCCTGCACCCTTCTGATCATAGATGCAGACGAAACCACCGGCGATCAGGATGTCAACCTGCCCCAGATTCTCGCCGGAACGCCGGACACGGCGATGAATACTGTCAGTTGGGGCGGCATCGAAGATCTTGGATCGACGGCGATTGTCGAACTCGAAGCATCCGGCGCCGTGATTGTCGACGATGTGATCGGCACTGCGTCGAACACCATGCCGAACCTCGTTTCGTTGAGCATAGCTTCCGGCAGTCTGACCATCCGCTCGACGAGCGATAGCGTCATCTTTTTGGATCCAAGCGACACGATCCGCACCGAGGGAGGAAGCATTACCATTGAAGCTGGCCTCGATGTTTTTGCGGGAAATTTCGACACCACCGGCGTCGGCGGCAATGCGGCCGGCGACGTCGCGCTCACGGCATCTGCCGGAACTCTCGTTGTCGGTAGTTCCACCACCGGGGGCGGCAACCTCGCCGCGGATGCCGGTGGCGACATTACCTTTGTGGGCGCGGTCAATGCAAATGCCGGAACCGTCGCCGCAACCAGCACCGGGGGAGATGTAGAATTTCAGGACACCCTGACCACGGTGGCGGGGAACATCGGCGTGACCAGTTCAGTCGGCTCGATTGTGTTCAGCCAGATGGTTGCCAGCGCGGGCGGCTTCATTAGCGCGGATGCCGGGGTGGATGTGGACTTGCTGCAGTCAGTTACCACCGTCGGAGGCCATTTCATTGCCACCGCGGGCAACGATGTCAATATCGGGGGCACCATCAACACCATCGGCAGTGGTGGGTCGGTTACCCTCATATCCGATTCGGATAATGACGCCTCGGGCGACGTAAATTTGAACGGCGCGGTAAGTACAGGAGGCGGTTCGCTTACCGCCACCGGTGAGAATTTTGACAACACGGGCGGCACGATCGATACTGGTACCGGCGCCACGGGAACTGGCGGCGTCATTAGCATTGTGTTTGACGATACCGTCAACGTCGCCGCGAACCTGCAGAGCGGGGACACCGGCGTCAATGGCGCGTCGGTTACCGTGATTGCAAGCAACGCTTCCGCGGCCGGCGGATTAACGGTGGCGGCCGACATCAGCTCGGAGGACGGCAGCGCCGGAACCATCACGATTCGGGGAGGGACTTCAATCGCCGCCGCGGTCTCACTCGCGGCAGGAGAGGGTAATATATTTCTCGACGGAACGGCGGACGATCTGGTGATCAATAACGCCTTGATGACCGACGATTCCACGTTCCTGGAAGCCAACCGGGATGTGATCATCAACGCGGCAGTCTCCACCGGGTCCGGCGCGGATCTCACGATTGAAAGCGATCTGGACAACGACGCCCATGGCGGAACGCTAGTACAGAATGCCGGCAGCGCAACCTCCGCCGGATTCCTCGTCATCCTGGGCAGCAGCACTGCCGATGCCGGCGGCGGCGGGAATGCAGTCCGTCTCGCGACGGCGGCAAACACCGTCTCCGCCGATGGCAATGTCCTTATACTCGGGAAGGCCGGATCCGCAGCGAACTCACACATCGATTTAAATGCAGAGGTTTCTTCCTCGGGGGCCGGCAGCGTGAGCGTGCTCTCTGCACATGGCGTGAATCAGAACGCCAACATGTCGACGGCCAGCGGCACGATCGATGTGGAAGCCGATAATGGCGATATTACGATGGGCGCAGGGACGGTCTCGACCAGCGGCGGCGGAAACATCCGCTATGCAGCCACAGGAAACACGACTCTTGGCTTCCTGAATACCGGTACCGGAGACGCAAGCGTGTCCGCGGGGACTTCGATTCTCGACGCCAACGGGCTGGGCATCAACATCGCCGCGGCTGGTGCGCGTCTGCAGGCCGGAAGCGGAATTGGCGATCTGACCATATCCGATGCGGTCGAAATGAACGTCAACACCGTGGCCGCCCAGGCAGGCGCCGGAGGGATGTCCCTGGAGGATGTCGACGCGCTTGAAGTGGGCACGGTGGGACCGGTCAGCATAAACCGGGTCGCGGCGGGTGGATCCGCTTCGAATATCACGGATGGTGCGTTGGCCGGACTGGGGACCATTAACGGTTCGATCGTTACCAAGACGGTCAATGGAGCGCTGACCATCACGGAAGAGGTCAATGCCTTTACTTCGGGAAATATTCTGTTGCAGTCCCAGGGAAGCGGTGATGTTGCTGTCAACGGAACTGTCTTCGCCACCGCGGGAAGCATCGAAGTGAATTCCGCGGGCGCTGTGCAGCAGACCGCGGACATCACCGTCGGCGGAACCCTGCGGGTCATCGCGAGTGCCGGCGGCATTACAATGAGTGACGGCGCCGCGGGCGTGTCTCTCGGAAACAACACCGAGTACAACGCATCCGGAAACCTGAACATTAGCTCGATCGACGCCGGGGCGGGTTCGGTCTATCTGAATGCGGGCCAATCGATCATTGACGCGGGCGAAACTGATGTCGATGTGGTTGGGGCGTCGCTGAACGCGAATGCCGGGGGCTCCATCGGCAGCACGCCCAACAAGCTGGACACCCAGGTCGCGACGCTGGCCGCGAATGCGACACAGGATATCTTCATTGAGAACACTGGCGCGGTTGCCGTGGATACGGTGGGCGTGATTGCTGTCAACCAGGTCGGCATGGATGGGATGACCACCGTCGTGGACCATGGACCGGCCAGCGATTTGACCGGCGCGAATGTCGTTCTCGTTGCCAACAACGGCACGATCACCATAAACGACGGCGTCGATGCCGATGGTGTGGGCGTGGACGCAGCCGGGGCGGGCAATGTTCTGCTCCAAACCATGACGGTCGGCGACATTGCCCTGAACGCCGCGGTGCAGTCGGGATCCGGCAATATTTCCATCGTTGCCGAAAACGACGTGAACCAGGACGCCAATGTGACGACCGGCGGAGGAGACATCGATATCGTGTCGATGAGCGGGGGAATAAATACTTCCGGCGGTGGGGTCAGCAACCTTTCGAACAACGGAAGCATCACCCTGATGGCGGCGAACGACATTACGATCGACTACCTCGACGCCGGCACCGGAATGGTGGGGATCGAGTCGACCTCCGGGTCGATTCGGGATGCGGGCGACGATGCGGGAATCGACGTAACCGCGCTATCCGCGGCTTTGATCGCCGGGGGCAGCATTGGAAGCTTCGCTACCAGCGAGCACATCGAGACGGACGTGGCGAACATCGGTGCCCGGGCAGGTTCCGGGATCGGAATTACAGAGGCCGACGATGTAACGATTGCCGCGATATCGGTGCCGGTGACGCAGGTCGCCATGGACGGAACGAGTTCGTCTACGACCAGTAAAGATGCCACGGGCGTCACGACGGCGAATGCAGGATCTATCGTGGTGGTGGCTTCCGCGGGGTCGATCAACGTGAACGAGGTCGTGTCCGCGAGCGGCGCTGGAAATATTAGAATCGACGCGGAGGGGGCTGGAACCAGCGACCTGAACCTGGCGGCGAATGTTGCCAGTGGATCCGGAAATATCTCACTGGTTGCCGATCGCTCGGTGCTTCAGACCGCGGGATCGGTGAGTACGGCCAGTGGCACGTTGCAAATGGTGGCAAACAACGGCGAAACCTCACAGACCGACGGGGTCACCGTGTCGTCCGGCGGTGGAAACATTTCTATCCAGGCGGCGCAAAGTGTCCAGGTGGCGAATGTAGATGCCGGCGCCGGTCAGGTCTTCGTTGAATCACTCACCGGAAGCGTCGTCGACAATGGGGATACGGACACGGACATTGCGGCGGCCGGACTTTCGATTCAGGCGCCTTCAGGGACCATCGGCTCAACCACCCATAAATTGGATACTGCCGTCTCCACCCTCGCCGCGATGTCGGACAATGGAATCTTCATCGGGAATACGGGAGCGGTATCGATTGACGATGTAGCACAATTCACAGTGAACCAGGTCAATGCCGACGGAACAGCAAGCCTGACCGCCATCGGCGCGCAGAGTGATCTGATTACGACTGGAAACGGGCCCATTATTCTGGTCTCCACGGACACGATCACCGTCAACGACGGATCCAATCCGGGCGACACAACGGGCGTCAACGCGGGCGGAGCCGGGAATGTTCTCCTGATGACGATGGGCGGCGGAGACGTAGCCCTGAATGCCGGCGCTGTTTCCGGCACCGGCAATATCTCCATCCGGGGCGCCGGGAATGTGACGCAGGGCGTGGATGGGGACCTTACTACCGGCGGCACCGGCACCATCGATGTCGAGGCGATGACCGGACCCGTTACCATGTCCACCGGAGCCGTGGCGAGCACGGGCGTTGGGAACATCAAGTATTTTGGCGCGAACGATGTAACTCTGGGCCAGTTGAATGCCGGGGCCGGGCATGTCAGCGTCAACGCTGCTGCCGGATCGATTCTTGATGCCGGCGATGATGCCGGGACCGAGATCATCGGCACGACCGCCCGCCTTGAAGCTGGCAATTCCATCGGCGCCGACGGCGGCGCGGGAGCGTCCGCATTTATCGAAACCGATATTGATGTCCTTGGTGCCCTGGCCGGCAGCGGCGGCATTTTCGTGCAGGACGTCGATGCCCTTGAGATAGGCACGGTGGGTCCGATCGCCGCTAACCGGGTGGCGATGGACGGCACCACGTCCATGGTTTCGCATCCGGCATTGATCGGCGCAGTATCCACCGGGGAAATCGACGTCCGCACCGTCGACGGCAATCTCACCATCACCGACGTCGTGTCCGGCAACAAGGTCTTTTTGGAGGCGGGTGGAACCGAGCGCGATCTCATCGTGAACACCACGGTGACGGCAACCGGAAGTAACACGGTGCTCAAGGCATCTCAAGATGTGCTCGTAAATACAGATGTTACGGGTTTCCAGGATGTCGCCCTGTGGGCGGATTCCAACGGGGACACGAACGGAAGCGTAGTTCAGTCCACCGGTACCATCGAGGCGCAGAACGGCGACCTGTTCATCGCAGGCGCGGAGATCATTCAAACTGGACCGAGCATCCTCAGGGCGATGAACGGAACCGTCGTATTGAACGCGGAGAACGATCTTAATCTCGGCAGCACGGTGAACGGGATCGAGGCAAAGAATATCGTTGCCGGCGCCGCGAACATCTTCGTGGACACCGTGATCACCGGCCTTGAAGCAGTTGTTCTTCAAGCGACCGGCGGATCCATCGTTCACACCTCGCCGGGTTCCGGCCAGATTCGAGGGCAGACCCTCGGGCTGGTCGCATCGGGGAACATCGGGACCTCCGAAGCCAATCCCTTACAAGTGGCCAGCCAATTCCTCGGCTCTTTTGCTGAATTGGACGAGTTCGTTGTGGAAGAAGACAGCACATCGGCGGGCCTCTTTTTCAATCCGGGCTTCTATCCTGACCAGGGTCCTGATTGTGCGATGGATATTCCGATGCCGCTCGACAACGAACAGGATATTTTCGATCTCCTGGAAGAGTTCATCCAGGCGGAAGGCTCCCTGAACATCGTTGTGCCGGGAGACCTGATCGGGGGAATCCTTCTCGCGGGAATGAACTCGACGCTGGATGTGGGCGGTACCGTCGATCTGGAGCAAATCAAAGCGGGCGGACTGCTGATCGCGGATATTGGGAACAACTTCATCGTTGATGTCCTCATGACGGATTCGCTGATTCTGAACGTGGGTGGATTCGCTAACGTAGGCCAGCTCATGGTCGATACTTTCGCGAACGTGGATATCAATTTGAGTCACACCGGGGGATCGATGACGATCGGTGGTCCGCTGACGATGGAGGTCGGCGGGAACTGGGGCTACAATTCCGTCTCCCTTGGAGCCCCTACCGACAATGTAAACGTAGGCGCGAACGTAGAGATCGGCTCCCTGAACAAATCGGGCAGCCTGAACCTGAACGTCGGCGGCAGCGGCGACGTAGGGACCTTCGGCGTCGGCGGGGATCTCAATGCCAACTTCAGCGGAGGCTTCGGTGGCGGCAGCCTGAATGTCGGGGGCCTGACCGACCTGGATGTCGGTACCGACATGAACTACGGATCCGCAACTTTCGGCGGCGATGCCGACTTGCTCATTGGCGGCAATGCGAATGTGGGTGCGCTGCAGGCAAATCAGAATCTGCTCGCGATGGTGGGCGGGAGTTTTGCCGGGAATTCCTTCGGCGTCGGAAACGAAGCCGTGCTCGATATCGGTGGAGATTGGGATTACCAGACAGGAGAAGTCGGTGGACTGGTGACTGCAATGGTGGGCGGCGAGACCCGGTTCGGTGAGCTGACTGCCGGCGACCTTGAGTTAATTACCGGAAGCGCAGACTTCGAGGCACTCATCGTTAGTAATGACGCGGACATAGAAAGCCTCGGAAACATGAACGCGAACATCCTCGATATCGGCGGGGAGGCGCGATTCGATATTGGCGGAGCCTTCACGTTCGACGATTTCGAAGCCGGGAATATCGATGTGGATGCCGGCCGGATAAACATGGGGCGGGTTCGCACAGGCCGCGCGCGATTCGCTGGCAGCTCAATCGTTGATAACGGGTCCATGGTGATCGCGAATTCGGTGTTTCTCTCTGCCGGCGGCGATATCGGTTCCGCCGGTAGACCGATTCAACTGGATGTAGCCATG
>Ga0310342_100001915_pt1 | contig 13255 bp, 19 predicted proteins | sample S15DNA20500_MG_FD_206155 | JGI IMG/M metagenome (GOLD analysis project Ga0310342, IMG submission 206155) | Marine microbial communities from station ALOHA, North Pacific Subtropical Gyre - S1503-DNA-20-500_MG | ecosystem: Environmental > Aquatic > Marine > Oceanic | place: Pacific Ocean: North... | reverse complement strand
ATCAACACCACCGTCACCATACTTAGTATAAAAACCGACTCCATAATCCTCCACTTTGTTTCCTGTTCCAACCACTATACCACCAACTGTACCTGCGATCTGATACAGAGTCACCATACGCATACGTGACTTAGTGTTTGCATTTGCATGCTCACTTGCAGTAAATTCTTTTTTATCATAGTGTTGTGCTTCAGACCACCATTCAACAGATTTTAAGAAACTTTCATATACACTTGAAAGTTCAACTTCAATTCTTTTTACATTGTCATACTTTTCTGCAAGTCCTTTTGAGTGAACATCAGAAAGTTTTGTATTTGTAAATTTAGAATCAAGAGGCATACACACAACATAAGTGGGTAGACCTGTTCTTGCACATAGTGAGGAGACAACAGCAGAATCAATTCCACCTGATACTCCTACTACAAATGCTTTCATACTATGTTGCCAATAGTAATCTTTTAACCATCCAACAATTTTATCTGTTAGATCTTCATAACTATCAATACGTGTCATTTTATCCAGAGGCTAATAATTCAAGTTCTTCTTGTGATTGTAGCACATTTTCTTCTTGTGTGCTGTATAATTGCAAACATATCCAATTATATGTTTTGCGTATTCCTTCTTCGAGTGTTTGAGAATAATCCCAACCAAGTTTTTCTCTTACAAGGTCATTGTTTGAGTTACGTCCACGAACACCAAGAGGTGCATCAAGAATATGTTGTTTGTCAACTTTCTTGTTTGCAACCTTAGCTGCTGTTTCAACCAACTGATTAATAGTAACCATCTCCTCTGAACCTATATTTACAGGTCCCATGAAGTCTGATTGCATCAATCTCCAAGTTGCTTCGATGCATTCATCAATAAACAGGAAGGAACGAGTTTGTAAGCCATCTCCCCACACCTCGATGGTTCCACCTTGCGGCGAGAGTTGAGCGACTTTGCGACAGATTGCTGCTGGAGCCTTTTCTCTTCCCCCGTCCCACGTTCCTTCTGGTCCGAAGATGTTGTGGTAACGAGCAACCCTAACAGGAATATCATAGTTGCGATTATAAGTGAGATATAACCGTTCACTGAAGAGTTTTTCCCATCCATATTCGGAATCAGGGTTGGCAGGATAAGCGGACGTTTCACGACAATCAGGGTTGTTAGGGTCTAGTTGATTATGTTCTGGGTACATACACGCAGAACTACTGTAAAATATCTTTGTTTGATTTACTTTCTTATCTTTGTTTAACTTCTTTTGTTCTTCTAAAAGATTTAGATTGATTGAAGCAGAGTTATGCATGATGTCTGCATCATTCTCACCTGTAAATATAAATCCTGCACCACCCATATCAGCGGCAAACTGATAGATTTCATCAAATGGTTCTAAGAACTTATCTACAATTTGTGCATAGTAATTGCCAGTGTATCCACCAAAACGAATTACTCTACGGACAATTTCAACATCTCTAAGATCTCCACAAACAAATTCATTTGCTTCTGTCCTAGAAAACTCAGGGTATTTAAGATCTACACCTCTTACCCAATATCCTTCTTTACGCAGTCTTTTAACCATATGACTGCCAATAAATCCACCTGCACCAAGAACAAGTGCGGTTTTTTTGTACTCTCTCATATCCTATATGAATAGTCGATCAATATATTTAGTATAAGAAATTTAGGGTTGTTTGTCAACTCTCCCATAATCATCTTGTAGTCTTACAATATCTTCTTCATCACACTCTCCTCTCTGCACCTCGATGAATGTCACACCATCAGGACTTGCTTCCATACGATGGATTGCTTTCTTCGCAATAAACATGTCATCACCATCATTCATAATAAAAACGTTTTTATTTACAATTGCCTTACCAGAACCCTCCACCACTGTCCAATGTTCATCACGATGATGATGATACTGTAATGACAGTTTAGTATTTGGTTTTAGATAAATCTTTTTCACCTTATAGTTCTTACCCTCATCAAGGGTAATAAACCATCCCCACGGTCTAAATTCAAACTTTCTCATTATTTTGTTTTAAGTGTTATACACTCTCAATATACTGAATGTGATCCTCTAGTTCTTTAATTAATTTTGATTTGTTATGTCTACGATCCAACTCAATCCCAATGGTGCGTCCATAAATTTCAAGTTCTTCTTTTGACATATCATGAAAGTCTTTCTCATCAGAAAATGCATCTGCAATTTCCTCTTCTGGTCTGGGTGGTTCCTCTACTACAGGAGTAGATGTTTTTGGAATCTCAGTTTTTAGAGTCTTTCCAGATAATAAATCTCCAAAATGTGACATTTTACTATACTATAATGTTCTGATTTATTTATCACAAACGTAGCAAGGCACTCCTGCAGGGTCTAACCACTTTGTGTACTCAAAGTCCTCGATGGCAGTCTTGAACTGCATAAAGTTGTCGCAGAGGTACATATCCTTGTATCCATTGTGATTGTTCCACTTTTGAATACGATAGTCTGGATGTCCATTCTCTAAGAGGTCAGGCATTTTTACATACCTATATGGATCATTCTGGCATAATACTTCAATCATTAGTTTAAGTCCTCTATAATACATTCTATCACAGCATTATAGTCTGCGTCAGGGTCTTCACCCTTTAAATCAATATATTGTAACCCTTCGTAATATCTTTTTACTTTCTTATATAACTTTGGATATTTAACATCCAAGAAAATTTCTTTGTTTGCAGCTGCACGGAGAGTGCTTATGTCTTTCTTAAATTTAGAGGTGAGTGTCATTACTCTATATCGGTTTACCTCTGCATTATAAGAGGTTCTCCTTCCTCTGTCAAGCTCTGACTACAATATCACCATCATCTTCATCGTCATCTTCTTGATCTTCTGGATTAAACACGAGTAACTCTTCACCATACTGTATTCCCTCCATTTCTGGATGTGGTGCTGGCATTTTATATGCTCTCATTGCATCACTGTAAGAATTAACTGGTGTCTTATCAAAAGAGTTCAATGTTGATCTCATCATCATAAACATGTATACACAAGTCATACCAAACACGGCTGCAAAACACATGAGGTATATAAAAACCGAAATGTCGTTCATTATCTCTGGAATAATTTTTGAATAGGAACTTGTTTTATCTTATCAATAATATCAGTTTCTATTCTATCTAATATATTAACATCTAAATCCATGAATGGTGGGATAATACCTAACATTCTTAACAATCCATCAACAAATAATGCAAGAGTGGTAAATCCAAGGATCATACTAATGACAGTTGCATCACGATTATGCTTTGCCATTGATGCCTCATCAATCTTTACTGCTTCTTCAACTGCTTCCTTTACAGCATTAGAAATAAGCACATCCACTTCCTCTTTGGTATAGGTGTACTTCCGTATCTTCTCCTCTGTGACAGTTCTTTCTTTCGGAACGTCAGTCAAAGGAAACTCAGTAATTAATTGCCTTATCATGGTGGATTTGTTTTTATTATCTATTATATCACTTTTCATAAGAATGTCCAGTAGGTCGTTTTGCTTGCTTTTCCTCACGTAAGCGCTCCAAATCCTGTATCCGTTTTAACATTTCTTGCTTTTTTTCAATATCTTCTATCTTCTTTTGCACATCTTTAAGTTCTTTTTGGATATCGTCCATCTCGGTGTAAAAACTCTTCCCCTATTATCTCCTTGCCAATATCACGCAAGTTCCGATGTAGGTAATTATATTTAGGAAGTTAGAAGTTTATATCACTTAAAAGCAGTGATTTTTAAATGAGGTTGGCATAATTGACTTGTATCTCCAGCTCCATTCCAATAATAACTACTAAAAAATGCTCCCATAGTGTGACTAGCACTATTATATGATCTGTGTTGAAGTGATATAGTTTTATTTTCAGTCCATGCTGGCATAGCTCCAGTGTTTGTATCAAATGATCCACCATCATTGCGAATTCTAAAATACCATTTGTAAATATTCGGATACTCAGCGTATGTTCCGTTTGTCGTATATCTTCCGTAATTTACTTCAGTTAGACCAGACAGACCATTTGCAGAACCATTAATATATAATCTAAAATGATGGATTCCATGACCATGATTATTCCAACGATTTTGAAAATGAAACTCATACATAACCCCAATCGAACCAGTAGGAGGTTTATATGTAGCCTGTGAAGCAGTTATAGTGCTGTAAGAAGCGTCAACATCAGTATAACCTCCTGTTTGAGTTGGAAGTGTGTATGTACCAAATGAAAGTGATCTAGTCGAACCATCAGTTTGTCCAGATGCTTGTTCCTTAGGTCCAACATCAACACCAACATTTGTTAGTGCAGAACCATCACCAAATAAAGATGATGCAGTTACAGAATTTGCAACTGATACGTTACTTGCAGTTAAGATACCTGTGGTATTATATGACCCATCAGTGAAAAATGTTCCAGCTACTCCAGCAATCGGACCAATTTTAACACCAGATCTTGCAGTTACAATACCAATTGAATCTTCATTAGTTGAATCTTCATAAGTTAATACACCACCTAAACTTAAGTTACCTGTTACAGTTAAATCTCCAGATGGATTTGCTAATGCAGTTGTAGTTAAAATACCAGTATGAGTGATACCACTTGGAAAATCAGGCGCACCATTACTCGTTTCATTTGTTATCTGGTTTGCTCTAATTCTTGACATGTACTTTACTAACCTTAATTATTTATGTTGGTGAACCATATGCAGTGATGGTAATACTAGGTTGATGGAATGTAGTTCCTTCTCCATCCCAATAATTTGTTGCGTGAAATCTGGCAACATCGGTAGATCCATTATAATGTCTTGATTTTATGTATATTGTATGATTATTATTCCAAGTTGGAAGAGAACCATTCGTTGTGGTAAATGATCCCCCATCATTACGAATTCTAAAATAAAATCTAAACATAGTTAGTCCTCCATGATATTGAGATGCCTTGTTATATCTACCATATGTTACTTCTGTCTCACCAGAAATACCATCACCAGAACCTGAAATATACAATCTATGATGTTGAATCGCATGTGACCCACCGATCCAACTGGAAAGATAATGATGCTCGTACATCACACCAATACACCCAGCTGGTGGTTTATATGTAATTTCAGATGAATTTACTTTTGTATATGTTGTTGTAGAAATTCTTTGTTCAGCAGTTACATTTACAAATGTAAAAGTTCCAAAATTACAAGAACGAGTAGATCCATCACACTGACCTGAAACTCGTTCAAGAACACCAGTGCTTGCATTAGTCATATTAGCACCACTACCATGAAAAGTTGCAGCAGTAACTGAACTTGCTACTGATATATTTGATGCTGTAATGATACCCGATGAATTAATAGATCCATCTGAAAAAATTGTAAGACCAACTCCAGCATGAGCACCTACTTTTACACCACTTCTTGCTGTTACAATTCCAACTGAATCAATATCTGTTGCATCTTCATATGTAATTGTGCCTGATATTCCAACATTTCCACTTACAGTCACATTTCCATTTACTGTTTGTTTAGTAGACGTTGATGTCAAAACACCAGTAACCACTGCTCCGTGTGGAAAATTAGGTGCACCTTTTCCTGATTGATCTGTGTAAGTATTAGCTTGTATTTTTGACATGATATTATGCTCCGTACGCTACGATTGATATATTAGGTATAAAATATAGTGCTTGGGAAATAGCTCCTGCAGCATCCCAATATTGAGGATAATGATATCTACCTACATTATTTGTTGCGTACGCTCTAGATGCCCATTTAATAGTTTTTGCAGATGACCATGAACCCATAGAACCATCAGTGGCGGTAAGACCACTTCCGTCATTTTTTATTCTAAAATACCATCTAAAAGTATTAACATTTTCATAATATTCTGCCGATGTATTTCTTCTTCCGTAGGTAATTTCAGTACCATCAAAATAAAGTTTATAATGTTGGATTCCATGACTAGCGTTTTGCCAAGCTGAGAAAAAATTCCAAGTGATTTCTACACCAATACTACCCGTAGGTGGTTGATAACTAATTTGTGTAAATGATAAATCAGCATATGAAGTCGATGTGTGCTCAAATCCATTTGTAACATTCGGAAAAGTAAAAGTTCCAAAGGAGCAGGCTCGAGTTGATCCATCACACTGACCCGCAATTTCTTCTTTAGCATACAATGATAGATTTGTTAAACCAGCCGCACTACCATAATAATTTGCAGCAGTAACTGAACCAGCAACTGATACATTTGTACTTGTAATAATACCAGACGCATTTATACTTCCGTCTGCAAAAATTGTTGCACCCACCCCTGCAGTCGGTCCTATTTTTAATCCACTTCTTGCTGTAACAATACCAACTGAATCAACACTTGTAACGTCTTCATAAGTGACAACTCCACCTACATTCGCATCACCATTTACTGTTAGATTACCAGTGATACTTGTATTACCTAAACTTACTGTTTGAACACCAACTGTTGTAAGACCATGAGGAAACTCTGGTGCACCATTTACATTTTCATTTGTTATTTGATTGGCTCTTATCTTAGACATATTAATAATTTGATAGTGTTCCTATACCTAGAACATTAAGTTTGAATTCATCACCCGACCTTACTGTAAATGTGTTACCATCATCTACCTTTATTTCTGCATAATTTGTATACGCACCAGCGGCACTAGATGGAGTATCAACAACAGTATTAGAGGTGATCTTCAGAACTGAGTTTGTATAATAAACTTTATTTAGAACATCTGTTTGTGTCTGACTTAAGGCTGTTCCTAATCCAGATGCTTGACCAGTTGCATTTGATATATCTCCAGTAAAAGAACCACTAAAACTAGCAGCAGTTACAATACCTGTGAATGTTGCATCACCATGTTGTCTGATTGTTACACCGATACCAGTATTACTTCCAATATCAATACCAGTTGAGTGTAGTAAAGAATTACCAATTAGTATCGAAGTACCTGGTTCTGTTCCTATTCCTGCTGGTGCGACTTTAGTAAATGACATTATATTGCTCCGTTTCTAGCTCTTCCTGTTGGTGTCACACTAAATTGAGAAGGTACTGATGTCTCTGCAAAAGCCATGTATACGTAATTTCCATTATCTCTATTAGTACCAGTACCAGGACTTCTTATCTTAAATCCACTAGAAAGAAAATCAATATATCTTCCAGAACCTGTTTCTTCAGCTGCAGGTACATCTGTATACAACCAACCATCAGTCGGATTGCTTGGATCTCTTGTATTATCTTCTATTATCCAATTATTACTATTACCCATTTCTTTAATCATGACCCATGCAGGTTCAAACCCACAATATATGAATGGTCCTTTTGCTTGACCTGATGTACCAGATCCACCTTTACCACGATATCTACCCATTTTAGAATAACCAGGTATATCTGTCCAACAAAAAACTATAAATGTATCACCACTTTCTCCCAATTCATTATAACCATGACTCATAGTTATTACGGAATCAGTTGGTTCTGTGCTTGCTAACCAACCACTATTACCACCAGCATCACTTTCATCAATAAAAGCTCTGTAACCAGCACCCATCGAGAAATGATAAGCAGACCAATCATTACTCATCGTTCCATCTGAAAGATTTTTTACCATAAAGAATTTAGGTTTTTTTCCAAGACCATGACCATGTTGTTTTGACCCAGATCCCGTGCCAGTGTATGTGAACATCGAAAATCCTGATTGTTTACTTACAGTGAGTGTTGTTGCAACATTCCCATCATTATTTGTAACTGCTGTACCACCTGCTTTCCAACACCATGCAACATAATTATCACCTGATTCATTAGTTCTTGTCATAGAACCTGGTCTAAAACCATCTTTTCTAAATTCTTGAAGTGCGTTACTATTAGTGCTCTCAGCATTAATATCATCAGTCATGATAAATTTCTGTGGACCTCGAATACTATTAAATAACATATTCGCCCCAGTGCCACTACTTCCCTCATTTCTACTTTTTATCCAAACTAAATCAGGTTTAAATTGTAATCCTGAAATTACTGTATTATTATTACTATCACCATTATATGTTACACAACCAAAAAACTTTTTCGGTTGCATTATAGATGACGCCTGTGCTGTTAACAAATTCTTTGAATTTATTGGTTTAAATCCAGTAGGTGGTGCATAATCAAAACCCTGATTTGTGCCACCAGATGCTCCAAAATTTAATTTCCAACTATTTGTGGAACCATTTGTACCATTAGAGACATAACCAATATATCCACAATCGTCTGCTGGTAATCTTATCTTGGGTCCGTAAGTGCCATTTTTTCCAAACTGTACCTCTCTTGTATCCATATCTAATGCAACTTGTGCAATATCAGAACTGGTATTCCAGCCAAAACCTGATGCATAGAGTGTATTTTCAGTAGGATTACCAGTTGCATTACTAGTAGTTGACAGTCCATCTGTGTTTAAAACCAAATTACTATCAAACCAAGTAAATCCAACAACACCCTTAGTGTATGCAGTATTATCTGTTGTGTAGTAATCTGGAACGATACCAAAATATCTCGTAGAATTACCACCATCTGCTTGAATTTCCCAATACCATTTTCCTGAGTTTAAAGATTGAGTAAATGGGAATGAACCTTGGTTATCATTAGGAATATACGCATAAAGAAGTCCATTTCTTGTTGCTGTGGAAGAGGAGTTTTGTTCGTTTCTTTTTAACGGATCTAAAGTACCCCAATTATTTGTCGGTGTATCTAATTTAGAATCAGTATCAAATTTAGCAGAGTTAGAACTTGGATTAGCCGTAATACTAAAATTACTTGGAGTCCAGTTGTGTCCATTACCACTGAAATCTTTACCTATTGTCGTTGCACTATTGCCAGAATTATCTGTAAATTTGAGATAGAATCCATTAGTCCCATAATTACCAGTATATTTTTTAGGCATCCAGATGCCTGTTTGAGATTCAGAAAATCCCAGTTCTAATGGATCAACATTAAGTCCATCAATAAAATTAACCTCTGCCAGATAACCATCAAAAGAAGAACCTCCATTAGCAACTCTACCAAGATAATGTGTGGTTCCAGCATTATTTACAAATGAATCATAACCAGCACCATCGTTTGTGTCAAAAGAAACACTTTGTCTTTCACCATTAACATGAATTCTTACTCTATCATTTGCTGTGCTATTATCAGAATCGAACTGAAATACAATATGATACCACCTTGAAAAATCTTTCATCTGAGCATCACTTGTACAACCATACCTGTGATTAGCACTAATTCTTAGTTGATAACTTATTGTGTGTGATGGACTAAATGATAATGCCTCACGATTATTTCCAGTATTATCATAACCAAATAAACATCGAGAAGAACCATCACTAATAATCATATTAGGTTTCAACCAACAACTAAATGTCCATTTTCTTCTATTACTACTACTACTAGGAGTTCTAGTGAGACCAGGAGATCCATTCCTATCAAATCTCAAACTTCTTTCTATCTGATAAGGACCTGCAACTAATGCAGTATCATCAGTAATGATATGTGGTACAAATGCTCTTGCCATTATCTAACCTAACTGAAGTTTACTGACGCACCTGCGAGTAGTGTCGTGCCTGATGCTCCTACTTTGTGAACTGTGAATGATATCAAACTTAGTGATCCACTTGCTGTCGGTAAATTTGGTGCTGCTCCTGATGGAAATTTGAATGCTGTACTAAATCCAACGGTTGCTACACCCACATTTTCGATTCTAACTGTATGACTATCTGCTTCTGCTCCCCCAGTAACATCTATTGTGACCTCTCCTGTTGCTAAAACTTTATGGTCGTCTGCACTTGATAGTAATAAATGAGTTGTGATACCTGATGGAGTGATTGCTTCTGTTGTTATACCAACTGATATACCTGTGAGTTGTGAACCATCACCATGAAACGCAGTTGCAGTTGCAATACCAGTGACACGTAAACCATCTCTTGCGGTGATGACACCGATTGAATCTACATTCGTTACATCTTCATATGTCAATACTCCTGCGATACCTGCGTTACCTGTCACACTTAAAGTTCCAACCGTGACTATTCCTGATAATACTGCGTTTGTAGATGTATTAATATTATCTGTTGAAGCAACACCAACTAATCCAGCACCGTTACCTGAAAAAGAAGTTGCAGTACAAACTCCTGTTACTATTAAACCATTGGTCGCAGTAGGAGCACCGTTAGCGGTTTTATTTGTTATTTGATTTGCCCTTAATCTTGACATGGTTTATATTTTTAGTTATTTATGAGACAAACAAGTCGAGTACATCAGGAACTAAGTCACCTGATTCGATTGTTAAATCAATACTTTCTTCGATTCTTAATTCTGAATAGTTTGTATATACAGCAACAGCAGTCGATGGTGGATCAACAATCGTATTACTATCAATACTCAAAATACTATTTACATAGTATAATTTATTTAATGGATTTGTAGATACATTACTTAGTGCTGTACCTAAACCAGAGACACCTGATAGTTGTGAACCATCACCAACAAATTTAGTTGCAGTGACAATTCCTGATAGGTTTAGATTCCCATCAGCATTTGCAATTATCTTATCGGTTGCTCTTGTTAGTGCCATTTAGTTATTTATATTTGATAACGGATCAGATTGTATTCCCATTTTTTTACCTAGTATTGCATTGATACACCAGTAATTCTTGTTTCTTTAGACCCTGCTGATTGGTTAGCAACTTCAACTTTATATTTAAGTTGTGTACCAGCAGTCACTGTTACATCATTTACCTTAGCCATTTTTATACCTGTAGCAAAATCAGGTTGTGCTACAAGAGTTCCTTGAGTAAAGTTAGAGCCATTATCTGCTGATAAATGTATTTTTAAATCTGTGTTTAAAGTTGCAGTTCCAGAACTATCAATATATGTAATAACAGCACCCATGTTGGTTGTTGACGCACCAGCAGTAACTACATTACTTATAAAATTACCTGTTGCGTTATTTACAGTAGTGCTTAATTTTTGTCCTTTTATTTGTATTTCTGCAAGACCAGCGTTTACATTACCGTTGTTATGGTAGCCATCAAATATAATACGAAATGCAGCAGTATTTGTAGGCACTACATAAGGTGTAGTTAAAATCATCCCTGCATAACTATTAGCTACGTTTGTAGCTTCTATATTCCAATTAGCAGTACCTTGGTTTGCACTACCACTAGGAGTTACAATTTGACTTCCTCCAAATGTACCACCTGACCCACCTGAGTCTGCAATTTCCATTCTAAAATATCTAAATCTTGCATAAGTATTAAAGTTCCAAAACTGAAAACCAGTTAATTTAAAACCTACTCCAAAATCAGAGTCCGCTCCAATTTCATATCCAAAACCTTTAGTGTAACCAGAAGGTCCAGCTATATAAAAAGTTTGACCTTGCCCTCCTCCAATACTTCCAGTTACTCCATCAATCATTCCAGCTGGATCAATAGAAGTACCATTATAGTTATAAATTCTGTTTGCATCTAAATCACTCGTTGACCAATATTGATCTGTACCATAACTTTGAATAATACTAGCTACATATTCTCCACCTGTAGTATCTCTAGCCATTCCTGTTAATGACGCTATACCATTAGCATCTTGGAAAGTTTCTACAGAAGTAGAGTTAGTATTGTATCTAGTAGCATTTTGTATGCCATTTATTTTTAAAGCTAGTGCTGATATATCGTTTACTATTTTGTTATCATCAAATGACGAAGCGTGTTGTTGGACACTACTTGCAGAAATTCTTGCATCTGGAATTGTTCCTGTTAATTGACCAGCAGGTATACTCGTTAAGTTTGCACCACTACCAGTTACATCACCCTCAACATCACCAATAAATTTAGTTGCAGTTGCGATTCCAAGAATTGAAACTGTGCTTATACCTGCATCTGGTTCGATATTATTAACAACTATCTTACTTGTCATACTATCCTCCAATTACCTTGAACTGTGACAGAATATCCTGCACCAACTCGGATTGTGCCGACTGATAATCCATTTGTTCCTGATGGGATAGTAACATTTTCATCAATTTCTGTGCTGTTTGCTTTGATAATTCCAAAACGATCTAACCATTGCTTCTTACCATTTGCAGTGATTGTGTCGTGAAAGGTGACAGATGTAACTCCTGTCTGTGAACGTATTGTATTGACAACTATTTTTGTCATACGATTGCCCACTCACCATTAACTGTAATCGTATGTCCATCTGCAATCGTCACTGGTCCTGATGAAAGACCATTTGTACCAGAAGGGATAGTTATACTTTCAGCAATGGTATCACGATTTGCCTTGATTACACCATAAGTATCTAACCACTGACTATCACCATTTGCTGTAATGGTTTCTTTAAACTCCGTTGAAGTGGAGTGAGAATCAATGATGTTGGCTTTAAGTGTTGACATGTTTTATTTATGGTTTAGTTGGCCAAGTGACATTTTTAACAAAAGGACCATCAAGTTCTGGTGTGGCAGATGATGGTAAATCACGAAGTGCCTGACGATATGTTTTCCAAGCTGTTGTTTCAGCAACACCTGTCTCTGATGCTTTTGTTACTACCCAATCAGTATCTCTAAGTAAATTATCTCGATGTACTCTTAGTCTTCTCATTGCCTCTCCATCATATAATTCCTGTGCCTTATTCATTACCTCAGTTTTTGTAGGTAATGTTCCAGTCACAATATTGGTATCCCAAACCATATTTTCATAACTTGACACACCTTGACAGTAAAAGGCACCTGGTTTATTACCAGTTAATGCGTGTGCTGCTTCTGCTATAAAGTCGGAGGTTGTTGTAATCATTTTAAATATTCTCTAATTTGTTAGTTACGTCAACGTAAAATTTATTATTACTGTTTGTATTATAAGCACTTTGTATATACATGTCTAACGCTTGTGTGCCAGAAGGATCCCAAGGTATGATGAATCTATTCAAAATCAAGTTATAATACCAATTGTAATGCTGCTCAATTACATATGCTCCATCTCGATTATAAGTTTTACCTCTTTGATATATGTAACCAGTCAAATAACCATGATTAGCAGCTCCGTTATGCTGATACCCCAAAGAAACTTCAAGTCCATATATAGTAGTTGCATTACAACCCGAAACGTTACCTAATTGATGGTTTTGGTTTTGATCACTACTAGACCAAGTAATATCTGATGCAACTCTTTGACCTGAAACTGTATTATTTGCATCTATTCTTGGTGTTGCTGTGGCACTAGTACTTGTTA
>Ga0310342_100001914_pt1 | contig 13259 bp, 10 predicted proteins | sample S15DNA20500_MG_FD_206155 | JGI IMG/M metagenome (GOLD analysis project Ga0310342, IMG submission 206155) | Marine microbial communities from station ALOHA, North Pacific Subtropical Gyre - S1503-DNA-20-500_MG | ecosystem: Environmental > Aquatic > Marine > Oceanic | place: Pacific Ocean: North... | reverse complement strand
GCAGTGGATCGAGGATCCCGCCGACAAGGTTGTTTGGGACTCGCGTTTCTCGCAATATCGGTTGGAAGAGTATTGTCCCGGAAAGGCTGTCAGCGTGGCCCTCTTGATGGGCCCGGCAAGCAGTCACGTCTTGCCCGCCTGCCGTCAGCATCTCTCAGATGACCGGGCTTTTCAATACCAGGGTGGCAGTGTGCCGCTGGCGGATTCCCTGGCCAGGCGTGCTGAAAGCCTGGCCTGGCGCGCGGCGGACATTTTACCTGACGCGCTTGGCTACCTGGGATTAGACATCGTGCTTGGGGAGCAGGAGTCAGCGGATTGTATCATTGAGGTCAATCCTCGCCTGACGACCTCTTATGTCGGCCTGAGTCAATTGACGGACGACAATCTTGCTGAGATGATGTTGCGAGTCGCCGAGGGGGAATCTTGCACAGTTTGTTTTAAGACGGAGCCAGTTTCTTTTGCTGCGTCCGGCAGGCTGGTGGATAACCGCGTTCCGTTTGTGCTAAAACCGTAGTTCTGGAGGGGTAGCAGCCTGATGGTCAAGCGATGCCTGGGACTCGATATTGGCGGTGCGAATATCAAAGTAGCGGACACCGGAAGTTACGCCCGGAGCTGGCCTTTTGCGATGTGGACCCGGTCCGGAGAATTATCGGCCTTCCTGAAGCAGGTCCTCGAAGAGGCCCCAAAGATCGAGAGCCTGGCCGTGACCATGACCGGCGAGTTGGCGGACTGCTTTAGCAGTAAATCACAGGGAGTGAAAGTCATCTTGGATGCTGTCCAGCAAGTGGCTGCAGGAAAGGATGTACGGGTCTATCAAGTGGATGGAAAGTGGGCCACCGTCGAGGCGGCCCGCCAGGATGCGTTGTCGGTGGCAGCAGCCAACTGGCACGCGCTGGCCCGGTTTGTGACCCGCGCTACGGGTGAACAGAACTTCTTGTTAGTGGACGTCGGTTCTACGACGACCGACTTGATTCCCATCGTGGCCGGCTCGCCCAGTTCACGGGGTGAAGATGATGTTAGCCGGTTATTAGCCGGGGAGCTTGTTTATAGTGGGGTGGAACGAACTCCCGTCTGTGCTCTGGTAGAGAGTTTTCCTTATCGAGGAGAGATGTGCCCGGTGGCTGCCGAGTTGTTTGCTACCACGCTGGACGTTTACCTGACGTTGGGCGATCTTCCAGAGTCCGTGGGAAAGGAACATACTGGCGACGGAGAGGTGCGATCTCACGAGGCCGCTGGCCTTCGTTTGTCGCGGATGATTTGTGCCGATCCCGATCAGTTTACGGCAGGTGACGCGCTGGCAGCAGCGGAGTGGATTGCAGAATCTCAGGCGAAGCGGTTGGCGGAGAGTATCGCGGAAGTCCTTTCCGCAGGTTCTGGAGAAATCGAGCGTATTCTTGTCAGTGGACATGGCGACTTCCTGGCCAGCCGAGCTTTAAAGCTGCTCGCCTTGCCGTTGCCGGTTAGCTCACTTGCCGACCGTATTGGAATGGTCTTGTCGCGAAGTGGCCCGGCGCATGCCCTGGCAGTGTTGGCAGCGGAGGAATGGGCTCAATGAGTGTGCCGGCAATTCGAGTCGTGAAAATCGGTGGTAGCCTGTTCGATTATCCTGGCCTGGCAGCTGCCTGGAATCAGTGGGTGTCCAGAGAGTCAACAATGATGACGGTCATGATCGCCGGTGGCGGGCCGTACGCGGATTTAGTACGGCAATGGGACAAGCAGTTTCAGTTAAGTGAAGAGACGGCGCACTGGATGTGTGTGACGTCGATGAGTGTTACCGCTGCCCTGCTCCACCAGCAGTTGTCTGGGTCGCGACTGATTGACGACTGGCAAGAGCTCATCAAGTGGAGGTCGTCAGACAACCCAGCGGGCTCGTCTGTTTTTTTAGTCGAATCATTCCTGAAAACAGTTGAGACAAGATTGCCCGGTGATTCGTTGCCACAGACTTGGGCAGTCAGCAGCGATTCGATTGCGGCGCGGGTGGCAGAGGTTCTTTCTGCCGAGGAGCTTGTCCTCTGCAAGTCCACCTCCGTTCCTGACGGAAATGACTGGCAGCAACTGGCAGACAAAGGGTTTGTCGATCAGTATTTTCCCGAGATAGCAGCTCGCTTACCGGTCGTCCAGTGGGTGAATCTGCGCAGCGCGGGTGTCGTTTCTGAGACGCCAGTGATTAGCTAGAGGGAGGCCGGGCGGTCTTCTGCTAGTTCCACCACCAACTGGCCTGGTTGGCTGGCTTTGCCTTCTTCAGATAGGTACTGATCTGGGGATCCATTTGAGTCTTATTTAGCACGGGCCAGGACTCAACTTGAACACCACCAGAAGCGGTAACGACCCAGCCGCGGCGGGTTTTCAGAAAGCTGCATTGAGGGGGCACGACTTTGGGAGTCTGCCAGGTTTCCAATTCCACACGACTTTTTCGATCAGTCAGTAGTGGGATACTGCAGCCAGCACGCTCTAAAAGTTGTTCCTTTTCGAGCAGTGCGGCAATCACGCACATGTCCATGATGTTTCTCAGTTCACCGAAGACAATGTCTTTTTTTGACAGTTCGTCATAGTGCTTGGTCAGCTGGTCCGCCCACTTCTGGGCCATCGGATTCTTGCTGCCATCGCTGCGAACTTGACCATTGTCACCGGCAAATTCATCTTCCGTCATGGCTTTCACACCGGGCCCACGCAATTGCCAGGCCAGGGAATCTTCACTGCGAACCAGTGGCTCATAGTTGCATGCCAGCCACCACCGCGGGTTGACGTTGGGTGCGATGTTGCGAGTGTTTTTCACCATGTCAACAAAGCTGGTCAACCCTTTGACCGGAGATGGGTCAAGCTTCATGGCCAGTCGTTTCATCTTGTAGTCAGCTGCCACCATGACACGGGCAAAGTGGCTGGTTGTCGGCACACCAAGAATCTTGATTTGTTGGTTGCCGAATGCCTTGCGCATGGCCGGCTCAAGCGTTGCCAGTTGCGGGGTACGACGTGATCGACGCTGTTCGGTAAGCAGAGTTTGTAACTGCTGGTAACCTTTTTCGGTCGGATCGATGGAGACGGAAATGCCTCCCTGTCTCGCTTCTTGCACGGCCCGTAGAGCAGCCATGAAGTCATCCAGTCTCAGGACAGGTCGGCCAGTTGTGATGCCCACGATATTGGCATGGTCGTCAACTCGCCAGCCTTCGCCGGGACCGGCCAGCACGATATCGTTGCGTTCGGGAACGACAAACACGTATTCAATACGTTGCAGCCCTGCCATGTAACGCAGTTCATCCGGCAAAGCTCCCTGGTTGTTTCGGATGGACGCTTCGAGTGCCTCTTCCAGTCCACGTAGCGAAATCATTCGCATGCCAGCAGGAGCAACGAGTCCTTCCGGGGCATTCTGGAATTGTTTGCGCATTTGGGCAACGAGGTTGGCCCGGTCATCCACTGCGGGGGGTTGTACGACACCGGCGGCGTTAACGGAGATGCCTCCCACGCCTCGGTTTTGAAAAGGATTATTGCCCGCCTGGCTTATCACCGGGGCTAAGGCTAGGCCAAGAGCGACTAAAACGAGCCCAATGCTGAGTTTATACGTTCGTGTGGATACGGTGTGGCCACTCGTCATAATCTGATGCTCCTTGTGACGGTGTGCGGCAATTGAATCCCCTCGCCCAATCATTGAGCAGGGTCATTCAGTGCCTTTGTGATATCTCTGTTCCTAGGGGCAATGGTCTTGGCCTGGGCTTGAATAGCAAAGCTCCGGACCGATCTGCTGCCCGCCCGTGATTTCCCGGTAAGTTCATCCAAAGAAACCACTTACCTAAGGATACCTCCCACCTTAAAGGTTTGCAAGAAATCTCCTCAGCATGGCGGATATGTTACACCGATTGGTCGTTTCGTTACAACCCTAACGAGGGGGTCACCTGGGGGGGCAGCGTAAGCATCGCTAAAGTGTATATTGGTAAGTACTTGTTTCTTCTGACTGCAGGTAGTGTGAGGCGGATCGAGAACTGTCTCTGGGGGCCACTTTAGCCTCCTTCCAGACATCCTGGATCTAGCCACTCAGGGGGACATTAGATTTTTAAGTGAGTGGTCGGCTACCGGGACAGACATGGTTTTCCAGGCACTGGTGGTGGTAATCAGATGTTAGCGTATTTGGTGATTCGCGAAGGGACTAAGTGGACCGACGTTATCCGTCTGGTCCCTGGGCGGTCAGTTACGATCGGACGTGCCTCGACGAATCAGATTGTCGTGCAAGATGAACGCTGTAGCCGTGACCATGCTGAGATTTTCTTTACCGCGGGCGAGTGGACTTTGCGGGACTTGGGCAGTCGCAATGGGACAACGTTAGCGGGCGAAACGATTGAGCAGGATGAGAGTATCAATCCTGGTGACGTGATTTGTGTTGGTAAATGTCAAATGGCGTTTGTCCATGACTTGTCGGAGGCTTTTCCCGAAGCGGCTGGCGAGGCAGATGCTGAAGGCAAGACGGTCGGCCCATCAAGCCAGAGCGACTCGATGATCATTGATGACAGCGGTGCGATCAGTGACTCCAATGTGATGGAACCGCATGGGGTACCGACCATTGTGCATCGGCGGGGGCAAACCAAGTACCTGAGACAGCAGGACGAAGAGCCCGATCAACCGCGCGTTGGTCAGGCTGCTTCCACGCTTTGTCGCCTGGCCTTTCAACTGGCCACTGAAGGTGAGCCTGGCACCATGGCCGATGGAGCCTTAGATGGTCTGTTTGAGGGGCTCAGCATCGACGGTGGTGCTGTCTTAGTGGCTCCTCACAATGTGCAGCAACCACCCACGGTTGCCGATCTGGAAATCCTGGCGTCTCGTGCCCGCGGTAAACTCTCCTACCAGCGTTTATCGGTCTTTGTTGCCAATACCGTGTTGCGCGATGGGGAGGCAGTACTGGCCCGTGACATTGGCGACGATAGCATGCTGGGAAAACGCGATAGCAAAGGAATCATTCACTCGACGAGCGTGATTTGTGCACCGGTTCGATATGACAATGCCGTAGTTGGCCTTATCCACTTGTATTCAACTGATACCAAGCAGTCACTTGATACGGATGCACTCGAGTTTACGCTGGCCGTTGCCGATAATGTTGGCCAGGCTCTTCGAAATTTGAATCGAGAGCAGACTTTGGACCAGTCCTTGCGTGAAGTCAAGCAGTTACGCAGCCAGTTGCAGGTGACCAGTAAGATTGTTGGTTCCAGTAGTTCGATGGAAGCGGTCAAAGAAAAGATTCTTCAGGTTGCTCCCGAGCGGACGACGGTCTTGATACGCGGCGAGAGTGGTGTCGGCAAAGAAGTCGTGGCGCGGGCGGTCCACTACGCCGGTCCACGATCTAAGGGCCCCTTTGTTTGCTTGAACTGTGCGGCGCTGTCAGAAACATTGCTCGAAAGCGAGTTGTTTGGGCATGAAAAAGGAGCCTTTACAGGAGCTACCGAACGGAAAGTTGGTAAGTTTGAGGCCGCCGATCAGGGGACCCTGATGCTGGATGAAATTGGTGAGATGAGCTCCTCGATCCAAGCGAAATTCTTGCGGGTGCTGGAAGGGCATCCCTTTGAGCGAGTGGGTGGCAACCAGGCGATTAAGGTCGATGTGCGAGTCATTGCTGCTACCAATCGGGATCTGGAGACAGCCGTTTCTGAAGGAACCTTTCGACGCGATCTTTACTTCCGTTTGAACGTGCTTGAAATTGAAGTTTCTCCGCTGCGAAAACGCCCGCAAGATGTACTGGAACTGGCTGAGTTTTTCCTGGCACAATTAAATTTCGATACGGGACGACACGTGGAAGGTTTTACACCTGAAGCGGAAGAACTGTTGACCCAATACCATTGGCCTGGCAACGTTCGCGAACTGAAAAATGTGGTGGAACGGGCGATTGTTCTGACTCACAATGCGCGGCTGGAAGTGGCCGATCTCACGCTCTCGAACCTGGCCACGGCGACTGAATCAGGCGAAATTCCCCTGGACCAGTCTGCTTACGAACCGATGTCACTGGCTGACATGGAAGCGCGACATATCGCCATGACGCTCAAACAGGAAGGCTGGAACAAAAGTCGGACGGCTGGCATCCTGGGGATCGAACGATCGACACTTGATCGAAAAATTCGCCGCTACGAACTTACCCCCCCCGGTGCTTGAGTGTCGTGGCGTCAGGCTTGTTAAGCCGATTGATCGTGGCGCGGATAGAATCGCCCCAGGTCGTCCGGAGACGCTCCTAATCGCAGAGCAGCCAGCAAGGCCCAGTTGCGCAGCGTTTGGCGTACGATCCCATGGCGTTGCCAGCGACGGGCATCGATGTGAATGGGGCCTGCCAGCAACACGGGGCGTCGTTTTCGCCGAACTCGTTGCATTAGCAAAATATCTTCCATCAGTCGCACATCGGGAAATCCGCCCAGTTGCTTAAACGTCTGGCGCCGCAGAAAAATCCCCTGGTCGCCGTATGGCAATCCCCAGCAGCGTGCTCGCCAGGCGTTGCCCCGCTCCAGGCAGCGGTAGAGACGGCCAGTCGATGCGATTCGTTGCTCAAAAGCTCCGGCGATTACATTGCGTTGCTGGAGAGCGGCACGGATTTGAGTAAGGGCTGTTTCGTCCAGCCAAGTGTCGGCATGCTGAAACAGCAAGACGTCTCCCGTGGCCTGGGCGGCTCCCATATTCTGCTGGCGAGCTCGTCCCGGGCTGGAGATGATGACCTGGCAGCCAGCTGCTTCTGCCAGGGCGACGGTGTTGTCCTGGCTCCCGCCATCCACCAGGATGATTTCGTGGGCACGCGCTTCCCAGGCGGCCGCAATGGCGCGCTCGATAACCGCCGCTTCATTGAGTGCCGGAATGATGATGGAAACACGCATCAACAGAAGTTGCTCCCTGCCAGGACCCGTGGCAAGACAAGATGTTTGTCCCGTGCTGCTGATTGTGCCAGAAACAGCGGCATCTTCAAAGGGCTCTGGAGTCCGTTGCAAGCTTGCTAGATGGTAAATTCGCTGGCGTTGGTCTCTTCCAGTTCGTGCAACTCTTCGAGCCAGACGCGAATCTCGTTACTGTATTCACTGGCATTGTTGGTAAGGACCAGTTGCCTGTGAAAGTCGGCGGCTCCTTCATCCAGCAGTTCAGCTGCTTCGGCACTGGCAAATCTCTGGGCGGGATCCCAGGCAATTAGCCGTTGGCAGAAGTTCATCAATATCGAATTGGAGGCGATCTCCTCGGGCAAGAGCGTTTCCAGTTGTTGCGGTAACAGCCGCTTGGCTTCTAGTAACTCGCGATAGTTATTGATGCCACTGAAGGGCGCTTGCCCAGCCAGTAGTTCGATTAAAACGTAACCGATCGAAGCTAAATCACTTAGCGGAGTAATGTCTTTGCCTTCCAGAACCTCCGGTGCCGCGTAGGAAGGAGTGCAACCGCGTGTTCCGGGTGCAGCATCCATTTCAAAGGCGGATCCGGTATCAATGATTTTGACATGCCCCGTACGTTTGAGCATGATGTTGCCCGGCTTGATATCACCGTGAACAATCCGACTGCGATGTAAAGCGGCCAGGGCAGACAGGCAATCCCGGACAATCGCAACCGCCATGCCAGGTTGAAAACGCGGTTGCTTGGGACCCGCGGTGACAATGAATCGATTGATGTGCTGCCAGCGCCGTTTACTGACACGCTGCTCAATCCGATTGACCGTCTTAGGGACTAGCAGCTTCCGCAGATCGTAGCCTTCTATCCACTCCATCACCAGCATGCGAATCCGGTTGCGGTCAACGAAATTATGAACCGCCAGCAGATTGTCGTGCTGAATCAGCGCTATGTGAGCCGCCACGCGGGCAATCTCACTCATGCTCTCCTCGTAACTGTGCTCCGAATCGTAACGCTCCGGAGAAAATACCTTCAAAGCGACTGGCAGCGTGAACCCGTCAGCACCACGCCGCTCCGAAAGATAAACAACCCCCTGGCCACCCGACCCTAAGCGCCTCATGAGGCGATAATGAGCTGTCCAGTGCTGACGGTCGGAATGGAGAATCTCTCGATAGTTGTCCAGCAACTTTTGGCAAGGTCGATGTGGTCTATCGGATGACAGTGAGAGGGTGGGAAGGCGTCCCAAACGCATCGTCGTAAGCATGGTGTACTATAACTTCAGCAGGTCCAAGGATTCTAAGCGATGATTGAAGTTAACCTCCAATCTCTAATCAGTTTAGCTCGCACGCTTTTTTGCGCCTAGGCGGATCATTTGAAAGAAGACGAAATGCTAGCACTCAGCGGCGACTGCCAAATATCAACCAGATGTTAATCTTTGGGCCGAGCGGGATAGCCCAGTTGTTTGTCGACCAGGTTTTCCAGCGGGTCCCCGGCCAGAAATCTTCGCAGGTTGTCGCAGGCAAAATCGGTCGTGTCGTCGACGCGCCGAGCGGATTGCGCACCAACGTGAGGTGTGATCAAGACGTTTTCCAGGTCCCAGAGAGGGCTATCGGTCGGTAACGGCTCGATTTCTGTTACGTCGATACCGGCGGCGTGCAAGTGCTTTGACTGTAAGGCTTCAATGAGATCCTGTTCAACGACCACGGGACCGCGGGCCACGTTAATCAGGACGCTGCCAGGCCTCATTTTTTGCAAGGCGTGGCGGTCAATCAGGCCCTCGGTTTCAGGCGTTAGTGGTACGCAGAGTATCAACACATCAACCTGGGATAGCAGCTCATCGAGTTGATCTGGCGGCCACAATTGATCAACGCAGGCTGGGCAATCCCAGGGGAAAACATCGGTGGCCAGGATCCGGGTCTGAAAGACTGAGAGCACTTCTGCAATTCGGCGGCCATTGCCCCCCATGCCGACGATACCAATCGTTGCATTGCGCAGGTCTCGTGTGGGGCGGCGAATGAACTCTTTTTGCTGTTGAGAACGGAAGAAAGTGGGCAATCCACGATAGATGCCGGCCAACAGGGCAATGGTTTGTTCAGCTACCTGGTGGGCAAACAGTCCCGAAGCGCTGGTCACCTGTATGGAGGACTCGACGACGGCGGGAACCAGGCAATGGTCGAGGCCAGCTGCCGAGGATTGAATCCATTGCAAGCGGCCAGCGGCGACCACCTCGTCCCAGGGTACCGGTACCTTGGCATGACCGATAAAAATATCTGCGGTTGGCAATTCTTCGGCGATCTGCTGCTGGCTCGCATCGACGATTTCCAACTGGGGTGAAACGTCGGCCAGTTGCTGGCAATGGTGGGCTTCCACCGGATAGCAGAGGACAGTTCGTAGGGTCATGGTAGAGCGATTTGAGCAGAGGGTTACAAGATCATCCTGCCAAAATGCATATCTTTGGCCAATTAGCCGCCTTGGTAGCCCGAATCGTACCAAGCAGAGGCCTTTGTGGGTAGCGTACCTTGGTTGTCTCGGGGCTGCGCGTTGCCAGCCTGGAGGGCGTCGATGGTCTCGGATAAGACGCGGTTGGCGAGCGGTCACAGATCGTTCATAATGGAAGCCTGCCGGGGAACCTGGAATTTCGTGGTTCCCCGTGAAACAGCTAAATCATGAAGGGGGCATTCCACTGACTGCAGCCAAGACTCGCCAACTCGGAACTCTTGCGATCGTTGCCCTGGTGGCGCTGCGGATCGGTACCGGCTGGCATTTTTTCAGCGAAGGGGCGGCCAAGCTCGAGACGGGAGATTTTTCTTCCGAGGGGTTCTTGTCGACTTCGCGCGGTCCGCTGGCAGGTTTCTTTAAGGGTCTGGTCTGGGATGAAGACGGAGCTATTCGCTTGGGCTATAACCAGGCGAAGAAAACAGTAAGTGAGAAACCAACCGCGGAGCGCTGGAATGACTACCGGGCCCGTGCTGTCAAACGCTATAAGCTAACCAAAGCACGACAGCAGGCTGCCGAGCGGGCTATGAAGCGGCGGGTTGGCCAGTTGAAGTGGTACTTGAATACCAATAACGAGGACATTATCCGATATTTTCGCCAACTAGAACGCTGGCGGACTCAGCAACGGGATTCTTCGCGGCGGGATGTCAGTACGCTCAGAGGGCAGTCCGAGTCCTTGGCGCGGGAAATCGTCAGCAGTCGCCGCGGCTGGTTGGCAACCGTCGAGAAGTTGGAAGCGGATTATCAGTCTGATCTGGTAAAACTTGCTACTCCTCCCCCCCCAGAATTCGGGCCAAACACGACCGTGGCGGCGAAGCCGTTGAAAATGAAACACCCGGGGCGACGTTTTTACGACTCAAGATCAGTCGATCGCATTTTGCCATACTTCGACATCCTGGTCGGCGTTTGCCTGGTGGTCGGACTGTTCACTTCGACGGCGGCCATTGCCGGTGCCTGTTTCTTGCTGTCAGTCGTGTTGACTCAATTCCCTGGAGCAGTGGGAGCTGCCCCGGTTTATTATCAGGCTGTTGAGGCCTTGGGACTCTGCTTATTGGCCGCTTTGCGGGCGGGCCAATACGCAGGCTTGGACTTTTTTACTTACTGTTTATGGCGATCGCCGCTGGGTACTCAAGTCAGCATGAATCTGACCCAATTTTTGCAGCGAGCGAAACGTCCCAAACAGGGAGAGGCGAAATGAATCTCACCCCAGAAGAAAAAGAAATCGGTCGAGAAAATTACTACGAGGTTATCGGCGTATCTCGACGGGACTTCATGAAACGCGTAGTGGCCGCCGGTGCTGTTTCCGGTGGTGGCCTGGGCGCCATGTATTTCAACTACGGTAAAGTGGCAGACCCGGTACGTGTGGGAATTATTGGCACGGGAGATGAAGGAAATGTGCTGATCGGTGCTCTCAATCCCGAATATGTGCAAGTGGTTGCGATTGCCGATATCCGTCCCTATAACGTACACCGCGCTTTTCACGGAGACTGGGCCAGCGAGGCAGCCATTGCCGTGCGGCCGGGCTTGCTCTCGAAGTATGGCTGGCAGAGCCGACAGGAAGCGGAAAAGCACGTGAAGGTCTACACGGATGACTACCACAAGCTGCTTCAAAACGATGACGTGGAAGCGGTCATTATTGCCCTCCCCTTGCACCTGCACGCCCGCGTGGCGGTGGAAGCGATGATGGCCGGAAAACACGTCCTGACCGAAAAGCTGATGGCCCATAATGTTGCCCAGTGCAAGGTGATGGGTCGCGTGGCCAAGGAACAGGGATTGCACCTGGCGACTGGACATCAACGACACTACAGCATCCTCTATGACAATGCCGTTAACCTGATCGATTGGGGTGTGCTGGGAGAGATTCACCACATTCGAGCACAGTGGCATCGGGGTAATCTGCCGGGGCGAGACAGCTGGCAACAACCACTGCCCGGTGGTGAAATACCGCGTGGCGGAGCGGATAAGGATCGCATTAATAAGATCGCCGACACCATCCGTTCCCTCACAGGGCGGGTCAAGAACGAGAAAGATCCGGACAAGCTGTTTCTCTATGAGAAACGACTGGCGCAGTGGAAAGCCTGGGATTCCGATCAAAAAATACAAGCCCAGAATCATGGCTATCGTGAGTTCGACCTGGGAGATGGCTATCTGCGATCTGCTCTGGAAGAGCTTTGCCGATGGCGGTTGTGGGAACGAACCGGCGGTGGCCTGATGGCCGAATTAGGAAGTCATCAGCTGGACGCCGCCAGTATTTTTATTAGTGCCCTTAGGCGGGACAAGAAGAAAGCACATCCCCTGACCGTGCACGCTGTGGGTGGCCGGCATGTCTTTCCCTTTGACCGGGAGGCGGAAGATCATGTCTATTGTGCCTTTGAATTTCCCGGGCCTGGCTATGATCCCAAATTCGATGTTGGTTATCGGGACGTCGTCAATCAAATCCCCGACGGCAAAGGTGTTCCCAATCATGACAAAGATCCCAACAAGAAGATCGTGGTCACCTATTCCTCCATCATGGGCAATGGCTTCGGAGGATATGGCGAAGTGGTGATGGGGACCAAGGGAACACTGATCCTGGAACGTGAAAAAGAAGTCATGTTGTATGGCGGATCGAGCACGACGACGAAAGTTGGCGTTAAGAACGACGCCGGCGGTCCCACGCTTGATACCCAGGCCAGTGGTGACGCAGGGCCTGTCGCCAAGGCAGCTGAGTCGACCGGGCCGGTCAGTCGTGGCTATGCGGAAGAGATTGAGCATTGGGCCTATTGCGTCCGGGAGAATCCTGAGAACAAGCTGTCAGAAGCACAGGTGGTGCCAAAATGCAAGCCGGAAGTCGCCCTCGGTGACGCCGTGATTGCCCTGACATCAAATGTTGCCATCAGGAACGCGAACAAGGGCCAAGGCGGTTTTCTCAAGTTCGAGGATTCCTGGTATGACATCGATTCCGACGAAACTCCTGATGGCAGTGATACCAAGGCCGAACGGACTGCTTTGACCAAGCCGGCCTAAGAATGAACGGCAACCAAGAACTCTTTTTTAACGAGGAGATGTGAGCCATGGAAAAATGGCCAATTGGTGTGTTTACCAGTGTTGATGCGGGACTGGGTGTCAAGTTGGAAGTGGCCCAGGAACTGGGAGTGCCGACAATCCAGTTGCATGCCCCGGAAGAATCGACGCGAACGCCCGAGAATGCCGCTGCATTCTTGCAGCGATTAGAGTCGATGGGGATCCAGCTGACCGCCGTTTTTGGTGGTTTCGAGGGAGAAAGCTACGCGGACATCCCAACCGTTGCTCAAACCGTGGGCCTGGTCCCAGCGGAGACAAGGGCAGCTCGTACCCAGGAAATGAAAGAGATTGCCGATTTCGCTCACCTGCTGCAGTGTTCGGTCGTTGCCTTGCACCTGGGCTTCATCCCGCACGATTCGTCAGATCCCCTCTATGGTGAGGTTACAGACGTGATGCGAGAGGTTTGCGATCATGCTCAAGGCAATGGTCAGAATGTCCACCTGGAGACGGGACAGGAGAGTGCTGACGGTTTGTTGCAGTTTATTGCAGACGTTGAGCGAGATAACCTGTTCGTGAATTTCGATCCGGCCAACATGATTCTCTACGGAACGGGCGAACCGATTGAAGCACTCAAGAAGGTGGGCGCTTTTGTTCGCAGTGTGCACTGCAAGGATGGTACCTGGGCAGATAATCCCGGGCAGGAGTGGGGAGCGGAAGTTCCTCTAGGAGACGGGGACGTGGGTATGGAAACCTATTTGCGCACGCTTGATGACTTGGGGTACACCGGGCCACTGACGATCGAACGTGAAATTGCCCAGGAACCTGAGCGTCAAAAGGAAGAGATTGGTGCTGCTGTCAGATTGCTGACCGAGTTGAAAGAAAAAATCGGATGAACCAGCAAGGTTCAAGCCCCGATGCCGACTTTACCGTCAGAC
>Ga0310342_100001912_pt1 | contig 13272 bp, 15 predicted proteins | sample S15DNA20500_MG_FD_206155 | JGI IMG/M metagenome (GOLD analysis project Ga0310342, IMG submission 206155) | Marine microbial communities from station ALOHA, North Pacific Subtropical Gyre - S1503-DNA-20-500_MG | ecosystem: Environmental > Aquatic > Marine > Oceanic | place: Pacific Ocean: North... | reverse complement strand
TTGTTAAAGATAGATTTACTCAATCGAAATGGAAAGCAGCAGAGTTTGATCTAACATATACCATGAGGTCGGTTGGTGAGTATATGAGAGAACAAAAAGAAAGAAAGGAACTTTTACTTTTTAATTATGACAAAATTGAATGCTAAAGAAAGAAGACAGGATAGATTAAGGCAGTGGTTAAATTCTGTTACCTTTACAAAGCAGAATTTAATTGAAGAAGAAGGAATGGAGATAAGAACTTATGTTCCTTATTTAATGAATAGAATTCTGTCAGGTCATCTTGATTGCATAATGTATGTCAATGAACTGAATAAATACTCTTTCCTTGATAAAGATATGCAATATAGTTTTTATCTAAATACACTTAGGAAAAAGAAGAGATTTTCTCCCTGGCTCCGTAAGGATAAAGTCACGGACCTCGAAATCATCAAACAATACTATGGTTATAGTAACGAAAAAGCATCAATTGCTTTGAAAATATTAACCCCTGAACAACTTAGTTACATTAAACAACGACTTGAAACTGGAGGAATGAAATGACTACTTCTACGCAGGAGCCAGAAGTTAAATGGTCGCAAGATCAAATGGTAGAGGTAACCTTAAATGAACCTGATGATTTTTTAAAAGTCCGTGAGACTTTAACAAGAATTGGTGTAGCATCAAGAAAGGAAAAGAAACTTTATCAATCATGCCATATCTTGCATAAGCAAGGTAGGTATTATATTGTTCATTTTAAGGAACTGTTTGCTCTTGATGGCAAACATGCTAATCTTACTTCTAATGATGTTCAACGTCGGAATCGTATTTCTCGCCTTCTTGCTGATTGGGGTCTTATAGCAATAGTAAAATCAGAATCTGTTTCTGATATTGCTCCTCTCAATCAAATCAAAGTTCTTTCTTATAAAGACAAGGGAGATTGGATTTTGGAACAGAAGTATAACATTGGGAAGAAGGGGAAAACACCAGAGGAATGACGGTTAACACTATATTATTAATACTTTTGGTGATCGTTAACTATACAAATTTTTATCTTACTCATATGCATGGTAGGAAACCGAAGCGATTAAGACGGAAATCATCACCACGCTTTTTAAGTGATCGTGTATAATTAGTAGTGTCGCCGTAAGGGACACACACTAAACACTCGCTTAATAAGGAGCTACTATCATGGGAACATTAGCAAGGTATCATGCTGAAAATCTTCCAGCTTTACTGGATAAGATTAGTAAGAATAGTATTGGAATGGACGATTATTTAAATCGTTTCTGGGATCTTGAAACTTCTTCCAACTATCCCCCTTATAATATTGTTCAAGTAAATAATGTCGAATCGAGATTGGAGATCGCCCTTGCGGGGTTCTCGAAAGATGACGTATCAGTCTATACGGAGTTTGGAAAACTATATGTGGAAGGCAAAAAAGAAGAATCGAAAGATATGGGAGAATATGTCCATAAAGGACTTGCCCAACGGAATTTCACTAGGGTCTGGACACTCTCAGATGATACCGAAATACGAAATGTCGGATTCAATGACGGACTACTGGTTGTAGAACTAGGTAAAATAGTTCCTGAACATCATGCTCGTAAGGAGTATCTCTAAATAGAGATGAGTTCGAGATGGATAGGAGGGGTTGACACCCTCCTTTTTTTATGCAATAATATATTTGTTGGTTCGACGGGACTGACACGGGAGTGACTGAATAAACTTGCTGGCATAAGGCTAGTTAAGGTGATGAGACACAGGTGGTGCTGCTGGCAGGAATGTCAGAATCGACCTACCAGTCGGGTCTCAGATAGTAAGGTAAAAATCTACTCAATGTAGCAATGCCCCTTACTTGTTGGTAAACATGAATCCAACCTCCCACCCTACTATTAATCAAAGCAAGATGACAGTTAAGTTATTACTACTCAAATCCGGAGAAGATGTCATTGCTGATATAAGTGAAATGACATCTGGTACAGAAGGCGATATAGATAGACCAAAAAGAGTTGTGGGATATTTTTTAAAGAAACCTTGTATTGTGAGGATGAAAAATCCCGATGGTATAGTAGAGGATAAAGGACCTCAGAAAGCAGGATTAGAAGTTACTCTTTTTCCATGGATGCCTCTGGCAAAAGATGAGACTATACCAATGACTGCCGATTGGTTAATTACATTGGTAGAACCCATAGATAAACTAAAGAACATGTATTTGGAGGATGTATTAAACTATGGCCGACAAGATAATAAAAGTACTAGCACTGACAAATCATCAGTATCTAATAGCGGAGATTGAAGAAGTAGGTTCTGCTGATATTGGAGAACCTGATTGTAAACTTATCAACCCATTTGTTATTAATACTGAATCAGGTCAGACAGTTTTGGAGCCCTTTTTAACAAGTGTCACAAGGGATACTACATTTATGATGGGATCTGATAAAATAATTACATTGGCAGAACCATCTCCCACTATCCTTGAAAAGTACTTAGATCTTTTAGAATGAAATTCTACACCAATGTTCAACTAATCGGAAACCAGTTTTTGGTTCGTGGAGTTGAAAATGGTAGAAGGTATGAACATCGTGATGAGTTCTTTCCGACTCTATTTGTTAAATCTAAAAAGAATATAAAGACTAAATATAAAACGTTGAGTGGAGAAAGCGTTGAAGCAATTAATCCAGGATCGGTACGAGATTGTCGTGACTTCTATAAGAAGTATGAGGATATTGAGGGATTTGAGATTTATGGGAATGACAGGTATATTTACCAATATATTTCAGAGAAATACCCAGAGGATGAAATCAAGTTTGACATATCTAAAATTAAGCTTGTTACTTTGGATATTGAAACTACGTCTGAGCAAGGTTTCCCTGATGTGGAGTCGTGCGTCGAAGAGATTCTGGCAATCACAATACAAGATTACACAACTAAGCAGATCGTTACTTGGGGAAGTAAACCCTTTAAGAATGATCGGAAGGATGTAACGTATTATCATTGCCCTACGGAGTACGAACTACTTACCTCATTCATAAACTATTGGATGCAGGATGTTCCTGATGTGATTACTGGATGGAACATACAATTATTCGACATACCTTATATTTGTAGGAGACTCGATAGAGTTCTTGGTGAGAAGTTGATGAAGAGATTTTCACCTTGGGGTCTTGTAAGTGAAGGTGAAGTTCATATTATGGGTAGAACTCATATCACATATGATGTGGGGGGTGTGACTCAACTAGATTATCTAGATCTCTATAAGAAGTTTACTTATAAGGCACAAGAGTCTTATAGATTGGATTATATTGCAAAGGTTGAGTTAGGTCAGCAGAAGTTAGACCACTCTGAGTTTGAAACCTTTAAGGATTTCTACACACAAGGGTGGCAGAAATTTATTGAGTATAATATAATTGACGTTGAACTTGTGGACCGTTTGGAAAGCAAGATGAAGTTGATTGAACTTGCTCTCACTATGGCATATGAAGCCAAGGTGAATTATAGTGATGTGTTCTATCAGGTGCGGATGTGGGACACCATAATTTATAACTATTTGAAAAAGAGGAACATAGTTATTCCTCCCAAGAATAGATCTCAAAAGAATGAAAAGTATGCGGGGGCGTATGTCAAGGAACCGAAACCAGGAAAGTATGATTGGGTTGTTAGTTTTGACCTCAACAGCTTGTATCCTCATCTTATTATGCAATATAACATTTCCCCAGAGACCCTCAGGGAGATTAGACATCCCAGTTCGAGCGTTGAGAGGATCCTAAACGAAGAGATAACAGATTTCAATCCAGAGTATGCTACATGTGCAAATGGAGCCCAGTATAGAAAGGATGTGCGTGGATTTCTGCCAGAGTTGATGGATAAGATGTATGGTGATAGAGTGGTGTTTAAGAAGAAGATGCTTCAAGCAAAACAAGAGTATGAAAACAATCCATCCAACGCACTTACGAAAGAGATTGCTAGGTGTAACAATATCCAGATGGCAAAGAAGATTGCCCTTAATAGTGCTTATGGTGCTATCGGCAATCAGTACTTTCGGTATTACAAACTTGCTAATGCAGAAGCCATTACTTTGTCTGGCCAAGTATCCATACGTTGGATAGAAAACAAGATGAATCAAAAGGTCAATAAGATCTTAAAAACTGAGGATGTTGATTATGTTATTGCTTCTGATACCGATTCCATTTATCTTAATCTCGGTCCTTTGGTCGAGACTGTATACAAGGGAAGAGAGAAAACTAATGAGGGCGTTGTGTCGTTCCTTAACAAGGTCTGTGAAATGGAATTTGAGCCTTTTATTGAAAGTTCTTATGAAGAATTGGCATCCTATGTAAGTGCCTATGATCAAAAGATGCAGATGAAGCGAGAGAATATCGCAGAACGGGGCATCTGGACTGCCAAGAAGAGATATATCCTTAATGTATGGGATAGCGAGGGTGTTCGATATGAAGAACCTAAGTTAAAGATGATGGGTATTGAGGCAGTTAAATCCTCCACACCAGCACCTTGTAGAGATATGATTAAGAATGCTCTTAAAATTATGATGAATGGAACCGAGGAAGAAGTAATTGACTTTATTGACAAGTCAAGAAAGGAATTTAAGACCCTTCCTCCAGAAGAAATATCTTTTCCAAGATCTGCAACTAATGTAGAAAAGTATAAAGCATCCTCTACAATATATGCAAAAGGAACTCCTATACATATACGGGGTGCATTGTTATACAATCATTATGTTAAGAAGCATAAGTTGGATAATAAGTACTCTCTGATCCAGAATGGTGAAAAGATTAAATTTTGCTACCTGAAAAAACCTAATATTATTCATGAGAATATTATTTCGTTTATTCAGGATTTTCCTAGTGAGATTGGTCTTGACAAGTATGTCGATTATGATTTACAATTTGACAAAGCCTTCTTGGAACCACTCAAAATCATTCTTGATGCTATTGGGTGGAATGTTGAAAAAACTGTAAACTTAGAACTCTTTTTTTCCTGAAATGGATTTACCAATCGACGATAAAGAACTTGCCACTATTATAAGTGCATTGCATTTGGGTGGTGATACTGCGTTGTTTCAAAAACTTAAGTTGATTAAAGAAACAAGAGATGCAAATCCAGGTGGTCCTTATAAACAGATTTTACGTGAAACACATGGGATGGTGATTTAATGATTTTTGATAAAGTGAGTCTTGTTACTGGTGGATTTGATCCTATTCACAGTGGACATATATCATATTTTAAAAGAGCAAAGGATCTCTCAAACTATCTTGTAGTTGGATTGAATGGAGATCCTTGGTTGAAGCGTAAGAAAGGACAGTACTTTCAATGTTTTACCGAAAGAGCAGATATTGTTCGTCATCTAAGTATGGTTGACGCTGTTATATCATGGGATGATTCCGATGAGTCGGCTTGTGGTGCTATTGCTAAATGTTTAGAAATTTCGGATAAGGTTATTTTTTGTAATGGTGGTGATAGAATTAAAACTAATACTCCTGAAATTAAAGGGTTTGGTGATGATCCAAGAGTAGAATTCAAATTTGGTATTGGTGGGGAAAATAAAATGAATAGTAGCTCATGGATTCTTCATGACTACTTTGAACGTCAACGTAAATTACTAGGAATTTGACCAACTATAAGTGGCCAACTATATTATTCATGTTGGTAATACATATACTCGCAGGAGTTGCACTTCTCCCTCAGTTTTGGAGTTGGGGAGCAGTAGCAACTCTTTTTATTCTGTATTGGGTTACAGCATGTCTTGGGGTAACCCTAGGATATCATAGACTTCTATCTCATAAATCATTTAAAGTTCCTCAATGGTTAGCAAGATTCTTTGCTACATGCGGAGCACTAAGTGCTGAGTATGGTCCTATTACTTGGTCAGGAATACATCGTCAACATCATAAGTATTCGGATACAGATCCCGATCCACATGATATGAATAAAGGATTCTGGTGGAGTCATATAGGATGGATGTTTGTTGATGTTCCGGCTGAGAATAATGTTCGTAAATATACCGCAGATCTTAGAACTGATTCTTATTTTAGATGGTTAGATAAATGGTTCTTATTGTTACAAGTTCCCTTAGGTCTTACTCTTTATCTTATAGGTGGATGGTCTTTGGTGTTATGGGGTATACCGCTTAGGTTAGCTGTTGTGTATCATGTAACATGGTTAGTTAATTCTGCAACACATACTTGGGGGGAAAGACCGTATGATACAGAAGATAACTCACGAAATAATAAGTGGGTAGCAGCATTAACTTTTGGTGAGGGTTGGCATAACAATCACCATGCATATCCAAGTTCTGCTAAACAAGGTTTGCAACGTGGACAGATTGACTTAACATGGTATCATATAGTATTATTAAAGAGATTAAGATTGGCAACTAACGTTAGAATATTTTAGTAATGGATTTTTTAAAAGACATAGTAAAAGAGATTGGCGATGACTTCACCCAACTCGCAGCAGACATCGACGGAACAGAACAATACATCGACACCGGTTCGTACATCTTTAATGGACTTGTTAGCGGTTCCATTTTTGGCGGTGTTTCTTCTAATAAGATTACTGCCATCGCTGGTGAGTCTAGTACTGGTAAAACTTTCTTCTCCCTCGCAGTTGTCAAGAACTTTTTGGATTCTAATCCTGATGGTTACTGTTTGTATTTCGATACTGAGGCTGCTGTTAATAAACCATTATTAGAATCTCGTGGAATTGATTTAGATAGACTGGTTGTAGTGAATGTTGTAACCATTGAGGAATTCCGTACCAAGGCTTTAAAAGCAGTAGATAAATATCTCCAAATGCCCATTGATGAACGCAAACCCTGTATGTTTGTGTTAGACTCTTTGGGAATGCTTTCCACCGAGAAAGAAATTAGAGACGCACTTGATGATAAGCAAGTTCGTGATATGACTAAATCTCAACTGGTGAAAGGTGCATTTAGAATGTTAACTCTCAAACTCGGCCAAGCGAATGTCCCACTTATTGTCACGAACCATACGTATGATGTCATCGGAGCTTATGTACCAACAAAAGAAATGGGGGGAGGTTCTGGACTCAAGTACGCAGCGAGTACAATCATTTATCTCGGAAAGAAAAAGGAGAAGGATGGAAAAGAAGTCATCGGAAACATTATCAAAGCTAAGACAGCAAAGTCGCGTTTAAGTAAAGAAAATAAACAAGTAGAGATACGTCTTTATTATGATGAACGTGGTCTTGATAAGTATTATGGTCTTCTAGAATTAGGAGAGATAGGAGGATTGTGGAAGAATGTTGCTGGTAGATATGAGATGAATGGTAAGAAAATATATGCTAAACAAATACTTGCTAATCCAGAAGAATACTTTACACCTGAAGTAATGCAAGCTCTTGATGAGATCGCCCACCAAGAGTTTAGTTATGGATAAGGTTGAGTTTCTAATTCTTAGAAACCTTTTATATAATGAAGAGTATGTCCGTAAAGTACTTCCTTTTATAAAGGCAGATTATTTTGAGGATTATAATCAAAAGGTTGTCTTTGAAGAGATATCAAAGTTTGTGGGTGAATATAATCAACCCGCAACTAAGGAAGTATTATGCATTGAGACAGAAAAACGTCAAGATATTAATGATAGTTCCTTTCAGGAGATAACTAAACTGATTAGTTATTTGGAAGATGAACCTTCTGAATTTAATTGGTTAGTTAATACTACTGAGAAATGGTGTCGAGATCGTGCTATCTATCTCGCATTGATGGAATCCATTCAGCTTGCTGATGGAAAGGATGAGGAAAAAGATAGAGATGCTATTCCTACGATATTATCCGATGCTCTTTCAGTTTCTTTTGATACGCATATAGGACACGACTACTTACAAGATTATGAGGAAAGGTATGAATCGTACCACAGGAAGGAAGACAAGATTGAATTTGATCTTGAATACTTCAACAAAATTACGAAAGGTGGTCTACCGAATAAGACTCTCAACATTGCTCTTGCTGGCACAGGGGTTGGAAAGTCTTTATTCATGTGCCATGTGGCAAGCGCAGCTTTGCTCCAGGGAAAGAACGTCTTATACATCACTCTCGAAATGGCAGAGGAAAAGATTGCGGAGAGGATCGATGCTAATTTACTTAATGTTCCAATACAAGATATAACAGATCTTCCTAAGGTCATGTATACGGGTAAGGTAACTGATCTTGCCAAGAAGACCCAAGGAACTCTTATAATTAAAGAATACCCTACTGCATCCGCACACAGTGGGCATTTTAAAGCATTACTTCAGGAACTTGCCTTGAAAAAGTCATTCAAACCTGATATAATATTCGTAGACTACTTAAACATTTGTGCCTCATCTAGATACCGTGGAAACTCAACAGTCAACTCCTATTCTTACATTAAAGCAATTGCAGAAGAACTTCGTGGATTGGCAGTCGAAGCCAATCTTCCAATCGTCTCTGCCACTCAAACTACTAGGAGTGGTTATGGTAGTAGCGATGTTGAACTTACTGACACCAGTGAATCTTTTGGACTCCCTGCTACTGCTGATCTTATGTTCGCCCTTATTTCTACGGATGAATTGGAACCACTCGGACAAATCGTAGTTAAACAGTTAAAAAATAGGTATAATGATCCTACAATTAATAAAAGATTTATTGTAGGAATTGATCGTGCTAAGATGAGACTCTATGATTGTGAGCAAAGTGCTCAGGAAGATATTGTTGACAGTGGACAAGAAGAAGAGTATACTCATAAACAAGAACCAAAGAAATCTTTTAGTGATTTTAAATTCTAATCATGCCTAAAGAAAAAGTATATGTTCCTGTATTGGAACCAAAATCAACTTCCTATGTGGAGTACACTGAACTTGGGAGAACTGTAACTCCTTGTCCAGTATTTAAAAAAGATACTATTCGTGTTAGATTGTTACAAAGATGTTTGGGTAATCCAACAGAGACCTTTGATACAGAAAAGCATTGGGAGTATGATGTCCCATGGCCTGTTGAAGAAGTTAAGGTTGAAGAAGTAGTTGTAGAGAAGCAACCAGTAAAGAAAAATTTATTACAGAAGATCGCCAATGTCTAATAATATTGACTTTGAAAAGTATCTTGATTTTGTGGAGGGAGTTACCAGTGATCCTAGTAAGGATTTTGCCATGCTTCTTAAAAGGATCACGGAACTCGAAGTAGAAGATGATTGTGATATCTCTCATCTTCTTACTGCTGCTCTTGGATTAACTGCTGAGGCAGGTGAATTTACAGAAGTGGTGAAGAAAATTATTCTTCAAGGTAAACCTTATAATGAAGATAATGTCTTTCATATGAAGAGAGAACTGGGAGATATTTGTTGGTATATAGCTCAGGCATGTATGGCACTTGATACCACCTTTGATGAAATTGTGGAGATGAATGTAGATAAACTTAAATCACGTTATCCTGGTGGTGAGTTTGATGTTCATAAGTCAGAAAATAGAAAGGATGGCGATGTATGAGTTGGGAAGATCCACTAGATTTTAAAAAGGAGGGAATTGTTTTAGATTACAAAACTGCTGGTGTTGATATAGATGCTGGCAATAAGTTTGTAGAAGATCTTAAAAATAAAGTTCCTGCTCTTGGTGGATTTGGAGGAATGATAAAGGTTCCCGTAGGATACGAGGAACCTATTTTAGTATCTGGTGCTGATGGTGTCGGGACTAAACTCAACATATGTACCATTGCAAATGACTATACAACCATAGGACAAGACTTAGTTGCTATGTGTGTCAATGATGTGATTACATGTGGTGCTAACCCATTATATTTTTTAGATTACGTTTCCACTCAGAGGTTGGATGGTAATGTAGCAGATATTATGGTGGGTATTTTGAAAGGATGTGAGATAGCAGGTATGGATCTCTTAGGTGGAGAGACTGCTGAACATCCAAGACAACTTCATTATGATATGGCAGGGTTCTGTACTGGTATAGTAGATAAGAAGGATATTATAGATGGTAAGAGTATCAAACCAAGTGATAGAATTATTGGATTAGCAAGTAGTGGACTTCATAGTAATGGATATAGTCTTGTTAATTATCTGTTGACTAGACATCAGATATTTTATGCGGATCATCCTGAACTACTTACTCCTACTACAATCTATGCACCTGTGGTTAAAAGAGTGTTAGATGAGGGAGATTGGGTTTATGGAATGGCACATATCACAGGTGGTGGTATTCCAGAGAACTTACCACGATGTTTACCTAAAGGATTAAAAGCACATGTTGATTGGAATTCTTGGACAGTACCAGAAATATTTAAACAAATTCAACTCAAAGGTAATGTTGATGAGTTAGAAATGAGAAGGGTATTTAATCTTGGTATTGGATACTGTATGGTAGTTCCTGCTAATCGTTTAGAACTTACTATGGATATCATTAGAGATGAAGATATACAATGTTGGGAGATTGGAGAGGTCTACGAGACTAAATAAAAGAAAAGTGTTTTGAGAAATGGATTCCAAAAATTTTACTGGATTAGAAGACTCATATAAGCTAATCTATTCTGAGTCTAAAAAAGACGAGTCTCCTGAGAAGGAAGAAGAGGATCGTAAAAAAGACGATGATCTTTTTGGATCTCCTAATAAAAATGGTAATGGAAAGAATGGTAATGGAAAGAATGGAGATGATGATAAGAATGGAAAGAACGGTAAGAAGAAAGCAAAGAGATGGTGGGATGACGATGGTGATGGAAAAGGATATGAGAAAGGTGAAGTAAAAGAAGCAGTCTATGGTGGTGCTCCTAAGAAAGATAATCGTATGGTTGTAACTGCTGCTGATAAAAAGGCAAATACTCCGGCATATAAAAACTATAAGGCAGGTCATACAGGATACAAGGCTGCTGACCATTTAAAAGAAATGGAATTGCTTGAGAAGCAAAAAGATACTCCTTTACAAGTAGCAGCAGTTATCGATAAGGATAGAGCAAAGAAAGCTACTGATGATGCCACTTATGACAGGTTGCATGGGAAGAATAAAAAGGCAGATGAGGATGAGAGATATTCCAAGTGGGAACGTTATAAGATGAAGCGTGATGCTCAGAGAGCAGGTCATCCTTGGGAACATGCTAAGGGATCTACCACTGAGAAGGAAGGTAAGAAGAGTGAAAAGGCAAAGAGGGTTTATGATCCTGAGCATAACAAAGAAGAAACACTTTGGGATGTAATTGCAGATGCACTAACTGAACTTCATGAGGTTGGTGGAGTACAATTTAAGGTTGTTCCTCTCAATGAGAAAGAGGAGAAGGATTGGATTCAAGGTGCAGTAAAGCGTCCTGGTGCATTCACTAAGAAAGCAAAAGCAGCAGGTATGAGTGTTCAGCAGTTTGCCAAGCATGTAGATGCTAACAAAGATAAGTACAGTACTCGTACAGAACGACAAGCCAACCTTGCTCAGACATTTGCATCAATGAAGAAAGAAGGTGCTGATATTCAGGCACTAGCTAATTTCTTTATTAATGAAGGTGCCGATGAAGAAGCAGTAAATCATGTTCTTGCTAATTGGGTAGTAACCAAAGAAGATTATTGGATGGAATTTGAGGAAGGCTACCAACGCAATCCTGAGAAAGGTGAAAAGGAAGATAGAAAGTATGAAAAAGTGAGAGGAGAAAGAACTCCTATGCCACCAAGAGGTAATAAGCGTAGAGAAGAATTTGAAAGATGGTATGCTGCTAACGTGAGATAAATATCACGTAGTATGCTATAATATGGAGAGTGATTTATGTTACATATGAGAGAACAATTAATTGCAGCTGTTAAAGCTCATGCACAAGGTGAAATTGCAAAGCACCGAGCAAACGTTAATGTTTACTTAGAACATCCTGCTGGTATTGGAGAGCATTCAGATATTACGGAAGCAATCCAAGTAGAGTTGGATAAAATTGCTCGTTACCATGACCAAGTTGAAGTTATAGATCAATACTTCAAGAGTTAGAAGATGGGTTATAGTCCTACTGGTGGAGCTCTTACTAATCACCAAGAGTCTTTACAGTGTTTAGCTTGTGCTGCTAGGATGGAACTTGGTGAGCTGGATTATAATACTCTAATTACCTTAATGAAACAGGATAATAATGATCGAGGTCCAGAAGCAACTACAATTTGGGGTAATGTTGGTATTGATGACACTACAAAGAAGGGTTTATCTTCATGGGCCACAGATCCTGGAAATAAAAAATTATTAGATACTTGGATTAATTCTTCTGTATATGTTGCCGATTCTTTAGCTGGCGATAAACATTTTAAGAGTGGTGAGTATGTATTTTATCGTCAAGATCAATTTCCTACTCCTGGCGCTAGTTTTAAACAAGTTTTTAATGGATTGATAAGTGATATAAAGTACGATTTGAAAACTAATCCTCAATTTGCTAAATCTTATGCGGGAAGGATTTATGGTAATATAACAATAAAAGATGATAAATGGAATCCTGCTGATTTTATTGCGATAAAAAAAGGTAGTGAGGGGAAATGGAAGAAGTTAGTGACCGAAAGAGGTTTTGATAGTTGGGCTGCTACTCAAGCAAGAGCTTTAAAACAAGATTTAGTTAGTTTTGCACAGACTTTAAAAGGTAAAGATAAAAGTAAAATGCATATTGTGGAGTCTATGCAACAATTGTATTTGTATAATAAGTTAATAGGAGATGCTTTTGAAGATGGTGAGTTTATTCCAATATCTTTAAAACAATCGAAATCTCCAAATCCTGCAGTTCAAGCAGTATTTCATCGAGAACCTAAAGATCTTGACAAATATTTTAGAATGCAAGTAGAAGTTTCTGATGTAAAATATAATCCAAACAATCAGAAAGCTGAGATAGAATTTGATATTACTAATTTAAAAGGTACTGAAGATAGTGCCAATAAATGGAAGTTTGATGTTAGAGGATTTGAAACAACAAGACAACTTGCAGATGTTCAACTGGGATTATTGCAGAGAGGAAGTGGTGCTAAAGATTCTTACCATGGAAAGATTACTTTAAAAGTAATTACCCAACAAATTAAAGGATCAGGAGGATCGGGGGCTATTAGACAAATGCTTGCGGAGAAAAGAAGATTATGGAAAGAGTATTCTCCACCAGGAAAAAGAGCACCTGATAGTGGAATGTTAAAGAAGTGGTTAGTTGGTAATGGTCATGGTTTTATTGATTATAGATTATTTGATGAATTGGCAAAAAGAAATTCTAAGTTTCTTACAGAGGATATCCGCATAGTTGCCATGATGTCTGATTATGCTGCTTATCTTTCTGGTAATAAAACTACAGCAAAAGAGTTTGGAGCGAAA
>Ga0310342_100001911_pt1 | contig 13274 bp, 13 predicted proteins | sample S15DNA20500_MG_FD_206155 | JGI IMG/M metagenome (GOLD analysis project Ga0310342, IMG submission 206155) | Marine microbial communities from station ALOHA, North Pacific Subtropical Gyre - S1503-DNA-20-500_MG | ecosystem: Environmental > Aquatic > Marine > Oceanic | place: Pacific Ocean: North... | reverse complement strand
TGAAATCCGGGGACTCGCCTTAAACCTGCAATTGGAGAAACACAGAATCTAGTTGACTGACAACTGGAAACCTGGTCCGTAACCATCAGTTCGCCCGCACGGTGGAACCCTTAAAGGAGTTTCGGTAGATGACAATAAGCAGCGAAAGCTCATATGACAGGATTAACGACTACGCATCTGTCAAAGTCAGCCTTGCACGACCTCACGACATCCGTAGCTGGTCATTCGGGGAAGTAAAAAAACCCGAGACGATCAATTACCGAACCTACCGTCCAGAAAAAGACGGCCTCTTCTGTGAACGGATTTTTGGTCCTGAAAAAGACTGGGAATGTGGTTGCGGTAAATACCGTGGCATGAAATACAAAGGGATGATCTGCGATCGCTGCGGTGTCAAGGTGACCCACTCGCGAGTACGCCGTAAGCGGATGGGCCATATCGAACTGGCAGCACCAGTCGTGCATATTTGGTTCTTTAAAGCCATGCCCAGCAGGCTCGGAAATCTCTTGAATATGAAAACCACTAGCCTGGAAAAAGTTGTCTACTTCCAGGATTACGTGGTGGTCGACAAAGGAGACACCGATCTCGAACCACAACAACTGTTGACAGAAGAAGAATACCGGGCCGCTCGCGAACAGTGGGGCGCCGGCAGCTTTGAAGTCGGCATGGGAGCCGATGCCATTCGAAAACTGCTCTTGGGCCTCGACCTGGTCCAGCTTTCCCAGAAATTACGCATCGACCTGGAAGAAACCGGCTCCAAGCAAAAAAGAAAAGACTACACCAATCGGCTTAAGATCGTGGAAGCCATCCGAGACAGTGACAACAAGCCCGAGTGGATGGTGCTGGATGTCATCCCCGTGATCCCGCCAGACCTGCGACCCCTGGTGCTGCTCGATTCAGGTAACTTCGCCACCAGTGATCTAAACGATCTCTATCGACGTATTATCAACCGCAACAACCGGTTGCGTAAACTTGTCGACCTCAACGCGCCTGAAGTCATTATCCGTAACGAAAAACGAATGTTGCAGCAGTCGGTCGACGCTCTCTTCGACAATAACCGTTGCAAACGACCTGTGCTGGGTAGCAGCAATCGGCCTCTCAAGTCACTGACCGACATGATCAAGGGGAAACAAGGACGCTTCCGGGAAAATCTGCTCGGGAAACGAGTCGACTATTCAGCGCGTAGCGTGATCGTCGTCGGACCCCAACTCAAGTTGCACCAGTGTGGTTTGCCCAAGAAAATCGCCCTCGAATTGTTCCAGCCGTTCATTATTCGCAAATTGAAAGAACTCGGTCACGCCGACACCATCAAGAGCGCTAAAAAGATGCTGGAACGCAAAGATGAAGAAGTTTGGGATATCCTGGAACAGGTTATTCGTAACCATCCTGTCTTGCTCAATCGCGCCCCAACGTTGCACCGCATGGGTATCCAGGCCTTTGAACCCATCCTGGTCGAAGGCAATGCTATCCACCTTCATCCACTCGCCTGCAAGGGATTTAATGCCGATTTCGACGGTGACCAGATGGCTGTCCATTTGCCACTTTCGATCGAAGCACAGGTCGAATCCCATACGCTCATGATGTCCACCAACAACATCTTTGCGCCCTCCAATGGCAAGCCGATCATGAGCCCTTCTCAAGATACCGTCATGGGCTGCTTTTATGTGACCCTTGAATTACCAAATCGAAAAGGCGAAGGCATGATCTTCTCTTCACTCGAAGAAGCAGATCTGGCCCACTCCCAGAACGCCTTGGATATGCACGCCAAAATCAAAGTGCGATTGCCAGAGAATCGTAAAATAAATTCCGAGGATGACCAGGCACACCAGATGGGATCCCTGATTGAAACAACCTACGGTCGTATCATGTTCAACATGATGCTCCCCGAAGGCCTGGATTTCTATAATATTCCTTTGCGCGGCGGGGACCTGGCCAAGGTAATCTCAGATTGCTACCAGATCCTGGGACGCAAAGCCACTATCGAACTGCTCGATGATATGAACCAACTGGGCTTCCGTGAGAGTACCCGTAGCGGCCTCTCCTTTGCGACCGATGATCTTGTCACTCCCGATTCGAAAGCAAAGATCCTCGCCGAAGCGGAAAAGACCGTGATGAAATTTCGCAAGCTTTACGACCGTGGTGTAATCACGGAAATGGAACGCTACAACCAGGTACTGGAAACTTGGACCCATGCTCGTGAACAGATCACCAGCGAGATGATGCAAGCCATGGAACAGGATGATCGTGGCGGACACGGTTACGTCAACCCCGTTTTCCTGATGGCCCACTCCGGTGCCCGTGGTGGTATCGAACAAATCCGCCAGTTGGCCGGCATGCGTGGCCTCATGGCAAAACCAACCGGCGAGATTATTGAAACACCCATTAAGGCCAACTTCCGCGAAGGCCTCTCCGTCCTTGAGTATTTCAGTTCTACCCACGGTGCTCGCAAGGGTCTGGCCGATACCGCATTGAAAACAGCGGATTCCGGTTATCTCACTCGTAAACTAGCCGATGTTGCCCAAAATGTTGTGGTCACCCTGGATGATTGCAAAACTTCCCAGGGGATTACGAAGGGAGTTCAATATCGGGGTGAAAAAGTAGAAGTGCACCTGTCCGACGCCGTCATCGGGCGAGTCAGCCGACAGAATATTGTGAATCCCATCACCGATGACGTGATCGTCAAAGACGGGGATCTGATCACTTCCGATGTCTGTCGCAAAATCGAAGAACTTGGACTGGAACGGATTCAGGTGCGTAGCCCCATGACTTGCGACGCACCCCTGGGTGTTTGTCGACGCTGCTATGGAATGGACATGTCCACTGGAAGCATGGTGGAAGAAGGAATGGCTGTTGGCATTATTGCCGCCCAAAGTATCGGCGAACCCGGAACGCAGCTCACCATGCGAACGTTCCATATCGGTGGAACGGTCAACACCAGTATCGAAGAAAGTGATATCCGGGCACAAAAGAGTGGCCAAGTACGCTTTACACGAATGAGTTTCGTCACCAATGAAGAAGGAAATAACATCGTCCTGACACGTAACGGTGAAATTTGTCTGCTCGACGCGAAAGGACGTGAATTCGAGAAGTACGAAGTCCCGACCGGTGCCGTCTTGCTGGTGGAAGAAGGCCAGGAAGTCAAAGCGAATGCGGTCCTCTGTCAATGGGATCCTCACAGTATTCCCATCCTGGCAGAAGTGACCGGGAACGTCCGGTTCGAAGACGTTGTCGAGGGAGAAACTCTGCGACTGGAAAAAGATCCCGGTGGCCACATACGGCGCTTAATCATGGATCACAAAGGTGATTTGCATCCGCAAATCGTCCTGGAAGACGAAGAGGGTAAACCCAAGGATGTTTACTACCTTCCCGAACGAGCCCATATTGAAGCGGCCGAAGGAACTGTCGTGCAGGCAGGCTCCATCCTTGCCAAGACCCCTCGGGAAGCGTCTGGAGTTACCGATATCACGGGCGGACTTCCGCGAGTTACAGAAATCTTCGAAGCTCGCAAACCAAAAGATCCGTCAGTCATCGCTGAAATCGATGGAACAGTCGAAATCCTTGTCGAAAAGAAACGTGGAAAACGCAGCATCATCGTTCGTAGCGAAAGTGGTATCGAAAAAGAACACCTCGTGCCACACGGAAAACGATTCTTCGTGCACTCTGGCGATATCGTGAAGTCCGGACAGGCGCTGGTCGATGGACCATTGGTTCCACACGACATTCTCCGTGTCTCGGGTGAGGAAGCTGTCCAACAGTATCTGGTACACGAAGTCCAACAAGTGTATCGCAGTCAACGCGTGGAAATTAATGACAAACATATCGAGATCATTATCGCCCGTATGCTCCGCAAAGTCCTTATTGAACTTCCCGGAGATACTAGCCTCTTGCCAGGCATCGTGATGGATCGATTTGAATTCCGAAAGATTAACCAGGACATGGCCGGTTGTGTGCGGGTCTCAGATCCCGGTGACAGCGACTACGAACTTAATGCCATCGTTCCCAAAGAAGCTTTTCAACAGACCAATAGCCAAATTGAAACTCTTGGTGGTAAACCGGCCAAGGGAGGTCGCCCGAAACCGGCAACCGCCAGCACGCAGCTGCTGGGGATCACCAAGGCGTCGGTGCAGAGTTCCAGTTTCATTTCAGCGGCAAGTTTCCAGGAAACCACCAAAGTGCTCACCGAAGCAGCACTGGCCGGTAAGGTCGACTCACTCGTCGGCCTGAAAGAAAACGTGATTCTGGGACACCTGATTCCGGCAGGAACCGGGTTCCGCACTTACCAGGACTCAGAAGTGAAATACCAGCCTGCTGCTCTGGAACAAATGGCCGCTGAAAAAGAACAAGCCCTGGTCACTCAATTCCCCTTGTTGCAGTCTGGGGAAGACGAAGAGAGTCCCGTGGTGGAAACACCCGTACCAACCGAAATGGAACTCGTGCCAGATCCAGATCCACTGCCGGCAACCGAAGAAACGCTTCCACCCGCTGGTGAAATCTCGACACTGGACGAATTGTTCGGGACTACGACCCCCGATGAACCCCCACCCGCCCCAGAGGAATGATGTAGAGACCGGCCACCCAACTTGACACCCCCCCGCCACAACAGCTAGGTTGGGTGGTCTGCCAGAAAGTTAAAATTGGCAGTCGTAAGCGCTATAAGGAAGATCAATGCCGACCATTAATCAACTCGTCCGCAAGAGACGCAAACACAAACGTAAATTCACCAAGGCACCCCTGTTGGACAAGTGTCCACAGAAACAGGGCGTTTGCCTGCTCGTGAAGACCATGACTCCGAAGAAACCCAATTCCGCCTTGCGGAAAATTACCCGCGTACGGCTTTCTAATGGAAAAGAAGCAACCGTCTATATCCCTGGGGAAGGGCACAATCTGCAAGAACACTCCATCGTGTTAGTTCGCGGTGGTCGAGTACGAGACTTGCCAGGGGTGCGATACCAGGTAGTGCGTGGAGCACAGGATGCTCTGGGAGTCGAGGGTCGCAAACAATCCCGTAGCCGTTACGGGGCAAAGAAGTCATAACTTTCGTTATTGTTCAGGAAAGGGCTCGCCACGATGGGCCGCATTACCGCTAGTCGAAAACAACTCACACCCGACCCAAAGTATAAATCGCTGCTCGCCAGTAAGTTTATCAACTCGTTGATGTGGGATGGCAAAAAAACAACTGCCCAAAAACTGTTCTACAACGCGCTGGACGAGATCGGTAACCAGCTCAAGGACACGGACCCAATCGAAGTCTTTAATCAGGCTGTAGAAAACGTCAAACCCCAGATTGAAGTGCGCTCCAAGCGTGTCGGTGGCGCGGCATACCAGGTTCCCATGCAAGTCAATCGCAATCGTCAACAGGCTCTTGCCTTTCGCTGGCTACTGATCGCCGTCCGGGAAAAGAAAGGGCGGGCGACGCACCTGAGTCTTGCTGATGAACTCGTCGCTGCTTTCAACCGTGAAGGCGCAGCAATGACACGACGGGAAAATGTCCACCGCATGGCAGAAGCGAACAAAGCATTCGCCCACTTCGCCTGGTAAAAAGAATTACACTGAAGCTGGCCGTATAAGCATGATTTACTTGTACGGCCATCTTTTTTGCGCTAAACGATCAGATCAACCCTCTGCCATCGGAACCGTTGATCCGCTCCGCCAGCATTACCCCCTGTTTGTTCAGCCAACCAACCAGTCACAGAAAAAACCATGCTCCGACAACTAGAAAACTTGCGGAACTTGGGAATCATTGCCCACATCGATGCCGGGAAAACCACCGTAACGGAACGAATGCTCTTTTACAGTGGCTCCAAACATCGCATGGGGTTCGTCGATAAGGGAACTACCGAAACCGACAGCGATCCGGAAGAACAGGAACGTGGCATCACCATCTATTCCGCCTGTGTCACTTTTACCTGGCAACAAACCCACATCAACCTGCTAGATACTCCCGGACATGTCGATTTCACCGCTGAAGTCGAGCGGTGTTTGCGAGTTTTGGACGGAGCAGCTGTCGTCTTCAGTGCCCGCGAAGGCGTGGAAGCACAAAGCGAAACCGTTTGGAGACAAGCAAACCGCTACCAGGTACCCCGGCTGGCGTTTATCAACAAAATGGACCGTGAAGGCGCTGATTTCGAAGGCGTCCATCAGCAAATGATCGATCGCCTGGGAGCCAATCCACTCGTCCTGCAAATCCCCGTCGGAGCAGGACCCCGTCATATCGACGATCCCTTCCGCGGGATTATCGATTTACTCCACATGCAAATGCTCGCTTTCGATCCCGATACCGATGGTCAGCAAATCCAGCAAAACCCTGTTCCCGTGGAGTTGCAAGAAGTCGCAAGCAGCTGGCGGGAAAAGCTGATCGATCAGCTCTCTGAATACAGCGACCAGGTAATGGAACTGGCGATGCAAGAGAAAGAGCTGCCGCTGGACCTGCTCCACCAAACGATTCGTACTGCCACCCTCCGTGGCGAAATTCAACCCGTCATGTGTGGCTCAGCACTGCATGGAATCGGGATTCAGCCACTGCTTGATGCCGTGGGACTTTACCTGCCTAGCCCTGCCGACCGACCACCGGTCGAAGGCACTAAGCCCGCTAGCGGCACGAGCGGGAAAAAGAGTGAAGCGGAAATTCAACATCGACAACCCTCAAGCGACGAACCCTTCTGCGGACTGGTCTTTAAAGTTCTGCCCGCAAAGACAGGGGATATGGCCTGGGTTCGTGTCTATTCGGGAACACTCAAAACGAACAGCCGCATTTACAACACCGGTAAAGAAAAAAAGGACAATGTTTCGCAACTGTGGCAAATCCACGCTACCAAGCGAGAACCACAGGGACAGGTCCAAGAGGTCAACACCGGAGATATTGTAGGTGTCATCGGAATGCGACATGCCACCACCGGGGATACCGTCTGTGACTCCAACCATCCACTACTGCTGGAAAAAATAGTGTTTCCAGAGACCGTCATCTCAATGGCGGTGGAACCTGAAAATACCGCCGAACGCGATAAACTAAAGGATGCCCTGGAAATGCTCAAACGCCAGGACCCAACACTGCAGGTGGTCAGTGGCGAAACCGGACAGACGCTGCTCTGCGGAATGGGAGAATTGCATCTGGAAGTTACCAAGAATCGCCTGCTACGAGACTTCAACCTAAACGTCCGATTCCACAAACCGCAAGTGAGTTATCGAGAGACGATTGCCCGCCCCGCCGAGGTCACTGGTAATTGCCAGCGACAACTGAGTGGTCAACAAAAATCAGCACAAGTCATGATTCGGATGGAACCCTTGGAAGCAGGGAGCCAGCCAATCCTAATCCTCAACCAGGCCCCTCCAGAAACCTTTCCTGGTGAACATTTGGCAACGGTTCTCGACGAGTTGAAGAACTGCACCCAGGGAGGGGGACGAATTGCCGGTTTTCCACTCACGCGGCTTAAAGTCACTATTTTGGGCGGAAAATATATCGACGGGGAATCAGATGAAATCGCTTACCGAATTGCCACCAGCGATGCTTTTGAACGAGGCCTGCAAGAAGGCGAACCAGTACTGCTGGAACCAGTGATGAAATTAATTGTAAGCACCCCGGAGGATTATCTAGGCGATTTTGCCGGTGATTTACAGCAACGACGGGCGATCATCGTCAATACGGAAAACCGTGGAGACTTGACCTATATTGAAGCCTACGCACCCCTCAAAGAGCTGTTTGGCTATTCAAGTGTGATGCGCAGTCTCAGTCAGGGGCGGGCAGGCTGCTCCTTGGAACCCCACCGGTATTCTCCAGCGCCACCAGAAGATGCGGACCAGTTCCAATTCTAGTCGAAGGACGCTCCGCACAACCCCCTTTTCGAAGAGCCCACTAGGGGCCAGAATTGTCTGTTTTTTCCATGCCAAACACCGTTGTTAGCGGTTGACGAGACGGTCCGTGAACTTTAGGATTGTTGGTTTCCCCTCATCCACCTGTAGGTGGGTCGGGGAACTTACGTAAAGGTGGGTTAGATCTGGATCTAGCCGACCGTTGGTCAGTGGCGGAACGTTTTTCTCCAAGGTTCGTAATCGTGGCAGGACAAAATACAGGCATTCGTATTCGCATGGAGGCATATGACCATGCGATCTTAGATCAGGGTGCCCAGGAAATTGTTGACACAGCCAAGCGAACTCATTCGGAGGTTCACGGCCCTATCCCGCTGCCAACTCGAATTGAACGATACACGGTGCTGTCCGGTCCTCACGTTGACAAGAAAGCGCGGCACCAGTTTGAGATTCGGACTCACAAACGACTGATTGATATTCTGGAAGCAACACCCCGAACGATCGAGGCCTTGAATAAGCTCAGTCTGCCGGCGGGCGTTGACATTAAAATTAAACAGCGATAGCGATTTCCCCGGCAGACCGCTGACCGGACAAATCACATTCGATCATCTACCAACCGAGAGTTTTTATGAAACGGACGCTAGTTGGGTAATCTGCGACTAAGGGCCTTGCCCGGGTTTTCAAGTTCCCATCTGCGACGCAACACAAGGTATGGACCATGACTATTGGAATACTCGGTCGGAAGATCGGGATGACTCAGATTTATGATGAATCGGGGAAAGCCGTTCCGGTAACCGTGATCCAAGCCGGTCCCTGCAATGTGTTGCAAGTCCGTACGGTCGAATGCGACTCGTACGAAGCGGTCCAACTCGGTTACCTGGACAAGTCTCGTCCAGCTGACAATCGCCCGCGTTCCACTTCCAGTCAGGCAAGCCGCAGTGAACGTGGTCATGTGACAGCGAAACTCAACAGCAAGCGGGCAAAGCGACGGGCAGAAGCAGGGACCGAGTTGCCTCCCAAGGCAGAATGCGAACCAAAGCATTTCATTCGTGAAATCCGCGGACCCGTCGGCGAAACCGAAGTGGGTCAAGTGGTAACCGTTGCTGCCTTTGCTGAAGTTCAAGAGGTAGATGTCACGGGAACCAGCATTGGTCGAGGTTTTAGCGGTGTTATGAAACGTCATAATTTCTCGGGCCAGCGAGCGTCCCACGGTGTCAAGAAAGTACACCGCCACGCCGGTGGTACAGGAATGAGTGCGACACCAGGTCGGCTCTTTAAAGGGCGGCGGATGGCAGGCCAGTATGGCAATGTACGCGTTACTTCCCGAAATCTGGAAATCGTGCGCGTTGACGAGGAAAATAATCTTCTGCTGGTGCGCGGTTCTGTGCCGGGAGCTAACGGAGGATTTTTGATTGTTCGTGAAACCAATAAAGTAGGGTGACCCGAACAGCGGGGGTTTAAACGGCAGTGGCAAGTTTACCAGTTTACGATTCCAGCGGAGCAGAAGTCAGCAAGTACGAGATTGATCTCGATCAGCTGGCTCCGCGAATCAATCGACAGCTGTTGCATGACGTAGTCGTTATGTACCAGGCAAATCGTCGCCAAGGATCTGCTCATACCCGTTCCAGGGGTGCTGTTTCTGGTTCTTCTCAGAAAATGTATCGACAAAAGGGAACCGGAAACGCCCGTGCGGGCGCCATCCGTTCCGGTATTCGTCGTGGCGGTGGTCATATCTTTGCCAAGACCGCCCGCGATTACAGTTATCGTCTGCCGCAAAAAGCAATCAAGGCCGCCACCCGAATGGCAATCGCTTCCAAGATCCGTGACGAGCAAATCACCGTGATTGACGAACTGGCCTTCGAAGAGCCCAAAACGGGGAAAATGGCCGGAATCCTAAAGGTCTTGGGGCTGGCAGATCGAACGACCCTGGTCGCAACCGAAGCACACGACGGCATCGTCTACAAGAGTGCTCGTAATATCGTCGGGGTCACCGTCTCGCCAGTCAGCGATTTGAATGCCCTAAGTGTGCTGACTCCACGGCACATGTTGATCACCAAGGGAGCACTGGATCGCTTGCGGGACATGGCAGCCGCCAGTCCCCTGGCTAAGAAAACTGCCAAGAAGGAAACGGCCGAGCAAAAAACGCCCGTGAAAAAGGCCGTTGCCAAGAAGGCTGTCGCTAAGAAGGCTACTAAGAAAAAGACCGCCAAGAAAAAGACCACTAAGAAAAAAGTCCCGAAGAAAAAAGCAGCTGAATAATCCCAACTGAAATCAATGACCCACGGAATAAACTGAACGTCATGGCTGCCACAACATCCAAACAAAAGCAAGCTGAGTCCAAGAAGGGTATTGCCCTGGAACCTCACCAGATTATTTTACGACCCCTGGTGACGGAGAAAGGAATCCATCGATCTACCCGGTACAACCAGTACGCCTTCGAGGTTAACCCGCTGGCCACTAAGATCGATATCCGAAATGCCATCGAGGAGTTGTTTGAAGACGTCAAGGTAAAGAAAGTGAGAATCCAAAATCGGCGCGGCAAGCCGCGACGTTATCGTTTTCGTTACGGTGTTACTAAAGCGTGGAAAAAAGCAATCATTACTCTCGATCCCGAATCTAAAGGAATTGACTTCTTCTAGGCGAGTAGCCAACAGCAACTTCGCAAGAAATGAATGATTATGGGAATTCGCAAATACAAACCGACTTCACCGGGCAGGCGTGGTGCCACGGTCAGTGATTTTGCTGACCTGACTCCCGGCGCTGTACCAGAAAAATCGTTGCTGCGCCCGCTTAAGAAAACCGGCGGTCGCAATAACCAGGGCAAGATCACTGCGCGTCATCGCGGAGGTGGTCATAAGCGACAGTATCGTGTGATTGATTTCCGCCGCTTCAAAGACGGTGTACCAGCAGTTGTTAATTCCATTCAGTATGATCCCAATCGTAGTGCTCGGATTGCACTGCTGCATTACGCCGATGGCGAAAAACGTTATATCCTCGCTCCCGACGGACTGCAGGCAGGTACTACCTTGCACAACGGGCCTGATGCACCTCCGGAAGTCGGTAACTGCATGCCGTTGGCCAACATGCCCTTGGGAACTGCCATTCACAATATAGAAATGCTGCCAGGTCGTGGCGGGGTTCTTTGCCGCAGTGCAGGGGCTTCCGCAACACTCGTGGCACGAGAATCAGACTGGGCACAGATTAACTTACCAAGCGGCGAAATTCGTCGTATTCCGTCTCGCTGCCGAGCCACGATTGGTAAAGTTGGTAACTCCGACCATATGGCTATTCGTTTAGGCAAGGCCGGGCGAAAACGATGGTTAGGACGACGCCCGCACGTGCGTGGAACCGCCATGAACCCGGTCGACCATCCTCACGGTGGTGGAGAAGGCCGTACCAAAGGTGGACGCCATCCAGTCAGTCCCACTGGTGTCCCGGCCAAGGGTGGTTCAACTCGCCAACGTCGAAAACCGTCAAACGCTTCCATCGTACGCCGTCGAAGATCGAGACGGTATGGTCAACTGCGCCTGAAATAACAAGTAACAATCCCGCACAAAAAACAAAACCAAATTTTACGTGAAGGAATTTTATGAGCCGCTCCTTGAAAAAAGGACCCTTCGTCGACTTTAAGTTGTATCGCAAGGTACAGCGGCAGTTGGATGCTGGTACCAAGGATGACATTACGACCTGGGCCCGGGCTTGTACCATCGTCCCGGAATTCGTTGGTTTCACCTTCAACGTTCATAATGGTAAACAACACCTAAAGGTCTTTGTCACCGAAGACATGGTGGGTCACAAGCTCGGCGAGTTTGCTCCCACACGTACGTTTCGTGGACACGGTGGCAAGGGAAGTCGTTAATTAGGAAAAACTAGTACCATGGCCTATCACGCTTCACATCGCTACGCCCGCATCAGCGCACGAAAAGTTCGTCCGCTTGCTGATTTGGTCCGTGGAAAGTTGGCTGACGAAGCACTTGATATCCTGCGTTACCAGCCGCAACGTGGTGCCCGCATGTTGGAAAAAGTGATCCTTAGTGCACTGGGCAATGCTCAGGATCCGGATCAAAACCCCGGACAAACTGTCCGGACTGAAAACCTGGTGGTCAGCGAAGCGCGGGTGGACAACGGACCGTTCTTTAAACGGATGCGCCCTCGTGCTCGTGGCATGTCTTATTTGATCAAGAAACGCAGTTCGCATATTCACATTACCTTAGACCAATTGAACCTTTAATTACGGCGTCACTGGAGTTAGTACGCAATCACCCCGTGAAACATTGAAAGTTACAGGATCCAAAGATGGGCCAAAAAGTTAACCCCATTAGCTTTCGCACCGGAATTACCCTCGGCTGGAAAAGCCGCTGGTATGCCTCCAAGCAGGAATTTGCCAATCTTCTGCTGGAAGATAAGCAGGTGCGCGATTTCATCAAAAAGAATCCCAAGAGCCAAAGCGCGGGAATCGACCGCATTGAAATAGAACGAACTCGTGACGAAGTCAAAGTCATTTTGCATGTGGCCCGCCCCGGTCTGATTATCGGCAAGAAGGGCCAGGACGTTGAAACACTGCAAGATGAATTGCAGAACTTGATTGGTCGAAGAGTGAATTTAAAGATCGAAGAAATTGGGACTCCCGAACTGCATGCACAACTGGTGGCTGAAGATATTGCCCAACAGTTGTCGAAACGGGCCAGTTTCCGAAGAGCCATGAAACGGACTATGGAGCAGACCATGGAAGCCGGTGCCAAAGGCATTAAAGTACAGTTGGCAGGGCGCCTCGGTGGTGCCGAAATGGCTCGTCGCGAAAAACAAATCTCCGGATCCATTCCGCTAAGCACCTTGCAAGCAAAGATCGACTACGGTTTTACCGAAGCGAAAACAGCTCAAGGTCATATCGGAGTACAGGTCTGGATTAACCAGGGACTATTTTCAGGAGACGAATCCGATGGCGCTGATGCCGAAGCGGGTGAAGCACCGAAAAAGCCAAAGAGGTCGTATAAAAGGTAACGCGACCCGTGGTAACAAGGTCGTCTTTGGCGACTTTGGGTTGCAAGCCTTGCAGGGCGGTTGGATTAAAGCCCAAACGATCGAAGCAGGCCGTATTGCGGCGCAACAATATGTGCGCGGTGAAGGGCGGCTATACGTACGCATTTTTCCTCACAAGTCAATTACCTCAACTCCTCTCGAAACCCGCATGGGTAAAGGGAAGGGTGAACCAGAACACTGGGTCGCATGTGTTCGACCCGGCACCATACTTTTTGAACTCGGTGGCGTCACCCAGGAACAGGCGAAAGTTTGTTTTGCTCGATTGGCTCATAAAATGCCAATTCGAGTTCGCCTGGTCGGTCGACGGCCTCTGTAGTAGTTAGTTTTCCTTACAGCATCCTTACAACGATAGTGGTAGTCATGAAAAGCGAACAGTTGCGGGAAATGAGCTCCGAGCAGCTTCAGCTGACCTTGGATGAAACAACCGATCGCCT
>Ga0310342_100001910_pt1 | contig 13274 bp, 5 predicted proteins | sample S15DNA20500_MG_FD_206155 | JGI IMG/M metagenome (GOLD analysis project Ga0310342, IMG submission 206155) | Marine microbial communities from station ALOHA, North Pacific Subtropical Gyre - S1503-DNA-20-500_MG | ecosystem: Environmental > Aquatic > Marine > Oceanic | place: Pacific Ocean: North... | reverse complement strand
TACGAATGGCGATCACACGGCCGATGAGCGGACGGTCTGGTTCGACGGGGGATCCATCGAAGGTTGTGGCAACGATCTGCACGGACCCTACCTGGGCCCGGACGGATATTTCTACTGGTGCAAGGGGGCGTTTTCTCCGCAGAGCCATGTGCTCGGCAATGGGAGGACTTTCAAATCAAGCGCGGCCCATCTCTATCGCTCCAGATCCGACGGCAGCGGGCTGGAAGTAGTGATCACCGGCGGAATGAACAATCCCGTGGGGCTGGCATTCAGTAACACGGGAGAGCGGTTCTTGAGCGGCACCTTTTTTGACCTGTCCGGTCCCGGGAAACGCGACGGCATTCTCCATGCCGTCTATGGCGGGATGTACGGCAAGAAGAACGATCGTGTGCTCGCACCACATCCCAGCTCAGGAGGGTTGTTGCCGATTCTTGCACAGATGGGCCCAGCGGCTCCATCGGGAATCGTGATGCCCGGAAGTGATGTGCTTGGCCTCCGGGGCGACTTGCTTTGCGCCGATTTCAACCTGCGCCGCATCTCGAGGCACCGGCTGTCCCGGTCCGGATCGACCTATTCTGCCGAGACGAGTGCCTTTCTTGAGAGTGATCAGACGGATTTTCATCCCACCGATGTGATTGAAGATGCGGACGGCAGCCTGCTCGTGGCGGATACGGGCAGTTGGTACATGATCTGTTGTCCGACCTCGAAGGTGGCCAAGCCCCATGTTCTGGGCGCCATTTATCGGGTCCAAAGAAAGGGGGCGCTCACGCCCGGAAACTCCCGGGGCCTCGAACTGGACTGGGGTAAACCTGAAGTCAGCTGGCTTTCTGATGGTCGGCCTGCGGTGGTCAAGCGGGCCATCGATGCCCTTGCCAAGGAGGGAAACATCGAGGAATTGCGCAGGGCCAAAGCCCGTATCCCTGCCCTCTGGACCCTGCACCGCATCCCGGGTCAGGCGGCGCGCGCGGTGGTGCGGGGGTTTCTGGGCGATGCAAGTCCGGAGGTGCGCGCGGCGGCGATCCACAGCGTGGGGCTGTGGCGCGATCCAGCCGCGGTGGAGCCGTTGATCGGCCTGCTCCGTGGTGATGCCCGCCAAAGTCGACTGGCAGCCATGGCCTTGGGCCGGATCGGTGATCGTCGGGCGGTGAAACCCCTGGTGGAGGCCGGCTCGAAGAAGGTGGATACGTTTTTGAGGCACGCCATCATCTATTCGCTCTACGAGATCGGAGACACCCGGAGTCTTTCCGAGGATGATCCGCTGGGAAGGCAGGTTCGTCTCATGCACGAGCTTGACGAAGCTGATCCCGCGCCCCAGGCCATGCCCGGGATCCAGCTGGCGGATGCCGTCGAGCCCGATCCGGAAGCGGCGGCTCTTCAACAGGCGCGGCTCAAGGAGCTTTCGGCCTTGCTGCCGGAGGGAGATCCGGAACGGGGGGAGAAGATATTCCACAATGCTGCCAAATCCTTGTGCATCACCTGTCATGTCATGGGGGATCAGGGGGTGAAGTTCGGTTCCGATCTAACCGGAATCGGCTCCATCCGCAGTGAACAGGACCTGCTGGAGGCGATCGTCTATCCCAGTTCATCGATTGCCCGTTACTACGAACTGGTGACGGTGCGGACCAGGAAAGGGGAAACAGGAGGCCTGATCCTGAGAGATACCGTGGATAAGATGGTTCTCTCGCCGGCGCCCGGAGTGGAACACCCCGTGCTGATTCGGGACATCAAAGCGGCAAAATACTCGAACATCTCGTTGATGCCCCGGGTCTTTGACGGTCTGTTGAAACCTGGAGAAATCGCCGACCTGGTGGCCTATTTGAAAGCGGCCCGGTTGCCAGCCACTCTGGTTTCCACCGGGGGGAAGCCAGGCGAGGAACAGGAAATACCCCCGCATCAGCCAGTGAATTTGCCAGGTCTGCACGCCTATGCGCAGAAGAGTATTGCAGCGGGCAAGGAAATTGAGTTTCGAGTCAGCAGCAGCGTTCCTTACGACTTGAGCATCGTGCAACTGGGTCAGGATCCCGAGAACCGGGACAAGGATCCGGTGCTGCAAACCTTTCGGGTCGAACAACCGCAATCGCAGGCGATCCATCCGGGGTCCTACGTGCATGTGGCCAAAGCTCTGCCCGTTGAGAGACGCTTGTCGCAGCTGACCCTGGAATGCTGGATTCGCCCGTTCAAGTTGACCGGCTGGCAGGGCTTGATCACCCAGCACGATTATCCGGAACGTTGTGGAGTTGGGTTGTTTCTTAGCGAAGGGAGGATCGTCTTTGGTACCGGGGCAGGAGGCACTTACGATCAGGCCGCCTTTCACCAAACCCAACCCGGGCTGATCAAAGCCCAGCAATGGCATCATCTTGTTGGCTGCTGGGACGGAAAGAAAAAACGGGTCTACGTGGACGGCAAACTCGTGGCCGAGTTCCCCTTTTCCGGAGCGGTGCGACCCGGTGAGACCGCCCTGCGCATCGGTGCCTATGGTCAAAAGGGAGAGGCTGTGAACTTCTATAACGGCGACATTGCGATGTGCGCCATCTATGATCGGGCTCTAAGTGAGGATCAAATAAAGAAACGCTTTTCCGATCGCGGCTTGAAAATTCTCAAGGATGACCGCCTGCTGGCCTGCTGGCCGTTCACCGAGGAGCGTGGCAACCGGGTTGCCGATGCGGGCCCGGATGGACGGAATGGCCGGATCATCAACCGGGGAACCTGGATGATCGGGGGGCCAAGCTTCGACGCGACCGCTATCCAGCGACACGATACGGCATACGATCCGACCAAGGATGCCAAACGCGGTCACGGGCTCCGCTTGGCTACCGACGAAATATACAATGCTCGTTGGAAGGTAAGCCATCGATTCCGTGTTCCTGCCCACGCCAGGTCCGGCGTCTACGCCGGGCGCTTCGATTTCAAGCTGAAGGGCAAACCGATGCGCTACCACACTACCTTCATCGTGCGGCGCCCCGAGTCCAAGCCGAAGGCGCCCCTGCTCGTCCTCGTTTCGTCAAATACCTGGCTGGCCTACAACTCGACTCCCTTCCCGATCAACCATGGGCCGGGCCTGATCAACATGGGCACGGGCGGCTTGGGCAACAGCCACCCGAGCGCGCCCAGGTACAGCTGCTACAGTGACCACCACAACGGCCAGCCGACCTACAAGATTGGCATGAAAGTGCCTTGGCCGGCGGGCGGACCCAACAAGACCTACATCGGTGGAGGCTACAGCCATCTGCTCCGCGGCGAGCGCTTCCTGCATCTCTGGCTCGACAAGCATGGCTACGACTATGACGTCGTCACGGATCATGACCTGCATCGGAATCCTGAGCTGTTGAAAGGATACCAAGCAGTTGTCGTGAATGGTCACAGCGAGTACTGGTCGGCTCGCGCCTACGACGGATTAGACAACTACCTGAAAGCCGGTGGGGCGGCCGTGGTGATGTCAGGCAATACCATGTTCTGGCGGGTGAGCTTCGACGACAGCGGAGAGGTGATGGAGTGTCGCAAGTTCGGGAAAAGTATCGGGGGCCGGGCCCGGGCCAAGGTGGGTGAACTCTACCACAGCCACGACTTCAAGCGTGGCAGCCTGATGCGTTTCTGTGGATACCCCGCTTGGAAGCTGGTCGGGTTGGAATGCATCGGATGGGGCGGCGGGAACTTCGGTCACTACCGGGTCGACCTACCGGATCACTTCTTGTTTAACCAGCCTCACAAGATTGAGCTGAAGGAGGGAGATGCGTTCGGATTTGTCAATGGAACGAAGAGAGCGGTTGGTCACGAGTACGACGTGCGGCTATCGACTTTGCTGCGGGCGACCAGGAACCCGGTGCTGAAGGGTCTGGTCGAACCGAAGGGAATCGTCACTATCGCCAGGAGCCAGGAGAAGCGGAACATCCTCGATTTCAATGCCGAAGCTCACAGGCCGAGAGTGGGGGAGGAGCAGACAATTGCGGAGATCATCTATTGGGACCGACCTCAGGGTGGCCAGGTTTTTCACACCGGTTCAATCGCGACGGCCTGGGCCATGTATCATGACAAGGCCCTGAGCGCGCTGGTCAGGAACGTGTTGCATCACTTTGGAGTGGAGCCGAAGAGACAACCATGAATGTGATCCGGGGAAAGTGATTCCCTTCGCTGGGGTCGGAGGGATTTCCCCAGAAGGGCGGGTCCTCAATCCCACGGAGGGCAGAGCGAGATCCGGAAGGGAGTGATTCCACGGGAGACCGCTCCCTGTTCCGTTGCCTTTCATGTAATCTTCCCTAGGGTTGATCTGTCATGAATTTAAGAGGCTCTTTGGCTTGCTCCATTACAGCCTCTCTGGCCTTGATCCTGGTGGCCTGTGAAAAGTCCGCCAATGAAGAGAGCCGGAACCCGGTCAGTCCTGAAACAGGTGGGAATACGCAATCCTTCCCCACCCTGCCCCTGCTCTGGCAGGAAAAAGGCGGCATGGCGGAGGCCACCGAGGACCTGAAGGCGCTGCACGTTGCGATGCAGCGTTACCTGAAGGCAAACGATGACATCTGGCCCCAGGCTCCCGATGTGAAGGTGGATTCCATTGTCCCCTCGGAGCAATTCCTCAAAGAGTATCCTGAACACGAAGGCAACCGTGTAGAGCCCAATGCCGCCTCCCTGGCTGCCTACCGGAAGTTCTGGGAGGACACACTCAAGCCCTTTGGTACCACAGCCCGGCATTGGCAACATTCCGGGAAACCGCACGCCACGGGTATATTTAATTCCGCTTTCTATAATGCTAACCGGTTTAACCGGGAAAAGGGAGTCGCCTACCAAAAAAATAACGAGGGAGAAGCACAGCGGTGGCGAACCAGTGAAGCGGTGTGGTTCATAATTGAAGCCGTAGGGGGTGAGACCGTGTTCATCACGGCATCCGGCTGGGTGGCGGATCCGTTCATCGACCACCTCGTCGAGTTGCCGGCGGATTCACGGAACCAGTCCCTCACCCAGACCGCGGGCAACCTGATCAAGGTCAACATTCGTCACAACGGTGCCATGGTCGTGATGGGCCAGCAGGTGACCGAGGAAGGTCTCACCAAGTGGATGAGCGAGGAGTTCGAGAAAATCCCCGAACTCAAGGTCCTGATCCGCTGCCACAGGGATTCCAAGCACCTCTACCTCGCCAACGTGATGTCGATCTGCCACCACGTGGGTGTTCCTGAGGCCAACATCGCAGTTCGCACCGAGAAATAGATGCTTCAAGGCGGCACCCCTAGCGGCCGAGGTGTTTCTCCAGGAAGGCAAGGAGGGCCGGGACCTCGATCACGTGGCCGCCCTCGTGGGCGAGGAACTCCAGGTGTTCCGGAACGCCAAGGACCCCGTAGATGGGCTTGATGTCGGCGAGCGCCTCGCGGGCCAGAGGGACGGTGAACCAGGTGGGGCGTTCCTGCAGGCCATTCTGGCACATCAGGGGGCGGGGGGCGGTGAGGGCATAGATGTCGGCGAAGTCGGCGAGCGTGCGCAAGCCGGGAAATTTCCAGCAACGGCAGTGGTTCTGTTCCAGTTGATCCATGCGGGTGAGGAAGCCGGCACTCATGGTGGCCGCGATGCGCTCGTCCATGGCCGCCAGCCACATCGCCATCTCGCCACCGAGGGAGTTGCCTGCGCAGCCGATGCGCCCGGGATCGACTTCCCTGCGGGAGGCCAGGAGGTCGACGCAGCGCATGAGATCCCAGAGACGTTCGCCCATCATGGAGCGTTCCTGCTCGCGCACACTGTGCTGGCTGATTCTGGTGGAGACGGTGAGATAGCCTTTCTCCGCAAGCAGGGTGGCGAAGCCGCGATTCTGGTAGCACGAATGCCGCGTCCCGCTGTGTCCCGCGATAGCCACCACCGCGGGGCAGGTTCCCGCGACGTTCCGGGGGACGGTCAACACCACCTTGATGCGGCTGGCCGGTGTGCTGTCGATTTCCATCTCATGCAGGGTGAAGGCGCCCTTGTCCTCGGAGGAAATCGTCCTGGCGTTGAGAGGCACGGGTGTCCTGCGGGCCGCGAGGTCCTCCATTGCCAGCAACTTGACGAATGAAGCGCGTAATTCCTTCTGCCAGGCCAGCGCCTCCTCCCTCGTTCCCGGGGCGTATTTCCTGGTTCGCAGGACGGGAACCGGGAGACTTTTCGGGATGACGGCCCGGCCCGGCCGGGGGGTGGCCTGGAAGTAACCGAGGGGCTTGCCGCTGGCATCTGCAACCATCCAGCAGGAATTAGCGGTAGTTTTCTGTTCGCGGGTGCCGCCCGCTTCCAGTTCGCCATAGGCCTTGAGGGTTCCATCGTACTTCACCCAGAAGATCTTCAGGGGCTGGTCCGTCCGGTTGTGGATGGTCAGGCTGGTGGGTGGACCGGCAATGGTGCCGGGAGGCAGGCCCGCCGCGAGGGCGTGCCAGGGAAGATTGTCCGGGGTCCCTTCCTCCTGCGCGGTGAGCACGGGGGCCAGGGTGAGCAGGATGAAGGCGAGGCGCATCATGAAGGGAGCCTGCCTACCAGAACCGGGCGCCCGTGAGGAGGCGATTCGCCTCCCGGTCTCTCTGGTGACCGGGACACTCCGTTCCCGTCATCGGATCAGGTGGCAGTTTCTTCTTTCGGGCGGTGCCGATTTGTTGCTAGCTGGACGGACCATGAAATCAGTTCTGTTCGCCCTCGCTGCCGCCCTCATCCCCGGGACCTGTGTCCTGGCCGATCACCACGAGTTCAAGACCATCTACAACGGGAAGGATCTCTCCAACATCAAGACCAAGGGGAACTGGAAGATCCAGAAGGACGGGTCCCTCTACCTTGACCCACGGGAGGGAGAGAAGGGCTGGACCCGCTACGGGTCCTACCTCTGGCTCAAGGACGACTTCAAGGATTTCACCATCGACTTTGAGTACAAGCATCCCAAGGGTGGAAACTCCGGGCTCTACTTCCGCATCTACGACGAGTCAGATGCCACCGCCCACGGGTTTGAAGTGCAGATCCTCGACTGCTTCGGGAAAAAGAAACTCGGCCCCCATGACCTGGGAGGTGTCATCGGCACCGCGGGTCCCCTCGTCAACGCTGCGAAAAAGCCGGGCGAATGGAATCGCATGGTGGTGACCCTGAAGGACAACAAACTCACCGTGGTTCTCAACGGGAAGAAGGTCCAGGATGGACTGGACCTCGTCGCCAAAAAGCGTCCCAACAAGAAGCTGGCGGAGAAGGGGAAGATTGCCATCCAGGATCACGGACAGCCCTTCTGGGTACGCAATATCAAGGTCAAGGCGCATTAAGGGCGGGACCCTGGATCCTCAATTGACCGGGCCCAACCGGGAAGTGGCTTCCGGAGGAAGGAAGGGAGGACTTCCCTACTCGCCCTTCTTCTTGGCGGCGGGCAAGTCGTCGGCTCCACGGAACCCGTACATCGGGAGGAGACGGTAGTAGACCTCGAGGCTGAGGACCGAGAGGGTGGTGGAGACCACCCGTCCACCTGCCCGCGCGTGCTGGCCGCCCGGATCCCAGCTTCCCCGTTCGGGGCCGACCTTCTTCTGGATGAGGGGCAGGACCTCCTTCAGCTTCTCGTTCCACTCCTTCCAGACTGGCCCCTGGTGCTGGTAGAGGGCGAGGGTGGCGTAGTACATGTAGTAGTATTTGGGATTCTGCTGGAGCTTGTGGCGTCCCAGGTATTCGGCGCTCTCCGGCATGCGGGGATCGGTGGGGGGGACGAGATCGAGCTGACGGCAGAACATGCCGCTGGCAGTCATGGCGGGGTTGGGCCCACCGCCGGTGTAGGCGTAGAGCCCACCATGTTTGCCGGAGGAGACCGAGGTCATGTACTCCTGGGTCCTGGTGAAGACCTCGTCGGGCACGCTCAGGCCAGCGAGGCGGGCGCTGTGGAGGGCCATGTACTGCCAGGCCGTGACCGAGAGGTCGGAGTCCTCACTGGGCTGACCGTTCTGGTTCGCGGGGTTGTAGCGCCAGCCCCCCTTGCTGGGGCTCTGGGAGGCCAGGATCAGGGCGATGGCCTTCTCGGCCGGTTCCTTGATCTTCGAGTCCTTGGTGGCTCCGTAGACCTCGCACAGGGCGATGGTGGCGATGCCGTGGCAATACATGCGGCCCCCGCCCCGCAGGTCGCCGTTTTCCTTCTGCTGCTTGATGAGCCAGTCGAGGGCACGTTGAACGGTGGCCTGGTATTTGCCGCCCTTGTTGTGAGCCTCGCCCCAGCCGTAGAAACTCAGCAGGGCCAGTCCGGCCCCGGCGGTATCGTAGGCACCATTGGCACCGTGTTTGCGCATGTCCCAGCGACCGTCCCCCTCCTGGTTGCGGGCGAGCCATTCGAGGGCCGCCCCGATGGCGCGCTCGGTGGCGTCCGATCCTCCAAGCTGCTCGATGGTTTCCAGGGAGGGTCGGCCGCGCTGTTTCTTGATGAGCTTGGTGATAGCGCGGGTATCGAGGTCATTGGTCGGGGTGGCCAGTTTGCCCGGAATGAGGGGATCGTTGGCCCGGTCGTTCCCGGGGAGGTTGAGCAGATTGGTGATGGCATCTCCTGCGCCGTCCAGTTCGGGCGGGGAGCCGAGGGCCTCCAGGCCACGGTGGGGATTGACGGTGTCGCCCCCGGTGTCGGCGGTCTGGGGGGCGGCGTCGGTTTGCGAGACGTCCCTGGACTCGGCCTCATTTTCGACTGCGGTGTCGGTCACCTCGCGCTCCTCGGCCTGCTTGGGCTCCACCTGCTCGAGGGCCTCGGTGGGTTTGAACTCGGCCTCGGTGGGGTCGGCGGGTTTCTCTGCCAGTTGCTGGTCGGTGACCTGCTCCTCCTCAAGGGTGGGGTCTTCCGGTTCGGGCAGGAAAGTCTCAGGGAGGGAGGTCAGGACGGTGAGTTCCTTGGTGGGCTGCGGTTGTTCCTGTTCCAATTCCGACTCGTTGAGCTTGGAGGGCCGGACGTTGGGCACGAGGGAGGTTCTGGAAGTCCGGGTAATGATGGGGACGACCTTGGTATTCTCACGCGGTTTGAAAACGGGGATCTTGAAGTCGCTCTCGAATTTCTCGGTCATCACGAGATTCTTGGTTTCCGCGATCTGGGCCTGCTCGGGTTCGCTCTCAAGGGCCAGCTCCTCTTCCATGAGGGCCTCGATACTGACGGTGACCACGGGCGACTGTGGCTCCTTGCCGCCCACTTCCTTGGCGATGAGCCAGAGCATGAGGAGAAAGAGAATGATGAGGTGGACGACGGCGGACCCGGCCAGGCACTTGTGGAAGAGGCTGGTGATGTCCTGCCAGGCCTCCATGAGATAAAGGAGGGCAATGAGGGCGAGGAGGGCGAGGAGGATCCACCAGCCGATATTCTTCATGAGTTCCTTGAAGGACTCCCAACGGTCGAGATTGGTGTAGCCAATGACCTCACGGGTGGTGGAACGGAAGAGCTTGAATCCATCTTCCTCCATGCTGATTCCGGAGTTGGTGCTGAAGAGGAGATCAAAGCCCTCCATGCGCACCGCGGGGTCGGTGACGTCACCCTCCTCGAGGTAGAGGTCGACGCGCTCGGGAGGAAGCGCTTCCCCGTCGATGACGCGGCTGAAGTAGACTCCGAAACCGGAATCCGTGTTACGATCGCGATCGGAGGCCAGGAAGACATGATTGCCGCGCCGGGTCAGGGCGGTCTGCAGGTCTTCGGCGGAGGAATTGAGGTGGCCGACGGCCTCCCCATTGCGGAATTTCGGAAGAGGGGGTAGTTCGGCCACTGCTTCCCCGGGCTTCGCAGGATTTTTTGGCTCCACCGGTTCGGGGGCGACTTCGTCCGTAGTCTCTCCGGGGTCCGGGGGTGTTTCCTCAAGACGTAGCGAGACGAAAATGTCGTTTCCGGTGCCGTCGCGATTGGACGAGAAGTAGAGGCGTTTCCCGTCGGTGGTGGGAGCGGGGCCTGTTTCGTGGGCGGGCGAATTGACGGTTGTCCCCAGCGCTTCCACGCCGGTCCATTCCTGACCGTTCCAGCGGGCCACGTAGATGTCGGTGCCTCCCTGGCCACCCTCGCGATCGGAGCTGAAGTAGAGATACCTGCCGTCGCGGGAGAAGGCCGGTCCCCGCTCGTCGGTCTCCGTGTTGAGGGCGGTGAGGGCGGTGGGGCGGGTCCAGAGCCGCCCATCCCAGGTGGACCAGTAGAGATCGGCCTGGTTGCTTTCGGCTTCCGTCCGCACCAGGATCATGGTGGTGCCATTCGGAGAGAAGGCTGCTTCGAGGCGGCCGGAGGCCTGGTTAACGGGATCGGGCTCTTCGGTGGATCCCTCCTCCTTGAAGAGGCTCTGCCGGGGATCCTGCCAGAGGATGTAGCGTTCCTTGCCGTCCTGCACTGCCACGCGGGTTCCCTGGTCATCGGTGAAATAAGACCAGATCTCGTTGCGCAGCTTGTCGTGGATGAGGAGGCCGATCCCGAGCATGACCGCGAGGGCGGCAAGCGGCAGGAGCCAGCGCACCGGTGAGGGCGGCTGGCTTGCCGGTGGTTGTTCGGGTTTCTGTTGTTCCGGTTCGGGCATGGCCTTCTCCCTTCGCTTGGGCTAGGCAGCGGGATCGGGGGGGGCGTCATCGGGCAGGGCCTCTTTGCCAGCAGAGAGGGCCCGCCTGGTGAGCCAGACAAAACCAGCCAAGGAGGCGAGGAGGCCCAGGATCCAGAGCAGGTTGCCCATGATCCAGTTGAGGTCGGGCATCTTGGTGAGGTCGAAGCGGCGCACCACCCGCTTGCTGCGTGCGCTGTAGAGCGCATTCCTGTTTTTTTCACGGTCGGAATTGAAGAGAAGGTGGAAGCCGGCATTCCGGACCGCGGGGTTTGTCTCATCATCTTCACCGTTGATCTCGGGACCAAGGTTCCTGGGTTGGACGGGTTCGTTGACCCGGGTGCTCTTGAGTCGTGAGCGCCAGATGTCGGCCCCTCCCTCTCCCCCAACCCGCTCGGAGGCGAAATAGAGAAAGTCCCCGTGGTCGGTAATAACCGGTCCGGTGTCGTTGGCGGGGGAGCTGAATTCCTCGAGGAACTTGGCGTGGCGGAAGAGGGGCGTCTCCGCGAGATCGGCGAGATCCCTGCTGTTTCCGGTGGGACCCTTGGGGTCGGGTTCCCAGCCCAGGCCGTAGAGAGGGGTGTAACGATAGTGCGCCTCCAGGCAGAGGGTCACCAGGGCGGTCACGATGTCCTTGCCCATGGCTCCGCCGTGCCCCCCTCCGGTATTCCAGGAGCCGTCAGAGTTCTGCGCCTTCACGAAGGCCGGCTGCATTTTTTTCATCCACTTGCGCCAGGCTGGTCCCTGGTGCTGGTAGGATGCCACGCTGCCATAATAGGCGTAGTAGATGTCGTTCAGCTGGAAGGCCTGGCGGTCGATGATGGCGGAGGACTGATAGGCCTTGGCGGTATTGGAGGAATGACCCAGCAACTGGGAACAGAAGAATCCTGCCGCGTTCATGGCCGGGGTCCCCCCACCCGGACCGGTGTAGCCGTAGGCCCCCTTGTTCTTGCCGTGACTCACGCTGGCGAGGAACTTCGCGGCTCCTTCCATGGTCTTGTCCGGAACCTGGAGGCCCGACATCTTGGCGCTGGCGAGGGCCATGATGAACCAGCCGGTGACCGAGAGGTCGCCTTTTTCATTGGGGCCGTAACGCCATCCACCCTGCTCGTGCTGGGTTTCTGCAATGAAATCGACTGCGGCCTGGGCCTTGGGGCGCAGGGTGGTGTCCTTGGTGACCCCATAGGCCTCCACCACCGCGAGGGAAGCAATACCGTGATCGTACATGGCATTGCGCTGGGGCCTGCTACCACGAAGGTCGCCGGTGGCCCCGTTCTGCTGTCCGACCAGCCACTCGATCCCCCGCTTTACATTATCCTGGTACTTACACTCCTCGTCGTGCACTTCTCCCCGGCCGTAGAAGGCGAGGAGGGCAAAGGCGGTGGCGGCCTGGTCGTGGTTCCCCTGTCCCCCGGACTTGCCGATGTTCCAGCGCCCATCCTCCTCCTGGGTGCTGGCGAGGTAGGCGAGGCCCTTGTCCACTGCGGCCTCGGTCTGTGGAGTGCCCCCAAGCTTGGCCATGATTTCCGGATCGGCGAGGGCGCTTTCACGCAGGGAGTAGAGCATGCTCAACTGGCGCTCCACGATGAGGTCAAAGGGCGTCTCGCCGGCCGTATCAGCGGAGTAGAGGTCGTATTTCCCCTTGCGGTCCTCGACGTTCTCCAGGATGGCGGCCATTTTCTCGGAGGTGTCGGTCGCGCGGCGGGGGCGGTTGGACGCAAAGTAGAGCGTGAGGTTGTCGGGAGCGAAGTCCGGGTCAATTTCGTCGAAGGGCGTGTTGACCCGTGGGGTGAGAGGGAGCGGCCACGCGTATTCGGCGCCGTCCCACTTGGAGACCCAGATGTCGAAGCCGCCCTGTCCCCCGGGGCGGTCGCTGGTAAAGTAAAGGAGTTCCCCGTCCCCGCTGAGGGAGGGAGCCAGTTCGTGGAAAGCACTGTTGAGTGCCCGCATGGGGCGTGGCTCCTTCCAGTTGGTGCCGTCCCACTCCCGCAGGAAGAGATTGGCGTTCCCGTCCTTTTCCCCGGCGCTGTAGATCATGCGCGCCCCGTTGGAGGAGACGACCGGCGTGGCGATGTCGTCCCCGGGGGCTAATCCGCTGCCAGCTGGTTCGGCCTTTTCCCAGAGGACGTAGCCGGGCTCCACGTCGCGGGCAACCTGCTCAAAGGAGACTTGGTCGGTGTAGGTGTGCCAACGGTCGGGTCGCAGGTAGAAAAGAGCCCAGATGAGGAATCCCACCACCAGGATAACCCCGGTCCAGAAATAGGCACGGAAGCGCTTCTTCCGCGTCACCCCGAGGATCCTGCGATCAGGGTCGCGATTGTCCTCGATGGGGATGGGCATGGGTTGGTTCATAATCCGGTCAGTCTATTTCTCGGTGCGGACTGCGATGTTGGCCTCGGACACACCCACGTGGCGGCAGATCGACATCACGTTGGCGAGGTAGAGGTGCTTGGATTCCTTGTCACAGCGGACCAGAACCTTGAGGTCGGGTTTCTTCTCGACCTCCTCGTCCATCCACTTGGTGAGGTCTTCCTCGGTAACCCGCTGGCCCATTACCACGTAGGCCCCACTGTCCCTTATATTGACCTTGATCAGGTTGCCCGCGGTCTGGGTAAGTGACTGGTTGCGCGATTCCACCGGAAGTTTGACGAGGTGATCGACTTCCTCCTCCTTGAAGGTGGTGGTGACCAGGAAGAAGATGATGAGGATGAACATGACGTCGATCATGCTCGAGATGTTGATGATCTCGCCCTGGTCGTTGTCCCGGCTGCGAAT
>Ga0310342_100001908_pt1 | contig 13283 bp, 7 predicted proteins | sample S15DNA20500_MG_FD_206155 | JGI IMG/M metagenome (GOLD analysis project Ga0310342, IMG submission 206155) | Marine microbial communities from station ALOHA, North Pacific Subtropical Gyre - S1503-DNA-20-500_MG | ecosystem: Environmental > Aquatic > Marine > Oceanic | place: Pacific Ocean: North... | reverse complement strand
TCAACTTCTGTACTGCTAAACGAATACTTTCAGCCATATACCTCAAGGTCGTCTCAGGCATGTCTGACCAAAAGGGGAAGCTGATCATATTATCGAAAAAATGATCCGTATTGGGAAGTCGGGTGTTTTCATAACCAAAAGACTGGAATAGTTCTGATCGATAGAGAGGTCGATACTGAACGATGCATTTAATCCCGTAGTCATGGTAAAGCAGATCAATCAGGTCATCCCGAGTAATCTGAGATTGTGCGCCATCATATCTGGCTACAAGCAGATGATAAGCATGAACATGACCTTCAGGCACATGCTGGAAGGATAGTTCGGGGATATCAGCCAATAGCGAACGAACTAGATTCGCTTGAGTTCGCCTTTGTTCATCAATGGAGTCTAGCCGTTTCAGAAGTCGGCGGCCCACAGCACACTGTACTTCACTGAGGCAAAAGTTGAAGGGCCAGACCCCTTGCATACCACTCACCAAGTCACCCATGGCCGGCACCCAGTAGCGACTCCGATTTTCCATAAAGGGCCAATGACCCATCCACCGAAGCTTTCGGGCGCGTTCGCTGTCAGCCGAGTTCTTGAGGGTCAGCATCCCCCCTTCTCCCAGGGTTGAGATGTTTTTTTGATTGTGAAAGCTGAAACACCCATAGTCTCCTATTGCCCCCGCCTTCCGACCTTTGTACACGGCCCCGGGGGCCTGTGCAACATCTTCAACAACTTTCAATTGATACTCTTCCGCCACTTTGAGAAGAGGGTCCATGTCAGCAGGAAGTCCATACAGATGTACGACTACCAAAACCCTGGTCTTTTCAGTCAGACAGGGCTTTACGAACTCTGCGGAAAGAAGTCGGGTCGCAGGATCAATGTCGGCAAATACCAATCGTGCTCCCGCACGGGCAAAGGGAACAGCACTAGATACGAAGGTATGGGCCGGAAGAATCACCTCATCCTCCTGGCTTAAACCACACAAGACAGCTGCCATTTCCAAGGCCGCCGTACAACTACTAACAGCAAGACTATCTGCGCAGCCCAAATACTGGGTGAATTCTCGTTCGAAGGCCTGTTGTTCTTCACCCTGAGTCCAGGTGGGACTATTCCGTAAAATCTCAATCACAACCGCCTCTTCCTCCTCATTGAGACGGGTTTGGACAGCGGGTTGTTCAACCCGAAGCCGCTGAGAGGGGGTTGCGCACATATTTTCTCCTCCGATTGCTGGGTACTACCGCGCCTTGGAACGAGAATATCCTACGTAAACCCAACTTTATCTGTCAAACAAAACCCTCGTGGACACTGGAAGAGAATCGGTAGGGAGCATGTTGACTCTAAAACTTTTCTCTGCTAGCCTCCACAGGAATCAACGGGCGAGAGCACCGCTCTCTGGGGCTTTCCCTAGGGGTGGTTGTCATTCCTGAATCGGGTCACGAAGACAATCCAACCCTAAGTTTCCCCACAGAGGACTTACACTTAATCTCCTTCCTGAAAAGACAGGGTAAAAATGCAATAATTGTCGATTCAGGATTGTCCTCCTTACGTGAAGACTTGATATAGGTTTCTTGGATGTTGTAGCGGTCATCCTGGTCAAAAATGCATCCAGGAGAGGAGCCATGTAAGTAGCACCCCCATCAGCATGCTTTAACAGGCTCCTGGGGGACCAGCGTTAATTCTCCTTTCGAGAAGAGTACAACATGGGCGAAAACTCTCTGGACGCCCCAGCTCTAAACACCCCCCACCCACACAAGATACCTCTCCCAATTAAAGACAGGTTATTTTGGTTTTCGATCAGCTTAAGCCTCCTTTGTGGTTTAACCATTAACCTCCTGCCTGTCACCTTCAAGGTTTTTCAAAAACTCTTTCAGGCCGGATTCGAAATGCAGGGCCGCACGGAGATGCTGTACTTCATCGGCGGCCTTGTAGGGAATGGGATGGCCGGACTCCTTACCAATCGTAATGGCCCAGTAGTATCGGTAAAGATTGGTCTAGCTTTGGGAGGCCTAGGCTGCTTGCTTCTGGGAACGGCACAGAATTTCCTCATGGCACAACTGGGTGCTGCCATCATGGGAATGGGCAGCGTTTGGTTAACTGTCATCTACGGTACTCTAACAGCTCAACACTTTCAGCAGGCTCGACAGCGGGTATTTGCTGCCTTGGCCTTGACTATGGCCGTCGGGGGAACTCTGGCCCCCATGGGACTCGGAGCCTATGTCAGTAACGCTTGGATGGAGTGGCACTGGCCCTGGTGGATTCCCTATATTGCCTTAATGAGCTGTTATCTACTGACTATTCTGGCGGTTCCATCGATACCGGTACGAACCTTGGTAAAGCCAGTAACTCCTGAAAGATCAAGCCGGCCCATGCTCGTTAACCCAGATAAGTTTTTGTTGGCAAGTCTACATGGTAGATTTTTTTTACGTTCTTTATCTCTATGGCTGATTGGCCTGGCCTTCACCTTGCACGGAATTGGACAAATGGGCGCCGTTGTCTGGTTGGGCCGGCTCTATGAAACTCGATTACCTCTTTCTGAAACACAAGTCGGCTGGATGATTAGTGCCAATACCACGGGCTTCATCGTTGGAAGAATTATTTGGACTTACTTTGGGGGACGCCTCCCTGAACGGATTCTGCTGGGCTACAGTGCTGCGATAGGAGCCACCTTTTACGTGTTCACTATTCTCAGTGGCAATTATTTCCTTGGCTTATTACTGATCTTTGTCGCTGGAGTTGGCATGAGTGGAGACGCCATTTCCTTGCAGTCGTTTACGGCTTTACGCTTCCGGAAGATAGCCGCCAAAGCCTTTGGCTTCACCCAAGCTCTAGGGCATCTTGGGGCGGCGGCTGGTCCTTATTTTATCGGTTTCGTGGGAGAAAGAAGTGGCACACTGGAGCAAGGAGTCTGGGTAATTCCAGCCACTATCGCTAGTCTCTCTCTATTTGCCTTCTGCTGGCATTTCCTGGAGCGTATAACCATAATAAGAAGGCTAGCGGTTCCATGAAAATTGGGGATAACTCCTTGATTAAGTTTATATCTGCGATTCATTTTGGCCGTTACTGTAAGCGCTGGTAACGCTGCCCAACTCTCTTCAGTAACAGGTCAATTTCTGGATACCATCTTCTGTAGGTTTGCGATCGCTTGCTTAGCTCTGAATCTGCGCCCTCCTCTATACCTTGGATCAATGAAGCCTCCACAGCCTTCTGGTAGTTAGTCCACACCTTGCGATAGGGGTCATATCTTCCCAGTAGAGGTACGAAGTCACCTGTATCCACGTCCAACTTCAGTTTGGACCTCAGGTAGCCCAGGTTGGCCCTATCTTTTGGCGCGACCAACCCCACGCCCGAACAGGCGTCACCTACAAGGCACAGCAGAAGCCCTTCAGGCCTAATTTCTAACCCTTGAATCCAAGAGCGCTCTTGCGGCCTTTCCAGGCAAGACCAATCAGCAAACGCACCTCCACCGGACATCCCTATTTCAATCCAGCGGCGAACTAAGTTATTGTAGAACTGTTGGATTCGACTTTGGTCATAGGGAAGCCCCAGGTCGAATCCAGTCACTTCCCGGCGGAACCTATCAAAGTCTTGACGGCTTTCGGCGACAAGTTGTGGCATAGTTCGCTCAAGGTAATCAAGATACCAAAATCGCCTCATCAGCAGAACGTCAATGACTTTGATCTGGGGGCGATAATTCTCAAGTTGTCTCATATACAAGAACGGAGCGTAGAAATTCCATTCCGAAGTGAGGACCACACTTCCATCGGGTACCTGATCCAACATCTCTTGAACAAATATACGTGCAGTCTTTTCGTATCTCAGATTACAGATGTCGAAGTTCATGGTCAGGTTCCATCCGACCGTTACCACCCCCAGCAATGAGGTCCAAAGAAGAACCGAGCCTTTTAGGACGAAGCGCAGTGTGATCCAAGCTCCAACCGTCACGAGTAAACACCAGGCAGTTGTTGCTGGAAGATCATACGCCATTCGATCCTCTGGGCCGGCGATGTAACTGATCGACAAGAGGAAGTTTAGCCCAATTAGAGATATAGGGACTCCAATGGCCAGGAGTCTAGCGTCTAAGCATCCGAGCCTGCTGAAGGAACCTAGAACTCCCATAGCCAAGAGCAAAGCAGCGGGCAGGCCACAACCCATGAGTAGCATCCACAAGAATTGACTCGCGACCTCAAGTGACTCTGCTCCATAACCCAACTGGGATTGGTATTGCTCCCCCGTCACATGACGGATCATTAACGGTAAAGAATGGATACCACCCCATCCCAGCCCAGGATCTGTTTTAGCAGTAATGGGTAAGTAGAGATAGATACTCAACGAGAGGACAATACTAGTAAGAGTTGCCCCCAAAAAACGAATATCTCTCAGTAATCGGCGTCTTATTGAAATTAACATGAGCATTAAGATGGGAAGCCAAAGTAACGCCGTCGCGTGATGATTAGCCAGACCCAGGGAAGCCAGGATCAAGGAGACAAAGAGCCAGACCGAAGACTGAGGATGACTTGCTCCCCCTGGTTCACCTATCGATCTCGGCTGTCCTGACCTCAGACCCAATATCCCAACAGCGATCCAGGCGGAAGCCCAAGAGGTGGTCAGTAAAAGCAAGTTGAGCGAATAAACTTCGGTAATTCCACTCCAGGTCCAGGGATTAAGGGAAGTCATGAAGGTCAGTGCCCCGACGATTGACGCGCCATACCGGCAACCATCAGCACACTCGTTAGTGCCGGCAACAACCGCCAGAAGGCGTTCACCCGTCAGGAATAGGCTTCCCACTGAAAGAGCTACAAAGAGGGACGACATTAAGTTGAGGCACCGTGGATCGCTCCCGGAGAGAATTGTCCCACAAAGCCTTCCCAGCAGAAGGTAGAGTGGAAATCCAGGGGGATGAGCAACTCCACCGATTGAACAAGCCAAGGCAAGTTCACTCGAATCAACAAGAGTCAAGTCCGGGGCAGCTGTGTAGGAGTAGAGGCCAAAGGCCACCAGAGAAAAAGCTGCAGCTAGAGCCCAGGCCCGTTTTGACAAAGGTGGAATGTAGTGGCGTCTCGGCAAGCTGAAATCAGAACAATACTATTCTCAGGGGTGGATGGAAAAAGGGTCCCCCTTAATCATTCAGGAGAGGTCCACCAGGGACTCAGTTTGAAAAATAAGGTACCCCCCTAAATCCCTTCTGCAGGACTTTGGTGATCTCTTTGTGGCATTGTGTTCAAATATCTCTAGCCTCGAACCTCTACATTCTGAGGTAAAAGAAAAATAGGTTTGCCGACGGCAGCTACCACAAGGTATAAAATATCGGACTTGTTTCTGTCGGATCAAGGACTAATCAACATGTTATTCTAGCAATTGATCGTTAGATTATATTAGAGATTCTAGTGCCCGTAAACATCAATGGTCTCTTGGTTCAGGTCAAAGTAGAAGAACGTTCTTCTGCATCTTGACTACCAGTAATCTCTCGTAGACCAATCAGAGACCAGCAAAGAATATAATGGAACAGATTGGCTTCAGCAGGCTGAACTTCGTCATTATGGTGACCTATCTAGTGGCGTTGATATATATCGGCCTACGGCTCTCCGGCAAACAGAGGACCACTGAAGATTTTTTCCTGGGAGGAAGACGCATGCCTTGGCTTGCGGTCGGAATAAGCATGTTCGCCTCCCTGACAAGTGCCGCTTCATTCCTTGGTCTTCCTGGCATTGCTTATCGAGAGAATATTTCCATGATCGTTGTGGGTTTAGTCAGCCCAGTGGTTGTACCTCTGCTCATCCTAGTGTTCTACCCATTCTACCGCCAGCTGCGGGTGACGACCGCCTACGAGTACGTTGACCAGCGATACGGCAGGTCCGCACGCCTTTGTGTCGCTGGATTATTCTGCCTGGCTCGACTGGGATGGTTGGGTGTAGTGATCTACTCACCTGCATTGGCGTTGTCCGTCATGACCGGTATTGGGCTGTATCCTGCGATCTTGCTCATGGGAGCAATCGCTACTGCGTATGCCACAATGGGAGGGCTCTCTGCGGTGATTTGGACTGATGTTCTACAGTTTAGTCTATTGGCGGGCGGTGCAATTTGGGTAGCTATAGCTTTGATCGAAGGTGTCCCTGGGGGATGGTTTCAGATCATGGCTGTAGCTGGTCAAACCAATCATCTAAACGTGTGGCAGTGGAGGCTCGATTTCTTTGAAATGACCGCCTTGGGAGCAGCATTGTCTTATTTTTTTCAGTTAATGCAAGACTACGGTACCGATCAAGTATCTGTACAGAGACTCTTGTCTATTCCAGACTCCCGCGGTACCGCTAAGGCAGCCATACTCAACTCGTTAATAGATCTCCTCTTATTGAGTCTGCTTCTTTTCGTCGGACTCGGTTTGTTCGCATATTTTCAGGCCTTCCCAGACCGGCTAGCCACCGGGGTTACTGGAGACCGTATCCTGGCCTATTATATAATCCACGCTCTTCCCAATGGCATCTCTGGACTATTGATCACATCCATATTGGCGGCGGCCATGTCAAGTTTGGACTCAGGAATCAACTCACTTTCTTTGGTTATATTGAACGACTTCGTCAAACCCTTTCGCCATAAGCTAACTTCGAGCGAAAATGACATGAAGATGGCTCGATTTTTGACCCTAGTCTTGGGTGTTTTTGCTATCGGCTCAGCCTGTTACACCGTCCAAATCGGACAAATTTTCAAAGCGAGCTCAGCATTCTTGAGCTTGTTTGGTGGCCCAATTCTGTCTCTCTTTTTACTAGGAATGTTGAGCAGGCAAGCTCATTTCAAAGGCTGGCTTCTGGGAACGTTACCTTCTGTTGGTACTTCAATTTGGTTGCAAAATTGGACTGATGTCCACTTTATTCATTACTTCCCTATATCGTTTGGAATCAGTTTTACGCTGGCCTATTTGGCCAGCCTGCTTTTCAGAGGGCCGTCTTGCATGATTGAGTTAACTGTCTGGGGAAGACCCTCCTGGCACGTCGACTAAAGTGCGGCCCGAAGCTGAGCAACAACGAGAGCTCTATCTACCTAAGGTTGTTGAAGTGAACAGGTTATTCTCAGTTGTGGTCCCGGCCTCCTCGCCAGATTGTCAACCCAGCCAGGTCTTTTCGGTGCCGACTGCCTATCAACAGGCTAGCGCCGTAAGCCACCCCAAAAAGTAGTAGATTTGCAAAAGTACTGACCCAAAAATTGTTGGGCATAGCTCCTGCCATCTGTGGAAACCACTCTTTTCCTAAGGACGTATCCATGAATAACCAGCTAGCTACTGACAACACAGTAATACCGGTGGCCGCCATGGCCGCCCGGCTATCAACCCTCAGAGTCGTGAAGCCAATTAGAAACAAGCTGAGCAAACCACCACTTACCACGGATAGCAGCATTCTTTGAAGGTCGTCCAGGGTTTCAGAAACTCGGTAGTAGTGAATCCCGCAAGCTGTAGCGATCATCACGACACTAAACAGGAGGCTCACCAGCTTTCCCACCTTGCCATAATGAAGAGGATCTCGATCCCTTACCCAAAGTCTCTTGTAGAAATCAACCGTAACAGTTGCAGCCGTGGCATTAATACTGGAATCTAAGGTGGACATGGCCGAAGCTAATAGTCCCGTGAGAACAAATCCTCCAAAGCCTGCAGGAACTTGGGTCAGAATAAACCGAGGGAAAACAGCATCTGGATTTAGTCCTTCCAGCCCTGTACCCGGAACGATCTTGACAAAAACGTACAGGGCGGTGCCCAGAAAAAGAAAGTAGCTCCAGGTCGGCACTGACAGCAAGCAAGCAATCATGGCACCACGGGAGGCTGCCTTGTCGGTAGCCGCAGCAGCATAACGTTGCACATTCGTTTGATCGGCACCCATCAGGTGCGTGAGAATCATGAATTCAGCAAAAAAATAAGCCCAGATCGTCTTTCCTTGCAGGGTTAACTCAGCACTGCCCAAGTTAAATTTGTCATCGGCGGCCGCCACGCGAAACAATTCGAAGATCCCTCCGGGAAGGTGCGAAAGAATAACTGGTAAGCAAATGATTCCTCCGCTAATCAAAGCAATCCCTTGAAAGACATCAGTCCAAATCACAGCCCTCAGACCACCCACGACGGTGTAGACTGATACCAGGACACCTCCAACCATGATAATCACCGGCATCGATTCATCGCCTGTTTGCAAAATAGATTTAATCGCTAAGGAAATGGCATAGAGCACTAAACCTGTTCGAAAGAAATGAAACAATATAAAGCTACTTGCTGCATATATCCTTGCCCATAGTCCAAATCTTCGTTCAAGATATTCGTAAGCTGAGGAGACCCGAGTTGATCGGAACAATGGAATGAATAAGTAGACTGCGATCATAATGGCCGGAATATAGCCGAAGTGCCCCACAAAATTTCTCCAGTTACTACTGCCATAGGCAAATGCGGGAAGCGACAGGAAGGTTATAGAACTTACAATGGTAGCCATCAGAGAAAAACCGATGACCCATCCAGGCATCGACCTCCCGGCCAGGAAATAACCTTCATCTGTCTGGCTACCTCGCGAGGAGCGGAGGCCAATGACGATCAGTACCACAAAGCCCGCAGCAATAACAAGTTGGTCAAGCAATCTGATTTCGAAAGCGCCCATGATGATCTCTAGGTAAAGCTACAACTATTCGGGTTGGAAGAATATCATGATTTCACAAGACCCTAACCGTCTTCTTGGTTGGCGCCGATGAAGCTAGGTTTGTTTTGAAAACGGAAAATATATAATTTGATGATTAGTGAATGTAGTGTAGTAACAGATCAAATTTAAAAATTCTTACAGTACTTCTTAGAAACTAAGTAAGAAAATTAAGGGTTGTCTTGGATAAAACGGCATCTCTGCCTGAACGAAATTCGATGTAGCCATAAGGCATACTATTCGGAATCCTGATTTTGATTAAAGAATTCACATCCAAAATTTTGGATCTAGTTTCCTGTACTAGACTCATATTAAGATTGCAGGAACCGTACCCCTCCCAGTGAGACTCCAACAAGGGTAGCCCAAACCAACGAGGTTGCCTCAATTCCTAACTGCCCCTGGGTCAGTGCCTGTAATCCTATCCAAAAGGCGACCAACATTCCTGCCCTTACTCGGCTCAAATACAAGAAACTTCCTGTGGCATCAGATAAAGAAGTCACCCCATTCGTTTGCCAAATCCTAAGGAGGTAAACAACCGCGATGATCGTCAGCAAGATGACCATGTTGCGTGACAGACTCTCTTCAAGTAAATAGGGTCCATGCCTGTAAAAAGACAGGCCTGCAGCCATTAAACAAACACCACTAAAAACCCATTGGTGGAGAAGTCTCTGCTCTAAGGAGGCATCGAGGGCAAAGGCAAGAACACCAATGATCCCAAGCCATGGAAATGGCCCATCATAGGTTAACCAAGCTGTTATCGATGCCACCAGGATCGAATCTGTCACCCTAGCCGGTAGCCCAACTGTCCGATTGACAATACGCACCAAAAGAAGAGCCACAAACAAGATCAGGATACTTGACGGTTCAACAGTCAAGAACATACCAAGAGCCAAAAACATGCTAACGAAGGCAACAGAAGGGACATCGGGAGCTAGCTCTCGGGCAAGTGCCCAACTTCCCAGAGCTACCACCGGTGCCAAGAGAGCGGCCTCCAGGATTTCGAGAATTACATCATTCCGTAGGAAAGCCACCGCCCCCGCGATGACTGCAGCAGCAGGTAGAAGCATCAAAACTAATCGGTTGGTTAGATAATGAAGATCCAGTGGTCGTCCAATAGAGGTGATGCGATAGATGCCGTTCAACTTCATAAACTCGGAGCTTCCCTAGCTTCTTCTCGACGTTCTACCCTTAAATCCCAGAAAGTAACTAGCAACTTCCTCAAAACACAAATCCCTCCTATTAATAGTGGACGCAACGCCTTCAGCGACTTCCCTATCTCGTAGAATCACGGATGTTTCACAGCTTCAGGAATTCAAGTAGTAGGATATCCCCACCAATTCTCACCACATCGCTGATAATTGCCCATGTTCACGGACTCAGGCTTACGGGCTTCTCAATCTAGGATGAGCCGACCTATCGATGAGAAGAGGGGCTTTCTGATGATGCTGGAGTTTGACTGTATTCTACCTGTTGAGTCGTGATTGAAGCTGCAGCTGTCAAATTCGTCGCGCTGATTGATTTTTCCGAGCTAAGCAGAATGGCAATCCAGTGTGTCTCTTCGTGGCTCTCCAAACCAATCTTGGCTGTCATAGTGAGTGGCACCGACAGCAGCATGCCTACTGGACCCAAAACCCATCCCCAAAAAATCAACGAAAGAAAAACCACTAAGGTAGACAAACCTAGGCCACGGCCCATAAATCTGGGTTCGATCAAACTGCCGAAGATGAAATTAATACATAAATAGCCTAAGGCAACCAGTACGGCGGAAGCAGGACTCAACTGAATCAAAGCTAGAAGGACGGGCGGTACGGCTGCCAAAATAGAACCAATTGTTGGCACATAATTAAATAGAAAAGCCAATAATCCCCATAGGAGCGGGAAATCAAGACCCAGTATCGCTACCCAAATAGCCGCCAAAATTCCAGTGGTCAGGCTCATCGCCGTCTTGATGGCGAGGTAGCCCTTGAGGGCATTGGTGAATGCGCCAATGCTCGGAAATGAAGCCTGGGGGGCTCTCTTGGCCGTACGTAATTTTGCGGGGAAACTGGAAGCTTCCAGCAGAATAAAGATGACAGTCAGCGTAATAAGAAAAGCATTCTTTAGCACACCACCTAATCCCCCCAACATTGCAGCAACCAACTGCATCACTGCACCTGGATTGACCACATCCCAAAGTAGAGACCCAGAAAGAGGCATGTTCTTCTCTTGCAGCCAAGCCAAAATACTAGTTTTCTGTTGCTCTAATCGGTCCTGATAGGAAGGTATTTGCTGATAAAAACTGTTGAGTGAAGTGGTCAACACCGCTGTCACGCCAAAACCAACCCCCAGCATCGCCAGGACAACCAGGAGCACAGCCAAGGAGGAACGAACCCTCTTATTCTTCAGCCAGAATACGGCGGGGGCGCCAATGACCGCAATGAAAACAGCTACCAGGAAAGGCACCAAAATATCAGATGCTTCTCGCATACCAGCAATGATAATGACCAGCGCCGCGATTACCATTGTCACGCGCGCTATCGCACCTTGTTTGATCTTTTCACTCATGTCTTTATTTGACGTCAGACCCTTCGGCCTGTTTTACTCCTAATAAGCGGTCTTAGCTCTTCCTGATTCCTTTTCCACAAGTTGGGCTCATTGATGTTGACTGCTGCCTCAAAATAGGCTACCCCTAAGAACTGAGGTATTCTATCCCGATCTCTATTGTAGCAGTGTTGGAACAATGAGGCGACGTTAACCGTTAGTTCTGGTTGTCCCCCAAGCAAGTTGAGTACCTACTCCTCTCAGATCTCCATTATGCCCGAGCCCAATAATCGGAAAACCATCTTTGGTTGGTGTATGTACGATTGGGCCAACTCGGCCTATATAACAACCGTAGTCGCAGGAGTCCTCCCAGCCTATTTTTCCCAAGAGGTGGTCGGCCCTATTGGCGTTAAGATTGGTGGAATACCATACAGCGCTACCACTCTTTGGGGATTTACTATCGGACTTGCGGCCTTCCTCACTTTTTTATTCGCCCCAATCCTGGGCGCAGTAGCCGACTTCTCGTCAACTAAGAAGAATTTTCTTCTCATTTTTGCTTACACTGGATCACTGTTCACTATTTTGCTTTACTTCTGCCAAGCTGGGGACATCTTCAGGACACTTTTCTTTTTTCTCATAGCTCAAATCAGCTTCATTTGCGGTAATGTTTTCTATGATGCCTTCCTACCTCAAATTACCACCAGAGACAAAATGAACTGGGTTTCAGGTAAAGGCTACTCTTATGGCTACGTGGGTGGTGGCCTACAATTCGGCCTCACCTTGGGCTTCCTTGCAGGCCATGAACAGCTGGGCTTATCCCAAGATATGATGGCTCGACTTGGCCTAGCCTTCGCTGGATTATGGTGGGCGACCTTCTCGATTTTCCCTGCTAAGCATCTCTCTGAAACATCCTCTCAGGAAACCTTGCCCCTTCGGTTCCGCCATCTGCCTTTCTGGCTCGGCTGCCTGGCCATCGGATTTTCCCGCACTGTGCAGACTGCAAGACGCGTCGGGAACCTTCGTCATTTGTTGATTTTCCTGCTGGCTTTTATGTTTTACAACGATGGAATTCAAACCGTGATCAACATGGCAACGATCTATGGAAAAGATGAACTCGGGTTGAATATAACTGACTTGATGTTGACCTTACTCATCATCCAGGTAGTTGCAACCATGGGGGCTTTGGTATTCAGTCGGCTGGCCTCTTGGCTAGGGACCAAGCGAACCATTATGCTAACATTACTCATTTGGTCTGGTGTTGTAATTTACGCCTACTTCATCCAGAGTGCATCTGAGTTTTTCGGTCTCGGCATGGTGGTAGGCCTGGCACTAGGAGGGTCCCAAGCCCTGAGTCGATCTCTCTATGGCTCTATGATTCCACCTGAAGCCAGTGCTGAGTTTTACGGCTTTTACACCCTTTTCAGTAAATTCTCGGCCATTTGGGGACCTTGGACTTTTGCGACCATGACTATAATTACTGGATCATCGAGAACATCGATTCTGTCGCTGGTCGCTTTCTTTCTGATCGGACTAGTCCTATTGTCCCTAGTCGACGAGAAAAAAATCCCGAAAACTAAGTGGAACGATATCTTCTTAAGTTATAGTGGGTAACGTTCCCCTATCTATAGTCAAGAACAAGAATTTCTCATCCATTACCCCTGATTTTGACCCTGAACTCTAACGATTTCGGCTATGGTAGCTGATGCCGCAAGAGTAAAAAACTATTCAAGTTTAGCCTAAAGTCGTACCTGGTATTAGAATTTAACAAATAGGAGAAACTTATGAAGATTGCGATTGGTGGCATAGAACACGAAAGCAGTAACTACTCGCCGGTAGAGACTCCACTGGAGGCCTTTTATGGGCACTCTCGCTCTAGTCGAACAGACGAACTCCTGCAGCGGTCGGGGGATATAAATACCATCGTTGACGGCTTCATTAAAGAGCTACGCCGTCAGGAGATAGAGATCGTTCCCTTAATATGGTGCCATGCCCCTTCGGGAGGACAGCCGACCCGGGAAACCCACCAGGCCGTAAAGGAATCCCTCCTGGCACCTCTGCGGGCATCAATACCGGTGGATGGAGTACTATTGAGTCTGCACGGGGCGTATTCAGCCCAAGGAA
>Ga0310342_100001907_pt1 | contig 13283 bp, 10 predicted proteins | sample S15DNA20500_MG_FD_206155 | JGI IMG/M metagenome (GOLD analysis project Ga0310342, IMG submission 206155) | Marine microbial communities from station ALOHA, North Pacific Subtropical Gyre - S1503-DNA-20-500_MG | ecosystem: Environmental > Aquatic > Marine > Oceanic | place: Pacific Ocean: North... | reverse complement strand
AGACTACCCGCGCACCCTTGAGACAGATCTCGCCCTCTGTGAAGACCTGGGTGTGGACGCTGTGTTCACTCCGTCCCCCGTGGAATTCTACCCTGCCGACCATTCCATCATGGTACGCGAGACCCTCCTCTCCCGAAACCTCTGCGGAGCCACCCGCTCCGGTCACTTCGAGGGAGTGTGCACCGTAGTTCTCAAGCTCTTCCATGTCCTGCGCCCGGCAGCGGCCGTTTTTGGAAAAAAGGACTACCAGCAACTCGCCATCATCCGACGTCTCGTGCGCGACCTCTCCCTGCCCGTGGACATCCACGGCATTGAAACGGTGCGCGAACCGGATGGACTGGCTCTCTCCTCACGCAACCTCTCCCTGGGTCGTGAGCACCGCGCTGATGCGCCCCGTATCCGCCGCGCCCTCCTCGCTGCCCGCGACCTGCGCGAGACAGGCGAACAACACCGCGAGGTCTACCTTGAGGCCGCCCGCCATCATCTTCTGCACGATGCCCCACCCGGCCTGAAAATCGACTACCTTGAGCTGGTAGATCGTGAAAATCTGCAACTCCTTCCCAAAGTGACCGGTCCGGCCCTTCTGGCAGCGGCCGTCTACTATGATGATGTGCGGCTTATAGACAACGTGGAGATCTGACCGCCATGGCTGTCAGCTGCCGGTCAACTTGTCCCAGAGCTTGAGGGCGGTCAGGACCGCGAAGAAAAACGCCACCACCGTGCCCACCCCCGCGACTGCAAGGAGCGCGGGTGGAGTCCGGCGTTCCCCCGCAAGGTCCTTTTGCACTGCCAGGAACAGAAGCGCCAGGGCGAGGGCCGGAATTCCAAGAACAGTGAGGGCCTGCGCCACGGTGATCAACCCGACGGTGCTTCCCTCTTTCGCGAAGGCCAGAATGGCTATCAGCATTCCCACTATCAGGGCGGCAGCAGTACCGTGCCGTGACCAGCGGTCACCGATCTTACTCCCCTTCCCAAGACCATCCGCCATCACCGTCCCGCCGATGATGGCATTCACCAGAAACGAGCTGAAGGCTCCAGCCAGGATTCCAACCGCGAAGATGTACTTGGCGGTCGAACCGAAGAGCGGCTCCAGCTGGCTCGCCACATCCCCCACACTCTTGAGCTGAGCTGCCTCCGGCGTACGGTAAAACACCATGATCGAGGTGACCAGGATCACAGCGGTCACCCCGCCCAGAACCGAGATTCCCACCACCGAGTCAATCATGCCCTTGCGCAGGTCGCGCAGTCCCCAGCCCTTCTCCCTGACCAGATAAGCCTGGAAGAAGGCACCTGCCACCGAGAAGGTCGTGCCCACCATTCCTATCAGGGGTAACCAGTCCGCGGGCGGATCCGACTCCACCACCCGTTCCACGGGTTCCGCCACCATCACGGTCAACAGGTTGATCAGGAAGACCACGATCATGAGCGCTATCAGGATCTTCATGGCCTTCTCGACAAGCGCGTAGAGACTACGCATGGCGTAAAGAGAGAAGATCACGAGGGCGTTCACCAGAACCACGATCAGGATCCGCACCCCACTCGAATCCAGGGGGCTGTCAGCGCTGTCGAAGAGCGGTTCCAGGCCACCCACCACCGCAATATTGTTACTGGACTGGAAGAGCGTCACGATGAGGAACAGGGTAGCCGCAACGGCAATTGCGATTGAACGGTTCAGTCGCCGGGTCAGTTCATCACAGAGACTGTGCTTGTATACCACCCCCAGGTGGGCGGAGAGCGCGACCATCCCGATCATGAGTGCCACCGCCACCGCCAACACGGGCACGCCAAGCCAGCCGAACTGCGCTCCCACCTTGGAACTGGTGAGAATGCTGCCCGGTCCAAGAACCACCGCCGCCACGATAATGGCTGGCCCAACCGACTTCAGAGTTTCACGTGTATTCATCGTCGCACTCCGCACTCGCCACTCTTCAGTACCGGAGCGGAATAACCAATCACGAATACCCGATAACTTCCCTCGGCCGCTTCCAGCAGAGATCTGCGATTTCCCCGTTTCCCAGGCCAATCCCACGCAGAACGCCCGCCACCCCGGGCATGGTAGCGGTAGACCCCACGAAATGCGAACCGTCCGGCGCGCGCGCGATCATGTCCTCCCCTATTTCCAGGTCCCATCCCGCCAGGGTGTATTTTCCCGGACCGACCCGTGCTGCCGAGATCGCATCGGTCACCATGAGCGAACGCTCTATCCCGGCCGCCCGGAGATAATTCCGCAGGGCGAAGGGCGGCACATGCACCCCATCGCCTATGAAGCAGATCCAGAGATCTTCCGAGAGACTGAGCACTCGCTCCACGATGTTGTCGTGCCGTTGCAACTGCAAGGGACAACCATTTCCGAGGTGCGTGAACATCGAGAGACCCGCATCAATGGCTGCCCGGAGTTGATCGAGGGACGGGTCACAGTGCCCCGCGGAAACCACGATGCCCTCTCCAGCCAGAAAGCGGGTGGTCGCAGACCCCTCATCGCATTCAGGTGCCAGGGTCACGATTCTGGTGAGACCGCCCGCCGCTTCCAGCAGTTCCTTCATGGCATCCACCGTGGCGGGCCGGGTCCAATCGCGCGGGTGAGCCCCGATGAACCCGTCGGCCTGATTCAGAAATGGGCCCTCGATGTGCAGGCCCACAAGCACCTCCCGCACCACCTCATCTTCCTCACACGCCCGTACCAACCTCTGGAGTTTCCCTTTCATACTCTCAATGGAGTCCGTAATCACCGTAGCCAGGGCGCCGGTGGTCCCATCCTCCAGCATGGCCTCGCAGGCCACGCGGGCCTGCTCGGTGGTCAGGAACCCGGAATTGAAGTCGATCCCTGCGTATCCGTTGACCTGGAGATCGAAGTAGCTCATAGCTGAAGCAGGCTGGCCGCCGGCTCGTCGAGAAAGAGCATGCAGTCGCCGTGATCCTGCAGGATTGTGGCGGGCACGTCCGGACTCACCTCTCCCTCCACCGTTTTCTGCACCGCATCCGCCTTCCGGTCATCGGGCACCACACAGATGATCCGGTCCGCCTTGAGGATCTGCTGAACAGACATCGATATTGCATGGGTGGGCACGGCAGCAAGATCGGGAAACCATCCTTCTCCCACCTGCTGCCGGCGGCACACCCCGTCAAGTTCCACCACGAGGTAGGGTTCTCCGGTCTCAAAGTCCGCCGGTGGATCGTTGAAGGCAATGTGCCCATTCTCACCAATCCCGATGAAAGCGACCACCGGCGCTTCTCCTGCCAGCATTCCTCCCAACCGCGCACACTCCATCCGGACCTCGTTCTCACCCTCGATGGCGTGAAAGTCCTTCAGTTTTCCGGGCAATCCGGCCACGAAGCGTTCCCGCAGAAACCTGCTGAAAGAGGCCGGATGGTCCGCCGAAATACCGATGTACTCGTCCAGGTGAAATAGCGTTACCCGCTCCCAGGCAATGTCCGGCTCCCTCGTGAGTGCCTCCACCACCTCAAACTGGGAAGCTGCCGAGGCCATCACGATCCGGACCTCCCCACGATCCGCCAGAGCCTCCCGGATTTTCTCTGCCCCGGCGGCCGCTGCTGCCGCTCCCACCTCGCCCTTTGTTGCAAAGATGCTGACCTCCATCTCCACCCTACTATGACACCATCTTCAAACCTCCAACAACCAATAACTCAATAACCGGCTTGTCCTTCGCTCCTTCAGGACGGAAGGATAAGCACGAACATGACCTCCGACTTTCTAGTCATCGGCAGTGGCGTGGCCGGCCTCTCCTTTGCCATCAAGGCTGCCGAACACGGGTCCGTCACCCTGATCACCAAGAACGACGCTCTCAATTCCAACACCGCCTGGGCTCAGGGTGGAATCTCAGCCGTTCTTCCCGACGGCCTGTGCGACCGGAACGACAGCATCGAGAAACACGTGGACGACACCCTCGACGCCGGAGCGGGCCTCTGCAACGAGAAGAGCGTACGCACCATCATTGGCGAGGGCGCACAGACCATCGAGGAACTGGTGTCCTGGGGCGCCACCTTCGACAGGGAGGGCAAACGATATTCCCTCGGACGGGAAGGTGGGCACTCGGAGCGCCGCATCCTCCACGCCAAGGACACCACCGGTCATGAGATCGCTTCCTCCCTTCTGGAAACCGCTCGCAACACTCCCCGCCTCACCATCCTCGCGGATCACATTGCCATTGAACTCATCACCACCGGCAAACTGGGCAGTGTAACCGACGACCGCGTGTTGGGCGCCTATGCCCTTGAGAAGGAAACTGGCGAGGTCCGTGTCCTCCGCTCCAACCGTGTCGTGCTGGCCACCGGCGGTTGCGGAAAAGTCTACCTCTACACCACCAACCCGGATTCCGCCACTGGCGACGGAGTGGCCATGGCCTGGCGCGCAGGCGCTACCATCGCCAACATGGAATTCGTTCAGTTCCATCCCACCTGCTTCTACAATCCTGCCGCCATAGGACCGGAGGCCCGCTCCTTCCTTGTCTCAGAGGCATTGCGTGGAGAAGGCGCAGTGCTGCTCAACGAGAATGGTGAGAACTTCACCAGGGACTACGATAAGCGCGGCTCTCTCGCTCCCCGCGATATTATCGCCCGCGCAATCGATACCGAGATCAAGAAGACCGGGGCTCATTGCGTCTACCTCGATGTCACCCACAAGCCGAAAGGTTTCATGGCACAGCGATTCCCTTTCATCTACCAGACTCTCCTTGAGTTCGGTCACGATGCCGAAGCGGCCCCCATCCCGGTCGTGCCCGCTGCTCACTATCAATGCGGCGGCGTGGTTGCCACACCTGACGGCACCACCACCATTCGTGGTCTGTTTGCCATCGGCGAGGTGGCCTGTACGGGACTGCACGGGGCCAACCGTCTCGCCTCCAACAGTCTCCTGGAAGGAAACGTCATGGCCCGCCGGGCCCTCGCGAAGATCCTTCACCACTTCCCGCCCGGGAAGGACGCTCCCACCCCCTCTATCCCCGACTGGGAACACGGGGACACCGCCCCGCCCGATGAATTGGTCAACATCTACCACAACTGGGACGAGATCCGCCGCACCATGTGGGACTACGTCTCCATCGTCCGCACGGACAAACGACTCCTCCGGGCCAGTTTCCGCCTCCGGAACCTCGACCGGGAAGTGCGCGAGTTCTACTGGGGATACCGCATCAACTCCCACATCCTGGAACTCCGCAACCTCGTGGCAGTGGCCTCGCTGATCGTCGACTGCGCTCTCCGTCGCAAGGAGTCGCGCGGCATCCACTTCACCCTCGACTTCCCCCAACCGAGCCAGCATTACCAACACGATACCATCATGCGGCGGTTCTAGGGCAACTCCTCCCGGATCTCCGTCGATGAAAAGAGTGCGAATGGAGAAAAGAAGCTCCCTGTCCATCAGCAGGTCTCCCGCAGGGCAGAGGGCCCAAGCCCGCCATTGCGTCGCCTTGAATGTTTGCTTTAGTAGGGCTGCCGGCATGTCTGTTCTCCCCCGCCTGATCCTCCCCGCACTCTTCGCTCTTTCCTGTTCCCTTCGGTCAACCGCCCAGGATGACATCGAAAACGCCATCTCCACCATGCTAGCCGGGATGAGCCTGGAGGAGAAGGTCGGCCAGATGACCCAGCTCACCCTGGGTGCCCTTTCCAGCGGGGAGGCCAATTCCGGAAACCCGGATGGACATCAGCTCGATCCCGGCAAACTCCGTTACGCCATCGTGAACAAACACGTGGGCTCCATTCTCAATGTCCACAGCATGGCCTTCGGCGTGGAGCACTGGCACAAGATTCTGACTCAGATCCAGGACCTGGCTACCAAGGAGACCAGGAACAAGATCCCCATCCTCTATGGAATCGACAGCGTCCATGGAGCAAATTACCTGCGGGGGGCCACCCTCTTTCCCCACAACCTGGGGCTTGCAGCCACGCGCAACAGGCAACTGGTGGAGCAATGTCACGCCATAACAGCCCGCGAAACCCGCGCTGCCGGCATTCCCTGGAACTTCGGACCCTCTCTCGACGTGGGCCGGCAACCGCTCTGGTCCCGCTACGTCGAAACCTTTGGCGAAGACGTCCACATTGCCAGCGTGATGGCCGGTGCGGCGGTGCGCGGGCTGCAGGGCGACTCGCTTTCTTCTCCTCGCTCCGTTGCCGCCACCGCCAAACATTTCCTGGCCTACAGCTTCCCCTCCAGCGGACGGGACCGCACTCAATCCCTCCTCCCCGAACGCTACCTCCGCGAACACTTCCTCCCCCCTTTCATGCGCGCGGTGGAACAGAATGTGCAGGCGATCATGGTGAACTCCAGCGAAGTGAACGGCCTGCCCGTGCACGCCAACCACAACGTGCTCACCAAGCTCCTGCGCGGCCAGATGAAGTTCAGGGGCGTGGTGGTCACTGACTGGGAGGACGTAAGGAAACTTCACAGCCTTCATCGGATCGCGCCCAACATCAAGGAGGCCGTTCGCCTCTCGGTGGAAGCCGGCATCGACATGTGCATGGCACCGGACGATTTCCACTTCACCGACAACCTGATCGAACTGGTCAAGGAGGGGCTCATCCTGGAAGAAGCGCTCGACACATCCGTTCGCCGTATCCTGCGGCTCAAGTTTGCCCTCGGCCTCTTCGAGAATCCCTATCCCGACCCGGCCGCTGCCGGTGAAATCGGCAAGGAGGATGCACATGCACTTTCCAGGCAAGCCACCCGCGAGTCTCTCGTTCTCCTCAAGAATAATGGAGTCCTCCCCCTGTCCAAGGAAAGCAAGATCCTGCTCACCGGACCCGGTTGCCACTCGTTGTCCGCTCTCCATGGAGCCTGGTCCTACACCTGGCAGGGGACAGATGAGGCGGCCTACCCGGAGACCCTTGACACCGTCCTGGAAGCCTTCAATGCCCACCACGGTCGCGACAACGTCCTCTGGGCGCGGGGAGCGCAGTGGGACGGATCCACCGACTTCGATTACGCTCTGCGCAAGGCACGGAATGCTGATGTCATCGTGTGCGTCCTGGCGGAGAAACCTAGCACTGAAACTCCCGGGAATATCAACGATCTGTCCATGCCCGAGAACCAGCTGCGCCTGGTAAGGCGCCTCGCCACCGGAAAGCCCCTTGTCCTTGTTCTCCTGGAGAATCGCCCCCGACTCATCACCAAGGTCGCAGGGCTTTGCCATGCCATCATCTATGCCGGGCAGCCAGGGCCCCACGGTGGCGGCGCGCTCTACGAATTACTGACCGGCCAGTTCAATCCCTCGGGACGGCTTCCTTTCACTTACCCTCGCGATCCACACAACCTCCTCCCATACGATCACAAGCACAGTGACAGTGTCGGTCCGGACGCGGACACCCCCGGGTTCAATCCCCTCTACGAATTCGGACACGGACTGAGCTACACAACCTTCAAATACGACAAGCTTGAAGTGCCGCCCGGCCCTCTCACCCAAATCGGCAGTCTCAGTCTGTCAGTGGAGGTCACCAATACCGGCCCGCGCAAGGGAACGGAAACCGTCCATGTTTTTGCCCGTGACCTGTTTGCCGCGATCGTCCCCCCGGTTAAACGCCTCCGGGCTTTCAGCCAGGTCGAACTGTCACCCGGTGAAACCAAGACCGTCACCTTTGACATCCCCGTCACCGATCTCGCCTATTTCGGTCCGAAAAACTATCCCATCCTGGAACCCGGGGAGTTTGAGGTGATGATCGCCGACCAGAAAGCCACCGTCACCGTGCAGTAGGGCTCCGGAAGAGCGGCAGGAGCCATTGACCCTTATGCTACGGTTCTTTCATACCATCCTGTGACCCGCCTTCTCCTCATCGCCATCCTCATGCCGCTCTGGGCCTCCCTTCCCGTCCGGGCCCAGGAAGGACCATTGGTCACCTCTCCCACCAAGGCCCCGCCCAATCCCTATCAGTATCGCAAGACCGTTTACCCGTGGCGCCGGAATATCACCGCCACCATCTTCTGGATCGGTGAAAAACCGGGCGGACAAAATACCACTTCCAATCACCACTCCTCCTGGGACGGCGAGTGGGCCAAGAACTACGGCGGATACGACGACCCAGATCCAAAGGCACGGGAAAATTTTGCCCCCAGGGCCTTCCGCCCCGGTCTCAATCCGTTCTACGTGGCTCTCCCCTACAACGACTGTCTTAACCACCGCCTGCACCGCCCCGAAGCCTCCCGGGTAATCCCCTGGTTCTCTCGCTATAATCCACCGCCGGGTGAGAGCATCTGCAAGGGCCGTTGGATCCAGCTCTACTACCGCGGCAAGGTCTGCTACGCCCAGTGGGAAGACTGCGGACCCTGGGTCACCGACGACTGGAAATACGTCTTCAATGGCCACCCCCCGCGCAACAACAGGGCCGGCATTGATGTCTCCCCGTCCGTCCGCGACTACCTCGGCCTCAAGTCCGGCGAGAAGTTGCACTGGCGCTTCGTGGAGTTCGGTGGGGTTCCCCGGGGGCCGTGGTCGTGGTATGGATCCAACAACCCCTTCGTCGACCCGGAGGTCGATCCCGACGTGGCGGTGGTGCGCCGACTTTACCAGTATCTTGAGCAGAAGAGGCTGGAAGAGTTCCGCAGGAAGCAAAATCAGCCGCCAAGGTAGCAACTCTGCGCTCCCTTTTAGGCAAAGACGCAAGGGGATGTGCCCGGTGCCGCCAAGGCACTGCCAATCTCACGCGCGCTCCAACAGGTTGCGAAGGTGCAGGATGATGCGCGCCGTCGCTCCGCGATGTTGTTCGAGCACTGCCGTGGCGCTGGCGGTGAGAGTTCGCCGGTGTTGTGCCGACTCCAGAACAGCGCGCAGGCCCTTCGAAAGATCCGACTTGGAGACACTCTCGACAGCCGATCCGGTGCGAAGCTCCGTGATGAGTGGTTCAAAGTTCTCCATGTGCGGACCACAGACTACCGGAGTGCCGACTGCGATCGCCTCGACAGGATTCTGGCCTCCCCGGCTCAGGAAACTCTTGCCGATGACCACCACGTCTGCATGAGCGGTCCAGTCCCGCAACTCGCCGGTGGAGTCCACTACCAAGACCGCCTTCTCAATTTGATCTGGACGCTTGAAGCTGCTCCGAAGGACCACTTCGAACCCGGCAGCCTCCAGATCAGCCCGTACTTTACGCCGGCGCTCCGCGTGCCGCGGAAGAATCACCGCCAACCCTCCCGGAACCTGCCCCACGGCCTCAGCAATCAGGCGCTCTTCACCAGCGTGACTACTGGCGGCCAGAATAACCGGCCGCCCCGGACCGAACGCATCTATCATTTCCTGGAACTCAGCCCGTTTGACCGGGCACTCCAATCCTTCCAGATCAAACTTGAGACTGCCGGTCACCACCAGCGCCTCGGGCAGGACCCCTACGTTCGACCACCTCTCCGCATGCTCGGCCACCTGCGCGCACACCAGCTTCAATTGACCGAGCAGGGGTGCGGTGATTACCCGGAACCGCTCGTAACGGCGGGCCGACCGTGGCGACAAGCGGGCATTTACGAGAGCTGTCGGGATTCCCCGGCGGTTGGCGAGGTGCAGGAGGTTGGGCCAGAGTTCGGAGTCAATCAGCACAATCAGCGCCGGTTCGAAGCGGTTGAAGATGTGGCGGATGATCAGGGAAAGGTCGAGTGGACTGTAAATCACCCGCACCCCATCGGAAGCTTCCCTCTCTGCCAGTTGAAATCCCGTGGAGGTCGTGGCCGCGATCACGAATTGCTCCTCCGGATGATGCTTCAGCCACTCTGCAATCAGGCGAAGCGCCATCCTGACCTCCCCGACACTGACGGCATGGACATAGACCGCCCCGACCGGTTCGAATTCAGCGGGACGACGGAACACACCCAGTCGCTGAAGAAGCTGGGCATCGAGTCCACCCCGCCGGGCCATTCTGAGAAGCCAAGCAGGCGCAGCGAGAAGGAAGAACAGGGGAAGCAGCCAGTTGTAGAGTAACCGCACCACCAGGTTCATGGGCGCGAAACCTATCGGGACTCCTCCTGAGCGTAAAACAGAATCGCGCTGCTCCCGTACTTCCGCCGGTCGATCACCTTCCACCCGGGCGCGGCCGGCTCCTCCCGTTTCCCTTCCACCTCCAGCACAACCAGACCGCCGTTCGACAATCGTGACGGAAGGGAAGCATCTTTCATGAGAGCTCCGGCCAGATCGTGATCCGCGTTGGAAGCATAGGGTGGATCCGCCAGGATAAGATCAAACACCGTGGAGCAACTCCCCAGATAGGCGAAGACATCGCGCTGATGCACCGTGCCCTGCCCTGCAAGTCGCGCCTTCTCCAGGTTTTCCCTGAGGATTCTGCCGGAGGCCCCGCTTGCTTCCACGAAGACGGCTTCCTGCGCCCCCCGGCTCAGAGCCTCGATTCCCAGCGCTCCCGAGCCTGCAAAGAGATCCAGGACCCGCGCGCCTTCCAGATGAACCTGCAGAATTGAAAAGAGGGCTTCCCGAAGCCGATCCGTGCTGGGTCGGGTGGCCCGAGGCGGCACCTTCAAGCGCATTCCCCGCGCTTTGCCTGCAATCACTCTCATTGGGAAAGGAACTGGTCCTGATGAGTGGGCACAACACCCCGCTCAGTTTCTTCAGTCTCGTTCTTCACAAAGGCTATCATCCGGTTCCAGACCTGGGAAACCTCCATGTCCTCTCCTTTCCGTCCCACGTCAACCACCGCCCGATCCAGCGTTCCCTGCAGCTGAAGATCACGATAGTGACGATCGGATGTGACGAGGGGCACCAACCAGGAGCGAGTCCAGCCGCCGGTCAACATCGCCCCAACTGCGAATCGCGTGATGGCAGCGGCACGGTCATGATCAGCCACCACGCGCAGCACTCCCCGGACCCGGCCATCCGGAACCATCATTCCATTACCGAGAAAAGACAGTTGCTCGCTGTGGAGCCGGCCGTCAATGACCTGAAAGGTTCCACCCCGCATGCTGGCAGTCAGTTTCCCGTGCTCAAACGCCACCTTATCGCCCCACACCGCATGAGTCAGGCCGAGACCGGACGCTTCCACCTCGAGGTCTCCTCGCCAGCTATTGAGAGAGGTCAGGGTCCCTCTCAGGCTTCCTCGCATATGAACGCGCCCAGCCTCCACTCCCATCCCAGACCAGAGAGCCATCGGCACACGATTCATCCGCATCGGCCCGACCGGCACCTCAATTTTCACCAGGAAGCGGGGCGTCCCCCTCATACGGATCGAACCTTCACTGCGGACGGACAGGCCTTCCCACTCGAACTCGGTCGGTGCCAACCGAAGAAAGGGACGGTGCCATTCGACCCGGTTGCGCCAAGCACCACTCAGGACCCGGCCTCCGAGAGTGAACCCATCGCATTCGATCCACCCCGGGGCATCCTCTCCCTGCAGCGGCAGCTCTCCCCGCAGGTTATGCAGCGCAAACCCGCCTTTACCCTTACCTTTATTGGAGTAAACGCCTATCTCACAGCGATCCAGGATGACCATGAACGGGCGACCCGCGGGGGGTCGATCCTGCTCCCGGCCCCTGGCAGACTGACTCCCCGATTTCTTCCCTCCCGGCTTCGGGCCGGCTTCACTTTTCTCTCCTCCCGGTTCCGGGGACCCCTCCGGGGAAGCAGTGGGTTCCTTCCCCGGCGCCTCTTCCCCGGGCAGGAGAGCCAGCAGTTCCATGGGAATGGCAATCGTTCCCCGTCGTATCCGAACCTCGCGCGGTTCAAACATTCCCTTCGGGAGAGCATCCCAGTAAACCTGCACGTCAACGTCGGCCCGGCAGAGCGACCGAACCGTCATGCCGGCCTCCTGATTGCGGAGCTCCGCGGTAACATCCCGCATCTGAATCCCCGTCCACGGTGTCCAGGAAAGAGATCCTATGTTCCATTCGCATCCCGATCGGCGTTCCAGTTTGTGCTCGAACCAATTCCGGACCACGCGTGTCTGCAGCACCAGATTGGAGACAATGAGCAGACCGAGCGAAAGCACCGACAAGGGCACCACAAGCCAACGGGTGATCACGATGCCCGCAGATGTTTTCTGGCGTGCCTTCAAGAAGGGTAAGGCGCTATTTACCGGGCATGGGGAACCTGATCACCATGCTCCGGTCAAAGAGGATTCTGCCCGAGGGGGAAGTCGACTGCAACCGGTAGACCAGAATCCCCCACCTGGTTCCCACCAGTGTCCCGATCCCGAAATTCTCCTTGGTCTTTCCCAGACTGTCCTCCTCCTGAAACCTCCACTCGTGTCCCGTCCACTTGCCCAGGATACTGCGGGGATCCGCATCGATGTCCTTAAGACGGACGAGCTCTCCATTGGGTGATTTGACCACGTCCTTCCCCTCCTGGTAACGCAACAGGGAAAGAGATGCTCCCCTTCCTGAGACCCGGACCATCCACTCCCCCTTTTTCGGCTGCTCCAGCCGCACGACCACGTTTCCGTCCTTCAATGGAACCAGCTTCCGCTCATCCCACAACCTGTTATAGGTCTCGTAATCCTCCTTGGTGAGCCCGAGCTTCTCGTGAAAGGGCAACGGAACGCCGGGTCTGGCATTCTTGGAGTAGGTCTTGAACCACTCCGGGGCTGCCCGCGCAGCCTTCTCAACCTTCCTCACATACTCGCTGATTTCCTTGGGAGGTTCCACCACCACCACCTGTCCACGCGCAGCCACCCCGGGGGTCAGATACTTCCCGAGAACTGCGGGAACCTTCTGGCCGATCGCTCCCTGGGAGAGGATCACGAGGACACCGCATACCATGCCCACTGACGGGATGACTCTTTTCATTTCAAGGCTGGGTCAGGAGTTCGCCGGAGGATGGCACTTCGAGTCCCCCCTGCCAGCATGACAACTCCTTACCACCACTGAGTCACCCCCGCAACCAGACTGATCGCAAACTCAGGGTTGGACCGCGGATTCGCTCTCTTCGATTTGGACCCAGGAGGTTGCCAGCACCTTCTCCACCAGCACAGAGCGCCGGGATCTTGTGTTCGGAAGGAACCGCAGGCGCAGACGCAGCGGGAGGTATCCCTTCTTGGCCCCCAGCAAAGCGGCCAATCCACGCCCGTCCGCGCTCCCTTTCTCAATGTATCCGAAAAGGAACTCATCCTCGTCCCTGAAGGTGAGTTTCAGGGGCTGGTAGCGTTCCTGATCCGTAAATTCGTAGCTGTAGAAGGTATCCGGTGCCACATAAACCCGGAAGTCCATCGCCTCGGTCGGCTTTTTCTCCAGGTAGTCCGCGATTGCCATCGGCTGATAGTTCACTTCTGATTCCCAATCGAAACGCAGTTCTCCGTCCGCACAATCCTCGATGAGCAGCAACTGTGCATCTGATTTCCCCTCGATCATCACATCG
>Ga0310342_100001904_pt1 | contig 13291 bp, 12 predicted proteins | sample S15DNA20500_MG_FD_206155 | JGI IMG/M metagenome (GOLD analysis project Ga0310342, IMG submission 206155) | Marine microbial communities from station ALOHA, North Pacific Subtropical Gyre - S1503-DNA-20-500_MG | ecosystem: Environmental > Aquatic > Marine > Oceanic | place: Pacific Ocean: North... | reverse complement strand
TGGAACGGGCGGATTGCCGCCGCCGGCGAAGTCGACCTGTACGAGATCGACCTCGCCGCCCTCGACGCCGCCGAAGGAAGTCCGGGCGATTTGGAGATCCGCGCCACGGGCGCGCTGCTCGGCATGCGGCCCCGGCTGACGGTCTATGACGCCGACCCGGGCCAGGGCGGCGCCTTGATCGAGCGGGCGACGGCTGGAGCGGGAACGAACGGGACCACCGTCCCCATCCAGGCCAGTATGGGAAGCGTGTTTGCCGAGGTGACTCACGCGTCCGGCTCGACCGGTACCTACCAACTCAGCGCGGGTCGATTGCTGGGGCTGGTGTTCGGCCCGCCCGGCCTCTCGGATTCACCCTGCGACCTGGCTCGCGCCGACAAGAACGACGCGCTGACGGCACTGGAGGACGGGCTCGCAGGCGTCCCGGCAGCCCGCGTGCTCGTTCGTGAAAGCCGCGATCTCGAGCGCGCGATGCGCGCTGCGCTCGGCGAAATACCGGGCGCCTCGAAGCGGGAGCGACAGGCCCGCAAGCTCCTTCGCAGCGCCGCACATCGAGACACCAAGGCGCTCAAGCGCCTGAATGCTGCGGCATCGAAGAGTCGCAGCAAAGAGATCAAGGGCGCGAAGCGAAAGATCCGAAACGCGCGCAAGAAGCTCCGCAAGGCCTGCGATCGACTCGACGACCGCGGCGCCAGCCTGTTGCCCTGAGCGACTCGAGAGTCCGGCGCGCTAGGCGACGAAGTGTGAGACCAGGCGGGCGCCGTCGGGCTCGAGGGCGGCCCAACTCGTCGTCGAGGGCTCCAACTCGGCCAGCGTGGCGGGCGGGAAGCGTCTCGCGAGGCTGCGGAGCGCAGCAGGGTCTCCGTGGCCGGAGAGCTTGGCGGCGAGTTCCGCGATTCCGGGATTGTGAGCGACCAGCATCAACGAAGAGACGCCGGGGTCGGTCTCCCGCACCTTTTCGAAGAGCTTCCAGGCAGACACGAGGTAGAGATCTTCGGAGATCGAGGTGGCGGGCTTTTCGGACAGCCCTGCGACGACGCGCTCCATCGTTTCGACCGCACGTCGCGCGGACGAACACAACACGTGGGTCGGGGGCTCACTTCGAGTAGACAGCCACGAGGCCACTCCCGCTGCCTCACCCAGCCCCTCCTCGGTGAGCCCACGCGAGTCATCGCGCGCGGCATCCCCGACGATCTCGGCACATGCGTGCCGCAGGAGATAGAGCCTCATCGACGCAAGATTAGCTCGATTGCACTGGAAGGGGACCGGTATTCGCGTGCGGGAATTCCGAAACGAGGTTTCCATCGGCAGCAACGAAACCCATCACGGAGCCACTACCCGCCGGCCAGGCTCCCGTGAACGATCCGCACGAAGTCGTCGGGGCCGAGGAGCACCGTGAGCCCTAGCTGCCTTCGATCTATCGAGCATGCCTCCAAATCGGAATATAATCCGGGGCGCGATGTCCCGGGACTACGATCGAACACTCGGCGTGGTGGAGGCCTTCACGGTGGTCTGCGAGCAGTGCCCCAGCGGCGCGGTGCGCGGGGTGGCCGAGCGGGCTCTCGAAGCCGCGAAGAGAGGCGAGCCGGGCGTCCTGAAGGAGCAGGCCTACTTCGTGCTGAGCGCCATCCAAGGTTGGCGAGGAGAGCGCGCCACCCAGGTGCACCGATCCCTCAGCGAGTTCATCGAGGGAGCCTGAGCGACCGGGCTGGAAGCGTCGTCCCGGCTCCTAGATCCCCGAGAGCGAAGAGCCGTCATCGGCCACGGCCGCCTCGAGGTGGGCCGTGCAGGCGAAGAGTTCGAAGCGCCAGGGCGACGGCCCCTCCAGGCGTGAGATCGAGGTGTTGCCGAAGCGAATCGGCGGCCCGTTCTCGCCGTAGCTCGCGGGCGACAGCAAGGCAGCCGGCACCTCCGCGAGCCGGGCGGCGATCGAGTGGCACACGAGCCCGTGGGTGACGACGGCCAGGTGACCCTCGAGGGATTCGGCGAGCCGGCATGCGCTGGCCCAGGCCCGATCGACGCGCTCGTGAAAAGCGCCCCAGCTCTCGCCGTTCGGCGGCTCGTAATCGGGGGCGAAGAGTTCGATTTGCCGCTCCATCAACTCCGAGTATGGCGTGCCCCGAAGGTCCCCGAAGTTGCGCTCCTGAAGATCGGGGTCGAGCGAGAGCGGGGCACCCGTCGCGGCGGCAACGGCATCGGCGGTCATCTTCGCGCGCGCCATGTCGCTGGTCACGACACGGGTGATGCCCAAGCTCGTGGCGCGCTCCCCGAGCAGCCGAGCCTGGGCGAGGCCGCGCTCCGAGAGAGGGATCTCGGGGAACTGGACCACGCGGGATCGGTTCGAGGCCGTCTCGCCGTGCCGAATGAGGTAGATCGCCACACCCGAAGGCTATCGGCTGATCGGATTCGTGTCTCCGGCCAGTTCGCTCAGCATTTCAGCGAGAAATTTCGACTCCAGCAGGACGTGGATCGAGAACGGAGCGTGCATCTCGTCTTCGATACCCGGGATGGAAAACACCAACTGGCCCTGGATCGAGAGCGCGAGCGTGTCCGAAGGCGGGTGGGTGGCGAGCAGCGCCGCCACTAGCGGCCGCTCCTCGAGCACGGGCGCTCCGTGCTCGAGTTCGGCATGCGGGAAGAGCTGTTCGACGACACCGGAGAGCACCTGCCCTCCCCATTCGACGAAGCGACCGAGAGGATCTTGGCTGGCACCCTCTCGTTGCAGCCATAGCAGGGCGTCCCCGGGGTCGAGAACGAAGAGCGCCGTGCCTCGGGGCTGACCCTCGAAGCGCTGCAACACACCGGCGATCACGTCCGACGGCAGCCCGCCCGAAGCCTCGTCGGGATCGAAATCGACGACCGTGCTGCTCGTGAGCCCCTCGAGCAGTATCTCGGTTGTCTCGACGGGGGTGCCGACGAGGCGTGCTGCCGCGGAAGCGAGGCCCGCATCGATGCGGTGGCGAAGCGACTCGTGATGGCTGGGCGTGAAGCTCAGGTTCGACTCCGGCATTCGCCGCCGAGGTTCCGGCGGAGGCTGCTTCGAGGGTGGGAGATGTATCGTCCGCCCTCGGAATAGATGAAGGGAAAGTACCACCGTGTGCAGGGTTTCCTCAACTCCCGGCAAATCCGCTGCAGCTCGGCTTGCATCTCGAACCGGAAGCCGAGTCGCAGCCGGCGTTCAACTTCCGCCGCAAGCCCGCCACACGCGTGGGCGCTGCGCCCGCGCCCGTTCATGACACACCGATTCGCCAGACGTGTCGCTGCAATGGCGCTCGGGTTCTGTCTCGCGACGGCGAGCGCATGCTCCGCTTCAGAGGGGCTGCCGTTCTGGAAGCTGACCGATCCGCGAGGCAACGGCTCAGCGGTATACATCCTGGCGACGCTGGAACTCCCCCAGAACGAGCGGCTGCGCTTCGACCCCGCCGTGCTGGCCGCCTTCGAAACGTCCGAACGCCTGGTGCTTCAGAACAGCGCGGCCCTCGGCAAGCAGAACGCATTGATCGGGTGGAAGGCCCACCTGGCCGAAGGAGACAACCTCGCAAACTGGCTCGATCCCGAGACCTTCGCGGCCTACGTGGAGGCCGTCGGGCGTGCAGGCTTCCCACCCACCCATGCCGACGTCACCGCGCCCTGGTTTGCGGCGACACGTGTTCGCGCCGCGGACCTGAAGCGACTCGGCTACGCGCCCGAGCGCGAGATCGAGACCTATTTCGCGCATCTCGCTCGAGAGCGCCGCGCGCCGAAGCAGATCCTGCCGCTGGAGGAGTCCGCAACCACCTACGACCGCTCCGCCGCCCTCTCACGCGAGATCCAGTCCGAGATGATGCAGCGTGCCCTGTTCGAGTCGGATAGCGCCGAGACCCACCTCCCCGGGGCCATGCAGGCATGGCGACGAGGCGATGCAGCGGCCCTCGGCGAGGTGTTGCGAGCGACGGACCGCGCACACCCGGAACTCGCGCAGAGCCGCCGTCTGACGATCGAGCGCGAGAGCACCCGCCTCGCGGACGCGCTGCAGAAACTACTCGCAGAGCCCGGCGCGCACCGCGACTTCCTGCTCGCGGATGCGCGAAACCTGCTGGGTGAGGCGGGCGCCTTCGCGCTGCTCCGCGAGCGCGGCCTGCACGTGACACCCGTCGCGCCTCGCGGCGGGCACGCACTTCCCTACTCCGCGCCGCCCCTGCCGGAGACCGGAGCCTCAGGGCACGGCGGACGCGTGCTGCTCGTCGGAATCGACGGCGCAACGCTTCGGATCATTCGCCCGCTACTCGAGGCCGGACGTCTTCCCCAACTGGCAGCGATTGCGGGCGCCGGCGCCTCGGGCCGCCTGCGCTCTCACCAGCCCATCTACTCGCCACGCGTCTGGAACTCGATCGCCACCGGCAAGGCGCCGGTGAACCACGGCATCGAGGGGTTCACCTTCCAGGACGAGGCGGGAAAGCAACGCCTGTACCTGAGCCTTCACCGAAAGGCCCACGCCCTGTGGAACATCGCCTCGGCGGCGGGCAAGAAAGTCGCGGTCGTGAACTGGTGGAACACCTACCCGCCCGAGGTCGTAAACGGCGTGATGATCTCGGACCACGCGAAACCGACCCGGCTGACAGAGCTCCGCAACCTGACCGGCGCCGAGACCCTGGACGAAGGAGCCACGGTGTTTCCGGCGGGCTGGCACGCGCGCGCCTTGGGCATCTTCGCGGACCGGCTGGTCATCCCGGGGCTGGAAGATCCGTTCCTGGGCAACCTGGGCCTCGCCGACTGGATGAAGAAGGAAGAACTCTCGAGGCGTTTCCGCGACGACGCAGCCACTGCCCGAATCGCGCTGGAGGTGGAGGCCGAGTTGCGGCCCGACCTGATGATGGTCTTCCTGCCGGGCATCGACCGCGTCTCGCACCGACTCTGGGGATCCGTCGAGACGCCGGAGCGCTACGCGAAGCCGCTGGACATGACGCCGCTGCAACGTGCTGCGGCGCAGGAGGCGCTACACGCCTACTACGCGTACAGCGACGCCCTGATCGGCCTGCTCGCAGCTGCGTACGGCGAGGGCGACCTCGTCGTCGTCGTCTCGGATCACGGCTTCGAAGCCGGCTCCCACCTCGGCGATCTCACGGGCGTGCACGCCAGCGAGGCCGCCCTGGACGGCATCCTGTTCGCTCGCGGAGCCGGCATCCGCCCCGGCCGGGATACTGGAACGCCGTCGGTCAACGACGTGACTCCCACGATCCTCGCCTGGCTCGGGCTCCCGCTCGGGGAAGACATGGACGGTGGCGTCGCCTCGTTCATGCAGCCCACGCAATCGGTCGGGACGATTCCAACCCACGACACGACCGAGATCGAAAGACTCGGAGTCGCGCCTTCCGGAAGCGAAGAAGAGATCCTCGATCAGCTGCGCGCGCTCGGATACATCGACTAGAGTACGCCGACGGGGGAGTCGAGTGGCGCGCAACCACACACAACAGGGCAAGAAGCGGAAGGGCCGGCCGAAGAGCAAGAAGCCCCGGGCGGTCTCCACGAAGATGGCCCGCGGCGCCGACCGGCACCGGCTCTACGAGGAGTCGGTGCAGGAGGTCGAGGCCGACGTCTCGCTGATCGATCGGCTCTTCAAGAGGCGCTATGGCCGCTCGCCGCGGCTCCTGCGCGAGGACTTCTGCGGAACCGCAGCCATGTGCTGCGAGTGGGTGCGGTTCCACCGAGACAACCGCGCTGTCGGTATCGATATCGAGCCGGAGGTGCTCGAATGGTGCCGCACCAACCACTTCCCGAAGCTCGACGACGACCAGCGCGAGCGGGTCGAACTCCGCCTCGCGGACGTCCTGGAAGACAAGACGGCGGGTGTCGACGCCACCTGCGCGTTCAACTTTTCGTACTTCTGCTTCCAGACCCGGGAGTTGCTCGGCCGCTACTTCCAGCGGGCTCACGACGGCCTTGGCGACGAAGGCCTCTTCGTGATCGACCTCTACGGCGGCGCCGAGGCCCAGCGAACCATGACGGAGACCCGCGAGCAGGAGGGCTTCGACTACGTCTGGGACCAGCACGTCTTCGACCCCGTCTCGAACCATGTCATCAACTACATCCACTTCGAGTTTCCGGACGGCTCCTCGATGCGCCGCGCCTTCACCTACGACTGGCGCCTGTGGTCGATTCCCGAGCTACGCGACATCCTCGCCGAGGTCGGCTTCGCGGAGTCCGAGGTCTACTGGGAAGGAACGGACCGGAAGACCAACGAGCCCAACGGCGTGTACCGCAAGGCCACCAGCGCCCCGGACGACCCGGCGTGGGTGTCGTACATCGTGGCCTACAAGTAAGTCGCCGGTCGCCCGCGCTCCGCGATGCGGCCCCCGGGTTGTTCCGCCTTCCTCCCGGCCTACCCTGTGCCAGGGGGTGCGAGGCGGACGCGCCGGGAGACAGCATGGCCGAGCAGGTAACCGCGGAGTATCTCGAGCAGGCATTCGAGTCGGCAAAGAACTGGGGCCGCTGGGGCGACGACGACCAACGGGGCGCCCTCAACTACATCACCGACAAGAAGCGCGCCGCGGCTGCCGCACTCGTGCGCGACGGCGCAGCTGTGAGCTGTGCACAGGAGTTCGCGACACAGCCGGCCGCCGACAACCCGCACCCGGCATTGCACATGATGGTTGCGGCGGGTGACGCCTGCACGATCCCCGAAGTACCGGGGCTCGAGACGACGTCCGATTTCATCGGTGTAGCGTTCCATGGCATGTCGGTCTCTCACATCGACGCGCTCTGCCACGTCTTCGTGAAGGAACAGATGTACAACGGCTATCCCGCGAGCGATGTGAGGAGCACGGGCGCTGTTCGCAACAGCATCATGGCCGCGAAGGACGGCATCGCCTCGCGCGGCGTCCTACTGGACATCCCGCGCCTGCGCGGCGTCGAGTGGCTCGAACTCGGCACGGCCATCGAACCCGACGAACTGGAAGCCGCCGAGGAGGCCCAGGGCGTGCGCGCCGAGGAGGGCGACATCCTGCTGGTCGCGACCGGCCGGGACGCGCGCGGCCGGAGCCTGGGCCGCTGGTCAGCGCTCACCGGCATGGCCGGCCTGCACGCAACCTGCGTGCCGTGGCTCCACGAGAGGCGAATCGCCGTGCTGGGGAGCGATGGAATCTCCGACGCGATCCCGGGACCCGGGGCGGTGGGGTGGCCGATGCCGCTCCACCAGTGCTGCCTCGTCGCGATGGGCGTGCACCTGCTCGACAACCTGAAGCTCGACAGCCTGGCCGAGGCCTGCATCGAGCACGAACGCTGGGAGTTCCTGCTGACGATCGCACCGTTGCGGGTCGAAGGAGGCACGGGGTCTCCCGTCAATCCGATCGCGATCTTCTGAAGCCGCTCGATCGAGCCCGGGCGCGGAGCCACGCCATGATGCCCACCGCCGAGAAATCCACATGCCCCCTGCCACCACCCCGGGTCGTCTCCAGGATCGGATCGCGATCGTCACGGGCGCCGCGCGCGGAGTCGGCGCCGAAATCGCTCGCCTCTTCGTGAGCGAGGGAGCGCGCGTCGCTCTCTTCGACATCCTGGACGACGAGGGCGAGGCGACGGCTGTAGCGCTCGGGGAGGCGGCCCTCTACCGGCACTGCGACGTCTCGCGCGAGGCGGACTGGGCGGCTGCAATGAACTCGGTGCTCGAGTGGGGCGGCCGCCTCGACGTGCTCGTGAACAACGCCGCCGTCCTTCACCTCGACTGGCTCGAGAACACGACTGCGGCGGACTACGAGCGCCTGTTCCGCGTGAACGAGCTGGGCGTCTTCTTGGGGGTGCGCTCGGCGATCGCGCCGATGCGCGAGGCGGGCGGCGGCTCGATCGTGAACATTTCCACTGTAGATGCGGCCATGCCATCACCGCTGACGGTTGCGTACTCGGCGACGAAGTTCGCGGTGGAGGGGATCACCCGAGTGGCCGCGCTCGAGCTGCGCAGCGACGAGATCCGCGTCAACGCGGTGAACGCAGGCTTCGGGAGCAAGGAACTCGTGATGGAGGCAACCGGCAGCTTCCGGCCGCCTCGGGCGGTGATCGAGGCACACGACCAGCCAGAGGAAATTTCGGCGGGCGCTCGAACCGTGCTCTTCCTGGCGTCCGACGACAGCTCGATCGTGACGGGAGCCTCGCTGGCCGCAGACCGCGGTTACGCGGCCGGAATGCCCTTGCCGACGCGTTGACCTTGCCGCCGCAACCCCGAGCCTCGAGACGCTGTACCGTCTAGAGCATGAGCAACGAACTCGACGTCACGCCTCTTCGAGAAGCCGCCGCCAAAGAGATCGCCAACGGCTTGACTGCTTGCCAACTCGCCGTAGCGCGAGAAGGCAAGATCGCCTGGACCGAGTCCTTCGGCACTGCCGATCCCGAGACGCGCTTCGGCGTTGCATCCGCCACCAAGCCGATCGTCGCCTCGGCGATCTGGCTGCTGATCGGCGACGGCCTGCTGGACATCAGCCGGCCCGTCGCCGACTACGCTCCCGAGTTCGCAGCCAACGGCAAGGACACCGTGACCGTCGAGCAGGTGCTGCTGATGATCTGCGGCTTCCCGAGCGCGATGATGGGCCCGCTCGAAGGCGCCGACCCGGCGCGCCGGATTGCGCGCCTGGCCCAGTGGGAACTCGAGTACGAGCCGGGCAGCAAATACGTCTACCACGGGGGCTCCGCGCACTGGGTTCTGGCCGAGTTGATCGAACGGCTCGGCGGCCTCGACTTCCGCGACTTCGTCGAGCAGCGCATCACGCAGCCACTCGGTCTCCCGCGCGTGCTGGGCATCCCACGCGACGAGCAGACGAAGATCGCGCAACTCTCGGGATCGGCGCCGCGCAACCGGGCCTTCGACTACGGAGAAATGATCGAAGCCGGCGTGCCGGGCGGAGGCGGCGTCATGACGGCTTCCACGCTCGCACTCTTCTACCAGGCGCTGCTCCACAATCCAGGCGGCTTGTGGAAGGCGGACGTGCTCGAGGACGCCACCACGAACATCCGCTGCACGCTCCCCGACCCGCTCATGAACCTGCCCGCCAACCGCACGCTCGGCGTGGTGATCGGCGCCGGCTTCGGAACCACCTGGGGGAAGTCGCCGACCGCCTTCGGCTGGCCCGGCGCCGGTGGACAGATCGGCTTCGCAGAGCCCGCGACCGGGATCTCGTTCTCGTTCCTGCAGGCCGGCGATCCCGACCAGGCGAGCCAGTTCGGCCGTGCGCTCGCGCTGTCGAGCCTGGCGCTCGAACTCGGACGCTGAACGAGCGCTCGGAGGTCCCTGCGCTGCGCCTCCGACCCGCGATTGGGACGCACAGCGAGACGACCCTACAATCGAGCTTCGAGCGGACTCGACCCTCACCCCACCCCGTCAGGAGACCCCCATGCGCACCGATCTCTGCGATCTCTTCGGCATCGACGTTCCGATCTTCGCCTTCAGCCACTGTCGAGACGTAGTCGCTGCCGTCACGAACGCCGGCGGACTCGGCGTGCTGGGCGCGCTGGCCTTCTCGCCCGAGCAACTCGAGCTCGAACTCAGGTGGATCGACGACAACGTCGACGGCAAGCCCTACGGCGTGGATACCGTGATGCCCATGAGCTACGCGGGCAAGGACGAGGGCCTCGGCAAGGCCGACACGGAAACCGGCAAGGTCGACGCCGGCGCTTTCCGGGACATGATTCCCGAAGAGACCAAGAAGTGGATCGAGCGCGTGTTGGAGGAGTACGAGGTTCCGCCGCTGCCCGAAAACGCGCGCGGCGGAGGCACCGGCGTCGGCGGCGGAAGTGCCGGGCTCCTCGGCTGGACCGATGGCGGCGGACGCAACCACATCGAGGTCGCCCTTCGGCACGAAGGCGTCAAGCTGCTCGTGAATGCGCTCGGCCCGCCGCCCAAGGACATCATCGACCTGGCCCACGAGCACGGCGTGAAGGTCGCCGCGCTCACCGGAGCCGTCGAGCACGCGCAGCGTCAGAAGCAGGCCGGCGTCGACATCATCGTCGCCCAGGGAACCGAGGCCGGCGGCCATACCGGCGAGATCGGCTCGATGGTCCTGATTCCGGACATCGTCGATGCGGTTGCACCCACGCCCGTTCTCGGCGCCGGCGGCATCGCGACCGGACGCCAGGCGGCCGCCGCCATGGCGCTCGGTGCGTCGGGGGTCTGGACTGGCTCGGTCTGGCTCACCGTCGACGAGGCCGACGCCTCGACTCTGCTGAAGGACAAGCTCTTCAGCGCGAAGCCCAAGGACGCCGTGCGCTCCCGCTCGCTATCAGGCAAGCCGGCGCGGCTCCTGCGAACCGGCTGGACCGAGGCCTGGGAGAGGGAGGACTGTCCCGGAACCTTGCCGATGCCGCTGCAGTACATGGCGTGTGCCGAAGCCCAGGCCCGCATCGGCATGGCGGCACGCAAGGAAGGCTCGAAGGCGCGCGACCTGATCGGGATGCCGGTGGGGCAGGTCGTCGGCCGGATGACCCAGGAGATGAGTTCCAAGGACGTCGTCTACCAGTTCATCGACGAGTTCATCGAGGTAGTCGAGCGGCTGCAACAGACCCTCGACGCAGCCGACGCCGAGTAGGCACTCCCCATAGAAACGGGGAGTTCCGCTCGCCCAGACGCTCCGCGAGGCCCGGGCTCGGTTATTGACATCCATGTCAATCCGATGGATCGTCCCGAGTTCGAACGACCCACATCCCTCGGAGAACCCCCATGAATTTCGACTTTTCGGAGGACCAGAAGCTCCTCCAGAAGACGGCCCGTGACTTCTTGGCCGAGCACTCGCCGCTGACGGTCTGCCGCGAGATCCTCGAGTCAGATCAGCCCTACTCCCAGGCTCTCTTCAAGGCCACTGCCGAGATGGGCTTCCAGGGCACCGTGATTCCCGAAGAGTACGGCGGTGCCGGCTTCGGACATCTCGAGTTGGCCGTCGTCGCGGAAGAACTCGGTCGCGCGGTCGCGCCGGTTCCGTTCTCTTCCAGCGTCTACCTGGCAACCGAAGCGATCCTGCTCGCGGGGTCGGACGAGCAGAAGCAGCAGTATCTGCCCAAGCTCGCTTCCGGCGAGGCGGTCGGAACCCTGGCGGTCGTCGAGAAGCCCGGCCAGAACGGCACCGAGGGCATCGAGGCAGCGTTCAAGGACGGCAAGCTCTCTGGCACGAAGCTGCCCGTCCCGGACGGAGACGTCGCCGACTTCGCCATCGTGGCCGCAGGGGCGAAGGACGGGCTCGCGCTCGTGATCGTCGACCTGGACGCGGACGGCGTAAAGCGAGAGGCGGTCGGCTCGTTCGATCCCTCCCGGTCGCTCGCACAGATCGAGTTCACCGACGCCCCGGCCAGCTTGCTGGGCGATGTCGGCGCGGCCGAGGCAATCCTCGACAAGGTCTTCGACCGGGCTGCAGTACTGATTGGCTTCGAGCAACTCGGCGGGGCCGAGCGGGCGTTCGAGATCACGAAGGAGTTCATGCAGGGCCGCTACGCCTTCGGTCGTCCGATCGCGTCCTTCCAGGCCCTCAAGCATCGACTCGCCGACCTGTGGTGCGAGATCCAGCTCACCCGCTCGAACTGCTACTACGGGGCCTGGGCTCTCAGCAACGACGACGACGAACTCGGGATTGCAGCCTGCATCTCGCGGATCGCGGCCTGCAAGGCCTACGACCTGGCCGGTGTCGAGATGATCCAGCTACACGGGGGCGTCGGATACACCTGGGAGTACGACTGCCACCTCTTCTATCGCCGGGCAAAGTTCCTATCCGTGGTCATCGGTAGCCCGGCCAGCTGGAAGCACAAGCTGGTCTCTCGCCTGCAAGCACAGAACGCAGCCTGACAACAGTATTCGATCGGAGACGATGATGGACTTCAACGACACCCCCGAAGAAGCGGCGTTCCGCGACGAAGCCCGAAGCTGGCTGGAGGCGAATTCCAAGCTGAAGGACCCGGACGATCCGGGAGAGGATCTGCTGGGTGAACGCTCCTCGCCCGAGGTCATTCAGGCCGCCCAGGGTTGGCAGAAGCAGAAGGCCGACGCGGGTTGGGCGTGCATTACCTGGCCGAAGGAGTACGGCGGCCGCGAGGCCACGGCGATCCAGAGCGTGATCTGGGGACAAGAAGAGGGAAAGTTCCAGACCCCGCCCAACGTCTTCGGCATCGGTCTGGGGATGTGTGGACCGACGATCCTCACCCACGGGACCGAAGAGCAGAAGCAGCGCTGGATTCCCGAACTGCTGTCGGGAGAGAAGATCTGGTGCCAGCTCTTCAGTGAGCCCGCTGCCGGATCCGATCTCGCAGGCCTGCGCACCACCGCGGTGAAGGACGGCGACGACTGGGTGGTCAACGGCCAGAAGATCTGGACGACCGGCGCTCATTTCTGCGAATGGGGAATCCTCGTCGTGCGGACCGATGCGAACGTCGCGAAGCACGCGGGCCTCAGCTACTTCGTCGTCGACATGCAGGCCCCGGGCGTCGAGATACGCCCGATCGTGCAGATCAACGGCGGCAAGGGCTTCAACGAGGTCTTCTTCACCGACGTGCGGATCCCGGATGCGAACCGCCTCTCCGAGGTGGGCAACGGCTGGGCGGTCGCGATCACCACGCTGATGAACGAGCGTGCATCGATCGGTGGAGGCGGGGCCGGCGGCGGAGTGAGCGACCTGCTCGAAATGGCCGAGGAAACCGAACTCGAGGGCAGGCCGGCGATCGAGGATTCAGCGGTCCGCGAGAAGATCGCCGACCTCTACACGCGCAGCCGAGGTGTGCAGTACACCGGCTACCGGACGCTGACAGCGCTCTCGCGTGGCACGACACCGGGCCCCGAGTCCAGCCTCGGCAAGCTCGTCGGCGGTGCTCTCGCCCAGGACATGGCGGCCTTCGGAATCGAGTTGGCCGGCGTAACCGGCGCCACCCTCGACGACGGCATCACCCCGAACGACTCACTCTGGCAGGAGATGTACCTGTCCATCCCGGGCCTGCGCATCGCGGGCGGCACCGACGAGGTGCTGCGAAACATCATCGCGGAGCGCGTCCTCGGGCTACCGCCCGAGACCCGGGCCGACAAGGGCATCGCGTTCAAGGACATCCCGACGGCGCCCGCGAACTAGCACACCCCAGATCCTCCACGAGGAGCCCGGGCAGCCTGCGCTGTCCGGGCTTCTGCGTGTCCGGGACCGTCTCGATGGACCGGCCTTCAGCAGCGGGCGGGAAGCACCGATGATGAGGCTGTCCGCAACGGCACACCCAGAGGCCCGAGCTGGAGTAACGCTAATATCCTGCGCGCTCGATTCAGCGTGGAGAAACCATGGACCCCAGCCGCCTCGGCCCCGAACACCGCGCG
>Ga0310342_100001903_pt1 | contig 13291 bp, 24 predicted proteins | sample S15DNA20500_MG_FD_206155 | JGI IMG/M metagenome (GOLD analysis project Ga0310342, IMG submission 206155) | Marine microbial communities from station ALOHA, North Pacific Subtropical Gyre - S1503-DNA-20-500_MG | ecosystem: Environmental > Aquatic > Marine > Oceanic | place: Pacific Ocean: North... | reverse complement strand
CGTCGGGGAAATTGATCAAGCGGCGAGCTGCGCTGATTGGTCCCCCAGCACCACCTGGACCACCAGGGTCGGACGTAGGTGAGCGTGAATTAAACGATCGAGTGAACAGGTTATTTAAGTTCGATGACGCATTGATGGGAGTCGACGCCGCAATAAAAGACAGCAAGACATTTGGTTCCAGCCAGGCATTTACCAATCCATTCGCACTACGTTCTGCGACGCAGAACATTGGAACCCAAGGAGAATCCGTCGATCTGCTTGGGAAGATTGAGCGTAACACTCGGAAGAACAATCCGGTATTCGGGAACTGACCATGGCGATTACGGTAGACCAACTACACGACTTGGCGGTCGACGAAGAGGACGGGGGGATTACGTACGACACTGCATGGCTCGTTGATGGGACGGCGGATGAGAATTTAGCGCGCACGGAGGTATTGAACCAAGCGCCCATTTTCTTGAACGGCGCAGCACGAAGTGAGTTGTCTCTTAAATCGATGGGGCCAACGTCGTTCAAGGCCAAGTTGATGTACCGCGGAGCATCGACTGAATTCGGTGGCAATGGCGAAGTGGAAGCCTCTGGTTTTGGGTTTGACATCACGACCGAGAACACTCGCATCACGCACGGCACGCAAGTTAAGTCCTACACGAAGGAGGGTGTAAACCCGGATGACTTCCAGGGCGCACTAAATATCCAGGATACGTACGGTGAAAACCCGGTTGTGCAGGGACTGGATATTCCCACGGCGATCGGCCAGTTCCATGAAATCCATGAGCGGTCGGTAAGCTCCATCACCTACAGCTACTATCGGACAATCATGGCCTTAGTGGGGAGTTACAACGCTACGTCTTTTCGGGGATTCCCGCCAGGCGAAGTGATGTTTCTCGGAGCAAGAGGCAGCCGGTCAGGGCTATTGACTGTGCCGGTAAGCTACTACTTCAATGTCTCCCCGAATGTCGGTAACCTGACGATTGGTGAGGTCGAGGTGGATTCGAAATTCGGATTTGAGGTACTCGACGTCAAAGTCATCATAAAACGTAAGGCAGGCGCTAAAGTGGCAGTCCCGGAGGTCAGGCAGGTCGACAAGATACGAGTGGCCCCACCAGGCCTCTTCCAAACCCTAGGGATAGGGACAAACTGATGCCTCCAGCCAATCGCGTACAACCCGGCGGAACCATCGAAGGGCTCAGCGCCAAGAGCATGAATGACGCGCTGGCAGCCGGTGAACTGTGGAAACCGTTCACGCGAGGACAGCAGGTCCCCACACCAGGCGGTCGAGTGCCAGTGATCAACCAACTTAATGAGGATCTCGATGTGTGGTCCGTGTGCCAACTCGGCGACCCGATAACCCAAGTTACTGACGACCAGGAATTCCGCGATAATCCGGTACGATTCCAGCTCGCGAAACCCTCCGCTCCGTCGCAACAACGGGTTGTTATTCTGCAGGCACCGGTGGCGGACGACGCGGTTTCACTGGCGGTATTGTCAGGCGTGGCTAAGGTCACCATCGACGTCAAGGAGACATGGCACAGAAGAGCAGACATCCTAGACGATGATTTTACCAAGTTGGAGTCACATCCGTCTGGGTGCTGTGAAATACTATGGAAACCCAACGGCACCGGAGAAAAGTCGGCGATAGTCATCGTTGGTCCGTTCGTCAGTCTTTGGTTTGAAGCGAAGACCAACGTAACGATTCCGGCGGGTGACGGGAACGGTGGTGAAGTGTCGATTTATGATAACGGATCCGATACGGGCGAGGACGTGACCGCGATTTTTGATTGGCAAGATGACGATGAAGATATATCGTCGGACAAGGAGTGCATGATTCAATGGGATTCCAGGAGTCGCGAATGGCACATCCGAACCGCTGAGTGCGAATAATAGCCTCTTACATTTAAAGGATATGCAAAATGGGTATGACGAACGAAAACATGACATTCCAGAAGGATGTCATCATTTCCGGCACCACGAATATTGGTGGAACCGTCACCGGGATGACACGAGCGAAGCTCGACACCGAAGCCATCCAGCGGCACTATTTAAAGACCACCGACTGGCGCAAGAAAAGTGATATGGCAGTCCCGTTGCCGGCCACCGCCAGTAGTCCCGACCTCGGTGTCTACACAAACCCCGCAGGTCCGGGAGCCGCGACTCCTCCAGTCATGCGAACTGAGGATATCAAGACATTAGCGGCTGCAGTGCGCAACGCACGGACTCTTGTGCAGCTGCCCTACAACTACGTTTCCACGAACACGGTTCAGTTGAAAGTGGCGGCCGGTATGATCACCACCGTGGCCGATGACACCTGCACGATCGACTGCGAAGTTTATTTGGTGAGTCAGACGGATGATGTCTACACGACAGGCACGGACTTGAATCAGGTAGCCGCACAGTCGATCAATAACCTAGTGTATTCGGAAAAGACCTTCACGATCGACGGTTCGGTTCTCGCCGCCAACGACATTCTTGACGTCCTGCTGTTCATCACATCGACCGACGCTGCGAGTGGCACGGCAGTCATCGGCGCAATTCTCTGGGCCGCGCTCGAGTTCGACGTGAAGGGATGAAAATTCGTGGCATGCGAGGTTGTTGTAAGTACGTGATGGGTTTCCATTTCGATCAGGGCAGGTTTTCACTTAACAAGGGGAGCGGTCCCGGAACTGTGGTCGATGCGTATTATGCCCCACAACCTCCTTGGGGGGGGGCTTATCAGGTACAAACCGGCTATCCGTACCCGTTGCCGTATTTTCACACGAGCGGCAATACTTCAATCGACGGATTAGGAAAGCGGTTCTATTATTCGGTTGTCTACGGGGGCGGAACCGGCGGCCTGGGAGGAAAAGCGGGTTTCGGGTCATTGTGGAGAGATAGTGTTCTAGGATCCAGCGAGTCGACGCGGGAGCTAGTGATAGAATCAGACCAGCTATGGGAAGATGGTACTCATCAATTGTTTGTTCCGTTTTTTGTCAGTTTTCAGGTATATCCAAGCCTGGATCTTATCATCGGGTTCAAGCGGCGGGTAAAAGAGGAAGAGAAAGAGGGATGGAGATCCACGCTCGACGGCGACTCTATTCAATTTTCAAACTTTGATAACCTGGAGCGTACCGAGGGGACTGCGGCTGTAGCGGCTGGCCGGGTAGGAGGGACCGTAAGTTACAATCCGCCGTTTTTCACGGTGGATATAGAAACGTCAACCATCTACTACGTAGGAATCACCGAAACGGAACTTACGCCACATCCATCGTACACGTCCACTTACCAGGAGGAAATTGTCAGCGCCAACCTGGACGGAAGCGGGTCGTCGGTATTGTGGTCTGGAACCACGGATCAGGACTTCATTACCGGGTTATGTATTCAATACACTCCCGAGAAAAAGATATGGTTTTCTTACGAGGAAAACACGACTGGTACGCTATTGTTTCCGGGGACTGCTTATCTCAAGAAAATGAACGTCGGCGGTGGCGGCCTGGAGACGATCCTATCCGGGAATGACGAGCGAATGAACGGCATTCAGTACAGCCATTCGAAGGATTTGCTGTATTACAGTCAGGAAGGAAAGATGAAAAGGATAAAACCTGACGGGTCAGGCGGGGCCATAGTCGGATTCTTCGGGGAAAATTTTCCTTTGCGGGGAAATCGTCCAGTGCCGCAATTTCACCTGTTTCCTCCTTTAAGTGAACTAGACGCCTATTCGTAACCATTAACGCCGAGGAGATGAATGGGCTGGAGGGACATCCAAGACAGGATCGCCGGAAAGGCTTCCAGGGGCGCGAAAAGGAGTTCTCAGTGGCGGAAGGTTCGGGACACGTTTCTGACAGGGAAACGGTGCCTGGTGTGCGGTGGGCGGAAGTCGCTAATAGCGCATCACGAGGTTCCGTTTCACATTGCTCCAGACATGGAACTGGCACCGGAGAATTTAATGGCTCTATGTGAGCGGGGGAAGTACGGGGTGAACTGTCATTTACTGATTGGGCACATAGGGAGCTGGCGTAGAATCAACGTAACAGCAAGGGCAGACGCGGCGTACTGGCGAGTTCGGTTACAATAGGTCGAGACAGACATGGCTGACAAAGAATCAAACGATATCCTGATGTCGCTACAGCAGCTAGAGACGCGGCTCCAAAGCGAGCTGGGGACTGCGGAGAGTCCAGGAACCATCGCGACGTCGATCAACGAAATTAAACGAATACTTCGGGGGAACGGAACTCCCGGTCTCCTGATTCGACTCGATCGGATGGAGCAGTGGCGGCATAATGTCGATACGGATGCCGCGAGGATCCGATCCGCGCAGAGGATTTACCTAACCTCATCGATAAGCGCCGTCCTTGCGGTTTTAGGCTTCGTCGCGATACAGATCTGGCAACAACTCCTACAACATTGAGGGTCATCATGTGGACAATTCTAATCGCGCAGTGGCGGAAGTGGCTAGGAGCGTCGGGGTCGAAACGGGCGTCAATGATCGTCGCCGGAATCGTCGTGTCTGTGATTGTCGGCTGGGGCGAATCAATCGGGGTCGACCTCTCCGAACAACAAGTGACTGGCCTTACGGGAATCGTAGCGCTGCTCTTGGCTGGGATCGTGGGGGACTCGATGCGACCTCTCGAGCCGCGGGACGAGGACGGTCGCCCAAGACCGCCGAGAGAATGGTAGTGTTTTTAAGTCGACAGTCTGCTAGGGTGGTAACTCTACCCAGCGGCGTCTAACTAGGAGTGTAACATGGCGACAATCACAAAAACTCAAGGTACTGGCATCCTGGCGCATTCTCTAGTTACCCACCCCGCGAGTGTAATCGGTGATGCGCAGGCTGTCACCACCAAGCTGTCGGCGACCATTACGTTATTCCATGCGTCGATCGAAGCGACCGCGAACACGAATCCGGGAAGGTTTTTTGTCCAGATATCTCCGTCGTCGAGCGGCGATGAGGACTGGGCAACGGTGGCTGAATTTACCGCGACCACAACGGCGGCAGTCACGGAGGCTCTTACCGCTACAGAGCCAGCGGCCGAGACTGTACTGGCTGTGGCGTCTACGGCTGGTTTTGCTGCGCTCGACGGTTTGTATGTTGTCGACGCCGGCACCTTAGCAGACAGCGAATGGGGTAAGTGCAAAGAAATCGTGACGAATACTTCAATCGATTTGGTCGATGGACTGACAACTGGAAAAGACAGCTCCGACGCGGTGTGGAATCAAGCCGAGGTATTTGTGTGTCAGCTCGACCTGACGTCGGTCGGGAGGCTGCGTGTGATCTTTTTGCATGAGGGCGCGGCTGGCGCGGATTGCCACGTCAAGGGAATGATGGCGACGGGGGATTCCATTGGATAGCCATGGCAAGCTCCACGTCTACAATTAGATCCATGAAACCAAAGCCTGGCGCTCGCATCGATCCGCTGCATAATTTATCGCGCGGCTTGGTCGGGTGGTATTTGTTTAACGAGGGCGCGGGATCTCGACTGGCAGACATATCCAATACAGGTGCTCATGGCACGCTAACAGATATGGACCCGGCAACTGACTGGATCGGATCTCCGCTTGGCGGTGGATTACACTTCGACGGGGCTGACGATTATGTTTTTTTCGGGTCGGAAGCAGGCGACACGGCTGGTCTTGAGATGTCCGTCAGTTTCTGGCTAAATCTTGATTCGCTACCGTCAAATGGGAGTATACTGGGCAATAGTTCAGCCCCCGTGTGGAAAAATGGCTGGGGCGTCACTTTATCTGCAGCGGGGACGGAAATGGACTTTTGGGTGGATGATTCCAGCACCAACGTCGCGAGATCATCCGCCCTTGTAACTGGAGTCTGGACGCACTGGGTTGGTTGGTGGGATGGTGCCACGGTTAAATTATTCAGAGACTTGGAGTTGCAGCCCACTGCTGACACCTTCTCAAGTTCGATCACAAACCCTGGAAATTTTGAAATTGGCAAGGTTGGTGGCTCTACTACCGAATTAAACGGCACATTGGATGACGTTCGCGTCTACAACCGCGCCATAACAGATTCTGAGATGCGGCAACTCTACGTGACTCCGTATGCTAATATACTTACTCCAAGTAAATACCTGGACATCGCGGCACCTGCAGAGCGAGTCTTCACTACAACTCTCGAAAATCGGACATTTACAGTGCTATGACCACATCGATCGCGGTCGAGACAGGCTACAAGCTGCCTGGTGAAAGCAAGCGTTTCGCTTTCGATTTTGCAAACAAGTTAGCTGCTGACGACACACTTCTCAGCGGCGAAGCAGTCACGGAAGTGATGACGAACGACTTGGCAATCAGTGACGTCGCGCGATCAGGAACGACTGTTACTGCTCGCATAGCAGACGGCACGGAAATGCCATACAAACTTCTTGTGAGCGTAGCCACTACGGAAGGTGACACGCTCCAGATGAGATGCATACTCGAGGTCGATTAGACTTGTCAGCCATCCAAAAACTCAACCAACTTTTGACTCCTATTTGGTAGCGCAAGCTTCCCCAGCGCCTTCGATTCAATCTGCCTCACCCGTTCTGACGAGATCTTGAATGAATGTCCAATCTCCCCGTGCGTGTAAGACACGCCGTCAGTCAGACCATACCTGAGATTAATAATCTCCCTCTCACGAAATGACAGCGTCGACACAACCTTCTTGAGCCGCTCACGTAAATGCTCATTGTCAATGTCACGTCCAACATCCTCGCAATACGACAATTTCTCACGCTCGACCTGTGACGTGATCTGCGCAGTCTCCACCGTGCGATCAGAAATTCGTTCCTTGCTCAAAATTCGCAACGCATCTTTTCCGAGCGATGGGAATATCTCGCGAATGTTCCGCCCCGTCTCCTTCTCGAGAATTGGTATGATTCGTTTCCATTGTGTACGACGCTTTTCCATTGCGTGGTCGGTAGGATGCGATCGGAAATTCAACCACGCGGACAACGTGCAGCCTGTCATGCCAATCCTGGCAGCGGCTAACGCTTGTGTCCCGTATCCATCGATCCACCGGGCAAGTATCGCGTTCTGTGCCCTCGCCTTGATGCGTATATCGATTTTTGTCATGCCGTCCCTTTCTGGCCAAAATATAGCATATTCAACTAGACTTTCACGCCACCAGTCAGTCTGATAGGGTGGTGGTTCCCACCGAGGGTACGCCCTCACCCCATCCCACCCCTGGAGGCTAATTATGTGCCGGCTGTGTCGATTTCTGCGCATTGATCGTCAAGATGTTTTTTTGTGGATCGCGGCGATCTGCTGTCTAGCGGCCACCTGCGTGAGCGTGCTAGCCGAGGAGGACAAACCGACAAAGAGCCTTCCGGAGGCGATCGAGATCCTAAACGTCCAGCGAGCAGGGTTAGGATTGATGCCGTACGTGAAAGATGAGGCGCTGACCGACATTGCGAGACGCCGGCTGAGGTTCAATGTTCGTCGTGGTAGCTGGACACACTACCTGGCCAATGGAAGCCCCGTTTTCAGGGACACAGACGGAAAAATGGTCGGATACGGCACTGGCAACGGAGAAGGATGTGGAACGTCTCACAGCCGAAACCGGGTAAACTGCTGCTACGCTAGTGATCCAGGTTCTAGGCGAGCTGGTGTAGCTGGAAAGCTTGTGAATGGGCAGTGGTGGTGGCTGATATTGGTTGGCCGTGGGCAAGCGTGCCGTACGTGACGCTAGACATTTGGCTGAGTCTCAGCCTCGCGAACCGCCAGCGAACCGCCAGCGAACCGCCAGCGAACAGCCAGCGAACAGCCAGCGAACCGACGCCGCTCGAGTCGCCCTATTGCGCCCAGCCCGCGAAGGCGGCACCCGCCCGATCATCGAAGACGCAGTCGTCCGCCACAATAGCCCGCCCGTGAATGTGCGCCAGTTCGACCACGGCGTCGATTATTTCGGATTGCGATGCGAAGTAGGACAGAGGCCCGGCCCAGCGGCCGGCGGCCGACCGGCCATCGAGGAAATCCACCCGATAGGCCCATCGCTCGTAGCCATCGGAGACCGCCCAGAAGATGTGAGCCTCCACCACCGTGAGCGGGAAATCGGTCCCAATCCGCCCCGTCGCGGCCAGCGCCTCGACCGCAGTGTCATACGGCCCGCGCAAATAATCCGCGTCGTCGGTGTCTACATACCACCCGTCCAGATGCCCGCGGATCAGGCGATCACAGCCGGCCCCGCTTGAGATTGTCTCCACCGGGGAAATATCATCCACAGTTAGCATTATTGTCCTTCCTTTCGTGTTGCTTTGTTGTTGCCCCACGCCCTGATCATATACTATCGGTTACACCTGTTAATACCTGAAGTGGGAATAACAAATAAATACTTTGGGGGTTGACGGCATCCAATGACAGGTGTAAACTACCGGCATGGTATTACTCAATGAGTGCATGACGATTTCGGAAGTGGCAGAGAAGCTGGGTGTGACCCGGCAGCGGGTCCACGCGCTAATCCGCACCTACGGCGTCCGCGTCCAGGTGATCAATAGCCGGATGTTTCTTATTCCCAAAAAAGAGATGAAGAAGATTCCAAGCAGGGACAAGCGCCGGAAGAATAATGGGCGAGCCCTTCATCAGCGATAGGACAGTCGAGGATTCTGTCTGGACTTTGTACAGCCCCTGCGGAGACGCCATGGAATCGCCCGAGGATCGCACGGCGGACGCTGAGAATCTGAAGGAATTCGCGAATATTCTGGATGCTCTCATGTTCGCTCGCATGAAAACGGAATACGCCGGTAAGATTGTAGAGTCCGTAGACAAACAGCTCACTGAGCTGGCCCAGAGGATCAGGAAAACAATCGAGCGAGGCACGGATGGCGAAAAAGAAGAAAAAGAAACACGACCCTGACTCGATTCGATCGCTGACGAAAAAGCTCGACGCTTTATTCTCGAAGTTCGTCCGGTGGAAGGATGAGGAGAACGGACTGATTAAGTGTTTCACCTGCAATCATAGGGCGCGTCCGAAGACAATGCAGGCTGGGCATTTCATCCCCCGCCAGATTAAAGCGACTAGATGGGACTTGGATAACGTCCGACCTCAGTGCTATTCCTGCAATATGTTTTACGGCGGGCGTCCCCAGGATTTCAGAGACGGACTCCTGGCGGAAGGAATCGACGTGGAGAATCTGGAGGCAAGGAGATTCAGGCCCCATGTAACGGATCGAGAAGCGTTGAAGTCCGAGATCGAAGGCTACTCGAAAAAACTCAAAAAGATGGGAGTTAAAATATGATATCCGACAACAAAAACATCTCCGCGTTCGACATCAGCGACGAACCGGACTGGACTCCTCCACCGTGGCCAGAGGGGCTGCCAGATCCGGGGATTTATCACGGAATTCCGTTCCAGGAGTATAAATCTTGGCCAGCGTGCAACGCCAGCGCTTTGAAGATTGCCGCGAACGTCACGGCAAAACACATGCGCGCCTACATGTCGGGGCTGATGGACACCGACTCGCCGTCTCGCCGGTTCGGGCGCGCTCAGCATTGCTACATGCTGGAGGGGCTTGAGGCGTTCGAGTCGCGGATTTCTGTCGCTACTCCCTGCGCTGCGCCCATCCAGAAAGGGGCCAGGGCGGGGCAACCGTGCGGCTGTGAGGGCAAGCATAGGCTTGATGGTCTCTGGTACTGCGGCAAACACGCCAAGGCGGGGGAGGATGTTGGTGATTTCATCACGGGCAACGAATGGGAAAACATCAAGGCGGCGGCCCACGAGATCACCAAACATAAGACGGTGAACCTATTCCGCGCGCACGGTGGCACCGAGGTGAGTCTGATCTGGGAGCGCGACGGCCTCCCCTGTAAGGGCCGAATCGACAAGCTGATTCCGGGCGCTACGATGGAGACCGGGGAGACGGTTCCGGCGATCATGGACTTGAAAAAGATACTTCCTTGTAAGGGTACGGAGTATGAACTCCAGAAAGCCATCCGGGAGTACGGGTATGACATCTCCGCAGCCTGGTATTGTGACGGATACGAACGGCTCCAGGGGGAGCGTCCGCTGTTTATTTGGGTGTTCGCTGAGTCTGGATATCCTTACGACGTAGCGGCTCGTCAGGCGTCCGCAGCGACGATGGAAGTAGGTCGATCAAAGGCACAAACGGTCTGGGATCTGTACAGGCAGAATGTTCAACACGACACCTGGCAGGGGTATGGGGATGACCTGGAAACCATCGACCCAGCAGAATGGGAACAGAAACGGTACGGACTGACCAGATGACTCCCTACCACGGGGATTGCCGATGACGGAAGTACAAAAGCTATCAATCGTGCGACACGCTAAATCGAACCTAGTGCGACAGATTGGGCGGTTGAATGTGGGACCAGACTTTGACGCGGCGGCCACGAAACAGTTGGCGAGAATGCTGGTCTGCGGCGCGAGTAAAGAAAGAGAGAATTGCCTGCGGATCATAGACAAGATGTTTCTGAAAAGCCCCGAAGGTTTCGACCGAGACGTTCTCGGTGCCATTGTGGGAGAGATCGAGAGTGCGAGCGTAATTGAAACGCTCACAAAATGAAGGAGAGACGATGGACCAATATCTACTCGACGCGCCCCTAGAAGAGCACGCAGCGACAGAGTTGGCTCGCGTTGACGGGACTCGCGTCAACATGCGCAGCATCTGGGGCGGTGAAGACCAGACCTACAAGACCTACGACGATCGGGTGTGTACGTACTCTATTGCGATGCTGGACTCTGTCCTGGGGGAGTCGTTCGCGACAGCTCCGCACTTTGAAAAGGCGGCGTTCGTGGCGTACTGTATTGCCACGAAACTCGACCCGATTCGGGGACAACTGTATTTCATCAAATACTCAAGAAACAAACCTGCATCCTTCGTTGTGAGCTGGGAGGTGTTCCTGGCCAGAGCGCAGCAGAACCCTGCCTTCGACGGGTTCAAGCAAGGGATCGTCTGGCGAATCCGGACTCGCGGGCACTGCATCAGTCGTATCCAGCAGTCGGGTCCGTGCGATCACCAGGAGGATGAGCGTCATCAGATCGCAGGTGGGTGGTGTATTGTCTACCGCAAGGATCGACAAGTCCCACAGGAAGTGGTGGTTCCTATTGAAGAGATGATGGCTTGTCGTCAAGACGGCGAGCCCGTGAGAAGCTGGGCGTCGATGAAAACCACGATGGCGATGAAAGTCCCCACCTCGCGGGCGCTGCGCCAGTCGTTTCCGGAGGACCTGGCGGCTCTCTACACCGAGGGTGAAACCCAGCGATTCGTGCAGATTCATAAGCCTGAAGAGGCTTCGAAGGTGGACCTGGATAACCTTCCGACAGCCGACGATGGCGCGGTGATTAGTGACGAGGTGGAGGCGCAATTGCAGTAGTTTTACACATCGGAGTGAATTATGACAAATGACTACTACAACAGCTTCCATCAGGTTATCCCTGTTCAAGAACTATACGCGGCGTTCGGATACAAGTATGGTTTCTACTCGTGTCAACAATAGGTCGCTCGTTGCGGCCACCGTTGCTGGCGGGATCGCGCAGGTCTCGCCAGTTTATACAGATGAGGCGATATACAAACGGCGTGGGATAGGGAATCCGCACCCGACAAGGCGAGACCTCCCGACTCGCTTTCCCCGCCGCTTGCCACAAGGACTTTCCGCTGCCGCAGCGGACTATTCAAGGAGGAATCATGTTAGTGCTTACTCGCAAAAAAGGGGAAGGGATTGTGATCGGGGATGATGTAATCGTGTCGGTCCAGGAGATTCGAGGTTCGAAGGTGCGCATATCTATCACTGCGCCGCGAGAGGTGAAGATCCGGCGAGACGAATTACCCAAAAGGGAGCCCGGCGATGATCGAACGAGGTGATAACTTCCGGCAAGTGAAGGGTGACACAGCCTGGCACGTCATGCAAATGCTCGAGGTCTCTCGCGACATGCAATTCGTGTTCGGCGGCGAGGATGAGGCGCGTAAGTCGGCCAATCGGAAACGGGCAGTCACGACGCGCGAGAACAAGAAGAAACGGGCAACGCGGGTGAAGAAAAAGAAGACGAAATCAACCCGTCGCAGGAAACGATGACTGACAATCCCCGTACAGGTGATTGATGTTGATATTATCGCAATTGCTGCTGTTCGTCGTGTGTTTCGTCTGCGGATTCTTCTTTGTATTAGCCTTGGTACACCGGAGGAGTTAGGCGTGCAATACGAACTTCAATTCGACGAGGTGGACCCTGATAGGTTCGCGGCCTGGCGGGAGTTCCACCACGCGAATCCTCATGTATTTGAGCTGTTTGAGCGATTCGCCAACGAGGCCAGAAAGTCCGGGCGGAAACGGTTCGGCGCGCGGATGATTGGAGAGAGGATTCGCTGGTACTCTCAGATAGAAACGAGCGGTTCGGACTTCAAGATCAACGACCATTGCTGGCCGTACTACGCCAGGCTGCTGATGGCGATAGACGATAGCTTCCGGGGGTTTTTCATGACGAAAGAGGTCAGTTTCGACGCAAACGACAAGATGATTCTAGGGGCTCATTTTGGCAACGCCGGGAGGTGAGTGATGATAAACGACACCACGTATGAGCGTCAGCAGTTTACAGTCTCGGACTTCAAACTTTTGCAAGTTTTTCCGGTGACTGACTATCTGGCAGTATACGCCGAAGAGGACCAAGACGATCCCACTAAATATAAGTTAGTGGCTCATCCAATCCATCTTCTAGCGCTGGCGGATGTGGTTGAGAGTACGATTGAGTCCGGTGATGGGAAGCCTGTTCGTGTGTTATCGATTCATGACCCCTTTCGCGCTATTGTTGGTGTGGACCTATCGGAGGGCGGTTTTGATATCTGCAACGAAGACCGTAAATTTGCCGGCATCTGCCGCGAAGGTGATGACATAAGCAAGGTGGACTGGCATTTGAATATTGAATACGCAGAAAAACTACCTGGCTGGAGGGTGAGTGATGGCTAAGGCACCCCCCAGCTTCGACTTTTACTTCAACGACTGGATTGGTGGCGTCCAAGACCTCTCACCAGAGGATGAACGTCATTATTTAAGGCTCTTGATCTACCAATGGCAGAACGGACACATCCCCAAAAGCAAAATTGCGCAAATGAACGTTTGCGGGGTCACTGATGTGGGTAATTGGGACGCCATTTTTGCAAGAATTCGCCATAAATTCACCCCAATTGACGACCCAAACGACGATTCTGGGACTGTTTTCGTCCAATTGCGGATGAAAAAAGACCGAGAGAAGGCTGTCCTGAAATGGCTAAAAAACAGGGAAATCTCCGAGAAAAGACGGGTTGCCGGCGCTTCCGGCGGTAGGCCTAAAAGCAAAACAAAAGCAATTGCTAAAGCAAACCGCAAAGCAAAACAAAAGCAA
>Ga0310342_100001901_pt1 | contig 13295 bp, 10 predicted proteins | sample S15DNA20500_MG_FD_206155 | JGI IMG/M metagenome (GOLD analysis project Ga0310342, IMG submission 206155) | Marine microbial communities from station ALOHA, North Pacific Subtropical Gyre - S1503-DNA-20-500_MG | ecosystem: Environmental > Aquatic > Marine > Oceanic | place: Pacific Ocean: North... | reverse complement strand
AGGCTGAAAACGGATGAACACCAGGCTGGGAATCACCTTGCTGGGCACCGGTTGCCCTGCGGTGAGCACAAAACGATACGGGCCTGCCAACTTGGTTCAGTGCGGTGGTTTGAATCTACTTGTGGATATAGGGTCCGGTGCCACTCAGCGATTGGTAGGCTGTGGTGCGAGTGGCGCAACGGTTGACGCGTTGCTGATTACGCATATTCATACGGATCATCTCGTCGACCTGTACCAGTTCATTATTTCTTCGTGGCATCAGAATCGTGATCGTAAGCAAGTGATATACGGGCCACCTGGTGTCAGACAACTGGTTGATTCGACGATGGAGGTCTGGAAGGCGGAACGGAACTTGAGGATTAAATGGGAAAAGCGTTCCTCACTGGCCGCGCTTGAGATCGAGGTTCACGAGCTGGATGTCGAAGGTGTAATTCTTGAACAAGCCGGTGGTCGGGTGAGCATGGTTGAGGTTGAACACCAGCCGGTCGAACCGGCATTCGGTTTCATTTTCGAGTCGGCTGGACATAAGCTGGCTGTTAGCGGTGATACGAGATATTGCGAAAATCTGGTCGAAGCCGCCCGGGATGCCGATGTACTCGTTCACGAGGTGTTTGACCATGGGTCAATGCCGATTAGGGGCACCCGTACACAGGAGGGACTGGACAATGTCGCGGCTTACCATACAGCCAGTACTGACGTCGGCAAGGTTGCGACGCAGGCCGGGGTAGGTTGCCTGGTGTTGACCCATATCGTACCGCCGGATGCGGATCGCTCGAAACTGTTGGCACAAGCCCGGGCCGAGTATGCTGGCCCAGTTATCGTGGGTGAGGACCTTATGGCGATCGATGTCATCACAGGAACTGTGCAGTGGGGTGATGTGAACTTCAGCCTACCGGTCAGGTGATAACCGGCAGGGTGTGGCAGGTGTTGACTGAGTATCCAGAATGAAAGCGCCATCAGTGCTTGAAGGTGACGTTGTTTGTATTTGGTCAGGTGCCGCGGTCTGTGGAGAGGGACCACTATGGGTGCCTGAGCAGTCGGTACTCTACTGGGTGGATATTGATGGCTGTCAGGCGCATGGGTACAACACAGCAAACCAGCAGGTTAAGACCTGGACGCTTGCTGAGAAAACAGGTTGGTTGCTCCCATGTGAGGGACGTCGAGAACTGATCGGTGGGTGCAAATCCGGGGTATATCTCATAGATCTCGAGTCAGGTCGGCGGACGCTGCTGTTTGATCCAGAACCTGATCAGCCCGGTAATCGTTTCAACGATGCCAAAACAGATCCAGAGGGGCGCATCTGGGCCGGTACCATGAATGATGGGGGTGCAGAAAAAACGGGCTGGCTCTACCGGATCGAATCCGATCTGAGTTACCAGCGTTGCGATGGTCCTTATGCGGTGACGAATGGACCTGCAATTTCACCCGATGGCCGTGTGCTGTATCACGTTGATACGCATGGCGGTGTCGTCTACGCATTTGACAGGATTCCTAATGGGGAACTAGAAAATCGTAGGGTGTTTGTTACGATCGATCCATCGGACGGCCGACCTGATGGCTTGACGGTCGACAATGAAGGATATATTTGGCTCGCACATTGGGGCGGTTACCGTTTAACGCGATTTACACCAGAGGGCGAGATTGAGGGCATCGTGCCACTCCCGGCGCCACAGGTCACCAGCTGTGCCTTTGGCGGGGGCGATATGAGCACACTCTTTATTACGACCGCAGCCCGTAACGTTGATCTCAAGCGCTATCCTCACGCCGGGGGATTGTTCTGTGTGAATACGACCGTCACGGGCAAAGCCGTCGAGCCGTTTAGAATTTCAGAGTCTGCGCCACTGCTCGAGCTCGGTGTGCCTTAGGTTGGCCGGTAAGCGTATTTCACGGAAGGGGCGGCCCGTCCCGTTATAATGAGATCCATGTCTGGCGTTCGCAATATTCTGTTCATCATGGCTGACCAACTCAGGGCAGATTACCTGAGTTGCTATGGGCACCCGACGTTAGAAACACCAAACATAGACGCCCTTGCCACGGGCGGGGTGAAATTTGATCGCGCGTACTGTAACGCGGCGATCTGTGGCCCGTCCCGGATGTCGTTTTACACCGGCCGAACAATGGCAAGTCATGGTTGTGCCTATAACCGGGTGCCGATTCGTACCGACGAGTGGACACTCAGCGACTATATGCGCGCTGAAGGATTGCGTTCGGCTCTAGTTGGAAAAACCCATTTTGGCAGTAATCAAACTGATGTTGACCGCCTAAATCTTTCAGCAGACGATATTCATGGGCGCTATGTGCTGGAGTGTGGATTTGAACCTTATGAACGAGACGATGGATTACATCCGATGGGAATGTTTGATCCCAATCTGCGATACAACAAGTATCTAAGAGAGCAGGGTTACGAATCCGAAAATCCGTGGAACGACTTTGCAGCTTCTGCGCTCAATGACGACGGCGAAATCGTTAGTGGCTGGTTAATGCGAAATGCTCATCGTCCAGCACGCGTAGCGGCTGAGCACTCGGAAACAGCCTACATGACGCGGCGGGCGATAGATTTTATCCGCGAAGTAGGTGACGAGCCATGGAGTCTACATCTGAGTTACATCAAGCCTCACTGGCCTTACATAGTGCCCTCGCCCTATCACAATATGTATGGTGTTGAAGATGTTTTACCTGCAATACGTAGTAAGGATGAAAGAGCAGATGCTCACCCCGTGGTCAAAGCATTTATGAACCATGGGGAGGGCATTGTGCTATCGGACGATTCTGCGCGTCACAATGTAATTCCGACTTACATGGGACTTGTGAAGGAGCTTGACGACCATTTAGGCGATTTGATGGTAGCACTGTCAGACATGGGTCGAGCGGATGACACCCTCATTGTTTTAACAAGTGATCACGGTGATTATTTGGGCGATCATTGGTTGGGGGAAAAGGAACTATTTCATGAGCCGTCCGTACGTATACCGCTTATTGTGGTTGATCCGTCTGAGTCTGCAGTCGCACAAAGGGGGACATCGTCTGATGCCTTTGTTGAAGCTATTGATCTAATACCAACCTTTATAGAACGGTTGGGAGGTGATCCTAATCAGCCCTGGCTAGAAGGTAGGTCGTTCTTGGACATTATCGATGGAACGAAGGCTGAATCGAGAGATTTCGTTGTCGCTGAGCTCGATTATTTTGCCCGTAAAGCCAGGCTGGAACTCAAAGTAGCGGCTGACCGAGCAAAAGGGTGGATGGTACGTTCTGACCGGTGGAAGTATGTGTTCTACGAAGGGTTTGAACCCCAGTTGTTTGACCTTGATAATGACCCAGACGAGTTGACTGATCGCGCCTCAGATCCGTCCTGCCAGGGGGTTCTCGATGAGCATCGGGATCGACTTTTTCACTGGTTCAGGTGCCGAAAATCCACAGTCACTGTTGATTATGACTATCTCGATACGCGCCATGAGTTTGCGACCAGGGGCGGATTTATATTTGGGGAATGGTAGGGTAACCCCAGTAATCTAATTCGCAGAATTTAGCCATTCGGATAAAATCCGTTAGAGAAAAGCCAATGATTTATACCAGCGAACGAACAGACATCAAACTGGAAATCCCGGATGTTTCGATAACGGAATATGCGCTGCGACACGCAGATCGGTTGGCTGATAAGCCGGCGCTGATTGATGGTCCTTCTGGGCGCACACTGACCTTTGGTCAATTGGCAGAAGGTATTAAAAAGGTTGCCGGTGGGCTGCACGCCCGAGGGTTCGGAAAGGGCGATGTCCTGGCAATCTATTGCCCCAATATGCCTGAGTACGCGCTGGTGTTTAACGCTGTCGCTTCGGTGGGGGGTATCAACACCACAGTTAATCCACTGTACACAGCTGCAGAGCTCGCTAAGCAACTCAACGATTCCAAGGCCAAGTTTCTAGTCACTGTACCCCCATTTCTGGATAAGGCTCTTGAAGCTGCAGGCAACTCTTCAGTTGAGGAGGTATTCGTCTTCGGTGATGCTGAAGGAGCAAGCTCCTTTTCAGAGTTGTCGTCTACAGCACAGCCGGCCCCCGTTGTTGCAATCGATCCAAAAAATGATCTGGTGGTTTTGCCGTATTCCAGTGGTACAACAGGCCTGCCCAAGGGGGTGATGCTCACTCACCACAATCTGGTCGCTAATTTGTGTCAGGTCGATTGGTTCGAAGAGGAAAAACGGATGGGCGAGGACGAGATCATTCTGGCGATGCTACCGTTCTTCCATATTTATGGGATGATCGTGGTCATGAAGCTGGCGCTCGCTGGAGGCGCTACTGTGGTCAGTATGCCTCGGTTTGATATGGAGGAGTTTCTCGGACTGGTACAGCAATACAAGGCGACTACGCTGCCACTGGTTCCGCCGGTCGTACTGGGGTTGGCCAAAAGTCCTCTGGTTGATCAGTTTGATCTTTCGAGTGTGCGGACCATCTTCTGTGGTGCTGCCCCACTGGGACGAGAACTATCGACAGAGACTAGCGAGAGAATTGGCTGTCCGATAATGCAGGGTTACGGGATGACTGAAGCAAGTCCTGTCACACACTTATCGTCGATGGACCCAGAAAAATCTCGACCAGGTGCCATTGGAAAAGTGATTCCCGATACTGAAGTCCGGGTGATCGATGTCGAGTCCGGTCAGGATTGTGCCCAAGGCAATGACGGTGAGCTCTGGATTCGTGGCCCGCAAATTATGAGAGGCTACCTCAATCAGCCCGAAGAAACAGCAGATTGTATCGATTCGGAAGGCTGGTACCACACTGGCGATGTCGGTTATGTTGATGAAGACGGGTTCTTTTTTATAGTGGACCGTGTTAAGGAATTAATTAAATACAAGGCGATGCAGGTCAGTCCTGCCGAGCTTGAGGCTTTATTAGTGACGCACCCAGAAATACTCGATACGGCAGTGATTCCGTGTCCTGACGAGGAGGCTGGGGAGATTCCCAAAGCGATCGTCGTACTCAAAGACCCCGCCGCCGCCAGTGATGAACTGGCGGAGAAGATTATGGCTTTTGTCGCAGACAATGTCGCACCACACAAGCGCGTGCGGTTGCTGGACTTTGCGGAGCAGATCCCTAAATCTGCTTCCGGCAAAATACTGCGGCGGGTGCTTGTCGATGCCGAGCGGAGTAGACATACCTAGCTGCCATCTAACTCTTTGTGCTGCTTCGCTTCTCAAGCTTTGACGGGCCGGGACTCTATGCCAACCTATACTTAGAATTTGAACCGCAGGACAAATGGTTCCCGACTTGCAAAGCGATTTGATAAGGTGAACAATGGGCAGGTAATCAGCGATGCTGATACGGTAGAAGTCTGACTACTAAAGGAGATAATGAATGCGATTTTCAATGAAACTAATTAGCGCCCTCGGTGCGATTGTTATAGCGCTGACTGGCGTAACCATACAGGCGGATACGCCGAAAGCAGGTGGCACATTAATTATGTCGATCGGCACGACACCTCGACATCTCAATCCGGCCGTACAGTCTGGAATTGCTACTGGTGCACCGGGCGCGCAGATTTTCGCTACCCTGTTGCGGTTTGATGATAAGTGGAATCCTCACCCTTATCTCGCCAAATCATGGCAGGTGTCGGATGACTCAATGACAGTGACGTTTAATCTTGTAGACGGTGCGACGTTCCACGACGGCACACCGATTACCTCTAGTGACGTTGCATTTTCCATTAAGACTATCAAGGCAAATCATCCGTTTAAAACGATGTTTGGTGCGGTAGAAAGTGTTGAAACACCGGATGCGAATACAGCTGTATTTAAATTATCCAAACCACACCCAGCTCTAATGCTGGCACTGTCCTCGCAGTTAGGATCGATCATCCCTGAGCATATTTATGGTGATGGGCAAGATCCAAAGAAACATCCGCGCAACTCTCAAGATGTTGTTGGCTCGGGACCATTTAAGTTCGTTGAGTTTGTTCGAGACCAACATATTATCCTCGAACGAAATGAGAACTTTTTTATCAAGGATCGTCCGTATCTGGATAAAATCGTCATGCGAATCATCAAAGATCCATCAGCTAGATCACTCGGTAGAGAGAATGGTGAAATTTACATGTCTGCCTTCGAGTCGCTGGCGCAAGATATTTTGCACGCTCAAGGTGTTTCTCATCTAACTGCGACCGACCAAGGTTACGCAGCGATAGGGCCTTTATTCTGGTATGCATTTAATACGAAAAAAGAACCGCTGAGTGATGTGCGGGTGCGACAGGCAATTGCTTACGCGATTGATCGTGATTTCATTATGAACGCGATTAACCAGGGCACGACCAAAGCCGCCTTTACAGGTATTCATCCCGGCAGTATTTTCAATGAGCCGAATGTCGAACGCTACGACCTAGATTTAGATAAAGCGAATGCCATACTTGATGACGCGGGTTACGCCCGTGGGGGTGATGGTATGCGTTTCCCTCTGACTGTGGACTTCGGTTGGCCGGGTGCCAAGCCGCAGGCTGAATACTTAAAACCGCAGCTCAAAAAAATTGGAATCGATATCACTGTCCGGACATCCGCGGGATTTCCTGCTTGGGCAAAGACTGTCTCAAATTGGGATTTTGATATCACTACCGATGTAGTATTTAACTGGGGCGATCCAGTTATCGGTGTGCATCGAACCTACTTGTGTGATAACGCGAAAAAGGGCGTAATTTGGTCGAATACTCAGCAGTACTGTAATCCAGAAGTTGATGCAATTTTGGATAAGGCAGGTCAGGAGAACGATCAGGCGAAACGAGTTGCTTTCTACTCCGAAGCACAGAAAATTATTGCGCAAGATGTGCCGATCTATTTCACAGATACCGTGCCCTATCACACGATCTACAACCATACCAAGGTGGGTAATCCACCGAATACAATTTGGGGCACATGTTCTCCAATGGATGAGGTTTATCTGAAGAATTGACCTAGAGATATGTCAAATGTTGTTCGGAAATGCCTGCTGCTTGCCAGCAGGCATTTCTCATTTGGTCGCACAAGTTAATTTCATATTAAGCACATAATTATTCCATGCAGTTTTTGATCATTACACTTAAGCGAGCTGGTTTTGGACTCGTATTGCTTGTTGCTGTTTTGGCGTTAAATTTTGTATTGATACACATTGCTCCCGGCGATGTCGCAGACACGATTGCTCAGGATGCTGGCGGATTAGATGCGGAGGTAATGGAGCAGATTCGTAAAGATTATGGGCTTGATCTACCTTTGTGGAAACAGATGGCGAAATATTTTTGGGGTGTGGCGAAATTTGATCTTGGTTATTCTTTTTACTACAACGAGCCGGTTACTAAACTCATAATTGAGAAGCTACCAGCCACTCTTTTGTTAGTGATCAGTGCCCAGGTTATATCCATTTTCTTTGGCATATTGCTTGGCGTCACGGCAGCGCGAAACCCAAACGGGATGACAAGCCATTTTGTTACCGTGTTGTCTTTGGTTGGTTATGCGGCACCGGTATTTTGGACCGGTATCATGATGATTATCTTGTTTTCCGTTATTGTTCCGATATTTCCCATCGGGAATATGATCGATGTGTCAGTAGAAAGGGAGGGGATCGCTCATGTTATCGATGTATTACACCATTTAGTTTTGCCAGCTGTTACTTTGGGCTCGATATTTCTGGCGATTTATAGCAGATTGTCGAGGGCCACTATGTTGGATGTGTTGGGATCTGACTATGTTAGGACAGCACAGGCCAAAGGCTTGTCAGAATTCCAAGTAATTTTCAAGCACGCATTGCGCAACGCACTACTCCCAGTGGTTACAACTGTTGGATTGGTGTTTTCTGGAATTGTTTCCGGGGCAGTTCTTGTTGAGACAGTGTTTAGCTGGCCAGGGTTAGGCACGTTAGCTGTCCAGGCAATTGTTGCAAGAGATACGCCAACAATCTTAGGTATCCTGTTCTTTTCATCGTTGGTTGTCGTGGTGGCGAATTTATTGACCGATATGGTGTATCGAATTGTTGATCCAAGAATCAAGACGTCAGAAGGACGTCAGGCGTAATCATGGGTGAAGAACTAAAACAGCGAAGCCTGAGTCGTCAAGAAATGGGTTCCGTTCAAATTGAGCACCCATTTAAAGAGGTCGCGCGAATGTTCGCCGCAAACTATGCTGCTGTCGTAGGGTTGATTGTGTTGGCAATTATTATCGTAGTCTCGTTGCTGGGTCCGCTGATCTATACGACTGATCCCTGGGAGATGGTGTGGTCTCCATTTAGCCCTCCGGGTGCCAAAGGATTCCTTTTAGGAACAGACTATTTAGGACGCGACCTTGTCGCCCAAATTATTCACGGTGGAAGGGCGACCATAGCAGTGGGATGTGCTGCTGCTTTATTGAGTGTTCTGATTGGTATTACTTTTGGAGCTTTGTCGGGATTCTATCGGGGGTGGGTTGAGGAAATTCTGATGAGAATCACAGAATTCTTTCAGGTGCTACCGACATTACTATTTTCGATGGTTCTTGTAGCTCTTTTTGGTGCTTCATTGGAGATGATTACATTTGCAATCGGGATCGTCAGCTGGACTGGTGTTGCCAGGGTCACGCGAGCTGAATTTCTAAAAATTAGAGAACTTGAATACGTTACCGCTTCGCGGTCAGCTGGTGCGAAGGCTCCGACCTTAATCTTTAGGGTAATTTTGCCTAATGCACTTCCACCAATTGTGGTTCAGGCGGCATTGCTGGTTGGTTTCGCCATATTATTTGAAGCTGGATTAAGTTTTCTGGGTTTGAGTGATCCCAACGTGATGAGTTGGGGTGCGATGATGGGGAATAATCGACCATTCATCCTACAACATGCCTTCACAATCATGTATCCAGGCCTTGCTATTTTTATTACGGTGTTGGCCATCTCGTTGGTAGGAGACGGTTTGAATGATGCACTAAACCCCAAGCTCCGGAAACGGTAATGGCAGAGTCACTACTGTCTGTTAGCAATTTGACGGTTGAATTTACGACCCGTGGTGGAGTAGTGCCGGTGATCGATGATCTGTCATTTGATCTTGGTCCCGGTGAAACATTGAGTCTGGTCGGAGAATCTGGCTGTGGCAAAAGTATGACCGCGCTTGCTATTCTCGGATTGATCCCATCACCGCCTGGAGTGATATCTGCAGGCTCAGTAACTTTGCAGGGCGAAGATCTAGTTCAAGCAACAGATGCTAGGTTGCGAGAGATCAGAGGCAACGAAGTCTCGATGGTGTTTCAAGAGCCTATGACATCCCTAAATCCTGTTTATACGGTAGGAGAACAAATCGCTGAGACGTTACGACGCCACCAGGGCCTGACCCGAAATCAGGCCAAATCCCAAGCAATACAGATGATTGATGCTGTTCAAATACCTTTGCCAGATCGTCGCGTCAATGATTACCCGCATCAACTATCTGGTGGGATGAGGCAGCGCATTATGATTGCGATGGCGCTGGCCTGTCAGCCAAAAATTCTAATTGCAGATGAACCGACGACGGCATTGGATGTGACTGTGCAGGCACAGATTTTCGATCTCATGCAGAATCTACAACGCGAAACAGGTGCGGCGATCATTCTAATTACTCATGATATGGGGTCGGTAGCTGAAATGGCCGAACGTGTGGTCGTAATGTATGCCGGCCGGAAAATAGAAGATGGTCAAGTACAAGATATTTTGTTGCAACCGCGCCATCCCTACACCCGAGGACTCATAGCGTGCGTCCCACATTTGTTGGATAAAGTCACTACTGACCGACCTTTTCTACAGGAGGTGCCCGGGACGGTACCCCCACTTTCTGATTTTGGCTTCGATGGTTGTATGTTCGCGCCAAGATGTGATCTGGTTCGTGATGAATGCTGGGAAGAAAAACCTCGGGATATTCAGTTAACAAAGACTCAAAGTGTGGCGTGTTGGGAAATTTCTACTAACAACAGGTTAGCGAATGCCTGACACTGCACCGATGCTAGAACTCCGTGATGTGGAGGTTCGCTTCAGCCTTAAGCGGTCCGGTCTTTTCGGTGCTATTCCACAGTTGCGGGCGGTCGATGGTGTATCTCTGACGGTCCAAAAAGGTCAGACCATGGCTATCGTAGGTGAATCTGGTTCGGGGAAGACGACTCTAGCGTTGGCAATAGCTCGGTTGGTGCCAGTAGCTGCAGGTAAGATTCAGATGGGCGACGTCGACCTGCTAGGTCTACAAGGTGAATCTCTCCGAACACATCGCCAGCACATGCAGTTTATTTTTCAAGATCCTTATTCGTCTTTAAATCCTAGATTACGTGCCCAGGATATTGTTCGAGAGCCACTGGACCGTTTAAGTATTGGATCACTAGAAAGTAGAAATAAGCGGGTTCAGGAATTGTTCGAACAGGTTGGACTGCGTCAGGACCAACTGAGACTGTTTCCACATCAGTTTTCGGGAGGCCAACGCCAACGCATTGGCATCGCTCGCGCGATTGCTTCGAGCCCTAGTCTTGTGATCTGTGACGAACCAGTGTCGGCTCTGGATGTAGGCGTTCAGGCTCAGATCCTGAATTTACTGCGGACACTGCAGAAAGATTTAAATCTGACGTATATGTTTATCTCGCACGATCTGGGTGTTGTTCAACATATGTGTGACAGTATTGCGGTGATGTACATGGGAAAAATTGTAGAACAATCAGATCGTGAGTCTCTGTTTAATAACCCTCAGCACCCGTACACTCGAGCTTTGCTGTCTGCTGTCCCTTCAGCCGATCCGAATCGAAGAAACCGTGGGCGTCGGATCACGATTTCTGGTGACCCACCTAACCCAATCGATCTACCGCCCGGTTGTCGATTTGCATCGCGTTGCCCACTCGTGGAAGAACACTGCAAGACAGTTGAACCTATTCTTAAGTCGCGCGATCCAATTCACCGTGTCGCCTGCCACCTTGTCTAAATATTGAGTTTGCATTTAGTTCTTTCCGTAAAGCAGTAACGAATTCTTATCGGTCAGAAAAGGGGCCGTAGATTGTAGGAGTCATGGTCGTAGTCATTTGTTCAGTGCCAATCAACACAACTGTAGAGGAATGTTCTGGGGTTTCAGAGCCAGGTTCTAAGTGGTAGGTTCGTCCCACTTTTTGCCAAATCCACTGTTGGTGTGGTGATTCAGTAAAAGATACGAGCCCCTTGCCACGGATCACAAACGGCGGCAAGGCCGTTGCCCAGTTTTCAAATGCATCCCGACTTAGAGGTTGGTTCTGGCGAAGGACGCAACTGTGAAACTGGTCATGCTTGTGGGTTGACTTAGTTTTGTCATGGATTGATGCCAGATTATTTTCAATACCCAAGGCTGTCATGTGCATAGCGTCAAACAGTGGACTGGGGTCAAAGTCAATCTGATCATTAATGAGCGTCGTACAATCCGGATTTTGATTGTCCAAGATGTTTCTGACAGCATTCACTGTTGATTGATCCGTTAAGTTAGCTTTATTGATTATTAAGATATCTGCTTCTGTGACCTGGGTTAATACCGCGTCTTTAATCATTGAGTCTGCCAATTGACTTAAAAACTGGGGTGCATCAATCAATACGATAGCCCCGTTGGGTGATAGGTCTGGATCCAATTTTGCGATATCCATGATACGCCCAGGGTGTGACACGCCACTTGCCTCTATAACCATGTGGTCGAACTGAGTCGCTCGGCCCATAACTGTGGTCAATGCGCTGATAAATCCATCGGCCATAGAGCAACACACACACCCATTGGCAAGTGCGATAGTTTCTCCATCGTGGGCTGCTATAAGGCGTTCGTCGATGTTCAGTTCGCCAAAATCATTAACCAATACGGCGTAGCGTGTCTCCTTGGTCGTGGTAAGCAGACGGTTTAATAGCGTGGTTTTGCCCGACCCGAGGAACCCACCTAATACCGTGAACGGTAAAGCTGACGATTGGATTCCGTTCACTTGGCAGTCAGTTGCTCTGTTGGGAAGCGGGTCGTGGGATCCCATCAACCACAGTTCCCCAAACGGTGATGTCTCTTAGCGTTTCGGCCGGTACGTCGGTGGGATCGTTTTCAAGCACCGCAAAATCCGCAAATTTTCCTGACTCGATGCTTCCAACAAGATGGTCAAGGTGTAGCGTAAAGGCAGCGCCAAGCGTGATTGCACGCAAAGCATCGTTTACCTCGATGCGCTCGTTTGGTCCGAGAATTTTGCCGCTTGCTGTCTGTCGATTAACCGCGCACCAGGCAGTAAACAGAGGGTCTAGGGGAGTTACGGGTGCATCAGAATGGATTGTATAAGGTACGCCTAGTCGTTTTGCTGTGCCACAGGCATCCATACGAGTGGCCCTGTCTGGTCCCATCGTCAGGCTGTAGTGTTGGTCTCCCCAGTAGTAGATATGATTGGCAAACAGGTTTGAACAAATACCTAATTGAGCCATACGCCGGAACTGTGCTTCGTCGGCCATCTGGCAATGTGTGAGTGTATGCCGGTGATCAGGTCGAGGGTTCTTGTGCAGCGCAGCTTCAATCGCATTGATCATCAGTTCTGATGCTTCATCGCCATTGGTATGCATGTGCATCTGGAGACCGGCAGCGTGGTAAGCCTCAACCATCTGGGTGAGTGTTTGAGGTGGCAAGTTCCAGATGCCGTTGGGTTTGCCATTGATATACCCTGGCCATTTCAGACGTCCTGTAAACCCTTGAATAGAGCCGTCGGTCATAATCTTGCACAAGCCAAGGTAAAGTTTGTCATTGTTGTGCTGCTTTAGTTGAGCAACATGAGAAGGACCATCCTGTATCGACATTGTTAATGCGGCTGCAGCTGGAACCAGTCGTAATGGATAATCCGCAGATTTTGTAACCTCTACATAGGCTTGGACGTTTTGATCTTCGACCCTGGCATGCAAATCAGTCGCAGTGGTAACGCCGGCGTTGGTTGCGGTTTTTGCGAAGGACCAGAGGTCATTGCTATTAATACCGTCCAACTTTCGCATACCCGTTACTTTGTAGGCCATGAATTGTGCCGCCATTTCTCCAAGTTCTCCGGTTGGATTTCCGTCGGTATCTTTCATAACACCTTCAACGTCAGTGGTTGCGTCGATGCTGGCCAGTTCAAGCACCTTGCGGTTGGCATTGAGTAAATGACCATTGGAGTGTTGAACCAGAATGCGTCGGTCACGGGATACCTGATCAAGATGTTCCAGCTTCATACGGACCCCGTCATCAAAATAGATGGGGTCAAATCCCCAGGCAAACAGTGTCTCTTCGGAATCATCAAGTGTCTGTTCGATTTCTATGAGTCGTTCAACTACACCAGTGATATTTTTTATTCCCGGCCACACCTGCCC
>Ga0310342_100001900_pt1 | contig 13296 bp, 4 predicted proteins | sample S15DNA20500_MG_FD_206155 | JGI IMG/M metagenome (GOLD analysis project Ga0310342, IMG submission 206155) | Marine microbial communities from station ALOHA, North Pacific Subtropical Gyre - S1503-DNA-20-500_MG | ecosystem: Environmental > Aquatic > Marine > Oceanic | place: Pacific Ocean: North... | reverse complement strand
TGGAATTACATATGATGGCGCTTCTCTAACAGGAGAAGGGTTTGGTCTTTATAGTGAGAATGTTTTTTTAACAGGTAAAATAACAGCTACCAGCGGATACATCGGAAATGGTAGTAGTGGATTTACTGTTAATAGTACTTACATAGGAAATGGTAAAACAGCTATAGGTGATAGCAGCGCAGGAATTTATCTTGGTACAAATGGAATTGGATTAGGAGCAAACTCTCCTTTTCAAGTAAGTAATGCAGGAGTTATCACATCAACGTCAGGTACTATTGGTGGATGGAGTCTTAGTAGTGGATATATAGAAAAGGATGGTACAAGATTAAACGCTGGTAGTAACAATGGTTATCTAGGAATTGGAGTTACTGCTTATGATGCAAATGATGGTATATGGCTGGGTGAAGTCAGTAGTGGTGTCTACAAATTTAGTATAAAAAATTCAGATGGAAGTAAGTATCTAAGATATACAGATAGTGCATTTGAAATCGCAGCTGGTAATTTTTCATTAGATAGTAGTGGAGATATTACAGCTACAAATGTTGACCTTACAGGAGATATTACTGCTACAAGTGGAACATTTACAGGGACTGTTAATGCAAGTGGTGGGACTTTCACAGGATATGTTAGCGCAGGCAATATGAAAATGGGTCTTAATGTTAATAGCACTTACGATGGTATTTATATTGACTCAAATGATTATTGGTATGATAACGGAAACTTTTCTTTAGGTAACGGAGGAGTTACTTGGAATGGAAGTACTCTTGCAGTTGCTGGTCAAATAACTTCTAATAGTGCAAGTTCTTCTTGGACTAATGGCTCTCTTACTGGTGGATCAATAGGTGGAAGTGATATAGACGGTAGTACAAGAATTATTGTTGGGGATGTTGTTGGTAATAGAATGGAAATTAAACCTACTGACGACTTAGCTACAACTTGGATAGGTCTTATTGAGGAAGGTGATGAGACACAGGCACCGTGGAGGTTGTTGGCTAATGGATATGCTTTCTTTGGATATGATGGGATTCAGTTTAAGGCTACTGGGGAAGTAGAATTGTTATGTGATTATCCAGAAAAGGGTGATAATGATAACGCTATGCATAGAGCTGGATTAACATTTATTGACATGAATGATGATAATGATGAGTCAGGAAAGAATAAATGGAACATAGCACATAAAGATGGTTTACTTCAGTATTATTATGATGGTAGTTCAAAACAGACACTAGATTCTAATGGAAGATTTAAGCATCAAGGATGGACAGGATTTACTTTTAATACTGGATGGGCAAACTTAGGAGGTGATTATCAAACTGGTGCTTATACAAAAGATAGTATCGGAAGGGTAAATTTAAGAGGGCTTGTGGTAAGAAATTTGGGTTCTGCGACTCTTATTACTACACTAGCTTCTGGATACAGACCAACTGCTAGAAAAATATTTGCAAGTATATCTGCCGATGCAATTTGTAGAATAGACATATTAACTAATGGAACAGTATATTTGCAGGCTGGTGGAGATGCTACTAATTATGTTTCATTAGATGGAATATCATTTGATATAGCATAGACAATGAAAACTAAATTTGTATTACAAAGTTTGCTTCCAGATAAAGTAATTAACCCAGATACTGGAGAACTTGAAAATCAGATAGTATCTATTGATGAGACTAATGCGAATAGCAAACAAGAAGCTATGGAGTTTTTTTGGGATAAGTACAAAGACGATGATGTTATTACTCGTCAATATGTATCAGAATGGGTAGCAAATACAAGACAGGAAGCTTAAAGCAGAGGTTGAAGAATTACAGAGCAATGTGTAAATTATCTTGGGAGATAGTATAATGGCAAGTAGTGCAGAGAAATTATTTAGATTACAATCAAAAGGGATAAAAGCTAGAAAAGACATCGATAAAGAAGATATAGCCGCTAAGAAGAAGGCAGGCAAATGGTCTATGTGGGGAAACATAGGTCGTGGAATAGGCACAATAGCAGGTGGATTTCTAGCAGCTTCATTACTTCCCGCAGCTGGACTCGCGGCTGGCGCATGGAGTTTGGGAACACATATTGCAGGAAGGGCTGCGGTAGCGGGTGCTACTACATTTGTAAGTGGTAAATTAGCCCAAGCGGGAGGAGTAGCAGCTAGTGGTGGTGGTACTGGTAGGGGTGCTGGTAAGAAATGGATGAAAAGTGACTTAGCCTATAAAGGCCCCCTCTATAAAGGTTCTCAATCACAAATGCGTACAAATATATCAAGCCTGTATTCTCAGGGATTACAAGGAGGCGTTGAGCAATCTCTAATGGCGGGAGCGGTTGCAGGGGCGACAGCTGGTTACGGTGCGATGAAAACAAGTCCAAAATTTAAGCACAAATTAATGGATGTAGCGAAAGGCACACCTGATCCAACAGACTTTCGATATAAAAAATTTGAGGTTTCTTTTGCACACGCCATGAAGAAAGAAAAAGAAATGATTAAACAGGGTATAAAAACTGCGACTGATCCAGCGGGAACATTTGATTGGTGGAATCCAGTAAAAAAGAAAATGGAAAGTAAATTAGCAGCATATGCTCCTCCTGTGAGTAAATAATGGCATACGAATACGGAAAAGAGGCAGGATTAGAGCAGGAAGAAAGGTCAGGAGGGGGACGTGATCCGTGGCAACCATTTGATATGTACTCAGCCAGTCAATCACAATTGGCAAGTCATTATGGTATAAGCTCAGAACTCTCAGAGTTTCTGCCAACATACGCAGAGGAATATGGACAAAGAGAGGAATTACTTGGGAGAAGGGAAACTGCTGGAAGACAGGGTTTGTATGCAGGGGCAGAAGCAACAGCAGGTGGACTCATGGCAGGTACGGGAACGAGTCTATTTGACTTAGCTGAGCAAGAACGTGGTATGGTTGCACAAAGGGGTATGAAAACAGGAAGAAGGTCTGGACAGGCTGGTAATATTTATAATCAATACATGGCTAGTATGCAAGGGGCAGCATCTCAGAGAACTGGTGGATTACAAGAGATGGGATTCGCAGGTGAAGAAGAGAGATTGGGATACGAGTCTGGATTTAGAAGCAATCTATTTGATATGATGTTAAGAATGAAACAGATGGAAGAAGACTAGTGGCATACGTAAAAGAATGGGGGCAACCACGATCATCATTTGATCCATATAAAATATTATCTGTAATGGCTTTATTGCAAAGGATGGGAGGGACAACTACATCCAGTGCTCCCAATGCCGCTTTTGGTAAATTATTAGACCTAGTTTCTAAGCATAGTGCTGATACTGATCCATTCCAAGCTCAAGAAGAGATAGACGCTTTATCTGATTTTGATTTAAGTAGTATAGAAGGAGGGGATGCTTACGAGCCTCTTCGAGATTTATCTATTGATAGATCAATGGGTATTGCCGCTAATAGAATGATGGTGGTTGAAAAACTAAATGATTTAACCGATATAGGCAACCTAGTTGAAAAGAAAAGGATGAGTAACACGCCATTGTCTTCTAGCGACCAGCAATCTGTTATGGGAGCAATGAAGATTTTAGAAGATAATATATTGAATGCGGAGCAGTGGGGTGGAAAAGCTGTACAAGAAAGGTATACTAGTTATTTAAAAGGATTTTCATCATCACTTAGTACGCAAAGAGCTCTTGACCATCTAGAAAAGTCTGGAGATTTAAGAGTAGGGACACTTCAAGCATTATATGGAGAAGGAGCAGATTTAGCTGACCCAGAAGATAGATCGTTTGATTATCAAACTTCTCCTGCTTTTGATCTAGCTTTAGCAGATATTAGCAAAAAGCTTCCCGAGATCATGACAAGAACGTCAGCTCTTTCGGATGAATCAGAACTTGTTAGAATGATGGAAACTTTAAAAGGTGCCGATCCTACTTCTGATGATTTTGAAAGCATGGCTTCACAGCTTGAAGAAAGAGCTAGGAAGTTCAGTGCTTCGCTTGGTACAAACTTTGCTATCACAGACCCATTGAGAAGAACGGTATCTGATGTTTCTAATGTTGCAACGGCAGGTAAAATTGTAAAGAAACATTTAGGTCTTGGAAGAACTGAACTGTTAGAGATGTGGAAAGAAGGCTCCCTACCTGAGAGTATCATAGCGATAGATAGAGCATATCATAGTCCTCAGCTATTAGCTGCAGCTCGCAAGGCTAGTACACCAATGGGTAAAGTTGAGGGAATGCTTGCAATCTCTAAAGAGCATGACAAAATAATAAGTCCTCTTGTCAAGATGAGTATTGACAAGCAGGAAGCGAGCAGGGCTGGGGTCAATCCTGATCTTGACAAACTATTAAAAGAGGAAGGACTCGATAGACCTCTTAAATGGATTGGTGACGATGAGGTTATAACAGAAGAAGTAATGGACGAAAGTATGAGGGCTACTGGGCAAAGTATTCTCGAGCTTCTAAAAATTATTGATAAATCGGGTGGAGAAGAGATACTTGCGGATATTATTGGTGCTGGAGCACATACACCAGAAGAAGGAGAACTTGATCCAAGAGCAGATATCAAAGAAGCTCTCGCTGGAAATACTGAATCACTTAATTTTGTTATGGGTAAAATATATAGAACATTAGTTGTTCAAGAAGGTATGTATAAGGGATTCTTACATGGATATACTACTGTTGAACCAGGAGTTGATCCCCAAGAAAGAATAAATATATTTGGAAAAGATTTTAGAAACTGGAACACAACAGGTAAGTATGATGATATGGCTGGTCTATTATATGATCGACTTAAACATTGGAAGCTTCTTGATGATATAGATAGAGGCCTTCCGCTTCCTACCTTAGAAGATTATCTTGGTTCATTTGATAAGAGACAGGTTCAAAGCAACCTAACTGCAGACGAAAACATATTAAAGGAAAAAGTTAGTCTTAAAGAGCCCCTTGCGGAAAAAGAGGTTGTACTTGCAAGTGCAGAGGAAGAAGCTGTAGTAGAGCCAGTGTCCCCTGCTCTTCCTCCTTCTTTGACAGATTCATTAATGGCTTTAGAAACGACAGAACCAGAGTCTACCATTTCTCCTCTTGCTGAACCAGATTCTGCTATGGCACCTGTTTCAGTTGAATCTCTCTTTTCTTTGGTGCAACCTGATACTGTAGAGCCAACATTACCTGATACCGTAGAAACTGCTCTTGATACTTTAAGTGCGGAAGAGAAAGACTCATTCCTTGCATCTAAAGATGAGTCTAGATTGCCTTATGATGAGACTACGATGGAAATCACTGCAAAAGATAGTGCATATATTGAGAGGCAAACTCAAAGATTTCTAAATCTTGACGTTTTCGATAAAAGTGAAGAAGAAATAAGGAAAGATGTTACGGCTAATGTTATAGACGATAAGAAGTCATACCAATCTCAGCAAAATATGGGCGAAAGATTAGAGCATGCTATTGCTAACCTTGAAAAAGGTGATAGGGCTATGGCGATTGCACAGCGTAATATCCTTGATCGTTCTTTAACTGCGCAGAATGTAGCAAAAGAGGCAGATATAGATAATCCTCAAAATATGAAAGACCTTTGGAGAGTTGCCAAGAGGGACTTAAAAGCATCTAAAAGAGCTGTTAAGAATTATCCTTCAACATATGCAAGCGACATACTACAGCTTTCTAAGACTGTTGAAAGAATGAGAGAACTTGATATGAATCCAGCGGTAGCAAAGGAATTTAAAAAACTTATGAAAGTACTAACATCACATACACAAAACTTATCACCTGAGATAGTAGCACTAATAGAGGATTTAAGATCATTACCTACTGAGGGGCTTATCAATCCCTTCACAGGTGAGCCTATTGGTGGGTGAGCCTATTGGTGGTCGTATAACATCTTAGTTCATGCAGAACTATTATTCAATTCCTGAGTTCGCTGGTCTTTTAAGGCAAACTTATCCTGATTTATTTACTGATATAGACGATGACCAGTTTATAGTTAGAAACTGGCTGTCTACCTACCCTGACTTCCTAGAAAATATCAACGAAGACGACTTGTATGAGATGTTCCCAGAACATCAACCACCTGTTGCGGCTCAAACATATGAACGATATGGACAGGGAGCTGTTGCTCCATTTTGGGATAGAGTTGGACATGGATTAAAAGGCATGGGAGTTGATGTTGTGGCAGCAGCTGCGGACATTGCTGGTGTAGATGGTGCAAGGGATTGGTCAAAAAAAGTAAATCGTGAATGGATGAAGGGCGATCCTTCTCTGCAAGCATATATGTTATGGAGAGAAGATGAACCTGTCAGTATGGACAATTTCATGGATAGGGACTTAATTATGCGTGGATTGTCAGAGATGTTACCATCTTATATTGCCATGACAGGAGCTGCCGCTGCAGCCTATGCGGCTGCATTACCCTTAGTTGCAGCTGGAACTCTAGCGGGAACAACTGGTCTTGTTACTGCGGCAACTATGGGAACTATAGGCACACTAGAAGCAAGTGGCGAGTATATGCAGGCTCGAGATATACTTGAAGAAAAGGGTGTTGAAGAATCAGAAGCAAAGATTACTGCGGGACTTGCGTCTCTTACCTATGGTATAATAGCAGGTTTCCTAGAAAGTCTTCCGTTCTTTCACGCAGTTAGAAATGTGCCAGGATTAAGAAGTGTTGTTAGGAAGGGTATGCATGGAAAACTAATGACAGCGTTAACTGAAAAGGCATTTTCTAAAGGATTGGGGTCTGAGAGTTTTTGGTTGAAATGGGCTTCTAGAGCTGGGAGATTTGGCACAGAAGCATTAGATGGAATGTTTACCGAAGCAGTAACAGAAGGATTGCAGGGTCTTTCACAGGAAGTAATTAACTGGGGACTTGAGAATGGATTCGGGAAGACACCAGAAGAGGTCATGCAAAACATCTGGAAAGCCACTAGTGAAACTTACAAGAGTCAAGAGATTATTGAACAAATGTATGGCGGTGCTATTGGAGGTGGAATTTTTAGTGGTATAGGAGGAGCAACTCCTACACTTGCTAGAACATCTAAAGACCAAGCAGATGCGATTACAGATCAAGTTAGAGATACTAGAGAAAAGATTCTAGAGGATATAGAGCAAAGGGTAGCTGAGCCAGTCTCAATTGAAAGACAGGCTGAGATGATGGTAGAAGCACAGGAAGAGTATGGTGTTTCTGAGAATGTAGAACAGGTTGAGCAAGAACTCTTTAGATTGAATGCCGCCGCCCGAGCGCTTGGATTCGATGGTATTAAGCATTTGAATTTAAACTGGGATACTCCGAACGCTCAAGGTGAAGAAGCGCAACAACTTTTAAAAGATCACGGTGCGCTATCTAATTTTATTGGAGAAAACTTATCACCAGAAGAAGTAGCGCAGATATCAAAAGGTAGTGGACTTATACAGAACTGGGAATGGCAAAGGTCTGGCGATAAACCTATAGTTAAAAAAGGTAATATAGAAAAGATATTAGACGAAATAAAATTTTGGATAGCATCTGGTGATGATATAGTAAATCCAGACAGCGATAGCTTTAGACCATATACAAATGTAGTTTGGAGCAAGGATGAAAAGAAAAATGCGGATGTTAAGAAGCAGATAGATGACCTTATAGCTGCTGCGGCTCCCTCTGTTACCGAACCATTCGTTGCTGAGAAAGAGGGCGCTGGTGACTTCACAGCTGTGGGATTTTTGGGATCACTAGCTGTTAGCGCACCCATCTATTCATATGGTAGTCAAGAATTATCTACGAATCCAGTAGCAGCCGCAGCTGAAGCAACTAAAGATGTAGAATCATTCTATGAAAAGGGTATAAAATTTATTCAAGAACTTGGAGATACTTCTGCTATCCAAAAACTTCCTGATGATGTTAGAGTGTCTTATTTACATGGTATTGGAAGATGGTTAAAAGAAGTTGGTATTCTTCCTGAGGCGGCAGCTATTAATGGAAATGAGATACGACAGATTTTGGAACTGTTTGCAAAAGGAGATGCAAAGATTGAAACAGTTATCCAAGAACTAGAAGAGGGAGAAACTGGTTCGATAAAGCAGCTCCAAGTTAAGAAATCTAAAGCTACGGGACTGGTGAAAAATATACAGAATATGTCAGAAGGGATCATATATACTAAGGAAGATTGGGCGGAATTAAATATACAATCCATGGCTGAAGAAGCAGCTGTCACCCCAGAGACTACTGCCGCAGAACCTCCTGTAGAACAAGAACAAGGAATGCCTCAGGTTGGAGAGGGTTTAGTGCAGCGTCAAGTCGAGAGTCCAGTACCAGAAGCTCCTCCACCTCAAGAAGATGTATCTGCTACAGCGCAACAGGTTGAGATAGAACAAAAGATGGAGATGATGCCTGTAGGTTCTCAGGTTATTGTTACTCTTCCTAAGTATAAAAATAAACCTGGCGTTGTCACAAAAATTTCAGAAGTAGGTCAGAGGTATGCTACTGTAAAAATAGAAGGAGTTGAAAAAGAACAACAGTTACCGTGGAATTTTATTGAACCATCAGTCACTAAGACACCTACTACTGTCACTCAGGTGACAGAAGGAAAAGTTGCGGCACCTCCCACACCTACAGAGGCAGCACCACCTATAGTTACTCGTCAAAAGCTTGTAAAACGTAGAGACTTAAAGGCTAATCCTGATGTACAATATTTGTTTGGTGATAATCTTGCTGAAAAAGGTAAGGGTGGACAAGCAAAAGAAATGCGTGGAGAGCCTAATGCTATTGGTATTCCTACTAAGAAGAGACCTTCTATGGGAAAGGATGCGTTCTTTACTGATAAAGAATTGGCTGCAAATAAAAAAGCAATAGATAAGGCATTTGCTAAGATAGATAGGTCTAAGCCTGTGGTGATTCCTTCAGCTGGCCTTGGGACTGGTCTAGCAGGATTAAAAAGTAAGGCTCCCAAAACTTTTGAATATCTTGAGTCTAAGATTGCTGAGTTAGAATCTCCCATTATAGAAGGTTTAGCAACGCCTCCACCCCCAGGAGCTCCTACAACAGAAAAAGAACTTGCCGATGAAATGGTAAAAGAGGAAGTGCATCCTGCTATCATAGCTGAAAGAAAGAGACTTTCTGATGAATGGTATGCAAAGCAGGAGAAAGCACCCTTTAGAAATCTTTATGAAATGGCAAAGGAACATAAGATTCATGGCCGATCTGGAATGAATAGAGCTCAACTTCTTAAAGCTCTAAAAAATATTCCCCCAACGAAACTTCTCGAAGAACTATTTGATCTTGGAGAAACAGGACAAGCAAGTATAGATAAACTCATAAAAGATTGGGAAGCAAAACAAGAGAAGGCACCTGCAGTACCACCTGCAACAGCTCCTACAGCGCCTTCTAGAATAAGTAGTTCTCAAGCTCCACAGGCTATTGCTAAGTTTTTTACTCCCATACGAGATTCCATAAAGGGCAAGATGGCAGTCGCGACTTATATGAAAACGCTCGGGCCAAGACTTCTTACTGGTAAGGTTGAATTTCTACGTAATAAAAACAAGCCTAACGAATTTCTCTTATTGGAAACTACTTCAGCAGGTACTAGGGTTTTTGGCTATATATCTGATAAGAAGGCTAGCCTGATGGGGAGGCAGGATATGTATGGATTTAAACTTAATAATATATATCAGCAAGGAGAAGTGTATGGACTTGTAGGAAAAGCGTATCTAGAAAGGAACTATGGATTAACATGGGAAGGTACGATAGGTGGGGATGAAAGACCTTTTGTTACAAGTATAACAACTCCCGCAGCTCCTGCATCTCCAGTAGCAGCCCCCGCAAAATCAAGAACACTTGCTGTATCATTTGGAATGTTAACAGGAGCAAGGGTTACTGTTGATGGTGAGGGGAATATTCTAGAAATAGTTAAACCTCCAATAATACCTACTCCGCCTGGTATGGACTTAGTGGGTATGCATCTTGATGATTTGGGGTATACAGCAGATCAAGTTGCACAGATAACAGAGATGATTAAAACTTCACCTACTGAAGAACCTCCTGCTGCAGCATCTCCACCAAAGACAGAAGCTACTAAGAGAGAGATTAGCAAAGAAGATGCTATGGAAGAATTACGTGCAGAGGCTGCGAAGTCTAAAAAGCAAAAGGTTAATAAGAAAAAAAGTGATATACGTAAAGAAATTGATAAGAGACAGTCTTCCTCATCCCGTGATGACGATAACACTAGTGCATTTGTAGATGTTAGTCATCCAAAAAGGAAACAAAGAGGTATTTTTCTACTTAAAGGTAAGAATAAATCAGAGACTCGCAAGATTAGAAAGATTATCTTTAATAGACTCAGGAAGAAAATGCCTTTCATCAAACCACTTGGAAGTGGATTTGTTGTTAATGCTGGGGAGTTAAGTGATGGTGTTCTTGGCGAGTCTTTGGGAAACCTAGTACATTGGGCTAATACGACAGTAGAGGGAGAGGAAGCATCTCTTGAAGTAATTCCCCATGAGTATTTCCATGCATACTGGCGTCTCTTAGGAGAGACTAGTCCAATTGTTAGAAAGGCTTTGAAAGAGTTTGGAGCAGAAGCAATTCTGTGGGCAGGGAAGCATGATGTGTATAAGCACTTACAATCAAATAAGTTTGAAGCTGTCGGAGAATATATAGCGAACGCTATTGGTCAGGTATATGCACGAAAGGCAGTAAACGATTATACTCCAAGTAAGAATGCCATTCAAAAGATTAAGTTGTGGCTTGAGAGGATGTGGAGAAAGTTAAGGTCAATTGTAAGACCCTCTTCTCTTACAAAGGATGATGTAGTTAAGATTATAGCAGAACAATTCTATGATGATGCTCCTATGGAGATGGGTACTAGGGGAGCAAGTATAAGTAAGGAAGTTAGAAAGAGATATAGAAATAAGTATTCTAAAGAAAGAATGAATGCTCTTAAATCTATGAGAGCAAGAAATGCTGTAGCTCTCTTCGCAGCAGACAGTGCTGACTACTCATCAACCAAAGAAGATGAATCAGAGATGAACTATGAGGACTGGGCTCTTGGAAGTGAACAGGATGCAGACTTTGAATATAAAAAGTTCTTAGAAACTGGCATGAGAGTATGGGGAGCCCCAGTTACTAGAGAGGAGTTCAATAATATCGTAGCAACTGCTAAGACTATTGAATCTAACACTCGTTTATCTGTCAAAGATAAAAGAAATGCTTTTAAGCAGTATATATTAGAGGGTACATGGGCTCCCAAAGAAAAACAATCAAGAATTTTAGCTCATAATAAAAGCCTAAGAGATCAGGGTAAAACTGCGTCTACGTTCCTTCGTAATATTATACAAAGAGTATATGTCCAAGCAAATAATACTATAGACAGAGCATCTAAGGTCTTTCTTGAAATTACTGATGGTAAGGTAGATGTGCAGAAAGGCGAGACAGTTACAGGAAGAAAGTTATCTAAGAATGTTAGAAAGTCATTTCTAGATTGGATGCCTATCGGCAAGAAGACTGCTTACATAAAATTTTCAGACATAAATAGATCGGAAGTAATAGAAGAGAAAGGCAAAGACGATTTAACTATTTGGATTAACACGGGAAGTAGATGGGTAGAATCAAACTTTGATAAACTTGAGAAGCAATTAGCAGACCTCCAATATGCATTGGTTGGAGCAAAAGGAGGAGATCAATCTACTCTCATTTTAGTTCAGATAGATGATTGGATTGATATTGCCAGCAACAAAGAATCTATTCTAGCATATTTTGAGAGCGAACAAGAATCGGGGAATGTATCGGCTGAAGATATAGCAAATTGGGGACAACATGGTAAGGAGCAAGAAGGGGAGAATCCTAATGTTTGGGCTCAGATAATTGCAAGACATGAGTGGTGGAAAGAAGTGTACGGATCGCAGTACTTACGAGAGCAGATAAATAACCCTGACTATAAGGGATTACAAGATGATCTTAATAGGACTAGGGGCCCACTAGCAGAGGGATGGTTGCCACTTGGATGGACAAAGGAGAAAGGTACTTATAATACTGTACTTGTTGATCCTAGTGAAGTAGAAATGAGAATGGTTGTTGATGGGAAAGAGAAGGTTATCTCTATGGAAGAGGATTTTCTAGGGGTAGGAAAGAAAAGGTATAGGCTAGATGGGTTCATGGCGCTTGATAGTGAAGGTATTGGAAATGTTGCTGACGCTATTGGTAGGAGACCAGAAAAAGGAGAAAAACTTACAGAATTTAAACCATATATCTATCACAATGGTGCCAATGGAATGGTAATTGAAAAGATGAATATGTCTGAAGCCCCAGTTGGATTAAGAATAGTAAACAAAAAAACTAAGGCTCCTATAATAAGTGTTAGAGATTCTAATGGTAAGACTGAATACTATTTCCATAATCAGGATGGTACTGAGACTCGTATTAATAGCTGGGCAAGCCGTGAAGAAACAAAGAAGAGCAGTGGGACTTTCAATCAAACTAATACAGTCCTTGAGTTGCCAGAGTCATCTCTAACTGTCATTAGTGCTGGTGACGAGACAGGGAAGAGAAGTGTTGCCTTTCCTATGAACTGGATGGACTTGGCGTTGTCTTCTGACCTCCTTGCAGATGAGAAGTTTCTAGAAGGATATAAGATCATAGCTAAATGGCTATTGAACAATGCAAAGCAAAACATTAGACATATAGTAAAGATGAGATCAAATCCTTCTAAGTTGAAGGCAGCACTTATGGAAATAGGAGTCATACAAGATAAGGCTACCAGCTTAGAGAAAGAACTTATTAAGGAGATAGACGCCGCGGCTTTACTGCATCCTGCCTTTATGAAGAGACACGCTGGATCAATTCTTAATCTTTATATGAAACAGTATGCCTTCATGGGAAGAAAGGATGGTAACGGAAGTTACGTTGCGATGGCTCCTGACTTTGCTGATGAGATGGCTGTTGATGAAATAATCTATGGAGATGCCAATAGAACTTTAGTGAGGTTGACTGCACAAGAAGCCTACGATACTGTGGAAGAGTTCCAAGATTTCTGGGCTAGGTATAGAAAGACACGAGAAAGAGAGGGAGCTATTAATGAACTTAATGCAATTTTAGAGACAAAAGAAATTCTACATATGAGATCACGGCAACCTGTAGTAGATATACAGGCTCTTGATCTTAGAAGGGTGAAGCGAATAGAGTACGATGGTGGTAACAGGGTTTTTGTAAACGCGATTGATACTTTTAAGTGGCTTCAAGGGGACTTTGATGGAGACCATCTTCAAATACAAGTTCTGGGAGAAAGAGAGCTGCAGGGAATGAAGCTAATGCTTAATAGCGAGGCAGTAAAGAATCGTGTCAGGTCTACACGGCTTGAACTGTTTCAACATAGTGA
>Ga0310342_100001897_pt1 | contig 13297 bp, 10 predicted proteins | sample S15DNA20500_MG_FD_206155 | JGI IMG/M metagenome (GOLD analysis project Ga0310342, IMG submission 206155) | Marine microbial communities from station ALOHA, North Pacific Subtropical Gyre - S1503-DNA-20-500_MG | ecosystem: Environmental > Aquatic > Marine > Oceanic | place: Pacific Ocean: North... | reverse complement strand
TGATGGTCGGAAGCCTGTTGCTATAGCGCGTGTTGACATCCAAGTGCATCATCTCTTCAACCGAGTCGGTCAGCCGTTCCTCGCCCAGGTCATGCTGCACTAGGAGTTCGGCCTGCATCACCCGGTTGAGGATATCTGCCTCAGAGGTTCTTGTGACGGGATTGTACGTACTGCGAATGGCGGCCAAAAGCGTACGAGTGTCATAATAAAGGCCCCGTACAATTTTTGTCTTCACCGCCTTCCGCAACGCAGCAACAGCCAGATGGGTCTTGCCAATCCCCGGTGGGCCGATCAGTAATAACCCCCTGTCGACGACAGGAAACGCCTCGGTAAATTCTCGCACCTTGGCGACGACGCGAATGAGCTGCTCGTTCGGGTAGGTAATGAACGTCGTAAAGTCACACTTTTGATAGCGAGGCGGAATACACGCGTCCTTAAGCAGCTGCCTAGCTGCCTGCTCACGCCAACAATCACAGCGTTCGACGCGTCGTACGCCGTTGACGTCACGTGAACACCACCCGGTACCGTTGCAATGCGAGCATGCCATGGGAAATGTAGTACCCACAGCATACTCCTTGAATAGCCTTCGCGGAAAAGGAGGAAGTCAGACTCGTTTGCGTTCGGGCGGTGTGCGTACCGGTCGCGTCGGCGACGAACGTGCCAACTTAGACTCAGCCGACCGAACCAGATCCGTAGGATGCGACCGCACTAGCGCCGTTCCTAATCGTTTTTCCCAATCGCCCAGGCCGCGTGTGAGCTCTTGTTTAACATACGACATGAACTCGTTCACCTCATGCTGCATCTGGTCCATCTTCTGCCGCATATTCAGAATGATCTCGACACCGGCAAGGTTAACCCCAAGATCGCGCGTGAGTGACAGAATAGTTTCAAGCTGCTCAAGATCCTCTTCGCTATAGAGCCTAGTATTCCCTTCAGTCCTGGATGGCTTCAGCAACCCTTCTCGCTCGTATAGACGCAGTGTTTGGGGATGAATGTCGTAACGCTGCGCCACGGCGCTGATCATATAGGACGCCTTATCAGATCGCTTGGCGGTCATGGCTGTAGTTAAGCTTCGAACAAGCCCTTCCGTGGGTTGCTCGAATGGATCCGTCCGAACTCACGGAGCAGCTCTTTCGACTGCTCATCCTCGATCGATGGCAGCACAACTCGCACTTCGACGATGAGATCGCCACGGTCGCCTGTGTGGGGAGATGGTACACCACGCGCACGTAGCCGGAATCTTTGTCCAGTCTGCGTGCCTGGTGGCACGCGCAGCCGTACCGCCCCGTCTAGCGTCGGCACGTCAATATTAGCGCCAAGTCCTGCCTCGTGAATCGCAATAGGCACCTGGAGATGAAGATCGTCTCCTTCGCGATGCAGCACACGATGTGGCGCCACCCGTGCGGTGATGTAGAGATCGCCTGTCGCACCGACCCGACGCCCGGCGTTACCTTTGGCTTCGACCCGTAGTCGCGCTCCATCGTTGATGCCGGCAGGAAGCTGAATGGTAATGTCCTCATCGCGTGGCGAGATACCATCGGCACCGCACGCGCCACAAGCACGATGACGCATGCGTCCAGATCCCCCGCAGTGCTTGCAGGCCTTCGAGAACACCATGTGCCCGCGTCGCCACCGAGTCGTACCTACACCGTGACACCGGTCACATCTCCCTTCGACCGCTCGACGTTTCCCGGTACCCTCGCAACGGTCACACACATCCAGCCGGGTCACCGTGAGTCTCCGCTCCGCGCCCTGTAATGCTTCCTCGAAACTAAGAGCAATCTCGCCGTACAGGTCACCGCCACGCTCAACCACATCGCTCTCAGTCTGCCGCTCGGCGGTATCCTCAAAAACGTCTGAAAAAAGCTCGCCGAAGGTAGCAGACGCGCCCCCACTCGCCACCGCCCCAGAGAAATCGAAACCCTGGAACTCGACCGCGGCAGGCGCGGACACATGGGACCGTACGCCGTGCGCATCGTACTCTTGACGGCGGTCAGGATCCCGTAGTGTCTCGTATGCCTCGGTCACCCGACGAAAGAACGCTTCTGCCTCACGGTCACCTGGGTTGATATCCGGGTGATATCGGCGAGCTAACCGTTTATAGGCGCGCTTGACCTCGACCAGGGTCGATTTACGTCCCAACCCGAGAATCACATAGAAGTCCATGTGGCGTCCTGCTTCACGCCCTGGTTCGCAACCTACTTCTTTTCCTCTTCCACAACCTCTGCGTCGATCACGTCGTCGCCGTCACCCTTCACTCCCTCGCTCTTCGCCTCTCCGCCCGGTGATTCCGAGGACCCTTCGGGCGTGGTCTGTTTGTAGAGCACCTCCGCCGCCTTGTGCTGCGCGGTGTTCAACTCGTCAATAGCCTTATTGATCGTCTCTAGATCGGCACTCTCGCTTGCCTTTTTTAATGCCGTTATTGCATCTTCTATAGGTTGCTTCTCGGCATCAGACAATTTGTCACCTGCCTCTTTCAACATGTGCTCCGCCGCGTAGACCACCTGGTCAGCGCGGTTCTTCGCCTCGACCTCTTCCTGCCGCTTCTTGTCCTCCTCGGCGTGTACATCAGCATCCTGCACCATTCTGTCAACCTCGTCTTTACCGAGACCGCTCGACGCAGTGATGGTGATCTTTTGCTCCTTACCAGTGCCGAGATCCTTCGCCGACACGTTTACGATACCGTTGGCGTCGATGTCGAACGTGACCTCGATCTGCGGCACACCCCGTGGCGCCGGAGGGATGCCGACTAGGTGGAACTTGCCGAGCGTACGATTATCTTTCGCCATCGGGCGCTCACCCTGTAAGACGTGCACCTCGACACTGGTCTGACTTTCGGCCGCCGTCGAAAAGATCTCGCTCTTCTTGGTCGGGATGGTGGTATTTCGCTGAATCAGCGTGGTCAGCACGCCGCCCAGAGTTTCGATGCCGAGTGAGAGCGGTGTCACGTCCAGCAAGAGAAGATCTTTCACCTCTCCAGCTAGCACCCCAGCCTGGACCGCCGCGCCGATCGCCACAACCTCATCTGGGTTCACGCCTCGTTGCGGCTCCTTTCCAAACAGATCCTTAACAAGCTCTTGTACTTTGGGGACCCGGGTTGAGCCACCCACCAGAACTACCTCGTCGATCTTTGACGGATCAAGTGCCGCATCGGCGAGCGCTTGCTTAACCGGGTCAATAGTCTTCTGCAGAAGATTGTTGACGAGCTGTTCAAATTTCGCGCGGGTGAGTTTTTTCTGAAGATGCTTCGGACCCGATTGATCCGCGGTGATAAACGGCAGATTAATCTCCGTCTCCAACACGCTCGACAGTTCCACCTTCGCTTTCTCCGCCCCTTCCTTGAGCCGTTGGAGCGCCATCCGGTCCTTACTAAGATCGATCCCCTCATCGTTCTTGAACTCCTCGACTATCCACTCAATGATGCGCTGGTCGAGGTTGTCACCTCCGAGATGGGTATCGCCGTTCGTGGATTTCACTTCGACGACACCTTCACCCACCTCTAGGATCGAGATGTCGAACGTCCCACCGCCGAAGTCGTAGACCGCAATAGTTTCGTCTTTCTTCTTGTCGAGACCATACGCCAGTGCCGCCGCGGTCGGTTCATTAACAATGCGCAGCACCTCAAGCCCGGCAATCTGCCCGGCATCCTTAGTAGCCTGCCGCTGCGCGTCATTGAAGTAGGCTGGCACCGTAAGGACAGCTTGAGTCACGGTCTGTCCGAGATACTCCTCGGCAGCCTGTTTTAGCTTTTGTAGCACCATCGCCGACAACTCCGGTGGTGGATATTCCTTACTGCCAGCCCGAACCCGCGCATCACCGTTAGATGCCTTGACCACGGCGTACGGCACCATCTTCATCTCTTCGTTGACTTCGTCGAACCGGCGTCCCATAAATCGTTTGATCGAAAAGACAGTGTTTTCCGGATTGGTAACGGCCTGACGCTTGGCAACTTGTCCCACTAACCGTTCGTCGGATTTAGCGAAGGCCACGACCGACGGTGTCAGTCGATTCCCCTCGGGATTAGTGATGACGTTGGGCTCGCCGCCTTCCATTACGGCAACGACCGAGTTGGTCGTGCCCAGATCAATACCGATAATCTTGCTCATCTTGGACGTCCTCTACGCGCGCGCCGAGCCGGTGCTCGGCCGCGTCACGCCAGAAAATAGGCTGTACAGCAAAAATATTAGAACTTCTTTATAATGTCATCAGTATAAAATATGAGTTGCTATATGTCAATTAAGGCAGTCTTCACCCTAGCCATCTAATGGTTACACCCGATCGCATGGTATACTAATCCCACTAGTCTGCTATCACGCCAACGCTATGATAAACAGATACTTACAGACTACCTGGCGGCAGAATATTTTCGAGAATAGCCAGGTTTAGGAAAGAACCGTGTTGCCAGCTCCAAACCGGTTCGTTCGTCAAGCCACAATAATTACGCTCTTTGCCGTCGCTGCCCTCTTTGGGACGGTTACGGGTGTGCTGTTCGCCTATTCGCCTGACCTGCCGGAAATTTCTGCGCTCGATGACTATTTTCCGAGGTCCATCACACGCGTGCATGCGCGGGGTGGTGAAGTGATCGGTGAATTCGCTACCGAACGGAGAGTGATTGTCGGGTACGACGACATTCCCGAAGTGCTACGTAACGCGATCATAGCGGCTGAGGATGGTTCGTTCTTCGAGCACGGGGGCTTTAGTATCCCGGCAATTGCAAGGACCATCATTCGGGACCTGATGGCACGTGAACTTGCGGCCGGCGCCAGCACGCTCACAATGCAACTCGCGCGCAACATTACGGTGGGTGGGGAGCGCCTTGGGCTTCAGAAAACGTGGCAACGCAAGGCCCGCGAAGTCTACTACACATTCCATCTAGAGAAGCGCTATACAAAACGTGAGATTTTTGCCCTGTACTGCAACGAGATGTGGCTCGGCACAGCGACATACGCCGCCCACGGCGTCGAAGCCGCCGCACGGCTTTATTTCGGAAAAACCGCTAAGGAGCTGGAACTAGGAGAAGCCGCGCTCATCGCGGGTATCATTCAGGCTCCTGCACGACAGAGCCCATTAGTCAACATAGAACTGGCTACCTTGCGCCGCAATTACACTCTGAGACGAATGGTTGAGGAAGGGTTCATCACGTCTGACGAGTCTGAGGCAGAAATGGCGAAGTCAATCGTTCTGCCTCCTCGCAGGGAACGGACCAACACGATCGCGCCATATTTTGTAGAGGAGATCCGTCAGCACCTAGAGCGCGAGTACGGAACCCGTCGGCTCTATGAAGATGGCCTTACGGTGAGATCTACACTGGACATAAGGCTGCAGCGCGCGGCAAACCGCGCCGTTGCCGAGGGGCTGCGTACCGTCGACAAACGCCATGGTTTCCGCGGTCCCAAGCGGAACATCCTCGCAGATGGGAACGAACTCGATGCTTTCGAACACACCCGATGGAACTACCCGATGGAGATCGGCGACGTCGTTCCAGCCGTAGTGACCGGCGTGGTAGCCGATACCATACAAGTTCGTATCCGCGACTTCACCGCGGAAATCAACCGCGAGGGGTTCCGATGGACCAGGCGGTCGTCAGCCGAAGAGTTGGTCGAGCTTGGCGATCTCATCGACGTACGGATCGCGACGCTTCCGGAAACGGCTGACGGACTATGCCAAGCTACACTCGACCAGGAACCGGAGTTGGAAGGCGCTCTTTTTGCTCTCGACAACCGTACGGGCCACGTCCTCGCCATGGTGGGAGGGTACGACTTCGATCGCAGCAAGTTTAACCGAGCAACACAAGCTTACCGACAGCTAGGCTCACTATTCAAGGGCGTGCTCTATGCAGCTGCCGTCGATCAAGGCTACACAACCACGACGATCTTACAGGATGAACCATTAAGTTTTGACGTCGGCCCGGGACAGGAACCCTACGAGCCAACGAACTACGACAATTCCTACGAAGGTCCGATCACTCTGCGCTGGGCACTTGAGGACTCGCGCAACGTACCTGCCGTTTGGCTGATGAACCAGGTCGGACCTGAAACTGTGGTCGATTTCGCTAGGCGTGTTGGATTCAGCTCACCCATTCCACCGTTTTTATCGGTGGCACTGGGTTCTGGCGAGGCCACACTGACGGAAGTCACAAGTGCTTATTCCGTTTTCCCCAACCAGGGTAAACGGATGGTCCCGTTCAAATTCGAACAAATTCTTGATCGTGAGGGTAACGTACTAGAGGAAAACCGCCCTCAGTCACACGACGCACTTCGCGCCGACACCGCCTACATCATGGTCAGCCTACTGCGCGGCGTCGTGCAACGAGGTACGGGGCAGCGTGCGAAGCAACTCGGGTGGCCGGTCGGCGGAAAGACCGGAACCATGGACGACTACACCGATGCCTGGTTTGTCGGGTTCGACCCAGATATTACCGTCGGTGTCTGGGTTGGCTATGACGAGAAAAAGACCATGGGAGACAACGAACAAGGCTCTCGTGTCGCGCTACCAATCTGGACAGAGTTTATGCACGAGTACATAGAAGGCCGGCAGACGCCGGGAGGATTCGTACCACCGGGCAACATCGTTTTCACCTCGGTCATGCCGAAGACCGGTGAAGTCGCTGAGCCGTGGGCGAACGGCACCATTCAGGAAGCATTTATCTCAGGTACGGAACCCGGCACCGCCTTCCGCCGATAACTTCCGTCTGCTGCCCAGAAGCTAACGCGAACTTACGACTCGTCCTCAGCCTGACCACTCTGTGCCAAGGTTCCAGCCGCTTTCGCCATTAGATACGTTTTGATGAAGTCGTCCAAATCCCCGTCCAAGACCCGGTCGACGTTACCAACCTCCAACTTGATCCGATGGTCTTTGACCATCTGGTATGGATGTAGGACGTAGCTCCGGATCTGACTACCGAACGCGATATCCTTCTTTTCACCGCCGATCTGCTTGAGCTTCGCTTGTTGCTCCTTCAGCCGGAGATCGTAGAGCCGCGCGCGTAGCACTCGCATCGCAGCATCGCGGTTCCGATGTTGCGACCGCTCGTTCTGACACGACACAACGGTACGGGTCGGAAGGTGGGTAATCCGAACCGCCGAATCAGTAACGTTAACGTGCTGGCCACCCGCACCACTTGACCGATATGTATCTATTCTGAGGTCCTTCTCTTCAATCTCGACGTCGACGTCGTCCGGCAGATCGGGCCAGACGAATACTGAAGCGAACGAGGTGTGGCGCCGTGACGCCTGGTCGAAGGGTGAGATTCGTACCAACCGATGTACACCAGCTTCTGGCAGCAACAACCCATAGGCATAGTCCCCTCTAACCGTAATAGTTGCGTTCTTGACCCCCGCCTCGTCGCCAGGTTGCAGATCCATCACCTCGCGCTTGAATCCACGCCGCTCGGCCCATCGCAGGTACTGTCTAAGCAGCATTTCGGCCCAGTCCTGTGACTCTGTACCACCCGCTCCAGGGTGAATGGACACGATCGCGTTCCGGTGATCGTGCTCCCCAGCCAGCATCTTCTTGATCTCAGCCGCGTCCACCTGACTCTGAAGAGCATCGAGCGCTACGGCAAGATCCTCGGCCACGCTCTCGCCATTGCTCGCCCAGTCGACAAGCACCTCAAGATCCTCACTACGTTGACGGAGAGACTCGGAAAGATCGAAGTCTTCTTGTAACCGGCGCCGTCGCTGAAGCATCTGTTGGGCCACGGTCTGGTCGTTCCAGAAGTCGGGTGCCGCTGCTCGCTTCTCAAGCCGGTTGATCTCAACTTTGAGGTCAGCAGCGTCAAAGATAGCTCCGCAGGTCGACCGTGCGCTTAAGCAAGCCCTGATATCGTCGAATCTGTTCTTCTAGAGCTATCGCCACCGATTCCTCCATTCTCCTCACCAAAAAAAGACATGCGTCAGACGCTGTCGTGCCACTTGAGCCGAGTGTACTGGCCTGACTCTCGGCGGCCGACCCACAACAGCAAAAGCGTGAGCGCGGCACAAGCGTAGGCCAGCGCGTCACCAATTCGTGCGTAAACCGTGAGCCCGTCGAGCAACCTCACGTCCTCAACCACCATCGCGGGTTCAAACAGCGGTGTCCGAGCAAGCACGTGCCCGTAGGGATCGATAACTCCAGTGATACCAGTGTTTGCAGCACGCACGAGAAAACGACCCTGCTCGATCGCACGCATGGTCGCCTGTTGAAAATGTTGGTGCGGTGCCGACGAACGCCCATACCATGCATCGTTCGTAATAGTTGTAAGAAGCTGGCTTCCCGATTCGACAAACTCACGCACCAGGCCAGGAAAGATAATCTCGTAGCAAATAGCCGTGCTCACCGGCAGTCCTGCGACGGGTAACGTCCGCGGTCCAGGGCCTGCGGAAAAACCGGCCACCGTTTCGACGAGTGGTGAAACAAAGGACAGCGCCTGCCGGAACGGGACGTACTCACCAAACGGCACAAGGTGCTGTTTCTGGTATACCCCAGCGGTCATGCCCGCTGGATCCAGCATGATAGCGGCGTTGTAGTAGCGGATGTCGACGTCGGATGTCACTAGCGTGCTGCCGACGAGCAGGTGAGTGCCGGTCGTACGCGCCACGGCGCGAACCGCTTCGCTACGCGGGTTATCCCCAAACGTGAATGCGGCTGCCGCTTCCGGCCAGATAATAAGTTCCGCCCCGTCGCTGGCTGCTTGGCGCGTCAGATCGAGATAGTCAGCAAGTATGCCATCCTGCAGCACTGGGTTCCACTTGTCGTCCTGCGCAACATTACCCTGGAGTGCCGCAACCCTGAGAGGGGTGCCCGCGCGTACTAAAACCCCGTCGCCGAGTCTCCAAGTACCAAACACGACACTCGCCAATACGAGTACAGCCACGGCACCGAGTGGCCGCCACACCTGCCGTCTGTTCCCGACGACCGTATATGCGATCGTGCCATTGATGAGGATTACCAGCGCCGATACTCCGAGAACACCAACAAGGCTGGCGGTCTGTGCAATGGGTAGAAAGTTCGTCTGACTGTAGCCCAAGAGTTCCCACGGGAAACCGGTAAACAGGTATAGGCGCCCCAGTTCCGTAGTGACCCATACCGCAGGTGCAGAGAACAGCGCGCCCGGTCCGAACCGGCGACAGAGGAAGGCCGTAACAGTCGCGAAAAGAGCAGGAAATAGGGCGAGATATGCAATGAGCAGTGCATGAACAACCCACGCGACTGGACGTGCGAGCCCGCCGTACTCCACCATGACCTGTGCAATCCAGTACACCGTGCCCGTAAAATGAAACGTGCCGGTGACGAACCCTAAGGCGAATGCACGCTTAACGGATGTTGTACATGCGAGTGCGAGTAACAGTGGTACTAGTGCAATCCAGGCGAACGCAAAGTGCCCGTAATGTGGAAAGCTGAGTGCGAGTAGCACACCAGAAAAAACGGAAAGTGCGAGAGCCGGGCCGAATCGCCCCATATGACACTAGTGTCCCATCACTAGCGAGTGATCCATGGCTTGTAATGCTCTTCGCTCTCAAGCCGATGCAATACACGTTCGGCGTCGCGACGATCGGGATAGCGCCCGACACGGACACGAAACACAGCCACCGGGGCATCTGGTGCTGAATCAACTACAAACGCCGGGAAGCCTTTCGCGCTCAGACGGTCGGCGATCTCTTGCGCCACTTCTCGCTCGCGTAGAGCCGTGACCTGAACAGTAAATCCTGAACGCGACGGCGCCAGAGCCGTGATTGGTTCGATAGGCGGAAGCTCGTCCACTGGTTGCGGCAGGTCACCGCGGCTCGTCAAAGGGGAATCGGTAGAATCCACGGGGGGTGGCGCAGGAGAACTCAGTTCGAGAGCCGAGCGTGCCACCACCGGCTCAGGTGCGTCTGCGATCGAAAGTGGCGGCGGCGGTGACAGTTGCTCGGGCTCGACTAGCCGCTCTTCGAGGAGCGTGTCGCTCTGTAGTCGCCGATAGTAGGTCAGATCGTCGCCCGTGACAGCCTCGGCCATCGGTTCTCCATTCAGCGAATCGACAGCTCTCCGACGGTGTGTATCTCCGAATAGAGCACCACCACCGGCACCTTCGAATGTGTCCGTGGCTGTCACTGGCCGCAGGGGGACGCCACGCCCGACGAGCACACCACAGAGAAACACGACCACAGCTACGACTGTCGCGGCCATAAAGACAAATACGATTTGTTTTGGGTTCGGGGTAACGTCAGCTGAAGTGTCTGGGGCCATGCGGTCCCTAATGGCGAGTGCGATTCACCGGCATCCCGTTCGAGGTATACGGACAGCAGATTCCTGAACACGGAATCTGGCTGACAAGCCGCAGTGGGTGAACAAAACCTGAACTTGCGACCGATAGGCAATGCAGGTAGAAAGGATATCCCCCTCGTAGAGCGCTCTCGACAAACTTGGGATAGGACACTAAGTCTCGTTCTTTTTACCCAGCCCACTAAATAGATCGATCGGTATCGGAAAAACCAGCGTCGAGTTCTTTTCGCCAGCGATCTCCGTGCACGTTTGCAGATAGCGAAGAGTAACCGCGAGTGGCTGGTGACCAATCACCTCAGCGGCCTGTGCCAACTTCTCCGACGCCAGAAACTCGCCCGCAGCGTGAATAATTTTAGCACGCTTCTCGCGCTCAGCCTCAGCTTGCCGAGCCATCGCTCGCTGCATATCGACCGGAAGGTCAACGTGCTTAACCTCAACCGCGGATACCTTAACGCCCCACGGATCGGTCTGCGTGTCGAGAATATGCTGAAGCTGCTGGTTTAGCTGCTCACGTTCCGCCAGCAACCCATCGAGCTCGACTTGACCGAGCACGCTACGCAGCGTCGTCTGCGAGAGTTGCGACGTCGCGTAATGAAAATTCTCCACCTCGACGATGGCCCGTTGGGGATCCATCACCCGAAAGTAGACGACGGCGTTCACCTTCACCGACACGTTGTCCTTCGTGATGACATCCTGCGGCGGCACGTCCATCACGATAGTCCGTAAACTGACACGCACCATACGGTCAATCGGTGCGAATACAAGAATGACACCGGGACCCTTCGGACGAGGGTATAGTTTTCCAAGACGGAAAATTACGGCACGCTCGTACTCGTTGAGGACCTTGATCGAGCTCGCGAGATACGTAACTATTATGACAACGAAGATCAACAAGGGACTGACAGTCATGTCCATGTCTCCGATCCTCCATTAGGTCGCACGAAACGTCGTACCGTAAGATGTAAACCATCGACGGCAACTACTCGCACCTTATCCCCCGCCACGATTGCCTCATCAGCTGTCGCCGACCAGATCTCCCCGTGAGTAGATACGAGACCTGCACCTCCTACCGAGATCGGTTCAACCGCTTGACCGATCTGATCGACCATACCGGACACGCCAGTCACCGCACTCGTCCGCTGAGCACGCACGGCAAGTCTAGAAAGGCCACCGGTAATGAGACCGAGCGCGAGCATAGTTGCCAAAATGAACGGCATGCCAAGCTGAAACTCCGGCGCTGGTGAATCAATCAGCATCACCGCACCAAGCACCATACTAACGATTCCACCCGTGCCGAGCAGGCCATACGTCGGGGTCACCATCTCAAGCACAAGCAACACCACCCCAAACAGGATCAATAGCAACCCGACGTAATTGATCGGCAAGATCTGGAACGCAAAGAACGCGAGCAACAAACAGACTCCTCCAACGATGCCTGGCACCATCGCACCTGGGTTCCAGAGTTCGATCGTAAGCCCGAGAGTCCCGAGGCTAAACAGTAAGACGGCCAGCTGCGGGTGAGCAATAGCGCTAAGAACTTGTTGGCGCCAACTCATGGACAGCCGCTCTATCCGCGGATTCGCGATGTTGAGCACGGTCGTGGTCCCGTCCCAACGGACCACTTCCCGTTCGTGCAGTTGCACGAGCAGGTCCTCGAAATCAGACGCAATAAGATCAATGAGCGGAGGTTCCGCATCGAAAGCCTCTTCCTCAGTGAACGACTGACTTTCAGTAACTGCCTTCTCGGCAAGATCAACGTTGCGATTGCGGCGGCTCGCCAATGACCGCGCATACGCGGCGACGTCAGAGGCCGCCTTCTCCGCCATCGTCTCGTCCATCGCCGCCCCAGTACCCGAGACGGGATGGGCGGCCCCGATGTGTGTGCCCGGTGCCATCGCCGCGATGTCAGCGGCAATAGTGATCAGGAAACCGGCCGACGCCGCCCGCGTGCCACCTGGCCCAACGTAGATGACTACTGGGGTCTTCGACTCAATGATCCGGGCGTTGATGGTACGTGTCGAATCAACTAGCCCACCTGGCGTACGTAATGTCAGCACAACAAGCTCAGCCTCCTCAGCATCGGCGCGATCGAGCGTCTGCACGATATACTCCGCTGACACGGGATGGATCAGAGCCTCGACTTCTGCGGCGTACACAACGGGAGCGTCCCGGGAGGGATTGTCCTGCTCAGCAACCAGAAGCGCCGTCGTGATCAGCGCTGGCGTTAACCAGAACACAGCAAGGCTGGCCCGACGATGTACTAACAGTAAGGACATCACAATGGGGAGAATGCCACTCGTTGTACGGTAGCGGAGCGGATGGATACTGTCAACGAACACGCCACTCGAAGAGCTAGTGATTGGTACGCATGTCGATAACCATACAACAGGCGTCCCCAGCCACCACCCGACACGTCTTAAGGTCTACTGACACGCCCAGCCCAAACTGGTCAAGGAATCGAGTGATCGCCGCTGCGTGAAACACGCACAATGGTGTCGTCGACGTTGCCCGCACGTCGCAGAACACTGACTCCATGACTTCGGCCTCCACGAGATCACGGTGCCACCTCACCTTTAACCGGTGGGCAACACCGAGACGCCGGAGTAAACGCGCAGCGAGGCGAACCACAATCCACCGCCGTGCGAAGACTGGCAAACCGCGCAAAATTCCTGTCAGCAGCCCGGGCCACGACTCGATCTCCCAGTCGACCGCGAAACGGCCAGCCAGTGTCATTACATGGTCGTATTCACTGTCCTCTCGCCGCAAAAAACTGAGAGCAGCCATGACACGAGCGGGGGCATTTGAGTCGTGACGTAGCTTATGAGTATCTAGCCAGTGCTCATAGAATTCCAATCGGGTCGGCAGACGTTCGGCGACCGCTTGATGCAAACTCGCAACGAGCAAACGACTGGCCTTTTCGGGCCTATTCGAGTTTCCCAATGATATCTAGCCGGCGCAATGATTTGAGAAGAATGATGGACAGTAGCTTCATTTCCTTTTGTCGAGTGGTGTCGACGTGAAGAAGGATTAGCCCGCAGTCAACCTGACGCTC
>Ga0310342_100001895_pt1 | contig 13299 bp, 3 predicted proteins | sample S15DNA20500_MG_FD_206155 | JGI IMG/M metagenome (GOLD analysis project Ga0310342, IMG submission 206155) | Marine microbial communities from station ALOHA, North Pacific Subtropical Gyre - S1503-DNA-20-500_MG | ecosystem: Environmental > Aquatic > Marine > Oceanic | place: Pacific Ocean: North... | reverse complement strand
ATCGGTCCCAGTAGACGATTCGTCTCCGGCCGGCGGCTGAGTTGATTCCGCACTTTCACCTGTCTGGGTTGCAGGTTCTGCAGCCGGTTTCTCGGTAGCTGGTGGTTGTTTCGCCTTCGCTTCAATGTCGCCGAGAATCTCATCCTGTGCAAAGGTCGCAGCACTGGAAAACAACAGAGAAATTCCCAGCAGCAGTGACACCGCGACAGAACCCCTGCTGTTGAACATCTTGTTTAATCGTAGAAAGCCTGCCAATGTCTTATCCCCATCTTAGCCTGATGTTGAATCACTCATCCTAGTTGTCGTTATCAATACTGTTAGCTTCTGCTTCGAACTGGTTGAGCATTTCAGGCAAAGCCAGGCGTCCACGAGAATACTTCGCCGCTTCGCTGGCTGGGTAATCCGTATGGCAGCGATAGTAACGTCGGAAAGCAAACAGGTTATTTTTCCCCATGCGATAACTTTCGCCACTCCAGAACATGGCATCTGCTGCCAGTGGATCTTCCGGGAAAAGTTTAGCAAACTGGTCAAAGGCAACCCCGGCATCTCGGTATTGCTCGTTCTTGTAGTAACATTGTCCCACGCGGAAGGCCATGCGGGCACCGTGTTCATGCCCATCAAACCGTTCCAGGAACTTTTCTCCCACCTGGGCAGCGATCTTGTAGTCCTCAGTCTTATAAAAATAATCTGAAATACGAATCATCACGCTGGCAATCAGTGGGCTCTTGGGATACGTGGCCGCGAGCGTTACGTAAGCTTCCAGGGCCTCGTCAAAATCACCCGACTGCTCGTAACACTGGGCCATCTTGTACTGGGCATCGGGAGCCAGGGTATGATCCCCGTATTGCTGCAGGATTACTTCGTACGATTCGATCGCTGCTTTCCACTCTTCCAGTTCCTGGGAGAATTGCCCCAGCAGGTAAGAAATGCGTGGCACATACTTGGGATCGGGATAGTCCTCGATCACTTCATTCAAAATCCGCCGTCCCGCTTCCAGATCGGCTGTCTGTTCATCGTTTCGTTCCAGTTCCTTGTGGCTCTTAAATAACTCGAAGTAGCTTTCAGCAATCCTGAACTTGGTTTCAACGGCCAGGCTTTCGTCATTGAATGCCTTGGTAAAGGCAGTCACCAGGCCGTTGGTCCCCACCACTACGGGAAGTTCCTGCTGCAAATCTACCGGTTCCGTTGAATCGGCAGATCGCACATCGGAATAAGTCGCAGTAATAATGTCTCCGAAATACGATTCAATAAAAGAATCTTTCTCGTCCAGGTTGCCGGCAGTTGGAGTGGCGACCGCCTTGAGTTCAAAGGCCGCTGTAAATTCACCACTGTGTACCGTTGTCTCGAACAACTCTACGATCTCTTTCTCGCCAAGTTTCGTGCTAATGGTAACCTGGATACTATCGCGTTCATTAGAAACATCTTGGTCAGGATCCTTAACCTTCAGGAACAACTTCTCGCCAACATGGAGTTGCTCCATGACTTCCTCGTATTCCCGATCCGTCACCTGCAATTCACCCGTGGCAACCAGCTTGCCGGCATGATCACGGACCGCCTGCTTACCGGAAAGATTGACATCGTCCTGGTACTGGGCCGTAATCGTATCTTCGCCGGTGAGATTCAGGACCATGGCAACCAGCCCGGGAAGTCTCTCCGCATCTTCACTACCATCATGAACCCGGCCGATCAGCCCGCGCGGCATATCGCCCGTTAGTGGAAGAATAAGCGGACTATCCTTGCTCCCCAGTTGCATAATGACCTGGCCCACGAAACGCCCCGCCACCAGGGCCTGGTTACCAGTCACTGTTTGCGGCAGGTCGGAATGGGAACTGCTAATGACGCATTCCACAACTACCTTGGAACCCCCAGAAGTCTGCAAGGCGACGTTGATCTTGCTGCCAGAATCCTTGGCGCGATCCGGATCGATCACCTCCACGAGCAAGGGAACGGCAAATGCCACGGCCGCCACTTCCACGGGATCGGATTCTGGCAAGTAAACTGCCGACGCGGGTCCCTGCTGAGTCGACTTTCTAACCAGGGAAGGAATCAACCTGACTATTCCATCGGTCGGTTTATTCACAAAAACGATCCGCTCTCGGGTCACCGTGTGCCCCGGGAAGGTATTTTGTTTATCGCCGTACCGCAGGTGGACCACGTCACCCGTTTTGACTGTCAACTGGCCCTCTTGCTGGCCCGCAGTGGTATCGATTTCCCGGGTAAAAATACCGGAATTAGGATCCGTTTCCGTTGCTTCCAACTGGATCGAATCCCCTTCGTTGACAGCTACTTCGATCATGATCTTGTCGATATCGTTGGTCTTGTCTTCATCAAAGTCGACCACCTCCACCACGATCCGTTCACCCGGATCAACACGCATCAACTCCTTGCGTTGTGTTGAAACACCACCACCATCGGCCTGGGAAAGGTTATAGGAAATCGCATTAATATCAGCATTGTTGTAAGTCGCAGTTAATTCACGGGTCAGCAACTGGCTGGTATCCAGTTCGTTTTGAGTGAACTCGTCGGTATAGGTAGCCACCACTCGATCCCCGGCCGCGATCTCTAACGTCTCGTTACTGGCCAGGGAAAGAATATCAGCATCGGTCGGAATCTGGTCGTTACCGGTGGCGGCATCCCCTACCTGGACATGATTAATGGCAACTGAGTCACCGATGTATTCATTAACGACAACACGCGTGTAACGCAGTTCACGATGGGGAAATCGGAATTCCCAGGCATCCCCGTTCTTAACCACGGCATCACGCTCAATCGGTCTCAATTCGATTCCTTTCAATTCCATCAGGTTGGAACTGACAGTGGTTGGTGTGAAGACGAAGTTCTTCTGCCCGGAGGCCTCGACCAGTACGTTGCCGGCAAAGAACGTCCGGTAGGTATCCCAGGAACCGGTATTGACCACTGAGTGCAGCAGCGATTGCTTGCCAAAGTCGATCTGTACGGCGTTGCCCGTACCACTGCGAGAGTATTCAAGCCACAACTCGTAAACTCCTGGCGGCGTGCCATCCATATTGAGTGTCAGGAGGTCCTCCACCGTGTTCCAATTTTGTGTCACCTGGAAATCGCCTTTTTCCACCAGGGCAAACGTTTCCGTCTTCTTGGCCAGTTGTGCTCCCTTAACGTCCACGCGTTTAACCACCTTGGCCGGGGCAAGTATCTCGACCTCCGCAGGCTTGGCCACGACGAATTGTTCAGCCCGCAGCGGTTGCAGGATCACGCGCTGCGTATCAACGCTGGCCATCGCGTAATCGAGTGCGGCTCCCTGTTGCTGGTTTCCAAATGCACTAAAGGCGACCAGTTCATGTAATCCTTGTTCCATCCAGACATCGACCACCCGTGCACCGGGGGCCACGGGAAGTTCCAGGATCCCGTCGACAACCAGTCCCGTGGTGTTACCACGGACGCGGAATCGCACGGCAGCACTCTTTTCGATATTCAGCAACCCGTGCCAGACAATAGAACGTGCGACCGCTTTCTCACCCTCGGGAATTTCCTCGGAAAATTCCAGTTGCGATTCCACGACAGTCGTCTTCGCCTCGGCACCGCTGACCAGGCCCACGACCTGGTTCCAGTCGCGGTAGCCCAGGTGATTACCCATGACAATAGTTTGCTTGATCCCGGAAACTTCCTTGGCAACCGGAGCCACCGTGCCACGTTGTGGGAAACTGGACAGACGGAACCAGAATTCCCCATCGTAGCTTCCCAGCAAGTCCATTCGCACGGGCGTATTGCGTTCCTGCGACGGCGTGGCAATGCTCACTCGGGAAATCGAATAAAGGTCCTTCATGTCAACTGTCAATGTCTTGGGAGCTGCACCATCCGGCTGGCTGGACCAAAAGGTCTTGGGGTCCTTATCAATCGCCATCAAGGGACTATGATCGATCGCCGAATCGGTCGCCAGAGCTCCAGCAGGCAACTCGGCCGTCTTGACCTGGCCTTCGAAGATTCCGCTGTGAGGAGCTGTCTCGGTAATATCTACCTGGACCTCGTCACCGCTGTCGGTAACCATCTTGATCACCAGCTTGTCGAGGTCAGCACCAAAGTCACGATCCGTGTCCTGGACCCGAATATACAGCGGGTTTCCTGGCTTGACCTGGTTCGATGGGCGCACCTGGGACAACCGCGAATCACCCGTGTCTTCCTCTTGTGCGGCAAGTGCCTGGCTGAAAGAAACTTCGTCGTCACCATCGAGTGTGCTGCTGGCAATTTCAAATTCAGCGTTGGCTGCCACGCGAATGTCCACATCGGACAATGGTACACTCTTAAACTCCTTCTTAAACTCGTCCGGGTAATCACACCGGATCACATCTTTACCGGTCAATTGCAAGCGACCATCTTCGACAGCCACTTCGCCGAGTGAGGTTTCCAGGTCGGCACGAAACAGGCCTTTACCTGCTCCCGTAGAAACCAGGTAGACCATTTCACGATCTTTTCCTGGCAAGGTGGTGACGATCACGGGAATCCGGTTCTGCCCACGGCTGATGCCAAGATCGCTGTCATGAACAACAATCGAGAGTGGAACTCCGGGGGCATGACGATTCTTGCTACGACGGCCGAGACGACCAATCGTGCGCAGCAGGTTCAACTGGTCAATGTAACGTTCCTCGACACGGTAAACTTCCGCCAGGTTATAGAGGGTTTGGTTAGCCAGTTCGACATCGGGCACACGTTCCAGGACGCTACGAAAGATTGCCCGGGCCTCGTCCCGGTCACCTCGCCTGAAGGAAAGCACACCCCGCAGGAATTCGGCACGCACGACAATTAATGTCTCCGTACTATTAGCCAGCTTGTCAAAAACCTGTTCCGCCTGGTCAAACACCTTCTGTTCCATGAACGACTCGCCAATCCCAAACTGAGCTTCCACGGCCTGGCTGGTATCGGGATACCGGTTGACGACCGTCGTATACTCATTGCGGGCAATATCGAACCGACGTGCCTTGAAGTAATTGCGAGCCAATAACAGTTGCATCGTTGCCTTGGCCTCAATGCCAACCTGTTCGGATTCGGTATTCTTAACGATCCACGTACGCACCAGGTCTTCCACGTAGTTAAAGTTCTCATCGCCCCCGGCAGCAATTAGACGTTTCACGACGAATTCCACCAGGTCGACTGGCATCAGTTCACGGTGTTCATCAAACAGTGCCTTGTTTTTCGTATAGAGATCGAAGGCCAGTTCCTGGTCTCCGAGACGCAAGTAAAGGGCCGCCTGCAACAGCGAAGCAATCGGACTGTCTTCGTCGATCGTCAGCCCAACCTCACCGATCTGCGTATAACTCTTACTAACCAGGTCCCGAACCGCTTTCTGCCGGCCCTCATCCACCGAAGAAAAATTAGCGAGGATCCCGGTCCCCACCGTAGTGGCCACAACATGCCGTTGGTTAGCAGCGGCAGCACGAACGAATTGCGTTAACTGGTCAAAGCCTCGGTAGCTTTCACCACTGTTGAGCGTGGTCGCCTGGTAAATCAGCAACTGCTGTGTCATCGGGCTGGCAGCCGGATCGGCTGCATCGGAGAGAAACATCTGCGCCACCGGAGAGGCCAACTCCAGGTTCAACCGAGTAAATCGCTGTAAGAACTGGGTTTTCTGCGCGGCTGGCATTTCTTCATCAGCGCGCAACGGAGATAAGTAGCCCACCACCGCGTACGGATCTAGTCCCGAACTACGAAACGGACGTTCAACCCTTCGTTTTTGTTCTTGTTCGAGCAACGTCAGGACAGTGTTCCAGTCAATCTTTTTCCCTTCCTCGGGGACCAGGTAGATGGCTTCCAGTTGCTGGATCAGGTAACCGTAATAATCTGAATTCTTGGCAATGGCCTGTTGCAACAACCGGATCTTTTTCGCACGATCCATTTCGAGGGCGACCAGCCGCATGAGACCATCTCGACTGGTCACGGTAAAAACGGCTGCCTGGGAGGCAATCGTAAAACGTTCTTTCGCTTCGTTGGCAAGTTTCAGTTCCTGCAGAACATCTCCCTGCTCGATCGTGTAACTGGCAACATAACCGTGTTTTTGTTCTTCTCGTTTAATCCAGCCATAAGCCTGGCGTGCCAGGTTCACGTCCTTGTTGCGGCCGGCGCACATCATCATCCGTCGATGCAGATCAGGATCACTCGACTTCCACTGGAAGCGCAACATGTGTTGCAAGGCGGCCCGGCAATCTTCCGGAGCCCCGTAGTCCGTAGCAAAGGCCACGTAATTACGCGCCACCTGATCATCCGTTGGATATTTCTTTACCCATTGAGCATAAAACTTGGTACCCTCACCACGCTTGGCAGAGGGCGCGTAGTGGCGATAGTAGTACGTTTGCTGGTACAGCAACTGCGTAGCCATCTCGTTGTTCATGGCATTGAAGTAGTTTGGTTGCAGCAACTGGCTACGAACCTCCGCTGACTTCTTCGTGGTACCTGAGGAGGTAACCCACAGCTTCAGAAGGGGATCCTGGTCGGCCGCGGCCAGTTGCTGTTTGAGGATTGCCACCCGTGTCTTGAGATCCTTGTTGGCCTTATTGGCTGCCAACCAGGCCTTCGGATAGTTGAGCAGGTTCGAGTGCTGCAACGATTTTTTTCGTGCCGCCAGCACCATCTTCACGTCATTACGAAACGTGTTGTCATCGGGAGAGTTGACAAACAGGTAGTTAATCATCGTGTGTGTATCACCGCTGTTTTCTGCCCAGCGGGAAAGAAATTCCCGGCACAATGCCAGTGACCGGTTCTTATTGGCCGCTTCACCCGTGTAAATACTGAAAGCCAGGTAACGATACAAACGGGCACGGCTGGCAGAATTTTTTTGCTTACCAATCGCAGCTCGGAAGACGCGCTCCGTATCCTGGAGCCGCGGCAGCTCAATGCCATTCTCTCGCACAAAGATACCGGCTGCATCAAACGTAACGGCATCACCCTGTAAGGCATCGCGAATCAACGCCAGCCCCTTGGGCTTGTTCTTAGCCCCCAGGTACTGGTTTGCCACGTACAGCTGTAAGGTCCATTTCCGCGCATCATTGGGATACTTCGATTTAAACTGGTTCAGCAAGCCCTCGGTCTGGGCCGGATTCGCCTGGCTGTTGTAAACATTCATGATTTGAGAATAGAACAGGTTCTGGTCGTCACGAATCTGCCGGGCACGCTGGTAACTATTCGCCGCATTCGTGTATTGCTGGAGGTTCTCGTAATTCTGGGCGGTGAGAATATGCCACTGCCGCTGGCTGTTCCTATCCCCGGCCAGTCCTTGCTGGAACAACTTGGCAATCGCCCGGTTCGATTCCACGCGTGCGCCGATCGTGTAAAACAACTTGGCGGCGTTTTCACCCATGAACTGAGCAAAGGTGCCCTTGGGCATCCGGTTAAGAACATCTTCGGACAACTCAGCTCCCAGTTTCTGGTACTTGCCCCCCAGGGCCTGGTAACGGTAGACCGCGATTTGCACATACTTCTTGCCAACCGGATTATTGCCGTTACGTTTCCAGACAGCGTGCGCTGCGATCGCTGCTCCCTCGCGATCAGCAGTTTGCATCAAGGCATCAGCCAAACGCACTTCCACAGAATTAGCCTGCGGTGACTTTCCGTAGCGCTCCAGGTACTGGCGACAGGCCACGATCATATCCTTGTTGCGGGACAATACCTGGAGCCCATCGATCAACTTGAGCATCATCTGCTGATGTTGCCCGTGCTTGATCTGGATCGAAGTGAACCGCTGGCAAATGCGAACCAGCCCCAGGGCTCGACCGTGCTGGTAATACTGGTCGCCGAGTTTCAGCATCAAGGCAGCCGCTTCGGGCGAAGAGTCCTTGTACTTGCCCAGTTCCGATTCAAGCTGGCTTAATTGCTGGTTAATCTCCTTCTGGGCCGGCTTATCCTGCGCCAGGAGCTGGTTGCCTAGCAGAGAAACAAGAACCGCCAGTTGGCAGCAGAAACGACATTTGGTCACAAAGTTCATAGTTTTAAGCCTTGCTGGTTGTTTTCAGGCAACTGTTGTGGGAGGGGAAAGGCGTGGACAGACGTCGTTAGAAGCCTGCCTTGAGTAATGCTTCGGCAATTTTTTTCGCGTCCGGAGCCAACTGGCTTTCCGGGAAGTCACCGATCAACTGTTCAAATCGTCTGCGGGCCTGGCCTCGTCGATCCATGCGATACAGGCAACGGCCGTAGTTAAACAAGATGACATCCAGGAAGCGAGCATCCGGATGGCTTTCGAGAACCGTTTCAAACGTGTCAATCGCACGGGAGTAATCTTTCTGTTCGTAGTAATGATCAGCCATCTTGGCCACGGCTTCGCCGACTCGACCACTCTCGGGAAAACGGTCGTATACCTTTTTATATTCCTGGAAAGCGCGGTCCCGCATCTGGGCAATCCCCGCTTCACTGGTCTGTGCTTTCGTCATGGCCTCGAAACATTCGGCGATGCCAAACTGGGCTTCCCCGCGCAGCTGGCTGGTTTTCATGTTAACCAACCGCGTATAGATCCCGATCGAACGGTTGAGATCCCCCTCGGCACGCGCCACGTCGGCCAGTTGCAGGAGGGCATCATCTACGAAACCACTGCCCGGGAACTCTCGCTGCAAACGTTCACACATGGCCGCGGCCAGGTTGAGCCGATCCATTTCAAAGTAGACATGCCAGAGTTGAACATAGGTCCCTTCGAGTAATCGACCGCGTAATTTCTGTACGTCAGGCATCACGGCCTCGCAGACGTTCAGTGCCTGTTTGTATTTGTCCTTGGCCTTCTCCTTGAGACCAAACTCCTTGTAGCGATTACCAATTTTCGTTAACGCATCGGCTGTCTTTAACTGGGTTTGAACACGCAGTTCTTCATCTGAAATCAAGACGCGGGTCACTCGAACCCCACCGATGTTCCCTTCCAGGCAACGTCCCTTGACCGACACCGTGGCCGTCCCTTCACCCGTGTTGAGCTGGTCCTGGTACGTGATACGAACTTCATCTCCCGGCAGGGCCTGCAGGATTGCATCGGCAGCCGATTTCTCGGCGCGAACGACAGAAACTGTGGCGCGAAAAACTCCACTGTGAATCGCTGTCGATGCGGGCTCTACGACCGGAGCTGGTTTTGCCGGGTCCTTAGCTGGTTCGCTGCCAGCGCCAGCCGGGGCCGTCGCCTCGCCTTCGGGCGGCTCCGTGGCAGGGACGACCTGGGGCAATTTTCGCTGGATCACCACTTCTGTTAGCGTGACTTCGAAGGATTCGATCTGCTTGAACGGATCGATCTTCTTCTCCTCTTCCAATATCGGCAAACCATCCAGGACTGTATTTTCTGCCGCTGGAGGAGTCTTCTTGGTTGCCTCGGGGATCCCATCCTTGGCAATCTGCGCCGCCATTTCAGCTTCGACTTCTTCTTCGGTCTTGCGGCGATAAATCGCAACCGTGGCCTTGATTGCGTCGGCTTTCTCAGAAACATCCCGATCGGCATCACTGACCTCGATATTCACCGTCTTACCGAGCACGACCCCGTTGAGGCTTTCCCGGTAAGCTCCATCCTTGATCTGCACGATCCCATCACCCACGACGATGACCTCGGATATTACTTCCAAGTCCACTTTCTTGTCCGCGGTATGGGAATCCGTGTAGAGGACCTGGATCTTGTCGCCACCCTTGACTTCGAGGGTTCCATTACCTGCGACCGGCACTCCGAGCCGAGTCATGACAGATCCCAGTACCACGCGGACGTTGCGACCCACGGGAAAACACTGAACCTTTTCCGTATCACCGTTACTCGACTTGCAAACTACCGTGATACTCTCGTCGGCATCGAGAACTGCCAGATCGGCGTCTTCGATCTTGATAAAGAACCTTTTTCCTGCTTCGAGTTTCCCGTTGTTGCTGTCTTCATCGGTCAGCGTGGTGCCTACTTTCTCCAGGGCTGCAATCGCACGACTGTAGTGGCCCTGTTGAAAATGCCCGAGTCCGATGTAGTAGTATGCCTGGTTCACCTGCGAACTTACCGGGAACTCTTCAATCACGCCGCGCATGACCTGGAAACACTTTCCATAAAGTCGCCCATGGTAGTGGCAAATACCGACACTCAGCGTGCCATCGGCCCGTTGTTCGTCATCTCGATTATCTTCGGAACTGACAGCTTCAAAGTGGGTACGGGCGCGGTCATAGGCGCGTTCCCGGTCCAGGTAATACTTGCCCAGTCGCATGTGCGCGGTGTACCTGACACGACTGCGCGGATAACGTTCGATGACGGATTTCCAGATTTCCAGTGCTTTTTCTGTTTCGCTGACATCCAAGCGGGCGTCACCTGCTTCGATCAGTTTCCGGGCAGCCCGATCTTCCACCAGAGATCCTCGCAGTACAGGTTGCTGAGGTTTTTCTTCTTGGGTCCATGCCCAAGGTGACAACGTCTGACAAGCTGACCAGACGACCAGTGCAATCAAGAGGCTAAAGCGTTTCATGCGATTCAAAAACCTTGCATATCCAGGAGGTAAAACTCGTCAAAAAAACCTGACAGACCAACAACGTGGCCATGCCAGGTTTTCCTTAAAACCAATCTGATTGTATCAAATCCAACTGGTGGGCAAACTAGCCAAACAGCTCCATAACGGGTTTCCCGTTATCTACCAGTTTCATCGGGCGCCGTAGCGGCGTCATGACTTCCTTGTCGGGATTAATACCCAGTGCATGACATAATGTCGCGTGAATGCTCGCCACCTCGACGGGTCGATCTTTCGGCATGGCGCCATCTTCATCGGAAGAACCGATAACCTGGCCACCCTTGATGCCACCACCCGCCATGAAACAACTAAAGACGTTAGGCCAGTGATCTCGACCCGCGTTATCGTTGACGCGCGGTGTACGACCAAACTCGCTTAGCATGATCACCAGGGTCTTTTCCAGCATGCCGGTTTGATGGAGATCCTCAACCAGCGACGCAAGCGCCGGATCCATCACTTCACCGTGAGTGGTCATGGCCGGGAAATTGTTGCTATGCGTATCGAACCCACCTCGGTTCACCTGGACAAAACGAACGCCCGTTTCGACCAGCCGCCTGGCCAGTAGGGCACCGCGACCAAAGTTCGTATCGCCATAACGCTCGATCGTGGCTGGCTTCACCTTATCCAGGGCAAACGCTTCCAGGGCAGGACTGCGCATCAGCCGCACCGCGTCGTTGATAGACGTCTGGGTTGCTGCCAGCCGCGTGTCCTTAGTACGGCCCTTGAAGCCCTTGTTGAATTTTGCCAGTTCTTCCAGTCGACGGTCTCCGCGGACCTTGGCGATCCCTTCCGGGAAGGCCAGGTAAGGATCCTTTTCTCCGGGCGCGGCAATGTAGTACGCTTCGCATTTCTGACCGAGATAGCTGGCTCGCGGAGCCTGCCCACTGATCGTCACGTAGGGAGGTAAATCGCTGTGGTTTTCCAATTCGTGGACCACGACCGAACCAACACCTGGATGCCGCAAGTTGGAACCGGGCAGGTAACTGGTTTGCAGATTATAGGTGGCACGTCCGTGAGCACCCTGGGTGCCGGCGATAGAACGGATCAGGGCCGCATGATGCATCTGCTTGGCCAGTTGTGGAAAGATCTCGGAAATCTGGATTCCTGGAACCGAGGTAGAAATGGGATCGAATTCCCCCTGGGTTGGACGCCCAGGCTTGGGATCCCAGGTGTCGATGTGGGACATTCCGCCACCATTCCAGAACAAGATCACGTTTTCCGCCTTGGCTTCATGATCCTTGCCAGCAAAGGCCAGCAGGTCTCGAATGCTCAGCCCCAGCAAGGAGGCTCCAGTCGCGCCCATCATGGTGCGCCGGCTTAGCTTGTATTGCTTACATCCCATGGATTCATTTCTCCTCATTCACGTTAACATTGTGATCGTTACACAAAGGTTTCGATTAAAAATTCTCCCGCGATCAGGGCAGGAAGCGAAATTCATTGCTGTTAAGCAGAATCCACCGCAAGTCAGCCATGCCATCGGCCAGACGTTCTACCTGCTGTAAAAGACCCGTCGCATTTGTCAATTCATCCGCGGTTGGTTCGCGCGTTAGAATCTCACGATAGGCAAATTTAATTGCTTTATCCAGTTGTGGTTTCTTACCCGCCAGATACTTTTGAATCGGTTCCAGATCCCCCACTCGCGATGCTTCATGCGTCAGGCGACCATTGAGCATCATCAACGCCTGCCGCATCGAGGGCGTCTGGTTGCGAGCTTCCCCGAGGTCATTGCGCGAGGTTTGCCCAAAAACACGAATGAAGTGACCGGTCGGCGCGGGGCTGGCCATCCGCAACGAGGAACTAAAACGCGGGTTGTCATCAATCGTTCGCTGCACGATCTTGGTTTCATATTTCATTCCGGGTCGGCTAGTCACTTTCCGCATCGCAGCCATCCGTTCCGCTTCCAACTGTTCAGCGGTCTTAATCTGCATCTTGTCTAACTCAACTTCATCCCCCGGGTTCAGCAGGGCAGCGAAATCCAGTTCGATCGCTTCTTCTAACTTGTAACCAGCTCCGGCAGCACTACCCGCTGCCTTCATTTTCTTCATTTCAGCATCACCTGTGGCAGCGCTGTCTTGAATTAGTGCCTTGGCAACGGTTTCCGGCTGTTCCTCTTCTCCCACCAGGACACGGACTTCCTGCTCAAATATTTTTTCATTTTGTCCAGCAGTATATTTCACATCGAACAGATGTCCCGCAGTAACAATACTGTCGTACAAGGACTCGCTGTACATGCGACGCATGGGGGTGGCCAGAAACGATGCTTCTAACTCTTCCTGGACCAGATCGGTAACGTCCCGCGGAACTTGTTTTTGCTGGTACACATCGGTCTGAATAATGGTCTTTACCAGTTGTCGAAAACTGTAACCACTGGCTACAAATTCGTCTGCTAGTAAACCGAGTGTCTCGGGATGGCTGGCCGAATTGTCAGCCCGAAAATCATCAACCGGTTCGACAAATCCTCGTCCAACCAGTTCTTTCCAAACTCGATTTACAAACGACTCCGAAAAATACCGGTTACGCGGACTCGTAATCAGGGCAGCCAGGTCTTCCCGATATTCACTTTGTCGGTACAAGCTCCCCTTGATATTGATCTTGTTGATTTCAGCACGGGCTTCTTGCTGCCCTAGGTCCGTACTACCACTGGTAGCCCGCGTCACTTTCTTGTCGGCATCGGCCAGCAACGCGTCCAGCGACGGGCCCTTCCCCTGCTTGGCCGCTAATCGAGCCGTCCGCTCCTTTAGCAAGGCCTCGTAGCGGGCAATAAAACCTGGCTTGGCCTTCTTGTCGACCATGCTAAACGGAAAAGAAGGAACCAACGGCTTGCGATCGGCCGGTTCTGCTT